>Ga0210056_1002620_pt1 | contig 15099 bp, 17 predicted proteins | sample CryGeyCG2014_080_2_FD_183965 | JGI IMG/M metagenome (GOLD analysis project Ga0210056, IMG submission 183965) | Groundwater microbial communities from aquifer - Crystal Geyser CG07_land_8/20/14_0.80 (SPAdes) (version 2) | ecosystem: Environmental > Aquatic > Deep subsurface > Groundwater | place... | reverse complement strand
TTTTCTTTTCAATGTGGGCGGAAAAGCAGCGGTCGGCATTAAACATTCTGACCATGGTCTGGTTTAAAATGTGTTCGGCCGTGTGCATGGGCGGATAGATGTTTTCTTTCATTGATTTATTATATCAGAATTAAGCCCCCTTTAACAAAGGGGTCGCCCGAAAGGGCGGGGGATTTTAATTTGCCCCCCTTGTAAAGGGGGATTAAGGTGGTTAATTTATTTTTTACCTAATATTAAACTAAAATCAAATAATTGTATCAAAAATTATACAATCGTATTAAATTATAGTATAATTTTAATATAAACTATTATTAGCAATTATTATGTTTGATTTTTTGAAAAATGGCAGAGGAGAAATTTTAGAATTGTTTTTTAAAAATTCCGACCGAGAATTCTATTTTAGGGAAATTGCCGCCAGTTTAAATAAAGAGCCTGGCGCAATCCAAAATTATCTGAATTCTTTAGTTAAACAAAATATTTTGCAAGACGAACGCAAGGGCAACATGCGTTTTTTTAAATTAAATAAAAATCATCCTATCTACGAAGAAATAAAAAGTATAATTTCTAAAACCATCGGTATAGAATATAAATTAAAAGAATTAGTTAGTGTTTTATCGAAGGTAGAGTATGCCTTTATTTTTGGTTCCATCGCTAAAGGTAAAGAATACGGCGATAGCGACATAGATTTATTATTAATCGGTGAAGTTAATCAGGATTTTTTGGTTGAAAAAATTTCTAAACTGCAAAGCGAGTTAAGCCGAGAAATAAATTATCAAATTTACACTAAAGATGAAGTGATCAAGAAATTAACTGAACGAAATGAATTTTTTAAAAACATTTTTAGCGAGCCGATAATTAATTTAAAAGGTGACCCCGATGACTTTAGAAAATTATTTAAAAGATAATAAAATTGAAAAGATTGGCCCGTCTCCGGAAAGCGCTAAAGTCAAACTGACTAAAGCTTTTAAGTTTTTAAAAAATATTAAGAAGATGGAGGGGGTAGTTGATAATGAGATAATTTATCCATCGGCGCATGACGCCTCGCGCTTGGCCTGTGAAGCGATTTTTTTTTGGCTGGCTACCGGGTTAAGAAAAATATTGAAGCCAGTCATTACATAATAATTGATTGCGACAAGGAATTGGCCGGCGAAAGTTTGAATTTGGAATTTATCAGGTTTCAAAGAATGCGGAAGACGAGAAATCAGTTGGAATACGGCAATTTAGATAGTATTTCCGGAAGTGATATAGGGCAGGCCATAAAGGATTTGGAGAAGTTATTAATTTACAAGTAGAGATTTAATGGAAAAAAGCGAGAATAAAGATAAGCTGGTATAAAATTATATTATAAAGCATTTAATGGAAAAAATGAAAATTTGTCATTTTTGCCGTTGTCATAATTATCATCGTAAGGTATAATTAGGATATAATTAATGATTTAGCGTTATTAACAAAATTGTTAACAATATTAAATCATTGTATTTTTCATATGGACGAAACACAATTGCGAGATTATATAAAAATCATGGGCATTTCCCGGGATCAAATCTTGCGGGAAGAAGCGGAAATGGAGATTTTGTCGGCCTTGGCTAACGATAAGCTCGGCGCCAAACTGGTGTTTTACGGCGGCACGGCGCTTCGTTTGGCCTATAATTCCCCAAGATTTTCCGAAGACATTGATTTACTCCGCCTAAAGCCAGTAAACTTTTCCGACTTTAAAAAATTTATTAAAAAAATCGTAAACGCGCGCGCCCGGTGGCGTCTGGTAGACATAAAAGACAAGCGGCAGACTATGTTTGCTTTAATCCAAATTAAAGACGATAAATTAAAGCATGCTTTTTCGATAAAGATAGAAGCGCATAAGCCGGCCGGAAAGATAAAGTTAAAAACCGATTTACTGCTCTTAAAAAGCCCGCTGGCCGCGGCTGAACCGTTGCTTTTAGTTCCGGCGCCGGAAGAACTAAAAAAGCTAAAAATTCAAGCTTTCTCAAACAGAAAAAAAGCGCGTGATATTTTTGACCTATGGTATATCGCGCAAGTTCTAAGGGAAAAATTTGAGCTGCCGAAAAAACTGCCGGTCTATTCGGAACGCGAATTTAGAAACGAGCTGCAAGTTTTTTTGCCGAAAAAATATTATCCGGTAATAAAAGAATTGTATGGAAAAATTAATGGAAAAAATAAATAAAATCCCCAAAGGCTATTTTTCTTTTGCCGATTTAAGAAAAATATCCGCTTTGGACGACGGCAGCTTAAGGGTGGCGGTAAGCCGACTTTTAAAGTCCGGTAAAATTATTAGTTTAGTTAAAGGAATTTATTCCGCTGATCTGTCTAAAGTCAGCCTAGAGCGGTTTGCGATTGAAAATTATGCTCCAAGCTATTTATCCTTTGAATGGGCGCTTGGCCGTTTTGATATTTTGAGCCAGAAAACTTATAGCTTGACCCTGGCGACGACGCGGCAGACAAAAAAAATAAGCGCGCCGGCCGGAGTAATAATCTACCGGCATGTTAAGCCTGAATTATTCTGGGGCTATAGAAAAGAAGAGGGTTGTTTAATCGCCGAACCGGAAAAAGCCTTTTTGGATTTAGCCTATTTATCGTTAAACGGCTACGGCAAATTTGACCCGACGGAGATGAATTTAGGCTTACTGAATAAAAAGAAAATCAAGGCTTATCTGAAAAAAATAAATTCAAAAAGGCTGGTTTTATTGATTGGTAAATTAAGTTTTATTGGAAAAAAGTGAGAATAAAGACAAGTTGATATAAAACGTTAAATAAATTATTTTTATTTAAAATTAGCAATTTATTTGCTATTTTTTTGTATATGCTTGACAATTTCAGTAAATGTGATATACTATTACAATAGGATTAAAATTATTTAATAATTAACACATATAATAATTATATGGATAATAAAAGAGAAAGGTTTAAAAGATTGGCCGAATATAGAACAAACGAAGTTCTAAAAAGAATAAGGGTATTGGGCAACTGCTCTAATAGAAGTGCCTATGAATTTACCGAGGAAGAAATTAATAAAATTTTTTCCGTTATAGATAAAGCCGTAAAAGAAACAAAGGCCAAGTTTCATTTTTCTAAAAATAATAAATTTAAATTATAATTATGACAAAAGAAGAAATAACAACTATTGATATAATATTATACGCCCTTTACTTAGAGGGTGGCAAGGCAGAGAAAATAGATACTGAAGACATTGTTTTGAGATGCTTTAAATTATCACCTTCTAGATTTTCTTGGATTAAGTACCCTCGATATCCAAGTTTAGAATCAGTGAGGAGACCGCTTATAAAAGTACGTTCCAAAGAACATGGCTCGCTTGTACAGGGACGTCACGGTAAGACAAAGGAAGATCAGGTTTCCGAGGGTTGGATATTCACTCCAAAAGGAATTGAATGGATTGAGAATAATAAAAATAGAATTGAATCGTTACTAAAAATTAAACAAAAACCACATAAACGTATATTGATAGATAAAAAAATTTTTGAATATAAAAATTCAAATGCATTCAAAAAATTTAAAAAAGACAAAGATTGTAAAAATATTTTACCTTATGAGTTTACCGATTTTCTGAATGCCAGTTTAGATTCCCCCCCATCTATTTTACGTGACCGGCTAGATAAAATTCGTGCAATTGCTGCTACGGCGAAAGAGCAAGAAATTATAAATTTTACTAATATGGCTGAAAAATACTTCTCTAATTTATTAAAAATTTGATATGAGAGATGGTTCGTTAATTTCTGTTGAAAGTAACGTTATTTTTTAAGCTAAGACTAAAGATTATTTGTTAGTTTTTTGACATAATTCTCGTGTATGAACAAATTACACGAGAAATCGCCTTGCTGCCGGGCGAAAATATATAAATTCGGCGGCAAAAGAAGACAATGTTCTGAGTGCAAAAAAACTTGGACTATTTGGGCGAAAAAGCGTGGTGTAAAACCTTCGCGTCCCAACCGCAACCTTCTTGAAAAGGTTCTGGTTAAAAAACGAAGCTTGCTCTCGGTTGGCATGACCAAGAATCGATTGGCCAAATCATCGCTGAGCGCCAAATTAGCGAAGGCGATGCAAAATTGCCTCAGCAACATTGAAACACCGCCACCTAATCCTGATAATTGCATTTTAGTGGTTGATGCCGTTTGGTTTCAGTTTAAGAAAGTACGCTGGACTCTGTATCTCGGAGCCGTCCGCAGTGTTGATGGTAACAAGGCGGATATTCTTGAACCTAAGCTGGTTTGCGGACGAGAATGCCATTTGGGCTGGCGCGGCTACATCGACGGTTTGCCGGAAGAAATAAAACAGCCCATAAAAGCGGTGGTTTCTGACGGTTTCCGCGGAGTTGATAGAATCGCCAAATTTAATAACTGGATTGTCCAGCGCTGTCATTTTCACTTGATTTCCCAATTGCAAGTTAACCGCGGACGATGGAAGAAAATGCCGGACACGCCAATGCGAGAAAAAGTTTACCAAACGGTCGTTAAGCTGCTATACGCCAAAGAAAGCAAACAAATTTTAGAAGAACATTTAAGATATTTGATTAACAAATCGAATTGCCCGCATAGGCTGAAAATGATCGCTACAGAATTTCTCAGACACTTGCATCAATTCAGATCATACTTGCTTTATCCCGAATTAAATTTGCCAGCCACCACTAATTCAATCGAATCACTTAACAAAATTATTCGGACTCGCTGCAAACATTTGTGTACGCCAGAATCACTATTACTCAGAGTTAGAACCTTGCTGAAGATTAGAAAAACGGTAACTTGCAATCCCAAAATTTTCAACAATAATTAACTAACCATCCCTTATATAAATATATTATACCATAAGCGCCTTTACCTTAAAAAATCAAACAAAACTTATTCTGGGCGTTTTTCTATAACATAGTCGGCATTCCTCTACCCGCCGGCGTACTCTACCCTCTAACCGGCTGGCTCCTAAGCCCTAGCGTAGCCGCCGCCGCCATGGCTTTCTCATCAGTTAGCGTAGTCCTCAACGCCCTGTCCATGAAAAGCTACAAAGCTTAACTTAAACCCCCTTTAACAAAGGGGGTAGGGGGATTTTACCTCTTGCCATTCCCGCGAAAGCGGGAATCCATTTCCATAGCGTAACAAAAAACTCCCGGCGAAAGTCGGGAGTTTTTATTGATTCGTTTAATAATCTTTGCTATATTCAAAACATGATGGAAGACCCAACTAAAAATGAACGCATGGATTGGTCTGAAACTTTACGGAAATATGAGATACCTACGGTTTATAAAGAAGCGCTTTTAAGACCATATTTTGAAAATGTTGACTTAAAAGAACCTATCCTTGACGCCGGCTGCGGTACAGGATATTTTTCCAATATTTTATGCAAAAGAGGTTATAAAGTTACCGGCATTGACCTAAATGGCGAGCTTCAAAGTAATGATAGATTTGATTTTATGAAAGCAGATATTATTAAGTTTGAAACGGACAAAAACTTTGAAACTATTTTACTGATTAACATACTAGCGACGGCGCCTCCGGCTGAGAGGTTAAAAATGCTTCAAAAAATAAAGGAACTAAAAACTGAAAGTGGAACTGCTTACGTAGTAAATACTAGCGCCGAACTATTCGGCTCGGATTTTGAATCGGACGCGCTATCCAGCCACCCGGTTGGGGAGAATAAAGTAAAAGTAAGGGCAAAATTAGTTGATGGAAAATTTATTGAATTTACCGATTACCTTGTGACCGAAAAGGAAATCAGGGAAATGTGCAAAGCGGTCGACTTAGAAATAGTTGAAAAGCAAGACTTCAAACCCGACGAATTGGAAAAACCTGTTTACGAAATATACTCGCTTAAATAAAATTACACAAACAAAAAAACTCTCGGCGAAAGTCGGGAGTTTTTATTTATCCTCTAAATATTAAAATGAAAATTTTGACACATAGGTTGACATCAATAAAAATTTTTGAACATTATTATGAAATCTCCCAAATAATTTACGCTACCCCAAAATTAATATGCGTTATCTTCACTTACTTCTGCAATTAATGGACGAGGCTAGAACTATCATCCTGCAACTTTAAAATAAATCTTTATAATAAAATCTATATCATACCGATACCTATGCGAATAAACCATTTAATTCGTATTCTGTCCATTTCTTTTTTGCCAAAAAAGATTTTGACAGAACAACTAAACCATAAAGAGAATTCTTTAAACCATTGTCTATCGCCGGCCTTAAATCATCGCCCCAACCAAGCTGAAAATCATCATACCACACCTCGATACCTGCTACCCTAAGTTCTTCGGCTAATTTTTCCACAAATGCCTTGTCCTCGCTTGCGTGGCAAATAAAAACATCAAATTTTTTTGTTTTTTTAGACAAAACACGTGAAACTGGAATTTTTTCGCCAAATTTAGGAATCACCCTGTTTAAATTTATATTTTTAGAAGGAACACCCAGCTTGCTAAGTAATTCAGATTACTGGGTTATCTTGTCTTTAGTTTGTCCTATAGTATTCCGGATAATTTGTTCTAAGTTTGAGTTATATTGATTAACCTGTTTATTTATATGCTCGGCCTGCTCAATTAGGTACTTAAGAATTCTATCTTTTTCCGCCTTTATCTTTTCCGCGTCATTATAAAAATTAATTATGTCAAAAACTATTTCCTTATCTTCTACGGTAACCTCCTCTGTCCACGTAATTCTTGCGGAGGGCACACAATGCAATAAACTTTCATCTCCACTAAATGGTAGATGAAATGAAAAAACCTCTTTCGCATAACTTTTTCCTGGATCAACAAGAAAACCGGAGCCAAAATATTCTGATCGAATCATTTCTTCTCTCGTTGTAACCGTTAAATCATCCTGCCTAAATATTAATGGCTGAATTTTATATTTTTCTAACTGACCATCTATATACTCTTTTTTATTTTCTGGGCGTAAAGTTTTTATTTTTATCTCAACATCTTTTTTAACACGATAAAATTGTGCATCCAAAGTAGCATTTAAATCATACTCATTAAATTCAACCGGCGCTTTTTTAATAATCGCCAAAGGCTGCTGCTCGTTGCCCTCGCCCATGACGAAAACCGCGACCGTGGCCAGGCTATCGGCCACGTTAACGCGAGAAACTTTAAATTTTCTCCCGAAAATATCCGGCCTGCCGCGATAATCTTTAATGCCGCGAAAACCCGCGTAGCCCAGAGCCACGCCGGTTATGCCGGCGCGAAGCGGTATGGTGCGACTGTCGGTAATCAAAATACCCAGATATTTAACACTATATTTTTGCTTGAGTTCAATAGCCGTTCGCTTTTCCGCTAAAGCGACGATTTTAGAGGTAACCACAATCACTGACCGCTCTGGAACTTTTTTGAAGTAGTGTACAATAAAATTAAACAAATTGTCTCCCTCTTTAAAGATACTGGTTTTTATTGGTTGAATAATCATAATTTTAATTACTTTGATTTATACAAATAAAAAACCCGCCCGATAGGGCGGGAATAAATATAAAAATTAACCCTTGCCCTATCGGTCAGGAAGGGCATGGTAAAAAAAGCCGGACCAAGTTTTTATTTGATGATTATGTAGTATGTACCGCTACGGGGAATCGAACCCCGGTTACCAGGATGAAAACCTGGTGTCCTAACCACTAGACGATAGCGGCAGGTGTAAAATAAATAGTCCTTAAAAGGACTAAAAAAATTATAATCTAAATTACCTATTTAGTCAACAATATGATAAAATTACAAATATGAAAAGGTATAATAAATCAGGCTTCACTTTAATTGAACTTCTGGTGGTCATCGCCATCATCGGCCTGTTGGCCGTGGCTTCGGTCGTTTACCTTACTCCGGCCTTAAAAAAGGGCCGGGATGCTAAAAGGAAAAATGACCTGGCGCAAATCGGGCGGTTTTTGTCTTTGTCCTGCTATCTACCTGACGCCGGCGACGGCGAATACGATTTAGCCAACCTGCTCCAAGAATTTAAAACCAAAAATCCGCAGTACGCCAATTTTTTGGCCAAAACGCCCGTTGACCCCTCCAAGGGCGATGATGACCAATCTTATTATTATTATCAAGTGATTGACGGCGGCAAAAAATGCGTTTTATACGCTAACCTGGAAAACCAAGCGGAAGCCGTAACTTTACCGGGTATAACTTCGCCCACGCCCGGCGGCGGCAGCGGAGTTTATGAGACCGAAGCTGCCGGCTGGAACGGCACTGATAAATATTTTCAATTTTCAAATTAACCAAATAAAAAACAGGGAATAAAATTTGCTTCCTGTTTTTTGATTTTTATTTTTTGTCCGCTTTGCCGCCAAACCAACCGCAGCAGCCCTCGCCGCTTTTCTTTTTCATCATGTACAGCCCGACAAAAATTAAAATTAATGGCCAAATCACGGACCAATTCAGCCAGGAAATAAGATTTAAATTTTCCAGAAGAAAAATTAAACCGATAATAATCAATAGCCATGGCATCATCATAAATTTATATTTAAGAGTTAATAATTTATCTATTCAAAATCACCAAGGGAATTTATATATTTTCTGCGAGCCTAGAAAATTTAGTGGAATTTTTCATGAAAACCCTTTTTAAATCACCCTGGCTCGGGGGTTGGAGTTGGCGCCAAGGCTTACAGCACGAAGATAAATCGATGTTATAGCCAATCGGAAACCCCCGAGACTTTTTGCTTATTTTTTGGTCACCCACCCGTACCCAACGGCACGTTCGAGCGGATAAAAAGTAAGTCCTAGCGAAGCGTCATGAATATCAAATTATATAAACAAGAACAGAAAATGTTTTAATGTTTTACTAAAAAACCAGAGATTGCTTCGTCACTCCGACCAAAGCGTCGGAGCTTCTCGCAATAACATTAAAATTTTTTACCCCAATTCCTTTTTAAACCAATCAACCCAAGGTATTTTAATCGGATTAACATCGTTAAGCATGGCCAAATAATATGAAACCCAAGCGCCAAACTGCAACATTTCAAAAGCTTGCCAAAATTTTGTACTGCCGCTTAACTTATATTCGACATATTGAATTTTATTTTGCTTAATAACCTGTTTAGTTAAATCTGCTCGCTTTTGCACGCGTGCGTGATAAAGTGAAGAATCAACAAATAAAAATATTAAATTTTCTTTATTGCTTTTTGGGTTAACCAAACTTTCTAAGGCATAATGATTCAAGTCCGGAAGTTCCAAATATGTGGCAAAATTTTTGCTGGTTTCGTTTAATTGATTCCTCAAAATATTTAAGTTGCCGGCCAAAAATTCCGCGCCGATTATCACCGGGATCCTGCCATATAATTTAACCGCGATTTTTTTAGCTTGATTAATTTTTAACGGCTCAAGCGGACCTAATCTGCGGCCTGACAATTCCAGCTTCGCGATTATTTCCGCCATATCCTTTTTCTTTATTTCAAATAACCCGGCTTTGGCGAGCAACATGGCCGCACCGAAAACCGAATAACCTAAGCCAAGGCGAGGCTGTCCGCTTGGATTAAATTCCGGCTGAAAAATATAGCCTGGGATATTCTCTTTCATCATTAACCGCGACAATTTGTTGTTGCCGGCTTGGCAAATGCCCAAAATCTTGGCTCTGCGCTTTTTCACTTCTTTATAGACGCTTAAAACTTCTTCAGTGTTGCCGGAATAAGAGGATAGCAAATACAGAGTATTTTCATTTACCGAAGCAGGAACCTGGTAGCCGGGTGCGATGGTAATGGGTAGTTTAATCCGGTCGCTTAAAGCCGCGGCCACTAGGCCGACGCCGATATTTGACCCGCCCATGCCATTAACCACTACCTGCGTCGCGTTCGCGTACTCCCGCGGCACTTTTACCAAATGCGCCTGGTCCAGCATCTGCCTCAGCTGGTCGGCTAAAAATTCAATGGACTTGGCCACCTGGCTGGTATCCAGTTTTTTATAGATTTTTTGCTGGTCAAGATTTATCATATCCTTTTCATTATAACATACTTTTTAAAAAAATGTATCAAAAACCTGGCTTGATTTTTACCCCTGAATATGTTAAATTTTTAGTGTCAGCGTAAGCTGACTTTATTCGTAATTCACCTTATGTCTGGACACAGCAAATGGGCCACCACTAAAAGGCAAAAAGCCGTGGTGGACGCGAAAAAAGGCGCGATTTTTACTAAAATTGGCAAACTGATTGCTATCGCGGCGCGCAAGAGCGGCGACCCGACCGCGAACTTCAGCTTGCGCCTGGCCATGGAAAAAGCGCGCCAAGCCAATATGCCGAAAGACAATATTGAGCGCGCCATTAAGCGCGGCACCGGCGAATCCGGCGGCGCGCAAATCGAAGAGCTTATTTACGAAGGCATCGGCCCGGCCAAAGCGCAATTTATCGTCAAATGCTTAAGCGACAATAAAAACCGCGCGGCCGCGGAAATCAGGCATCTGTTCGCCGAATCGGGCGGCTCGCTGGGAACGGTGATGTGGAACTTCGCCCAGCGCGGCGTAATTATGATAGCGGCCGAAGAAATAAGCGAAAAAAAATTAACCGATGAAAATTTCGAGCTGGAATTAATTGATGCCGGCGCCGAAGACATTAAAAGAGAAGCCGAGGGTATGACGATTTACACCGCGCCCCATGATTTTCAAAAAACCAAGCAGTTTCTGGAAAGCAAAAACATTAAAACCGAATCGGCTGAGATTGAATATGCCGCCAAAGAGCGGATTGATTTAAGCGATGAAGAAAAAAACCGGATGGAAAAATTTATTGAAGAGCTGGAAAGTAACGAAGACGTTTCGGATTATTATACCAACGTAAATTAATAAATTAAAACTTATTTTGTCATTGCGAGCGACCGGAGGGAGCGAAGCAATCTCACGTACTCGGAGCTTAACCAGAGATTGCTTCGTCGCTAGCGCTTCTCGCAATGACAAGTTGCCATAATGACTACAAAAATAATCTTAGGCATCGACCCAGGCATCGCCGACACCGGCTACGGCTTGATTAAAAACCAAGGCGGCAAATTAAATTGCCTGGCTTACGGCTCCATAAAAACTTCGGCCAGGCTCGCCCTGCCCGATCGGCTGGAAATAATACATTTGGAACTCGCCAAATTGATTAAAAAGCATAAGCCCAGCTTAATCGCCATTGAAGAATTGTTTTTTGGGAGTAACGTAAAAACCGCGCTGATTGTCGGCCAGGCCAGAGGCGTGGTCGTGTTAACCGCCAAGCTAAATAAAATTACCAGCGTGGAATTCACGCCCTACCAGGTCAAACAGGCGGTGGCGGCTTACGGCCACGCCGAAAAAGGCCAGGTGCAAAGAATGGTTAAATTAATTTTAAATTTGCGCGACCTGCCCAAACCCGACGACGCGGCTGACGCTTTGGCCATCGCCATTTGCGCCGCCAATTCTTCGCGATAAATATGTCCAAACCTCTTAAAATCGTTTCCGTGGCCGCTGAAGTCGCCCCTTTTTCCAAAACCGGCGGCTTGGCTGACGTGGCCAGAAGCCTGCCCAAGGCTTTAGCCAGGCTGGGCCATGAAGTTATCGTCATCACGCCGCTTTACGGCCAGGTTATTGACGCCAAAAAGCACCAGCTTAAATTGATTCGGGAGAACGTCAAAATTTATTTAAACTCGGAGGATAAGGTGCAGATTAATTACTGGCGCGGCTATCTCTTAAAAGATCTGCCGATTTATTTCATTGAAAATAAAAAATATTTTTCCGCTAAAAAAACCCTTTACGGCTCAACGCACGAAAACGCGCGCTTTTTAATTTTTGACGTGGCCGTTTTGAAGCTGATATCCCTGTTAAAATTTCCGGCCGACATCGTCCATTGCCACGACTGGCATACCGGCCTGATTCCTTACTACCTGAAAACCGACTTCCGCTATTCCAAAACTTTGCGCAAAGCCAAAACGGTTTATACCATCCACAATTTAGCCTTCCAGTTGGGGCATGATTGGTGGGAAGTGCCGGCCCGGAAAAAAGATTATGGCAAAAAGAAAATTCTGCATTTAAACAACCCGAGCATCGAAACCATTAATTTCGCCAAGCGCGCCATTCTCTCCGCTGACATCATCAATACGGTGAGCGAGCAGTACCGCGAAGAAATCATGACCAAAAAATTCGGCCAAGACCTGCACCGCATTTTAAAAAACCGCTCCGACCGGCTCTATGGCATCATCAACGGCATTGATTACAAAGCCTATAGCCCCACCAGTGACCAGGGCTTATTCAAAAATTACAGCCATCAAAAAATCCACCGCAAAAAATTAAATAAAGAGCACTTGCAAAAAATGCTCTCGCTGCCGATGGACCGGGAAATCCCGCTGGTCGTCTCCACTTCGCGGGTAACTTTGCAAAAGGGCTTTGAATTAATCATGAAAATTTTAGGGCCGCTGGCCCATTTAGACGCCCAAATTATTATCATGGGCGACGGCGACAAGCAATATATCGGTGAGCTTAAAAAATGGCAAAAAAAATACCCGAAAAAAATCGTCTTTTTGCCTTTCGGAGAAAACGCCAAGTTAGAAACCATGCTCTACGCCGCCGGGGATATTTTTATTTTGCCGTCGCACTATGAGCCTTGCGGCATCAATCAGCTAATCGCCATGCGCTACGGCTGTATTCCGGTGGTCAGGCGAGTGGGCGGCCTGAATGACACGGTCACAAACTATAACCCTATAACCAAGCGCGGTTCCGGCTTCAGTTTTTCCAATTATTCCGGCTACTCGTTATTCGCCGCTATCGTCCGCGCCCTGGAAAACTACCGCCATAAATATAGCTGGCGCAAACTGGTGGTTAGGGTAATGCGAGAATCAAATAGCTGGGAAATTCCGGCGAAAAAATACGTCGCCTTGTACCGAAAGGCGCTGAAAAACTCTAAATAATTTATTTACCCCGTTAGAAATCGGTCATTTAACGGGCAAACGTCAAAATAATATGGAAAGACAATTAAAAAATATTTCTAACGGGGTGAAAAAAATCACTTGGGTCAATTTACTGCATTTCTACCAGCCGCCCACGGCCGACAACGAAACCGTGGTTCAGGCCGCGGAGAAAAGCTACCGAAGAATTATCGGCGCTTTAAAAAGAAACCCCAACATAAAATTCACCGTCAACATCGCCGGCTGCCTTTTGGAAAAACTGGACCAGCTGGGATTTAATGATTTGATTTCCGACCTAAGACGGCTCTACCGAAAAAAACAGATTGAGCTCACCGGCTCGGCCGCTTATCATCCCATTCTGCCGCTACTCCCAGAAAAAGAAGTTAGAAGAAATATTGAAGTTAACCAGAAAATTTTAAAAAAATATTTCGGGCCGGGTTTTAAAGCTAAAGGCTTTTTCCCGCCTGAACTGGCCTACGACCAAAAGCTGGCCAAAATAATTAAATCATATCATTACGACTGGATTATTTTAGATGAAATTTCCGCCGGCGGCCGATTAGCCGACCTAAACGACGGTAAGCTTTATCTGGAAAAAACCACGGGCTTAAAAATTTTTTTTCGGCCGCGCCGGTTTTCAAAAAGCTACGTGCCGAAAATAATTTTTGGTTTAATCAATGATAATTTTAAGGGAACGGTCATCACCGCTACCGACGCCGAACTTTACGGCCTGAGGCACTCCGACCAAACCGCTACTTTTGAAAAATTGCTGAAGCGCCGAGAAATTAAAACTTTAACGGTTAGTGAATTTCTCGCCGGCTTAGACGGGACCGTCGTTAAGCTCACGTCAGCGGCCGGTTCCTGGGAATCAACCGCGGCCGAACTTAAAAAAGGCCAGCCCTTCTTACTCTGGCAGAACCCGAAAAATAACATTCAACAACTGCTTTGGCGGCTAGCCGATTTGGCCATAAAAACAGTTGGCGCTAACCAGGCTGACGCCAGTTTCGCCTGGGCCAGGCGCCACCTGGACCGCGGCCTGGCCAGTTGCACCTTCTGGTGGGCCAGCGCCCGCGATTTCAAACTGTTCGGCGCCATTTCCTGGAACCCAGATGAAATTGAGCGCGGCCTTAACGAGCTTATAAGAAGCATCCGCGCTCTGGCTAACCCCAAAACCAAACCGGCCAAAATCGCCGGCGAAAAATTATACCTAAAAATAAAACAGCTAGTCTGGCATAAGCATTGGCATTATTATTGGGGAAAATAAAGCCTTAAATTTCTCTGGAAATTTGGCTTAGAGAAATTATTTTTATCGCGCATACAAAATTGTAGCAGATTTTTTCTAAAAATTATCATTAATATTTATTAATAAAAAATTTTTAGAAAAAATCGCCCAAATTTCGTCTAAGCAGGAAAAATAATTTCTCTAAGCCAAACATTTAACACTCTTATGAATAAGATTTTACAACTTTTTGATCAAGAGTACGTTGCCGACTTATTTAATGAAAAAGTTCTGCCGCTTTATCCTGATTTTAAAGAAATTAAAAGCATCAAAATCACGCCGATTAAAAAAAACGTCTGGACCACCACTTATCACGTGGTCATAGAATTCCTCACCACCTTTTCATCGCCTGATGGCAGCCAGCTCGAGCTGCCGATTTATGGTTCGGCCCATTCCGACGAGTCCAGAAAAAATTCCTTTGAGGCGCTGTCTTTTCTCTGGCGACGAGGTTTCGGCCAGAGCAATCTAACCGTGCCGCGGCCGCTATTTTTCTCCGAATATTTCAACGGCTACTTCTACCGCGGCGTCCAAGGCAATAATTTATATCATTATATTCGCCAGCAAAATACCCAAGAAACTGAAAATATCATTCCCAAGGCCGCGGCCTGGTTCGCGAAATTGCACGGCCTGCCGGCCAACCGGGCCAAAAATTTTAACAAGCTAAATAGCCGCGTGGAAACGGTCATTCCCGGCTACGATTTAATTTTTACTAAACTTCAAAAATATTACCCCGACCATTGTCAAGCCTATCGACAAACCTTTGAACATATCAGGCGCCAAGAAAAAGAATTTTTAAAAGCAACAAAAAAGCGCTGGTTAATCCACGGCGACGCCCACCCGGAAAACGTCATTAAAATGAGCGCCCAGACCATCGCGGTGATTGATTTTACCGACATTTGCCTGGCGGATTTCGCCCGCGACTTGGGCGCGTTCCTGCAGCAATTTGAACTCATGTCCACTATAAAAATTCCGGAC
>Ga0210056_1002619_pt1 | contig 15099 bp, 13 predicted proteins | sample CryGeyCG2014_080_2_FD_183965 | JGI IMG/M metagenome (GOLD analysis project Ga0210056, IMG submission 183965) | Groundwater microbial communities from aquifer - Crystal Geyser CG07_land_8/20/14_0.80 (SPAdes) (version 2) | ecosystem: Environmental > Aquatic > Deep subsurface > Groundwater | place... | reverse complement strand
TATTCTATTCTTATTTTACTTATTTTACTTATTTTTTTTATTTTTTGATTATTATTTAATTTTTATTTTTATTATTATCCACTTATAAAGTAATTATAACATAAACTATGATTATCAAGCAATTAATTACTCTTCATAAAGCGACTAACGCTTATGAGCTATGGACGCGGCTCTGGCTGAATTCGCAACCGCAATAATTCTGCCGGTATAAATTGTATTCCTTCGCCAGCCGATTGGTTTTTTGGCTGCCCCCCTGTTTTTTTAAATCAAGCGCCAAAAATTCCAGATTAGAACTTGCTCCGATTTCCCGGCCAATAGCCAAGATCGACTGACTGTCTTTTTGCGGCCCGATGGTCAAAGTGGTGCCGAAAATCTGGAAATTCTTCTCTTTGGCCAGCCGAGCGGTTTTTTCCAAGCGATAGCGGAAGCACAAGGCGCAGCGCTCTCCCCTTTCCGGATCTTGTTCCCGGCCGCGAACTGACTGCCGCCAATCTTCATGCCGGTCGTCAGCCAAAATCAGGTTGATGCCCAAGGCGTGCGACACGGTTTGCGCGGCCGCCAAACGGCGTGCGTATTCCTCGGCCGGATAAATGTTCGGGTTGCAAAAAAAAGCCGTTACCCGATAATTTTCCTGGAGAAAGTTCAAAGGCCAGGCGGCGCACACCCCGCAACAGACGTGAAAAAGCAAATTTTTCATTAATTTTTTCTCCTTGTCCATAAGATTAAAGCAAAGACCGCGCCCGCGAAGCCGGAAAAAAAATCCAGCCAGGAAGGATAACGGCCGGGAATGAACTGCTGTTTATATTCCAAAAAAGCCGCGAACAGCAAAGTTATCAATAAAACGAGCATGGGGCGATAAATATATCGTCCGGATTTTATGGGATGAATAAACCGGAACATTAACCAAGCAAATATTCCGAACAAGAAGAAATGGACGGCCTTATCAATGAAAGTCAAGCCGTTATCCGTGCCCGGCGTGAAAGGCCAAGTCAAAAGCCAATAAACCAACAAGGTCCAAGCGGAAAAAAAAAGAAAATTTAATGTCCGGCTTATTTTTCTGGTGTTGGCCATGAGCATAAATTATTTATTTTGTTTTTTTAAAAAATGGAAGCCGAAAATCGCGCCCAGCATAATCAGCAGAAGCAGGCTTAAGGCCAATAATTTTCCGACGCTCTGCATAAGCAGGCCGGCCAAACCGAAAAAAAGTCCGAGGCTGTAAAAGACTAAAACCGAACGTGGAACTGACAAGCCGAGCGCCAGCAGGCGGAAGTGAAGATGCTCACGATCCGCGAAACGGAAAGGATTTTGACCGGCGGCCAAGCGGCGGATGATCGTCCAGGCCGCGTCCAAAATCGGCAAACCCATCACGAGCAAGGCGATGGCAATCTTGCCGCCGGAAATGACCGCCAACACGCCCAAAAGAAAGCCGCCGAGCAACGAACCGCCTTCACCCAAAAAAATTTTGGCCGGATGCCAGTTGAATACCAAAAAACCGGCGCAACAGCCGGCCAGAATCAAAGCGGCCCATCCCACATCCGGTTGATAATATTTGGCGGTCAAAGTAAAAAGAAAAATCAACAAAGCGCCGATGCCGGATAATCCGGCCACCAAGCCGTCCAAGCCGTCCAGGAGCTTGGTGGTGTACATCATGCCCAACAGCCAGAGAAAAATGAAAATATCCGAGGCGACCGTAAAATAAACCGTCGCCTCCGACCAGGTAAAAAGCGGCCATTGCCAATGGTCAAAATAAATGAAACCACCGAAGGGATTGCTGATTTTCTCTATGTCCACTCCGCCGATAATTACCGCCAAAGCGGCGGCAACTGGAAAAATGATCTGCCGACCGGGACTTAGGCGGTAGCGGTCGTCCAGATAACCGCCGATCATCAGGATGAGAGCGCCGACGAATAAGCCCAGCCAATGACGATTATCCAGATTGCCCGCCGTGACGACCGTGCGCGAAAAATAGAGGAGCGCGAAAAAGGCGGCAAAAATCGCCGCCCCGCCCAGCAAGGGCACCGGCTGGGCCTGTTGTTTGCGGACGCCGTCCGGGCAGTCCAATACTCCTAATTTTTCCGCGAGCCGCTTAACGACGAAAGTGAAAAAAGCGGTCAAAACGGCCGCGGATAAAAATAAAAGCGCGTAGCGCGTCAACATAGGCTTAAACCATTCAAGAAAAATTTGTTAATTTTTTTTCCTTTGTCCGGTTCTGGCGCTCCGGATATTTTTTTTCCCGCGAAAAATTAAAGATTACAAAGGCGCAGCTTTTTCCACCTGCACCTGCGCCTGGCTGTCAATGATCACCGTGTCGCGCCGCTTCAATCCGCCGGCAATGACCAGATTGGCGATTTGCGCTTCAATCGTATCCTGTAAGAGCCGGCGCAAAGGCCTGGCCCCGAATTGCGGATCATAGCCTTTGGCGGCCAAAGCGCGCAGGCCGTCTTCCTCACAAACCAAAATGACGCCTTTTTTTTCCAATAAATCCGCGATTTTCTTCATCATCAGCTTGGTAATGGCCAGAACATGCGTCATGGACAACGGTTCAAACAGGATGACGCCGTCAAAACGGTTTATCAGTTCCGGCCGGAGCGCCCGGGGCAAATGCTCGTTTAAAAGTTCATCTTTGAGGGCGCTCAATGAGCGGCCTTTGAGCACCTGTTCTTGGATAAAATTGGCGCCGATGTTGGAAGTGGCGATGACGATGCTGTTCGTGAAATCAATGGTCCGCCCCGAGCCGTCCGTCAGACGGCCGTCGTCCATCACTTGCAAAAATAAATTCAGGATGTCCGGATGGGCCTTTTCAAATTCGTCCAGAAGGATCAAGGCGAACGGCTGGCGCCGGACCGCTTCGGTGAGGTAGCCGGCGATGCCGGACGGATCCCCGATCATTTTCTTGACGCTGTCCGCTTCCTGGTATTCGCTCATATCCACGCGGATCATATTTTTCTCGTTGCCGAAATAAACCGCAGCCACGGTTTTGGCCAATTCGGTTTTGCCCACGCCGGTCGGCCCCAAAAACAGAAAATTGGCGATCGGCCGCTTGCCTTCCTGCATTTGCGCGCGAGCGCGGCGCAACGCGGCCACCACCGCCGACACGGCTTCTTCTTGGTTGATCATCCGTTCGTGGATTTTTTCTTCCAGGTGTAAAAGAGTTTCGCTTTCGCGGTCGCTGATTTTGGCGGATGGAATTTTGGTAATTTCACTGATTACGGCCGCCACATCTTCTTCCGTCACCAGGCTTTGGCCGCCTTTTTCTTTGGCCACACGCACAACGGCTTGCTGTAAAATATCAAGCGCTTTTTCCGGCAATTGCCGGTCATGGATATATTTTTCCGACAAATCAACCGCCGCGGCTATCGCGTTATAAGTCAGATAGGCATTATACTGCCCTTCCCAGGCCCCGACTTTGCTTTCAATGACGCGGATTGTATCATTTTTATCCGGGCGCGTCACTTCCACCTTGGCCATTGTTTCGGCAACAAACTTCCCTTCCAGATATTTGCGATAATTTACTTCGCTCACCGTAGCCAAACAAATAATACCAAATTTTTTTATCGCGTTCGCGAGCACCTCGGACAGATCCAAACTTTCTTCTCCGCCCGTGGAAATGCCCATAATATTTTCCAAATTTTCCACAACAAGAATAACATTACCCGCGCGTTGCACCTCGCGGATGATTTCCAAGAGCCGTTGTTCCGCTTGCGCCGGACCGACCCCGCCTAACAGAAGAGAAATATCTATTTCCACGAGTCTTTTGTCCCGCAAGAGGCGCGACACATCCTCGGCGGCCATTCTCTGGGCCAAGGCGTATAAGACAGCGGTTTTGCCCACTCCTTCCGGACCAACTAATAATATGCCGCTTTTATTCGCGTCTAAGGCGCGAAAAATGTTTTCCAAAACTTGTTCGCGGCCAACAGTAAATTCCAGTTTGCCCCATTTGGCCGCGATGGTCAAGTCAGTGCCGACCGTATTCAATAAAGGCGTGGCCATGGCCGTGTACGCCCGATCCATGGTTGTGGCGGGTTTATATTTGACGGCCCGCTTGTAAAGTTGATAATTAGCCAATAATTGATTATTGATCGCGAACCAAGCGGTCACATTCCGCGCTTTGTCCAAATCCACATTTAAATCATAAAGGATTTCGCGCAGAATATTATCCGTGGCCAGCAGTGGAATGAGAAAGTGGACCGGCTCCACCCGCCTTTGGTGCAAAAACGAGCTTTGCGCGTAAGCGGAAATCAACACTTCCTGCAAATCTGTTCCGAGCCGCGGCTCTGGCGTGCTCTCCGTCGGCAATTTTAATAGTTGTTTTCTTAATTTTTCGATCAAAGCCGCGCCGTCCACGGACAAACGGGAAAAAAAAGCGGCGACTTGACGATTGGCCAAAGCGGCCAGAAAAAGATGCAAAGGCAGAATTTCCGGCTGGCCGCCGGTTAAAGCGAGAGTATAAGCCTCTTCCACGAGCCGCAAAGCTTCCGGACTGAAGTAATCGCCGACATTAATTTGCAAAGAAAAAGCTTTTTTCAATTCCGCCCAATTGTTCGGCAATTTGACTGGACGTGTTTGGTCGTCATAGGCGCGTATCGCGATTTTTTTTAATTCGGCCGCTTCTGTGCGCAGGCGGTAATAGGCAAACATCAGCGCGAGCGCGCCGAAAGCCAACCAAAACCGCGCCGAATCCATTCCGAAAAACCAGGGCCAGAACGGCTCAAGCTGTAAGCCGCGGACAAAGATCAGCCGGTAGCAGAAAACCGCCAAGGAAAACGCGCCGAAAAGAAGCGCGGCCATATTGATGAAGCGGAAAAAAACTCGCCGGCCCCGGCGGTAGCGGTTTTCCGCGCCGGATAAAGGCGTTCCCCAATACAAAAACGCGCCTTCGTGGAAGGCGCCAAGTCCGAGGCCGCCGCAGGTCGGGCAAATCTTTTGGCTCACTTGGCCAAGTCCGGAGCACTGCGGACAAACGATAAAATCCGGCCGCTCTTTTTGGTTGGCGTTCGTTTCCACCGGCATAAAAATTTATTTATAATTTTGTACAAGTGCAACTAGTCCAAGATGGTTGTGCGGGACTGCCACCAACAGGGCCATAGCATTCCAATGGGCTAGGATAAACTTGACGATCGCAAGCACCTTGATTAAAATTTAAATATTCATACATATCTGTACAATAATTAACAGAAGAGGGCACAAGCCTTCCTTTGTTTTCACATTTCCAAACACCCCAATCGCCTGCTTCACATTCACAATCATCCAAATAAGGACTCCACGGACTAGCCGGCGGCGGACCCCAAAAACATTGATCAAGGAATTCTCCCAATGGAGTACAAGTTTTTCCATGTACACCAGCACAATTCATAGGTTTATCATGTGCTTTTATGCAATTCCAAGTACCGCTGGGGCAAGAACTGATATTAAAATCACGACAGGCTTGTGTGATACAACCACCCATATATCCATATTTACTATTAACAGCTGTCTGAAAAGCATCCCATTCTGTCCAAGTTTTTGTTGGCACAAAAGCATTTTGAGATGGATATGATTTATTATACACATCAATGCATACATTATGATATGGTAAAATCGTTCCATCACTTAGTCTTTGATATTTCGTTTCATCCATAACCCTTTTGGTCTCACTATTATTCACTTGATAGTAGTCATTCAGACCTTCAATCGCCCACAATGACAATGGAGTAACAATAAAAATAATCACAGACAAAAGCCAATATTTCAAAATAATGCGACCGCAAACGACCAATACTCTGTTTGAGCTACTGGTTATGTTTTTTAAGTTCGTTAATTTCATATTGCATTGATTTAATTAATTTTTGCTGTTCTTTAACCGCTTCCCACAAAGGAGCGACTAATATGCCATAATTCACAGATTTTAAACCGGTCCGACTATCTTCTTGCACGGCCTCAGGAAAAACTTTTTCCACTTCTTGCGCGACAAATCCGAGGGACGGTTCGTTGTTCTCTTTCCAGAAGAAATGATAACCATTCAGTTTTTCCAATTTACCGATTGGATTCTGAATAATATGCAAATTCTTTTTCAAGCTTTGGTCTGATTGATAATAAAAAGCGGCAGCATAAACATACTGAGCAAAAATATTATAAGAGCTCACATCTAAATTAGCATCAAAATGATAAAAAGTAGGATTACCCCAATGACTGGGAGAATATCTGATCCCCGAATTCGTTAAAGTATTTCCGGATCCCCACATCGCGATATTATTCTTACTCCCCGACCCACTCACGCCCGCGCTCGGCCAGCTGGCTTGGCAGGTGTTATTAATGCACAATTGTCTGGCATTAACATTGCCTTCAACTTCAAGATTGGCGCTACCGCTACCGGCATTCAATATGTTAACCCGGCTATTATTATTGGAAGAATTTACAAAAAAACGCATTTCATTTTGATAAACATCTTGTGTCCAAGTCGGATAAGATCCGGCGGCTGTCCATGTAATTTCACCGCCTTCATTGCTGTTATCCATACGGCCTAAAATCAAACTTCCGGCTGAATCGTTAGTCGTGCGAATTGCGCCCGCAACCGTTAATTTATCAGAAGGTGAAGGGGTGCCAATCCCAACATTGCCATTATTCAAAATTGTCAAAGGCCCGGCGTTTAAATGATCAAAACTGTTAGTAATCCAAAAATCACCATTGGCTTTCGGGCCCATTGTCCACCACCGAATGCCTGGGACATGCCATCTGATGTATTGGTCAGCGGCGTTGAATTGGTTAAAATACAAACCGACGCCATTACCATATATCTCCAAATCAGAATCTGTATATATATTTTTTGAATTATATTGGAATCTTAAATATGACTGGGCGGGTATGCCCGCGTTGACCGCGCCTGAACCAATATATCCATAACCGTTTCCGACATAAGTTAGATGCAACGCGGCACTTCCCAAAGCGCCACTTTCTCCTAAGGAAATATACGCTCCCTGGCTGGTCCAATCATCTCCGCTGCTGATGGAATCAAGGACTAAATTGGGCAGGCTAAGATTCGGGGTGGTGCGGACATTGCCGTTTATTTCCAGTTTGGCTCCCGGATTATTCGTGCCAATCCCGACATAGCCTGTTGAATTTATGACTAAACGCGGTAAGGTTACACCACCGCCAGAGGGCTTAGTCCAAAATTCCAACTGGCCGCCGCGCGTCACCGCTGTTCCTCCACTGGCTTGAATAGCGCGGATGCCGGCAACATTACGATGCGCATCCGCTTGTCCTCCTGACCGGCTGAAAGAAATTGCACCCAAAACACCGTTTTCTGTATCAATATTGGAAACAAGGTTTAATACCGATTGGCTTATGTCTCTGACTTGTATTTTTTTAGCTGAACTACTATAAAATTGATACGTTGTGTTTGTATTGGTGTAATCAGAACCGCCGCCGCCAATATCCAAAATAGTCAGTGGATTATTCGTGCCAATTCCAACATTCGTGCCATTATTATAGATTGTATCATTGGCTACCCAGCTTGTGCCATTATGGCGCAAGGTTTGGCCGCTGGTACCGGGCGGCAAGACAGGCAAGTTTTGCCAAGAAGCAAGGCCAGTATTATTATCTGCCATTAAAACTTTTCCAGCAATAGGAACGCCGCCCCTGATCCTGATTTGGCCGTTAATATCCAACTTCTGAGTCGGGTCAGTCGTGCCAATCCCAACATTGCCGTTTGCATTCCAAACGCCTTGGCCGGGAAAATTCGTTTTACCATTAAACGTGGCATTTCCACTGCCTTGATTAAAATTAATATTACCATTGGAGGCCATTCGAACATTTCCGTTTTGAACATCCAAAATATAATTATTCGCGTCTAATCCACCGATGCCTAATCTATTTACTTTTACATTGCCGCTTACTACTAATTTTTCCGTGGGATATGCCGTCCCAATCCCAACATTGCCGTTTGCATCAATCACAAAAGGTGTGTTGTCAGGACTTGTATCGTCTTCCACTAAAAATGAATTATTATTATTATTCGTATTAGTTAGCGTTAAAGGAATGCCTGTGCTGGAATAAATAGATAATGGTCCGCCTTTTGTTTGAAAGGTACCGCCTACGTTCAAAGGAGCGTCCACGTTGTTGCCCGGCGGAGTGTCTGTGGGCGCGATCCACACTCCGGCCAAAAGTGAGCGCAGGCTGATGGACAGTCCCAAAGTGATGATGACCGCGGTCAAAACCGCGAAAATGGTTTTTATTCTTTGCTGACGCATATTTTTCAATATATTAGTAAATATTTTGCCCGTCAATCAAATTCATCAGACAAATGCCTGCTATTTATTGATTGCCAATTTTGATGAATAATATTCCTGAGCCCCAAACTAAAAAACACGAATCCCTGCTTGTCATTCAACCAAGACCTTACGGCGTGGTTGTGGCTTTTTGCATGGTTTGAATATATTCTTTCCAGGCTTTATATTGGGCTCTTTCCGCTTCCAACTCTTCCGGCGTCATGGAATTGATAAGCGCTTGTTGCGCTTCCTGCTTCACGGCCGTGGCCGCTTGCAAGGCCTCTTGGAATTCTTCCGGACTGGAACTGGCCGCCTGGCTGATGATGGACGCGCTCTTTTCTTCCGCTTGTTCAATCACCGCCTGCCTTTCAGCATCTGTCTTCGGCAAATCAATTTTACCCTCATCTTGCTTGACCTGGCCGGACGGCTCCGGGATTGCCAAAGGCGCATCCACGCGGTTACTGATTAAATAAACGAAAGCCACGGCAAAAATCAAGATTAAAGCCAAAATAATGGCAATGGCTGTTTTTGGAGACATATGATTATTTTTATTATTATTCCGCGCTGGGCGCCAGCGGCTCCTCTTCTCCCATCTGGGCTTCCTCTTTATTTTCTTCCATAAACGGCTCCGGGTTCGGCACTACCATTGACGCGCCCGGACCATAGTTAAAGCTGATGTTTAAAGCGATACCCAAAGGCGTGATGGTTTTTTCGGAACGCAAATCTTTTTCAGAACTGACATTGATCGTATCGCCAACTTGCAAATCTTTTAAGCTGATGATTTCCGGCTCGGTCGGCTGGGGCCAAAGCAAAGGCTCATCTTCTTGCCAAGGCACATTTTTAGCCAAAGCCGCGGCCCGCGCTTGGTCGCGAGCAGCCATTTTTTTCTGGAATTCATCCATTTCCTTCTGATACACGGCCCGATCCTTGGGCTTATTCTTGATGATTTTCGTATCTGTTCCGACAATTATTTCCCTGGTATCAAGGTTGGAGTCGTCAAAGGGGCTAAACGGCCTGATTTTCAAAGTTATTTTCTGGCCATTAATCGCGCCGATCTCGCCGCTCAGATTCATAACCGGCATATCCGCCGGCATACCCGTCAAAAGACCGGACTCCAGCACTCTTTTCTGGCACGCTTGCCAGCCGTCATTGTAGCCTTGGCTGGCTGGCGTTTGACCGGCGGACTTGAACCCGGCCGCGAGCGGCGCGTTCGCTGAAGAAAAACTTTTGCCGGCCAAAAAGCCAAAACCGGTAAAAATCAGGGCCGTGATGATGATCACGATCAAAACATGTTTTGTTTCAGGCATAATTTTGATAAGAATATTAATTATTTGGATTATTTTTTTTGACTTTCACTTCACGCCAAGTCGGCAAAGGCGGACACGGCTGGACCGGCCCAACAGGTTCTGATTTGGGGCCTTCATAATCTGGCTCTTCAGTCGTATCAATACCTTGCACAAGATAACAGTATAAATCTTGTCTTTCTTTAGTCTCATCGTCTGTGCATTGACAATTGGTACCGACACAAGCACTGCTGCCCACATTGGCGCAACCACCGCTGGCAATCAATAAATAACCAGGATCATTACGATCCGGGCAAGTTTCAGTATCAGTTTTATAACGATAAATATTAAACTTATCCGCGTTCTCCACGCCCGCTTTTTCCCAAACCACTTGCACTTGATCCGGACAAATGCCATGGGTACTGACTTCTTGATCCAAGAGCGGTGCTGCCGGCTGGCAAACGCTGGCGGTGGTGCCTGTTTTTGGCAGTGAATAAACAGTTTCGCTTGTAGAATTATACGCGGTCACTTCAAATTTATATATAACACCCGGGTTTAAACCAGAAATATTGGCAAGATAGGTGTTTGGGCCTGGTGAAGCTATGGGATCAGAATAACTAGAATCCATATAAACCTTAAAACCGCTCTGTCCAAAACCTTCATAAGGATCCCAATCCACAACTAATTGGTGGCACTGGTCTGGGTCAGGGGCTTGCTCCACTGATTCAATGACAGGAACTTTCATATATAAATCAGATTGAACATGATAAGCCACACCACCCCCTGCGCCTTGATTGCTGGAATTAAAACTGATCCAGCCAACACCATAAGTATCGGTGATCCCACCACTATTACCATTCCAAGCCCAGCCTTTTAATTCGCCATTTAACGGATCAAATTCTACGCCATAGTCAATACTTCCAGCATCTGAATCATGACTACGTAATTTTATCCAACCCTCTTCGCCCATACTTAAAACTTTTGCCCAACCGGAAATTTGTCCAGCATATTCACCGCTCAATTCAGTGTGAGCAATCGGGCCGCTGCCGCCATTAAATGGGTCGCCCGGAGGGTTACCCGTTTGGGCACGGTCAAAACTGATCCAGCCCATGTTACTGCTCCAAGCATAACCGGAAAAATTGCCCGTTTCTTTATCAATTTTAACGCCATAATCATGCGCAATACCCGAAGATGGACAAGCGGCTGGCGGTCGATGTAATGATCCAGTATTCCCCTCATCGCAATCCGATGAATTGAAACTGATCCAGCCAAGATTGCTTGACCAGGCAAAACCGCTCAAATTATCTCCTGCTCCTGATAAAGCCGCTGGCTCTTGGCCGCGCGGATAATAAAACAAAAGCGTGCTGAGGGCCAAAGCGATGAGCAAAACCAAGCTGGGTAAAATGATTTTTCGCAAAAAAGAAATGTTATTGTTCGGCATAGATGGACGCTTAAATTTTAAAATGATATTATGGAAATGACCTATATTAAAAAAGAGGATAAAAACGGCCGGCCAAAACCAGAAAGACCGCGGGCGGCAAGGCTAGCCAGGCCATGATAAACGCCAAAGACAGGCCGGCCAAAGCCAGCAGGACAAGGCCGCGGAATATTATCTGGAAAATGCGCATGCCAATGCTGATTGCGAAGCCGACCGGATCGCGCTGGCCGTACATCGGGGTCAGGATATTTTTCAACCAGACAAAAAAAGCCAGACCCCTTTCCCGCTCTTTAATAAAGCGGACAGCGGCACTGGCGCATTCTTTCAATCCACGCGTATACCACCAGACCGGAAAATAAAGCAAGGAAAATAAAAAATCAAAAAGCACTCTGGTCAAAGTAGCGGATGGAGAAACAAAACTGATCACAGATTTTTATTTATATAGTTATCCACAATTAAATATATTATACCATTTTTATTCTCTGTCCACAAAATAAATTTTAGCCTTGACGATTTTATAGTCTTTTCTCATTGAAAGATGAGCCTGAACTGGCGAGGCCAGATCAGTTATCTACTCCATAAGTTTTTAAATAATATTTGTTTTGCTTTTTGCATTTTTTTGGCATAATCGGTGTGGCTCATCGTATAAGCAATCTTATCCAGTTCCTCGAAAGTTATTCCCGGTTTCAGATATTGCTCTGCGTTCTCAAGCGATTTCAGCTTCTCGTACGGCGTCAGGTAATTTTCTTTTGGATATATTTTTCTTTCTTTGCCCTTCTTGTCTATCTTGACCTCCGCGAAAGCGCAGGGCCGGTGATAATTCAAGTAATCGTTAAAATAATTCCGGTAGAATTCATTAACCAATTGAGCTTTGCCCCTCGGGATATGCAGGTAGCCCATATGCTTCCTGATAACGCTGCCATTTTTTGATTCAACTAAGGCATTGTCATTGGATCTCCTCGGCCTGGATTTAGTTAATCTGATCAGCAGTTTGTTTAATAATTCAGCCACTATTTTGTTGATATATTCAGATCCGTTGTCGGCATGGAATTCGATTATCGTGTACGGAAATTTTTCCAGCAGATCGGATAATATCTTTTTCATGTATTGCTCCGATATTGCTTCCACCGAACCGACAAATTCATTCTGCGTCACCATATCGACCAGATTGATGTGGTAAGCGCCCTTTTCGCCGTCTTTATCGCCCTGATGCACCGTATCTACGGATAAATAGCCAGGCTGGCCGTTCGGCTCAGGTTTTATCCTTTCGCCAATATTCCTGCTTACCGGGTTGGTTTTAGTGAAAGTCCTGGCTCTGAATTTATACCTGTCCGTTGTCCGCAATCTGTATAAGTGCGCTACGGAAATATTTCTTAACCGTTCATATTCAATTTTCCCAAAATTATCGTAGTCCGACTTTATTATCTTGATTGTCGCCGGTCCGGCCAGACACTCATGGGCATTGTCCAGATCAGCCAATAATTCAATATCGCCCTTGGTGTAAGATCGCTCAAATTTATGCCGTTCGTATGTTGTCGGTTTAAGCGTCCCGCGCCGATAATATTCGTCTATCAGTCTGGTTAGCTGTGATTTGGATAGGCCGGTCATTCTCATTATGTATTGCCTGAGCAGCCCCTTATCACTCCGGGAACATTTCAAATATTTGTGATCCATTATCGATCTCTGGATCCACTCGTTCCTATCTGCCCGGGAAATGCTTTTGAATTCCATGGGCAGAGGTTTTGACAAGAAATCATTAATGGCCGACAAGCATAGGTTTTTAGGGTTAGTCATTGTTATCATCATAGATAACTATTCTAACCTCTAGCCTCAGTTTAGCCAAATAATGATTATTTGCCAAATTTTAACCCCCATAGGCTCATCTTGCGTGAGAAACAAAGAGTTAGTTCAGGCTCATCTTGCGTGAGACAAGACTCGGGGTGGTGTTTTCCGCCTAATATATGATATAATAATATTATTCCGGTCGTTACGGACCAGCGGAGAGAATAAAATTGAAGATTTTTCGGACATTGGCGCGCTTTGATTCGCTTCTATTTCATATTCCGATTTTACCAACAAGGGATTTATTTATGCGGGACATTGGTGATTGTATAATATGATAAAAATAATTGGCAAAATTTCATATTAAAAGAAAGAAAAATGTTTAGAAAAAAATCATCCGACAAAAGCGGAAGAATATTTAAAATGATCTTAAAATCATTGGGGTTCGGATTGGTGATTATTTTTTTAGGCACAGTCGGTTTGGACGCGGTTGATCATTACGACGATTTATCTCAATCGATCGCCGGCCGGATAATATTCGGCCAAGCGAAGGAAAAATGCCCGCCGGACATGGTGCTGGTGCCGGCGGCGTGGGGTGATTTTTGCATTGATCGCTATGAAGTTTCGGCCGCCGCGAATTGCCCCCATCAGAATCCGGAAGGAGCGATGCAGAGCCGTGAAAATATTGATCATGAAAAATGCCTGCCCATGTCAATGCCGCAGGCTTTTCCTTGGACAAATATTTCCCAGAACCAAGCGGCTCAGGCTTGCGCCAAGGCGGGGAAAAGGCTGCCTTCCAGCCGTGAATGGTCGTTGGCCGCTCTGGGTACGCCGGATCACGATTCAGCTTGGGGCAAAGATGATTGCCAGGTGGCGGATAACTGGGACAAACAGCCCGGATTATCCGGCTCCGGGCAAAAATGCGTTTCATATGTCGGCGCCTTTGATTTGATTGGCAATGTCTGGGAATGGGTGGATGGCGCCGTTTATGACGGCCTTTATGAAGGCCGGCCTCTGCCGGACGCCGGCTATGTGAGCGGCATCAGCCAGGAAGACGGTTTCCCCAGTTCCACCGAGGCTTTTCCGTCCCCGGATTACTATCAGGATTATTTTTGGATAAAAGCGAAAGAAACACGCGCGATTGCCCGGGGCGGGTATTGGAACAACGAGTCCCAGGCCGGCCAATATGCTTATTACGCGGACGCGGCTCCGTCTTTCACTGGCAAGGGTGTCGGTTTTCGGTGTGTAAAAAGAGCGGAAAACGGCTTGTGATTGCTTGCCGGGCGTGAATACGCCTTAAACCGCAGGATGCTATGAATTTTTTGCTTAAAATTGGGCCTTACCGCTTAGCGGCTGATCCGCGCCATAAGTATGATCAGGTAGTAAAATTGTTAAGAAAAGAAATTGATCCTTTTTTTTCTCGTCGTCTTTGTCCGGAGAGATTGCCCGCCGCCCTTATCAGCATTCTTAGTCGCGCGGACCGCGTTTATCATTCGCCGGCCCGGCGCAGCCGCGGGACTCTGGCCTGGCTGAAAGAAAAAGGCATTTTACCAGCCAAGGCAAAAACCATGGCCGCGCCTTTTCTTTCTGAAATCGGCTTTGATCCCTGCCCCGATCTTCCCTATTTGGTCTATCGGCAAGAAGGCAGCCGGGCCGTCCGGAGGATATTTTTGGACCGTTTGGCCGCCGATCAGTTGCAAGAGTCGCACAAAAAAATTCAACGTCGTTTTGAAACCGTAGTCAAAATTATCCAAAACCATCCCCAAGAGAAGATTATTTTCATCAGCCATACTTTTTTCCTCCGCCTTTTTCTCGCTTGGCGCGCTGACCGCCGTTTATTCCAAAAGCCGGAGAATTTGCGCCGCTTGTTTCAGCCGGGCCGCCGGATCTTGGATTTTTTTGCCTTGCGTCCAGTCGGCCTGTGAAAAAAATTCCGCGGTTCGCTATACTAAATTACACTAAAATTTGCTTTTTTCAAGAAGTATTTGGACGCCTGGGTGGGAAAGCCAAAAGAAAATAAGAGTAAGAAAGAACATATAAAAACCTATCTTATAATTCACCGCCCCTCATTAAAAGTCCCAACCGCAAACCACTGATCAACTTTTCAATTCTTCAGGCTCTTATTTTTTTCTAGACAAGCAAAATTTCATTGCCGAACCTCTTTTAAATTATTCTGTAATTTTCTACCAAGCAGTTTTTCGCGTCAGGCCGGACTGAATTCGTCCGCGGTATTATATGAATAACAATAATAATTTAAGGGGCTTGTATAGCACCGCTAATACTTAGTTAGTATTTTTTCAATAAGGTTCGGTAAATTATAGCCATTTCGGTGGTTGAATCTAAATTCCATTTC
>Ga0210056_1002613_pt1 | contig 15110 bp, 14 predicted proteins | sample CryGeyCG2014_080_2_FD_183965 | JGI IMG/M metagenome (GOLD analysis project Ga0210056, IMG submission 183965) | Groundwater microbial communities from aquifer - Crystal Geyser CG07_land_8/20/14_0.80 (SPAdes) (version 2) | ecosystem: Environmental > Aquatic > Deep subsurface > Groundwater | place... | reverse complement strand
TAGCAATCTTCAACTGCTTCTGCAATTCTAATCCCACAACAGTTTGATGCAGCAGCACATGGTTGAGTACACTCCCCAGAGAGTATTTCGTATCGTCGTGCGTTGCCGCATCTTCAACTGCTTCTGAAATAGCCAGTCCCAGGCTCCCGGGACAATTTGGGTCCTTCTCAAGCATAGCCCTTCCCGCATTCGTTAAATTCGTCGGCGAGGCGTGAGCTTCTGCACCCCATGTCTGCATCATTATTTTTCTGTAAGGTTTCTGTTCATAACTTACCTTCACCATATAAACAGTGCACTTTAATCCAAACAGGTTGCAGCCAAATGCAAGCGCACTTCCCCACTGTCCAGCACCGGTTTCTGTAGCCAGCCTCTTTACGCCCTCCTTCTTGTTGAAATACGCCTGGGCAACTGCTGTATTTGGCTTGTGACTTCCAGGAGGACTCACACTCTCATTCTTATAATAAATCCGAGCAGGAGTTCCCAGTGCCTTCTCCAGCCGGTAAGCCCTATGCAGGGGCGTTGGCCTCCACAACTTATAAATATTCCTCACATCATCCGGAATCGGTATCCATCTTTCCTGACTCACCTCTTGTTTGATCAACTCCATCGGAAAAATTGGAGCCAGGTCCTCGGGCCCAATTGGCTTGCCAGTTCCAGGGTGAATTGGCGGAGCAAGTGGTTCTGGCAAATCAGGCTGGATATTGTACCATTGCTGCGGCAAATCCCTTTCGCTTAATAAAACTTTGCTTTCATCCATTTTCTATCACTTCCTCCTTTCTTCTAAGATTTTATCTAAATTTAAATCATTTCAATAAAACTTTATAACTTTCCATTTTTTATTAGCTGATTTAAAAACTATTTCCTCTCTTGATTCCTACCTAAAAATCTTCGTATCAACCCACTATTTCCTACCTTTTTACCCAAAATCAAACCATCAAACATCTAAAAACTTCTCTTGATTTTAACAACAGACCTTGCAAGAAAGAAATTTGCACTTTCCATGGTAAAATTGCATTTTTTTCTTGCAATTTTTTAAAAATGTGCTTAGGCGCAACTTCCTTTATATAGAAGCCTCTTATGAATAAGAAGAGGCAAATAAAAACTTTCTGGTGGATATTCCCCCAGAAGGGATAGGGAGAAAACCGTCTCCCTATCCCAACAAAGGAGGTTGCAATGCATAACCTATCTAATTTTACCCTGAGTGAGATACTCAGGAAGTTAAACTCCATCAATGTGGAGATTAACCTTGAGAATCAAAGACCATTTCCTAAGGTTAAAATGGCAAGTCTTTATGAATATCAGTTCAGGCATATAAGAATTAACCCTCTGGGTTATTTCAATCGAGCAAGGTTTGTTACAAGCCTGATTAATTTTACTTTTATCAGGAGTATAGTTGCCGATTGCTATAGCAAAGAAGGACGACCTCCTTATGACCCCTGCTCTATGTTTGTGCTCGACCTAATTGCTTCCCTGGAGGGAATAACCATCAAAGAACTTTGTAATATCCTTCACGATGGGACTAAAGGCTATGCCTACAGGCTTTATGCCGGTATTTCTCCGGAGCACATTCCCTGCGAAGCAGACTTTTCTAATTTCAGGGTTCGTATTGGCGAAGAAAAATACAATGCTATTTTTCATATACTTGTGCAAATCGTAAAAAAGTTAGGTATGCTTACAGGAAAGATCCTCTCGCACGATGGAACTTTGGTGCATACCTTTGCCCGATACCGTGGTTGTAATTATGCCTGTAAAAAGGAATGTCAGTCTATTCAGGTAAGGGATACAAACTTTATTAATGATATTCAATATCGCATTAAGAAACTATTAGAAAATCCCAGTTCCATTCCTCTAAACAAAGAGATGCGTGCTTATGCAAAGTGTCCAAGAAAAGAATGTCTACCTGAAGATGTCCAGCCCTGCTCTATCATTGTTATTGCCTTTACCATCCTTGTTTTTAACGAAGAGATATTTACAGAAAATGATAGACAAACTTCAAGGCTTCTTGATCCAGAGGATAATCTGGGTAAACATAACCTTATGCTGAAGGTTTTATACTCTCATATTTCAAAGATCGATGCTACCCAGTGGCCATATCCAGTGTATGTCCAGTGTCCTAAAATGCCTGCAGACTTAGATGCTAAAATAGGTTATAGAAGAAGCAAGCATAATCCTGATAAGAAAGAAAGGGTCTTTGGGTTTCAGGTAACAATTACTACCGATATTGAACCAGAATTAGGAATAGAATTACCTGTAGCATGTATTACTGGACCTGGTTCAGATAAAGATGGCGACCATTTCATTCCTTTAAAAGAACAGATTAAAAACTATCAGGGATTTGAAACTATCCTTGATATTGGAGATAGTGGTTTTGACTACGGGATTAATTATGAATACATTCGTAACCATAATTCTATTCCTATTATTGACTACAACCGCCGGGGAGAAAACCTGTCCCAGGAGGCCATACTTGCCAGAGGCTATGACCAGAACGGCTATCCCTTTGCTCCTTGTAAGTGCATCTGTAAGTCTAATGGCTACAGCAAGGAAGAAAAAAGGCTTTCTTCTGTCTGTGGTAAGCAATGTATAACCAATCCACAAACAGTCCCTTCTCCTATTTCTAACTGTCCTTACCTACAGAAGCCATCAGGCTATTCCACACACATGAGTATTATTCAACATCCCCGGCTTGTAAATGAAATACCGAGGGGTTCAGAAAGATGGAAGAAACTCCACAATCTCCGCTCTTCCTCAGAAAGAACTAACTCTACTACAAAGAGTGACCTGGATATTCTGGAGCATCCCCGGGTTATGGGATTAGAAAGAGCAAAGATTCTTGCCCAGATGGCTTGTATATCTACTCTTTTAAAGAAAGTAATGCACTTTATTGTTAAGGTTACCCTTACCTGGCGTAAGCACATATCCACAAATGATAAAAGATGGTGGAAAGGACTACAACTGCGTAAGATTCCTACCTTCTTGAGTAATATGCTTCATCCCCGCGCACCGCCAGTATGAAATCAAATTTTCCTCTTTAACTACTTCTTTTTTCTCACTTCAGGTGAGAATAGAGATAGGTCTGTCTTTAAACTGGGTTCTCTTTTCTTTTGTGAAAAATTTCCATCTTTTGACTATTTTTACCTGCTTAAAAACAGGTTTTTTCCTTACCAGAAGTGCCTTTTATTTCCCTTAGATGTCAAGGAGCGACTTTTTAAATCAGCTCTCTTTTATATGTAATTCTTTGCGTAATATTATAGCATAAAAAATAAAAAAAGCAAGAAAAAAATATTTTCCGTCCAGAATGAAATGTGTAGTTGTTTTGTTATAAAATTTGACAATTAACATTTTTCTGGTATAATATAAACTCAAACCTGAAGGTTTGAGTTACACATCTGACATCTTAAGTATTACTAAAATCAAAATGAGTGATACTGAATATGGTATAATTGTTGTGGGTGCTGGACATGCAGGATGCGAGGCGGCACTCGCTGCGGCAAGGATGGGATATTCTACCCTTCTCTTAACCATCAACCTTGATACCATTGCTCAGATGTCCTGCAATCCTTCTGTGGGAGGATTGGGTAAGAGCCATCTCGTGGCTGAGCTGGATGCACTTGGTGGTGAAATGGCTAAGAACACTGATATGACCGGTATTCAATTTCGAATGCTCAATACGAAAAAGGGTCCAGCAGTTCAGGCACAGCGCGTGCAATGCGATAGAAAAGAATACCGACTGGCAATGAAACAGGTACTGAAAAATCAACCTGGGCTTGAAGTAAAGCAAGGACTTATAAAAAGTGTCGAAGTGTCCCGCCACCAAAACTCTGGCGGGCAGGCGCCGTGTCAAAGTGTCAAAGCAGAAGGGGTAATAACTGAAGAGGGAAAAGAATATAAGGCAGGGGCGGTAATACTTAGCGCAGGAACATTTTTGAATGCACTGATTTATATCGGCGATGATTCCTTCAGTTCAGGAAGAATGGGAGAGCCTGCCGCAAAAGAATTATCAGAAAACCTCAAAGAGCTCGGTTTTGAAATCGGACGACTTAAAACAGGGACTCCTCCACGGCTTGACGGCAGGACAATTGATTTTTCAAAATTAGGAGTTCAAAATGGAGACGAAAATCCCCGACCATTTTCATTTTTTACAAAAAAGATTATTCGGGAACAAATTCCTTGTTACATAACTTATACAAACGAGAAGACCCACGATATCATACGGAAAAATTTACACCTTTCAGCGATGTATGGAGGAAAAATAAAAGCAACGGGCGTGCGATATTGCCCTTCTATTGAAGATAAAATTGTGAAATTTCCGGATAGGAACAGGCACCAGGTTTTTCTGGAACCTGAAGGAAAAAACACTACTGAAATTTATCCAAATGGTGTTTCCACCAGTCTTCCTGAGGATGTACAATTAAAATACCTGCACACCGTTCCAGGACTGGAAGAAGTAAAGATTGTCCGCCCGGGCTATGCAATTGAATATGATTTTTTTTCGCCAATACAATTAAAACCAACACTTGAGACAAAACTGATTGAAAATTTATATTTCGCCGGACAAATCAATGGTACTACCGGCTATGAAGAAGCAGCAGCACAGGGGATAATAGCAGGAATAAATGCTGTGCTAAAACTGAAAGGTGAACCACCATTTATGCCTGACCGCTCTCAGGCATATATGGGCGTTATGATTGATGACCTTGTAACCAAGGGAGTGGAGGAACCTTACAGGATGTTCACTTCCCGTGCTGAATATCGCCTGATTTTACGCTGCGACAATGCTGACAGGCGTATGATGCCCTTCGGATATAAGTTCGGATTAATTACGGAAAAAATCTACGGGAAATTCGAGAAGAAGTGGAAAATGATAGATGCAGTCATGAATCAGGAAATACCAAAAGATTTGCCTGAAGATGTAAAAAAAGAAGTGGAAATTGAACTAAAATACAAAGGGTATCTTGAACGCCAGGAGCGCCAGGTTGAACAATTCAAAAAATTAGAAGAACATCCAATACCAGCAGATTTCGATTATTTCAGTCTGCATGGGCTTAAGACTGAAGCCAGGCAAAAATTGTCAAAAATTTGCCCGATTTCTTTAGGACAGGCATCCCGCATCCAGGGAGTAACTCCATCTGATATTTCAATATTGATGATTTATTTAAAAAAAGGCGAAAAGAAAGTTAAGCCAGCCCAGAACCATTCATTGCATTCAGGTTCAGGGCAGGGAGGGAAAAGTGAATGAGGTAGTTTTACAGACACAGCTGCCGTTGAAGTTGTTTAAGAAAGGTAAAGTCAGAGATGTTTATGAAGCAGACGACATGCTCTTGATTGTCGCTACAGACCGCATTTCTGCATTTGATGTGGTCCTGCCAAATGGCATTCCTCATAAGGGTAGGGTTTTGAATATGCTGGCTAAATTCTGGTTCGGTTTCACTAAAGAAATAATTGCGAATCATGTAATAACCACGGAAAGCGTGGAGATTGTTTCGCAAATAAATGTATTAAAAGAATATGAAGGAATGCTAAAAAACAGAGCAACACTGGCAAAAAAGACCAGGCCGCTTGCAGTAGAATGTGTTGTGCGCGGATATCTTGCAGGTTCTGGCTGGAAAGAATATCAGGAGAAAGGTTCAATCTGCGGAATAAAATTACCAGAAGGTTTAAAAGAATCTCAGCGCATCCCCTTCCCTATTTTTACACCTGCCACCAAAGCTGACACTGGCCATGATATGAATATTAGCGAAGAAAAAATGGTGGAGATTGTTGGAGAAAAAATTGGGCAGGAAATAAAGGAAAAAAGTCTTAAAATTTATGAAACTACCTGTGAATATGCCGAGGAACGGGGTATAATCATTGCAGATACAAAATTTGAGTTTGGATTATGCAATGATGAGGTTATACTGATTGATGAAATTCTAACGCCTGATTCTTCAAGGTTCTGGCCAAAGGATGATTATGTACCAGGAAAACCGCAGAACTCATTTGACAAACAGTATGTTCGGGATTACCTTGAAAGTATCAAATGGAATAAAAAACCACCAGCGCCAGTTTTGCCAGAAGAAGTAGTAAAGAAAACCACTGAAAAATACATAGAGGCCTACAGGAGAATTATCGGCGAGGATTTTAAGAAAAATCAGACCTGAAGGTCTGAGTTACGTAACTCAGGACTTTAGTCCTGATATCAAACCTAAAGGTTTGAGTTACAACACTTTTGGTATAATTTCCTTAGCTATTAAAATATAGGAGAAGAGGTGGATTTAAAACCTGAAGTATTGCAGATTGACCTAAAAAAGGTTGCTTTTGACCTTGAGAAAGAAATTCGCAATCGGATGAAAGAGCTTCACCGAGAAGGAATTATACTGGGCATAAGTGGAGGGATAGATTCAGCAGTTGCTCTAGCTCTTGCAGCAGGCGCAGCAGGCAGGGATAATGTGCTTGGCTTAATATTGCCAGAGAGAGATAGCCACCCCGAGAGTCGCACAGATGCAATTGAACATGCAAAATCACTGGGTATTAAAATACGGGAGGTTAACATTGAACCAATGCTTAGAAGGCTGGGAATATACAAACTTTTTCCCGAACCGCTGTTTATGCCGCGCAGAATAATAGAAAAGTTTGTGAAGAAACAGTTTGAAAAAAGCATAAAAACAAGTAAGGAACCGCTGTTTTTAAGTGGAATGCTTGGTAATCCCTCTGTACTTGCAAAAAAGACCTCAGCATATTATCGCTCAAAACATCGCATGCGTATGATAACGCTTTATTTTTATGGTGAACTGCACAATTACTTAATGCTGGGCACCTGCAATAAAACTGAGATTTCAATCGGTTTTTTTGTGAAATACGGTGACAGCGCCTCTGATTTTGACCCGCTCAAGAATTTATATAAGATGCAGGTCAGACAATTAGCACACCACCTCGGCGTAACTCAGAAAATTATAATTAAAGCACCCACACCGGATCTGTTGCCGGGCATAACTGACGAATTAGCAATGGGTATAACCTATGAAATTCTGGATTTGATATTGTTTGGACTGGAAAACAAAATGGAAAGTTCTAAAATTGCAAAAGAACTTGGAATAAATGAAGAAACTGTCAATTATGTCCAGGAGTTGAATCGCTGCTCTCAACATATGCGTGATACCGGACATTGAAGGGAGGAAGAGAAATGGCTTTAAGAAATGTAAAGGAGTATATTTCAAAAAGGATGAAGGAAATTGTAAGTGCAGTTGGGAAGAAAAAAGCTCTTATAGCAACTTCAGGCGGGGTGGACAGCGTAACCTGTGCTGTGCTTACACATAAGGCAATCGGTAAAAATGCCATTGTCCTCTTTATTGATGATGGCCTGATGCGTCAGAACGAAGGTCAAAAAGTAAAGAAAGACATGGCAAAATCAGGAATCAAAGTTAAAATAATGAATGTGCAGGCTGATTTCTTTAAAGCATTGAAGGGACTCGAGGACCCTGAAGAAAAAAGAAAAGCTTTCAGGGATACTTTCTATAAGTCACTGGGAAAAGCTGTGAGAATGACCGGTGCCTCATTTATGATTCAGGGAACGATTGCTGCGGACATCAAAGAAACCAGGGCAGGAGTTAAAACCCAGCACAATGTCCTTCAGCAAATAGGCATTAGCCCGGAAAAATACGGATTGCGGATTCTTGAACCTTTGAAAGACCTTTATAAATTTGAGGTAAGAATGGTTGCAAGGGCGCTGGGGATTCAGCCGGAATACAGCGAGAGAATGCCATTTCCAGGACCAGGTCTTGCCACAAGAGTAGTCGGTGAAGTAACCCCGCATAGAGTAGCAACCCTGAGAAAAGCAACAGTGATTGTGGAAGAAGAAATTAAAAAAGCAAGAATAAAACCATTCCAGGGGTTTGCGGTCCTATTGAAAGATAAAGCGACCGGTGTCAAAAAAGGAAAAAGGGCTTTTGGAGAGATTATCGTGGTGCGCTCTGTTGATTCAAAAAATGCGATTACTGCAAAGGTAACCCGCATACCCTGGAAAGTACTGGAGAAAATTCAAAAAAGAATTAATCTCGAAATTCCAGATGTAATCAAGGTGCTGTTTGACATCACTCCAAAACCACCAAGCACGATTGAATATATTTAAAGGAAAAAGTCGCCCAAGGCGACTCGCCGGGGCGAGGGGACAGGCTATATTTAATGAAAATTGCGGTGAGGGTAACCTATCCTGAAACGGGCAAATATGACTGGTTTGAGGCACTAAAGAATTATAAGGAAATAGGACGAATTGAAGTTGCTTTCTATTTTCCGAAATCTTTCCTTGAAAAAGTCTCTGTTGAATCAGTTGTCGCTCCTTTTAAAAAATTGGGCATTGCGGCATCTTCAATTCATCTTGCCCACGCAAGGGTCACCGAACCTCAGATATTTGAATCCGTTTTGCGCAAATCAATAACAATCGCCGGGGAATTGAATTGTGATACGCTTGTCGTTCATCCGAGTTTCGGAAAATTGGATGATGCGAAGTCCTTTATAGACAATATGGTTGACCCCATTCTGGATGAAAATGGAATTTTCCTTTGCTGGGAAACCTTTGAAAGCAAAAGACGAATTCTTTCAGGTATCGATGGAATTGCCAATTTCTGTTCAACTAAAATCTGGCATCGTGCCTGTTATGACTTCAGCCATATTCATAAACCACAGGAAGAAGTAATCAGGGAAATTGAAGAAAATTTTGATTTTATCAGAGTGTTCCATGTCTCAAATCGCATTGCCGAAAAAAGAAAACAACATCTTCCTCTTTTTTATTCTCAAGACAAAACTGATTTAAACTTCCACCAGATATTTAAATTCTTAGTTCAAAAAGAATTTGCTGGAAATATTGTACTGGAATATCTACCAGAGTACAGGAATTATGTAAAATCTGACGCTCAATTTTTAATCGAGAATTTTACAAGTAAAAAAATATTTACTTGATAGCTAAGGAAATTATACCAAAAGTTATCCACAACCTTCAGGACTAAAGTCCTGAGTTACGTAACTCAGACCTTCAGGTCTGATTGTCTTGACAAATTGATAAAAATCTTGTATAATACAGTTGGGGGTGATGAAACATGCGGACAACTGTAACGGTTCGCGGACAGACAGCAGTTCCTGCAGAAATCCGTCGAAAGTATCATATAAAAGGACGCATGAAACTTGAATGGATAGATGATGGAAATGTAATAACTGTTATTCCGGTATCTGAAGACCCAATTAAATATGCAAGAGGAATGCTTAAAGGAACGGGATTGACTAAATCTCTTTTAAAAGCAAGGGCTGAAGAAAGAAAATTGGAGAATAAACTAAAAGGTTACGTTTTGAAGTGACGGAGAAAGGAAAATTGAAACAAATAAGTGGAATTTAAAAGAGTGGATATACCTGAATATCCTTACGAAGCAATTAGAGAAGCGGTGGTTAATGCCATTGCACACAGAAATTACTTTCGTAGAGGAGCACCTATTATGTTTTCTATTTTTGATGACCGAACGGAAATCAGCAGTCCAGGCGGTCTTTTGCCCGGACTTAACATAAAGAAACTCGAAGGACATCATGAAACACGCAATAAGAAAATCTGTGAAATATTTCATGAAACAAAAGACATGGAAAAATTTGGCACGGGCATTGGCAAGATGAAAAGATTTATGAAAGAACATGGATTGCCCGAACCTGAATTTTTAGAAGAAGGGGATTTCTTCGTCGTCAAATTTTATGGGCCCGGAGATAAAATTCTGGATTTGGTGTCCAATATTCCTGAAGAACGACAGACTGATTTAAAAAAGCTGGGCTTGAATGACAGACAGATTGAAGTACTGCGGTTAATGGTAAATGAAGATAGAGTTTTTTCCAATAGAGAATACCAAAAACAGTTTGATGTAAGTAACCAAACTTTTGTGAGAGACATGCGATTCTTATTAAAATTAGGATTGGTTGCTCCTAAAGGGAAAGGACGTTCTTTACGATATATGGCAAAATGATATTGTCACAAAAAATATCCAGATGTCATAAAAATGTCACAAAAACTTATGTCATGAAAAATGATAAAATGTCATGGAAATGTCATGAAAACAAAAATTCTCTAAAAGTCATTAGATATCACTAATCTCTTCAAGATGATGGGCGTATTTTAAGGCAAAAACTGAATTACCGAAATAAACAAGGCGTGAATCTGAAAACTCTTTTAAAGAACGCTTGTGAATTGGAGGGATAAAAAATGGCTAAAAATAATTTTGAGGTACCTCTTGAAAAATTGAAATGGACCTGCGACCCCCGACAATTTATGTTTAACAACACAAGTGAAGTTCCACCGCTTGAGGGAACAATTGGACAGGAGCGCGGGGTTGATGCAATTGACTTTGGGCTCAACATTAAAACTCCAGGTTTCAACATATATCTCGCTGGTATATCCGGAACCGGAAAAACATCCACTATAAAATCCTATGTGGAGAAACTTGCACAGACCCAGGAAATACCTCCAGATTGGTGTTATGTATATAATTTCTCGAATCCAGATACCCCATTGTCCATCAATCTTCCTGCAGGTGAAGGCTCTATAAGGGATATAGCGCTTTTTGCTATAGGACATCACATTCAGGAAATTAAATCAAAATATAAGAATTGTCCAAAGGTGAGCAAGTTCCTTGAAGATTGTTGAGAAGGCAATTCAGGAAAAAATACGGCGTTCAAATTTGATTGAAGAAAAAATAGCGGAAAAGAAGAAGCAAAGAAAAAAGAAGAAAAGTAGGCAAAATTTGAAAATGAGAAAAGAAATTGTTTTTTTAATACTATCATTTTTTTTAATTTTTGTAAGTGGTTGTACTAAGCGCAGTACCATAACGATGGCCGGGTCAACTGCATTCCTACCATTTGCTGATCAACTCGCTGAGGATTATATGAAAAAGAATCCTGGAGTGAATATAAATGTCCAGGGCGGTGGTTCAGCAGTCGGGATTCAATCAGCATTAAATGGAACTGCGCAAATTGGGATGGCTGATTTAGTTACACTCCCGCCTGAAGCAAACAAACTTAAAAAATTTGTTGCTGCAAATGACGCAATCTGCTTAGTGGTACACCCTTCCAATAAAATAGATAACTTGACGACTGAACAGATAAGAACAATTTATTCAGGGAAAATTAAGAACTGGATGGAAATCGGTGGAATTGACAAACCAATTACTGTTGTTTCCCGTGAGGCAGGCTCAGGCACGAGGTCATCTTTTGAAGACCTGATGCTAAAGGGACTGAAGCTTGGAGAAGATGCTATCATTGGAGATTCAAACGGGACTGTGCGGGAAACCATCATAAATGACCCCAACGCTATCGGATATATCTCGCATGGAGTTGTTAATGAAAAAGTTAAAGCATTAAAAATTGATGGGATAGCTGCAAGCCCCGAGAATACTGTTGCAGGCAAATACAAACTTGTCCGCCCAATTTACCTCTTGATAAAAACAGGAGCTGAAACTTATGTCAGAGGAATCCTTGATTATATCCTTGGACCTGAAGGGCAAAAAACAATTCAGGAACAGGGTTTGATACCAGCAAAAATATACAGTAAAACAAAATGAAAAATACCAAAGAAGTCGTTATTGAAAAAAGTCTTTTTTTGATTGCCCTTTCAGCAATTTTTATGCTTTTTCTGATAGCCATATTTATCTTCAAAGAAGGCACGCCTTTAATATTTAAGGTGGGTTTTAAGAATTTTGTCACAAGTAGCAAATGGTTCCCCCTCGAAGGGCAATTCGGTATTTTTTCTATGATTCTTGGCACGCTATGGATTACAGCAGGAGCACTTATTATTGGTGTTCCACTTGGACTCTCTTGTGCAATCTTTCTTTCTGAATTTGTCCCTCGCAGGATAATGGCAATTTTAAAACCTACAATTGAATTGCTTGCTGGAATTCCTTCGGTGGTCTATGGATTTATAGGAATGGTTGTGCTGGTGCCATTGATAAGAGAAAATCTCGGAGGGCCGGGACTTTCAATTCTTGCAGGTTCAATAATATTGGGGATAATGATTCTTCCAACAATTATCAGCATTTCTATTGATGCAATTCAGGCAGTGCCACGCTCTTACAGAGAAGGTTCCCTCGCAATGGGTGCAACTAAGTGGCAGACAATTCATATGGTTGTACTAAAAGCAGCTCGCTCTGGAATTGTAGCAAGTATAATTCTTGGAATGGGAAGGGCAATTGGAGAAACAATGGCAGTAATTATGGTTGCTGGAAATGCTGTAAAAATTCCAAGGTCAATTCTAGATCCTGCCCGTACTCTGACCACAAACATTGCCCTGGAGATGGGATTTGCAGCAGGAGACCATCGGCAAGCTCTATTTGCAACTGGAGTGGTTCTTTTTATAATAATAATGATTCTGAATATTATAGCAAACTATGCTGTAAGAAAACGTTAAAATTGTAGTGGCAGAGTTTACTCTGCAGATCATTATGTAGTGGCAGAGTTTACTCTGCAGAAAAGTCGAGCAAGCTCGACCACTACAATAGGGGCAGAGTAAACTCTGCCACTACAATAGAGGTTTTATGAGATTAAACCCAAAAACTTCTCAAAAAATAATGAGAATAGTATTAGGAATTGCAACAGGTTTGACAATTTTCATACTTCTTTTTATAATTGTATTTATGTTAAGCAAGGGAATACCTGTATTGAACTGGGAATTCCTCTCTAACTTCCCTGCAAAAATGGGTAAAGCAGGGGGAATTCTGCCCACTATCATAGGAACATTTGTACTGACTCTTGTAGCAATTGTCATAGCAACTCCACTTGGGGTTGGAGCAGCAGTATATCTAACTGAATATATCAGAGAGGGAAAAATTACAAAGATTATCCGTTTTGGGGCAGAGTCCCTGGCTGGGATTCCCTCTATTATATTCGGACTTTTTGGTTTTATTTTATTTGTTGTTACTTTAAAAATGGGATGGTCAATTCTTTCTGGTGGGCTAACCCTTGCATTTATGATTCTTCCAACAATTATTAGAACTTCTGAAGAGGCAATCAAAACTGTGCCATATTCTTACCGCGAAGTGAGTTTTTCACTGGGTGCAACAAAATGGGAGACTATAAAAAAAGTGGTTTTGCCAAATGCTCTGCCCGGAATTGTGACAGGAATAATTCTTGGAATAGGAAGAAGTGTAGGTGAAACAGCAGCAGTAATTTTTACTGCAGGCTCTTCTCTTCGCCTACCTTCTTCCCTGTTTGATTCAGTGCGCACAATGTCAGTGCATTTTTATATCCTTTCACGCGAGGGGATTTCTATGAAAAATGCCTGTGGGACCGCGGCAGTTCTGGTAATTTTTATCCTTGCGATGAACCTTACCGCTTACTGGATAATGCATAAATTTACGAAAAGAAATTTATAAGTCGTCAGTAGTGGCAGAGTTTACTCTGCTGTGAATGGAAGTAGTGGCAGAGCTTGCTCTGCAAAATAATTCAATGAATAATAAAATAAGTGTTAAAAATCTAAATGTTTTTTTCGGGGATAAGCATGTGCTCAAAAATATCAACCTCGATATAACTCCAAATAAAATTCTTGCAGTAATAGGACCTGCTGGAAGTGGAAAAACAACATTTTTGAGATGTTTGAATCGCCTGAATGACCTGGATCCAGAAATGAAATTTACAGGAGAAATTTTATTTGATGGGAAAAATATATACCAGGGTATAAATCCTGTAGAATTACGCCGAAGGGTTGGAATGATTTTTGCCCTACCCATCCCTTTGCCAATGAGTATTTTTGAAAATATTGTTTATGGACCGAAACTCGCTGGCATCACAAATAAAAAAGAGTTGAATGGCATAGTAGAAAAAAGTCTAAAAGATGCATTTCTATGGGATGAGGTAAAAGATAGACTGAATGACCCTGCAATGAAATTGTCAGGAGGACAGCAACAGAGACTCTGCATAGCAAGGGCGCTTGCATTAAAACCTGATATAATATTGATGGATGAGCCCTGTTCAGGACTTGACCCCATCTCTACAGCAAAGATTGAAGAAGCAATGAGGCAATTGAAAAAAGAATATATGATAATAATCGTGACAAATAATACAAAGCAGGCAGCAAGAGTTGGAGATTATACTGCATTTTTTCTGATGGGTGAACTCATCGAGTCCAATGAAACAGGGAAAATATTTACCAGTCCTAATGATAAAAGAACAGAAGATTACATTTCAGGAAGGTTTGGCTAAATGAACACTATTGAAGTTAAAAACCTCAATTTTTATTATGGAAATTTTCAGGCACTGAAGGATATAGGTATAGCATTTCAGGAAAAAATAATTACAGCATTAATAGGTCCATCCGGCTGTGGAAAATCAACACTGTTGCGATGCCTGAACAGAATGAATGATTTAATAGAAGGGGTAAAAATTTCTGGAGAAGTGGATTTTAAAGATAAAAATATTTATTCTAAAAATATAGATGTTGTGGAATTGCGCAGGCATGTGGGAATGGTTTTTCAGCGCCCAAATCCCTTTCCCCTTTCAGTATTTGACAATGTAGTATATGGATTAAAAGTTCATGGAGTAACTCAAGCCTTCAGGCTTGAAGAAATTGTAGAGCGCAGTTTAAAAGCAACTGGACTCTGGGATGAAATGAAGGATAAACTGAATTCCATTGCCACAGAACTACCATTAGAACAGCAACAGAGACTGTGTATGGCAAGACTTGTGGCTATTGAACCCGAGGTAATCCTTATGGACGAGCCCTGTTCTGCTCTGGACCCTATTGCAACTGCAAAAATTGAAGAACTGATGTTTGAATTAAAAAAGAAATACACAATTGTGATTGTCACACACAATATGCAGCAGGCAGCAAGAGTATCAGATTGCTGCGGGTTTATGCTTTTAGGAGAACTGATAGAATTTGGAACAACGAGCAAAATATTTACCAGTCCTGATAATCAGAAGACACAGGATTACATTACAGGCCGCTTCGGCTAACTAAAAAGGGGACAGGCTACTTTTCCAAAAAGTGTTTATCACTTTTTGTGGTGTAAGACCTACCCCCTCAGGAGGTTGAAATGGAAAGACACTTTGATGAAGAATTAAAAAATTTAAAAGAGAAATTGCTTTATATGGCAGGACTTGCAGAAACAATGATT
>Ga0210056_1002611_pt1 | contig 15118 bp, 14 predicted proteins | sample CryGeyCG2014_080_2_FD_183965 | JGI IMG/M metagenome (GOLD analysis project Ga0210056, IMG submission 183965) | Groundwater microbial communities from aquifer - Crystal Geyser CG07_land_8/20/14_0.80 (SPAdes) (version 2) | ecosystem: Environmental > Aquatic > Deep subsurface > Groundwater | place... | reverse complement strand
CTGTCTTTGAAGGCTTTATCAGAGGCTCAGCCGGCATTGCTCATTTCGTTGAAGGAGCCGGGCTGGGATTATATGTTGCCAAGAAATTCTTGGAGCTTCATCACGCCAAAATCCGGGTGGAATCTGCAGGCAAAGGCAAGGGAAGCACTTTTTATGTGGAATTGCCGATAAAGTGAATTTGACAGAAACCTATTTTTAAAATAAAATAAAATATATGGTATATAGATTTACTACAATTATCGTTCAAGAAGGAAAATGGTATGTTGCTCGTTGCGTTGAATTAGGGGTGGTGAGTCAAGGTAAAACTATAGAAGAGTCTCAAAAAAATCTTAAAGAAGCAGTAGAACTTTATTTAGAAGATTATCCTCAAAGCAAGAAATATTTTTTCAAAAAAGCGCCATTAATCACCTCTCTTGAGTTGAAGCATGTCTAAAGTTCTTTCTGGGAAAGAAGTTATTAAAATTCTGTGCCGAGAATTTGGTTTTTGCTTTGTTTCTCAAAAAGGCAGCCATGTTAAATTAAGAAGAAAGGTTAAAAATCAAGTAATTACTACTATTATTCCCCTTCATAAGGAATTAGCTTGTGGCACACTGAAAGGGGTTTTGGATTTAGCGAAAGTTAATGAAAAAGATTTTTGGAAGAAAGTATAATTTTTTAAAAAATAGTGATTTGGTCAAAAACCTATTAAAAAAGACCACTATTGGCTCAACCGATTTGGTTATTGAAATAGGTCCCGGGAAAGGGATTATTACACAGGAGCTTGCCGCGATATGTCGAAAGGTTATCGCGATAGAAAAAGATAATGGTCTTTTTCTATACTTAAAACAGAAGTTCCGGGGTAGAGAAAATGTTTATATAGTTTTAGGTGATTTTTTAGCATATCAATTACCTAACCAAAATTACAAAGTTTTTTCAAATATTCCATATAATATTACCGCCAAAGTAATAAAAAAAATTACACAATATCAGAATTCCCCGAATAACGCCTATCTTATAGTACAAAAAGAGGCAGCGAAAAAGTTTGTTGGTATTCCATATACTTCAGCTACGCAAATGTATGCTTTATTACTTAAACCATGGTTTAATACAGAAGTTATTCATTTATTCAAAAGGACAGATTTTGAACCGATTCCTCAAGTTGATAGCGTATTAATGCATCTTAAAAAACGCATACCTCCCTTTGTGGAAGATAAAAATAGCATTCTTTACAGGGATTTTATTGTTTATGCCTTCAATCAGTGGAAACCAAATCTTAAACTGAGCCTAAATAAAATTTTTACTCACGAGCAATTTAAAAGACTATCTGATAATTTAGGGTTCAACATTAAAGCTAAACCAAGCGATTTGAGTTTTGAACAATGGTTAGGATTATTTAATTATTTTCTAATAGGAGTAGAGGATTCCAAAAAGAAAATTATCATAGGGTCAGAGTATTTATTAAAAAGGCAGCAATCCCAAATTCATAAAATTAATAGAACAAGTACAAGATTAAGATAATTTATATAAGCTGCCCCTTCTAAAAAACTCTATATTTATAATTATATGATGATAAAAACTTTATACTAATTGCAGGACAGAATTTAGCTGGAATCCGAGGGAAAAGGCAAAGGCAGGGACTCCACTTTTTACGTGGAATTGCCGATAAGATAATTCCTTCAAAGGAAGCCGAAATGGTTAAATATTTTAGCAATTTTTAAATAATAAAACTCATGGCAACAATTTTAATTTTTGGAGATAGTATTGTTTGGGGTGTTGCTGATCCTAAGTATGGCGGTTGGGTTAGCAGATTAAAAACTTTCATAAAGACTGAAAGAAATTTTGAATTTGATGTATATAATCTTGGAATTTCTGGAGATAAAACACCGAGTTTATTAGAAAGGTTTGAATCTGAAACAAAAGCCCGAATAGAAGAAAATGAGGAACTAATTATTATTTCCGCTATCGGAATTAATGATTCCTATTTCGTTCATAGTAAAAATGACCTTATGACTCCACCTGAAAAATTTAAAGCCAACATCCAAAAATTGATAGCCCTTGCTCAAAAATTTTCCTCAAAGATTATTTTTGTTGGCTTAACTCCTGTTGATGAATCAAAAACCACACCAATTCCTTGGAATACAGATAAATCCCACAAGAATAAGTATGTTAAACAATATAATGGAATTATATCTTCTATTTGTAAGAATAAAAATATTCCCTTTGTTGATATTTTTAATAAATGGATAGAATCTGATTATCAAAATTTATTAGAAGATGGTTTACACCCAAATTCAGAAGGTCACAAAAAGATATTCGAGGCTGTTAAGGAATATTTGGTAAAGAATAAGATAGTCTAATCGGTTCGACAACGGAAAACTTCTCCCAAAACCAAGCTCGAACTATGTCTCATCCCCGCAGGTGTTACCTTTTGGTTAATAGAGCTTGGTTTAAAAACACAAATAGAGGAGGAACTCACTCGTTCCTACGAGAGATACCAACAGCTTGGTTTCAATGCTGTTACAACACTCCCATTCTATTTAGGCCAAAGATATATTGAGATTGGTCGCCTAAAGGGGGACAAATATGTAGAGAGAGGAAAAGAGTTCTTTGGGTATGTTTCGAAGGTTAGTTCTTTGAAAGAGTTCATTGAAGCGATCACCTTCCAAGCAATCACAAAAGGGTGATTTAAATCACCCCTTTTTGTTTATGGGAAAATTATATTTCAAACGGTTTAACATGATTTTGTAACCATCCGAAAATTTTATCTAAATTTTAAACCATTCAATCCGCAATATGCATAATGCCAGATACATATTAGACTCCATCAGGCCATAAAGCCTATGGAGTTTTTTAATCATATTCACTGCAAATATACCGGTATTAAAGGTTTTTTGACTGTCTACAATGATGGTTTAAGATATCGGTATATGATTACAGAAAGAGCCAAATACAAGGCCAAGGTATTAATATTCTGGGAAAAGCATGGCCTTGAGGCTAGTTTAGACGCTTTTCTCGAAAGAAGATCAACCATCTTTCTCTGGAAAAACAAGCTCAAGGAAGGAGGTGGTAAGTTAGAGGCCCTTAACGATAAAAAACGGGTTCCTTTAACAAGGCGCAGAAGAATCTGGCCGTTTGAGATAAGGCAGAAGATTAAGAGCATCAGAGACAGAGAAGAACATCCCAACTTGGGTCCTGAAAAAATTTATCCTCTGTTATCGTCTTTCTACAAGGCGGGCAATTTAAAGTGTCCTCAGCCGAGAACCATTGCCCGGATTATCGCTGACGCCCCGGACAAAATGAGGATATTCCCCCGGAAGATATCCCACTTTGGCAAGATAAAGCCAATCAAACGTCAAAAGGTATTAAGGAAGCCAAAAGACTTAAAACCTGAATACCCAGGTCATTTAATCGCTTTAGACACAATAGAGAAGATCATCAACGGCTGCCGAAGATATGTGATTACTTTTGAGGATATCTATACTCGTTTTAGCTTTGCCTGGGCAACCAAATCTCATGCCTCCAAGGCAGCTGAAGAATTCTTTGAACTATGTCTTAAAGTATTTCCCTATTCGTTTAACTTCCTTTGGGTTTTAACTGACAACGGCTCCGAATTCAAGAAATATTTCACAGAGAAATTAAAAGAACTTCACCTTATTCATTGCCACACCTATCTTCAATGTCCTCAAATGAATACTCACTTGGAAAGATTTAACCGAAGCATCCAGGAAGAATTCATTGATTACTTTGGTTATCTTCTAATCAACCCCGATGATTTCAACCGAAAGCTCGTTGATTACTTGATATTTTACAATACTGAGAGGGTTCACTGCGCTTTCCAAAACAAAGTAACTCCGGTACAATTTATGGTAGAGTGGCAGGAGCAAAAATTACTCCAGGAGCAATTACAAAATCAATCTGTTAATCAACTATTAAAAATGCCTGTGGAGTCCAAAATAGGGTGGCATTATACAAAACCTTGACAATTTTTTATAGTGGTGGTAATAGTAAAATAGTACCTTAAAACCTAAAGAAGCGTAAAGTAAAGGAGGTGTTCAATATGAGACGAGATACTGTAATTCTGTATCAGCCGAAAGTTAATTTTTTGCCGTATTATCCTTGTTTCTGGGCTCCTTTATCAATTTTATCTGTGGCGGCTCCATTGGTTGAAAAAGGAATCAAGGTGATTATTCTTGATGGGAACCTAGAGGAGCAGACAAAAGACAGGGCTATTGTTGCAGAAAATGTATCAAGATGCATTTGTGTTGGTATAACATCAATGATTGGCGGTCGTCAACTTGAAAAAGGTTTGGATTTCGCGGCTTATGTAAAATCTCTTTTAGTAGATCTTCCTATAGTATTTGGCGGATCATTAGCTAGTGTAATTCCCGATCAACTTATAACTGCTCCAGAAATAGATTTCATAATTCGAGGACAAGGAGAAAAACCCTTTTCCGATTTGGTTGATAATTTAGTGGTGGGAGAAGATGGTAATTATATTCCAGGCGTTATATCACGGTTCACTGATAACCTAGGAAGTATTCCAATGGTTCTTTTGGATAAGAATGTTTTCCCACCATATCCATGGCATTTAATTAATGTTGAGAAATATATCCGACAAGATCGTTATCTCGGCCAGAGAGTTTTAAACACTGTCTCAAGTCAGGGGTGTCCTTACGGCTGTGGCTATTGTAGCGAAGTTGCGGTTTACCATCGTCGTTGGACAGCACTTACCGCGAAAAGAACTTTTGAGGAAGTCAAGTATTTAGCTAAGACATTTGCTCTAGAAGGTGTCAAATTCTATGATGCAAACTTTTTTGTTAATTCCAAGCGAGTCATGGAATTTGCAGGCTATTTACTAAATGATGGTCTCAACATTAAATGGGGTGCCTCTGCTCATCCTAGAGATATCCTAAGACTGTCAAGTCAGCTGGAAGATATAAAACGTTCGGGGTTAAGCAGACTTTTGATAGGAGCGGAATCGGGCTCGCCGGAAGCTTTAGTGTATATTGGCAAAGGTTGCACAACCGAAGAAATTCTATCGGTGGCTGAACTCTGTTCTAAATTTCGAATCGTTACAGCTTTTACATTTATTGTAGGTATTCCGGGCACAGAAGAGGACATAAATGTGACCTTAAATATGGTATTGAGAATAAAGAAGATAAGTGGAGACTTCGACATAAAAATTCATTTTTACGCTCCTTTTCCTGGTACGCCCCTCTATCGAGAGACGGAGGAAAAAGGATACCATGCTCCGACTTCTCTGAGGGATTGGTCCGTATACGATTATTATCTTATACAAACCCCTTGGGTATCTAAGAGAGAAGAGAGAAAAGTGAGAGTGTTTGGCGATTTCTATTGCGATTTTCTTTATCCTCCATCTTGGTTTCTTGATTTTATATCCGAGAAACCATTGGTGCGTTGGATTTACACTTACCTGCGCAGGCTGGTGGAACTTCGATGTAAATTTCATTTTTATAGAGTCCCTTTGGAAAGAACGTGGTTTAAGATGTTGATGGGGAAAGATATTTTCTAACGAACTAACCATGAAAGGAGATAACTATGAAAATCGGCACCAAGAAAACGCCGCATCTGAGAATATGTGTTACAGAAAGATGTCCGATTAGTTGTTTTTATTGCCGACCCGGCGGCGAAGCATGTAGGGTTTCAAATAAAAAGGAAATGACCCTCCGCCAAATATACCAGTTGGTTAAGATATTGGCCGATCAAGGAATTACCCATTTAAAGCTTACTGGAGGAGAACCGTTATTGAGGAATGATATTCCAAAAATGACTTCGGCGCTTAAGTCCTTAAAAGGCATAGCAGATATTCAGTTAGTGACTCGAAGCCCTAAAGCAGGAAAGATAGCCGAACAACTCAAAGATTCAGGACTTGACTCTATCACTTTCAGCTTGGATACCTTGGATCCTTTTAACTTTTTCCGTATTACACGCAACGGTCGTTTGGATCTTCTACTAAAGGCTGTCAGAAAAGTATATCGTGCTGGTCTAAGTTTAAAATTTAACATGGTTGTGATGCGAGGTGTTAATGACCACGAAATACCTAAGATGATTGAGTTTACCGGTCACTACAGTGCTACTCTGAAACTTCTGGATCTTATGAATATGCCTGGAGATCCCAAGTTTTTAGAGTATTATTACATGCCTCTAGATAGTATTGTTCCCGACCTAGGCGAAAAGGCAAAAAGTTTCAGTATAGAGACTCCACCTGGCGGTGTCGGAACGCCTATGCCGAAATTTTTAATGCCAAACGGCGCCACTGTGCTTGTGAAAGACGCAAGAGTTGGCACTTGGTATGGGGATGTTTGTAAAGAATGTAAAAATTTTCCCTGTCAGGATGCAATAATGGCTCTTCGCTTGACTGCTGACGGTTGTTTGCAAAGATGTCTTTTGCGTCAGGGTAATCTGGTGGATCTGCTTTCGATGGTAGAAAATCTTGAACCAGAAGACAAAATAAAACAGGCCATCGATTCGGTTTTAGATACTTTTCGGAAAGCCATCTATCATGAAAAAGCTTGGAGACCAGAAAATTAAGGGTGGGAGTTGTTTATCTAAAACAACTTCCACCCATCCATTTTTTTATTAACAAATGGTTATCAGTTAATTATTTGTTAGTAAGAAAGTACCTTAACAAATAAAAAAGGAGGTGTATGCGATGAAAATTCTTGTTTTGGGTGGAACTTATTTTATCGGAAAGGTTTTGACACAGAAGCTTATTGAGACAGGAAATTATGAAATCACTTTTCTCAATCGCGGGACTAAAGAGCGAAAGATTGAGTCTTTGCCGCTGAAACTTATCAAAGCTGATCGAACCGATACCGAAGGCATGCGGAAGGCGCTAAACAACAAGATTTTCGATGTGGTATTTGATATATCGGGTTACAATGAAAGAGATATAAGGTTGGCTGTGTCAGCATTGAACAAAGGAGTAGGTCAATATATCTTTTGCAGTAGCGTTGCCGTATGCCGGCAACCGCCGGATTTTTGGCCTCTTACTGAGGATTATCCGAAGTGCATTTCTGTTGAGGATAGTGAATATGGTTTCAATAAATGGCAGGCTGAAAGTTTTCTTTGGGATAAATGGCGAAAGAGGAAATTAAATGTGACAGTTGTCCGACCAGTTTATGTTTATGGCCCTTATAACTATCATAAACGTGAGGCTTTAATATTTGAAAAAGCCCTAGAAGGATTACCTTTTAATGTTTGTGGTAGTGGAGAAAACATTGTCCAATTCGGTTTTGTTGAAGATTTGGCTGAGGCGATGTTAGTTATGGCAAATAATAAGTTAGCCTACGGTGAAGTATTTAATGTTAGCGGAAACGAACTAGTAACTGTGGATACTTTCATACACTTAGCGGCTAATGCAGTAGGGAAAAGTATTAGCATAATTCACGGATCTGAAGATATGCCCGGCGAATCCGATCTTTTCCCAAAGATTCATCGTTTTGCTGACATTTCGAAGGCAAAAACTATACTTGGCATTGAACCGAAAGTTTTTCTTCGCGAAGGTTTAAAAAGAACTGCCGAATGGTTTCTCAAATCAACTGGAAAGGAGGCAATACCATGAAAAGAGAAAGTAGAGGTGTATTTTTGAAAAGTCGACCAAAACTGGTCGATCTTATCAGAAAACGCTCGGAGATAATAAGTATCATGAGAAGACATTTAAACGCTAAAGGACTAGTAGAAGTAGAAACACCGATTCTAACCACATATCGAGAGGGCGGTCCGTTTGTTCAGTTTGAAACCACTCATCTTATAACGGGCCGGAAATTCTTTTTGTCGTTTTGTCCAGAGGATAGATTAAAACGCATCTGCTGTCTTTTTCCCGAAGGAGTTTACGAAATTGCTCGATGTTTTCGGCCCGAAATGGACGATGATTCACATTTAAGCGAGTTTTCCATGCTCGAAGTTAAACAACCAAATAAGAATCTGGAACAGGAAATCGAATTAGCTTTTAGTTTGATTCAGAGCTGCGCCCTGGAATGTTGCGGTAGTCTGAAAACCGGGAAATATGATTTTAGCCAATATAACCGGGTTACTTGCGAGGAAGCGGTTAGAGAAACGGTCGGCATAAACATCTTTGAGGAAGATGCAGTATTAAAAGCATTATCAATTCTAGATAGGGTTGATAGCGTAAAAATCAAAGACAGGACAAGTGATTGGGAAATAATGGATAATCTGTTTAAATACTTCGTTGAACCACAATTCCGTGAGTTAACGTTTTTGACAGATTTTCCTCTGGCTCTCTCAACGATCTCCAGAGTTGATCCCAACTCAAAGACAGCAAAGCGCTTTACGATCGTGCTTGATGGAGTAGAAATTGGCGATGGTGGGGAGAAAATAATTGGTTCTCCTGGATACAGAAAGCTTTATGAACAAAATGCGGTTTACAGAAAGGATGTGCTGGGTATAGCTGACCATAATGAAATCTGCGAAGATTTTCTAGCAGATATCGATATTTCTGATCCGGTCGCCGGTTTTGGCATAGGAGTTGACCGCTTTGTTGCAATTCTGTGTGAGGCAAAGTTACAAGATGTTGTTTTGTTCCCTAAATCTTTCGATTATTGATGAAGATAGCTGTACAGTGGAGCTTGCGCGAAGCTACCAAATAAGATAAAATCAAGAAAGGAGGAAAATACTATGAAAAAGGGTAGAAGAATCGTAATAGATAAACCCGTTGTTGGGATTGTGGGGCTTTCTGCTCCTGATGCTTTTTGGCATCCGGATTTTTATGCCACCGGTAAATCCGAACTAGAAAAGAGGGGTATACGGATTATTGAAGGGAGGACCGTTCACACTCACCGTTTCTATATGGCTGAAGATCTTGAGGTCATCGCTGATGGTTTCCACAAGATGGTTTTGAGAAAGGACATCGATGTTATTATGTGTGCGGGTGGAGGTACCTGTGTCAATAAGATACTCCCCTTTTTGGATTTTGACCTTATGAAAGAAAATTGGAAACCCTTTATCGGAATCAGTAACATTGTTGCTTTAATGACAGCAATGTTGCAAAACGGCATGGTGAGTTTCCATGGACCTTTTAGCATCTGGAGTTATGGTTTACCGGGTACACCAACAGAATATACTCACAATAACTGGATTAATATTCTGAAGGGATATACCGGTAAGCTGCCCGCGGCTTCTGAGTGGAAAGTTTATCGTGAAGGTCAAGCCGAAGGTCAATTGATTGGAGGAAATATCTGGACAATGGGTACGGTTGCGGGTACAAAATATTGTCCCCCAAATCTTTTTGATGGTAAGATATTGATTCTCGAGGATATCGAGAAAACCTACGATCGTCTGGATGCCACCCTTACCCATATGAAGTTACTGGGAGCATTCGAAAACTTGCGCGGTGTGATAATAGGTAAACTTACTGATTGTAAACCACCAGAAAAAGTTCAGATGAGTATCGAAGACTTCTTAGGAGAAGTTTTCGACGATTACAATTTCCCAATCATTTATGATTGTGATTTTGGTCACGTTCCTGATAATCTCTGTTTGCCGATTGGCTGCAAGCTGAAAATGGTTGCTGATAAAAAACAACCAGAGCTTATTTTACTTGAACCAGGTGTAGAGTAAAAATTAACTTAAAGGCCCTTCTTGAAAACAAGAAGGGCTATTTTTATAGATTGACATAAATTATAAAATTTGATATTATGATAAAAGTTCATTAACAAATAATCAAGGAGGTGGAAAAAATGATGAAATTTGATCTTCATGTGCATACTTTAGCCAGCGGTCATGCTTTTAACACAATCTGGGAACTGACATTATATGCGAAAAAAAACAATATGGAGGTTATTGGAATAACAGATCATGGGCCAAGCATGGAGGGCGCCCCTCACTTAGGGTATTTTGAGATGTTAACAAGGTTGCCCGAAAAGATAGAAGGTGTTAGAATAATTCCAGGCTGCGAAGCCAATGTTATTGATTTGAAAGGCAATATAGACTTGCCTGTATCTATCCAGAATGAACTTAGCTTTATTGTAGTGGGCCTGCATGAAAGAACGCCTTTCCCGAAGAGAACAAATATTGAACAAAACACTGAAGCATTAATCCAGGCTATTCAAAAGAATCGTATACATGTGATTGCCCATCCGTATCGTCTTAATTTCCCTATCGATGTGGAACAGGTTTACAAGGTAGCCAAAGAGTATAAAGTTTTGTTTGAACTAAATTTGTCTCTATTGATTCAGAATGGCGATTCTAAAGAGTTGCTTAGACAAATCTTTTTGATGCTTGATCTAATCGAGTCAAGCCACAACAAAATTGTTGTAGTTAGCGATGCACACATTGCCACCGAGATGGGAGACGATTCCATTTTAAAAAAGTTAGGCATCGATCTTCCTGCTAATTTAGTTTTGGGCGCGGCCGGCGGCTATCAAGAAATCGCAAAAATGTTAAAAAGGAGGTGAACCAATGACTAAGACAATAAAGTTTTCCAGATGCAATAGCTTCTTTATTTATCCGAAGAGACCTTTCAATTTCCAAGGGACATTTTTTAAGCCTTCTCATTTTCCCTCAAAATTGGTTGTTTACGACAAAGGAAAGTTGATACAGGGAATTCGGATAAACAGCGAGCTTTTTGGTCTAGTTATCACGAATGCTGGTACCAAAAGAACTCCACGTATTAGGATTAAAGTATATTCTTCAAATGGCGCATCTACAGAGGTACAGAACAAAATAAGAGATGAATTGACTGTTAGATATAATCTTGATGCTGATATATCAGATTTTGGAAAGCACTTTAAATCGGATGAAATATTTGCTGAATCTCTAAAAAAATGGGAAGGTATGAGGTCTTCAACCGCTTACTCATTGTATGGTTTTCTGATGGTGGCAACTGTTTTGCAAAATGCGACTGTGGGACGTAGTATTAAGATGATGGATTCGCTTTTGCAGAAATATGGAGTGAAACTTGTATTTCAAGGTTATGAGGTATTCGAAATTTGGAAGCCAGAGGATATAGATAAAGTCACGGAAGAGGAACTAAGAAGTTTACGGATCGGCTATAGAGCAAAGATTATAAAAAGAATTTCTCATGTCTTTGCATCTGGTGAAATTAACGAAGAAGATTTAAGAGAGACAAAGGATAAAGAAATTGTTGCCAAGAAACTCCTCTCGCTTTATGGAGTTGGCCCGCAATCTGTTTCTTACATCCTTTTCGAGGTCTTTCATTTTTACGATGCGCTTGACCATCTTTCTCCCTGGGAAGGAAAAATTTTGTCAATGTTGCTTTTTGGCAAGAAAACGGTTCCGGTAGAACGTATTATTGCTTTTGCTAAAAAGCGCTGGGGTCAATGGAGCATGTTGGCCGTTCATTATCTTTTCGAGAATCTTTTCTGGAAGAGAGAAAAAGAACGAATTTCTTGGCTCGAAGAGGAAATAAGGAAATAAGCGCCGAGTGTTTTAAAAATCGGCGCTTTTTATTTTATCGAGGCTCTACATTAATACTCAAATACTCACAAGTTTATAATTCAAATTAAATTAAAATGATAAAATTGAATTATTTTTTAAACAAAAAATTTTCTGAAAGCGAACCCGCCTGCCTTCGGCAGGCGGGTGAGCGAAATGATTTGGATTTGTCCTCCGAAGGCGGACTTTCAGCAGGTGGGGCAAAGCCCCACCTGCTGAATTTCATATTTTAAGATTTTTTCTCCTTGATTTATGAATTAAATTTGGTAAGATGATAGAGAAAGTTTGAATTGGTTTATTTTGAGCACCAAAGGTTGCTAACGGCGGTTTGCATAATGCCAGATACATATTAGACTCCATCAGGCCATAAAGCCTATGGAGTTTTTTAATCATATTCACTGCAAATATACCGGTATTAAAGGTTTTTTGACTGTCTACAATGATGGTTTAAGATATCGGTATATGATTACAGAAAGAGCCAAATACAAGGCCAAGGTATTAATATTCTGGGAAAAGCATGGCCTTGAGGCTAGTTTAGACGCTTTTCTCGAAAGAAGATCAACCATCTTTCTCTGGAAAAACAAGCTCAAGGAAGGAGGTGGTAAGTTAGAGGCCCTTAACGATAAAAAACGGGTTCCTTTAACAAGGCGCAGAAGAATCTGGCCGTTTGAGATAAGGCAGAAGATTAAGAGCATCAGAGACAGAGAAGAACATCCCAACTTGGGTCCTGAAAAAATTTATCCTCTGTTATCGTCTTTCTACAAGGCGGGCAATTTAAAGTGTCCTCAGCCGAGAACCATTGCCCGGATTATCGCTGACGCCCCGGACAAAATGAGGATATTCCCCCGGAAGATATCCCACTTTGGCAAGATAAAGCCAATCAAACGTCAAAAGGTATTAAGGAAGCCAAAAGACTTAAAACCTGAATACCCAGGTCATTTAATCGCTTTAGACACAATAGAGAAGATCATCAACGGCTGCCGAAGATATGTGATTACTTTTGAGGATATCTATACTCGTTTTAGCTTTGCCTGGGCAACCAAATCTCATGCCTCCAAGGCAGCTGAAGAATTCTTTGAACTATGTCTTAAAGTATTTCCCTATTCGTTTAACTTCCTTTGGGTTTTAACTGACAACGGCTCCGAATTCAAGAAATATTTCACAGAGAAATTAAAAGAACTTCACCTTATTCATTGCCACACCTATCTTCAATGTCCTCAAATGAATACTCACTTGGAAAGATTTAACCGAAGCATCCAGGAAGAATTCATTGATTACTTTGGTTATCTTCTAATCAACCCCGATGATTTCAACCGAAAGCTCGTTGATTACTTGATATTTTACAATACTGAGAGGGTTCACTGCGCTTTCCAAAACAAAGTAACTCCGGTACAATTTATGGTAGAGTGGCAGGAGCAAAAATTACTCCAGGAGCAATTACAAAATCAATCTGTTAATCAACTATTAAAAATGCCTGTGGAGTCCAAAATAGGGTGGCATTATACACAATATTGCTGTTTTTCACTAAATTTAGTAAAATGAAATATGGAATTTAAACCTATACTCATGACCAAAGTCCTTAAATCTAACTCCGGAAAGAATAAGGAAAAAATGTTTGTGATAAAATAAAGGAATATAAAAGCGTGTATGCCAAGAAATTCTTGGAGCTTCATCACGCCAAAATCCGGGTGGAATCTGCAGGCAAAGGCAGGGGCAGTATTTTTTACGTAGAGTTGCCTATTGAATAACCTGTTTATAAAAAATTTGACATTTTATCGAGAAATGGTACTCTTGGCTTAGCAAGCTAAGAGTTTTTTCTTCAGCTTTTAAAATAAAATACTAGACGAAAGGAGGTGAAAAGGGAATTTGAGGAAGATAAACAATTAACAAGAATACGCCAAAAGGAGGTGTTTGAAATGAAAAGGAAGATTTTTTTAGTTTTTCTTGCATTGGCTATCGCGATATTTTTTATTAGTTGTGCGGTTGGAGAAAGAATCACCCAACCAACATCAAGGGTAGACACTGGTGTCGCTCCGTCTAAGCAGCTCCCGCCTTATACGGGACAAAAAGCCAGGATAGCAGTAGGTAGTTTTGAATGGAAGGTCGGCGGTAGAGGTGGCACAACTACGATCCGAGGGGTAGGCGATCAACCAATTGTCGTTGAACATCAATCCAGCTGCATGAGCGGATTGCGCGATATGCTGTCAACGGTATTGGTGCAGAGCGGCCGATACAGAGTTTTGGAAAGGCAGCAATTAGCAGCTATTCAAGAAGAAGTCGCTCTGACTGAGAAAGGTTATGCCGAGAAAGAAAGCGGAATAAAGCGAGGGCAAATAAAAGGAGCTGATTTGCTTATCACTGGGGCCGTAACAGGGTGGGACCCAGGGACAACAGGAGTTAAGGCAGGTGGCGGCTTTGGGGTCCCAGGCCTTATAACAGGTATTGGCGGAGCTTTCCGGAAATCTACTATGGCTATGGACATTAGAATTGTGGACGTTACGACCTCTGAAGTTTTGGCAGCAACTCGAGTTGAGGGCAGTGCAACAGATATAAATTTAGGCGCCTTAGCTGGTGCCTTGATTGGAAACGTTGGTCTTGCCGGCGGCTTGGGTGTTTACGCCAAGACACCAATGGAAAAAGCCATTAGGACCTGCATCAACGAGGCGGTAAATTACATCGTATCCACTACTCCACCAGCATATTACAAGTATTGAATGTTCTTCAGACTAGATTTTTTAAAAAGGAGTGTTCTTCAAAACACTCCTTTTTCTTTATTTTTTTGTTGACAAGGGCTTTTTATCTGATAAAATGTAAATCAGAGAACCGAAGCACATAACGCTTTATGTGCTCGACCGAGCACTAAACTTATTTAGTGCTCTGGAAGGTTCAAAAATCATTCATCTATGCCGAGAATTTTAATTGTTGAGGACGAAAAAATCTTGGCGGAAATGTATAAAGATAAGTTTGACGAAGAGGGCTTTGAAACCGACTTGGCTTTTTCTTGTGAAGAGGCGGTTGATTATTTGAAAAGTAAAAAACCGGATTTGATATTATTAGACATTTTACTGCCAAAGGAAAACGGTATCTCATTTTTAAAAAAAATGAAAGAGATTGATAATGTTTCTGAAATTCCGGTGGTGGCCTTTTCCAACTATGACGAATCAAGAACAAAAAAAGAAGCCTTTGATCTGGGAGCAAAAGCCTATTTAATTAAAACCGAGTACACTCCAAAAGAAATTCTGGAACAAGTGAAGAAGTTTTTAAAAGAAAAATAATTCTTTAACCTTGCTCGTCAGAAAGAGCAGGTTTACCCTCCACTTAAATTTAGGTGGAGGGTTTATTAAAAGTTTCCTTGGGGAATTTTGGTAATACTTTTTCCATAAAAGCCCGCCAGATAGGCCCGGCCACCACTATGCCGGGCTCTTTCCACATTGATGAGTTATTGTTATTACCGACCCAGACGCCGGCCACAAGGGATGGAGTATAGCCGATAATCCAGCCGTCCCTGTAATTTTGGGTGGTTCCGGTTTTAGCTGCTACCTGATAGTTTTTAAAATACATTGGAGAGGTTGGCCCAAAGATAGGCGTTCTTGCTTCATTATCTGAGAGAATGTCATTAATTAATCTGGCAGGCTCTTTGTCTAAAACCCGGCGCGGGTTTTTTTTGTTTTCTTCAATAATATTTCCTTTTGAATCCTCAATT
>Ga0210056_1002601_pt1 | contig 15165 bp, 12 predicted proteins | sample CryGeyCG2014_080_2_FD_183965 | JGI IMG/M metagenome (GOLD analysis project Ga0210056, IMG submission 183965) | Groundwater microbial communities from aquifer - Crystal Geyser CG07_land_8/20/14_0.80 (SPAdes) (version 2) | ecosystem: Environmental > Aquatic > Deep subsurface > Groundwater | place... | reverse complement strand
CGTGGGCCGCCGTGCGGATGAAGCGCCCGGCCATCACCACGCAGGTCCTGCCGGGTCGGTACGTCGTGACCAACGACTGGCACTTCGTGCTGGACCGGACGCGGTTCGTCGTGGAGGACGGGTGGGTGAGGGTGATTGCGGATTGAGGGGTCCAGGCAAGCTGTCAGCCATCAGCCGTCAGCGATCAGCCCTCGGCGGTCAGCGCTCCGCCGCGCGCCATCGACCATCGACGATCAACCACTCCTCTTTGCCCATGCGCCCCCTCCCGCTGTCATTCGCCCTTCTCAGTGCACTCGGCTGTGCCGTGAAACCCACGGGGCTTTGGGCGGCCCACGCCAGCCCTGCGCCACCCGGGCCGTCGGCCCAGGCGGCGACGGAGAACGAGGCGCTGAGTCGCGAGGTCTTTCGGTTGCGGCTCTTCAACGCGGTCGGCGGCGCCGTCGAACTGTCGCGCGATGGCGGGGCGTCGTGGAGGGTGTTGGGGTGTGTAACGCAACCGGTGACGGCGGCGGGGAAAGGCTACCGAGCGAGTGCGTGGGCGAAGGACGGCTGCGTGGCGGCGACGGCGGTGAACGCGCTGCACGTGAAGGTGCGGGAGGGGGACGACGGACAGTGCGGCGTGATCTTCTCGATCCTGCCGCGCGACGCAACAGACGAGGCTGTGGTGCCCTCGGCTGCGCGGATGGTGACCGACATTCCGGCCGGGCAAGGGCCGTTTGGCGGGGAGGGGACGCCGGCGGTCGGGTGTCCGGTGAGCTATCAGCGGTCAGCCGTCAGCTCTCAGCGATTGGAGACCATCCCAGTCTGCGAGGCTCTGCCGCGGGACTACCTGCCCCGAATCGGGGACGTGCTGACGGTCGTCGGCGAGCGGCCGGTGCGGTGGCCGGTGGACTGCGTGATCGAGAACCGCTTCGGTGGGCTGATCACGTTGAGCTACCCCGACGATGCCGAAGTGATCGGCACGGTGCTCAAGCCGGTGGTGGGCGTGGGGCGATTCGGCGGGTCGCTCTATGCCGACGTGGGCCGAATCCGAGCGAACCACTGCGGGGTCGTTGAGGTCAGCACCTCACCGCTCGGCAAGGTGGGGGCCTTCCAGATCGTGCCCTCCGGCCACGCCAACAGCCCGGAGATGCCCTACGTGCGGACGAGCACCCAGTGGCTTGTCGTCGGCCCGCTCGATGCCCGGCAGCCGTCGTGGGAGGGCACAGCGCCGCTGTTCTCCGGCTACTTGTACCCGAGTTGCTCGCCGAGGGACATCCTTGCGGACGACTGGGTCGAGCGCCTGACCGGCCGCTTCCGGGTCACGGTGAAGACGACCCGCGAGCCGACTTGGCGGCGGATGGTCGAGTTCGGCATGGACCCAGGCGCGCCGCTGCCGGAGCAGGCGAACACCGCGCTGGCGGAGGTGACGCACTTGCGGATTCGGTTCCCGTGGGAGTAGTGGTTGCCTGGCGCCCTCCGTCATCTACAGCCGTTCGTCCACGAGTTGGACTCCTCGACGAACCGGTGCACACAACGCGGGCGTCCAGCTTCGTGCGATTGCCTTAGAGCATTGGGGCCATGGAGTAGTGGAGTGAGGGAGCGGTTGGTTTGGCCGTTCTTGCCTTGCGTCCGGCATCGAGAGGAGCCGTCAAGACCTCACGCGGCGACTGAAGGGCGCGGTCGACGACCTGCTGGGCGCTGCATTGCTGCTATCGAAAGGATGCCGTATACTCCTCCCATGAGCATGAGCGATTGGAGGAGCAACATGCTGACCGCAACGAAAGCGAAGGTCACCCTCACCCTCGATCCCGATCTCGTGGCGGCTGTCGATGAGTGCGCAAGGAATGGCACGCCGCGGTCACGGAGCGCCACCGTGGAGGAGATACTCCGCCAGTGGCGTCACCAGGAGGCTGTGCGGCAGTACGAGCGCGAGGTGGAGGAGTACTGCACGTCGATGACAGACGAGGAACGGGCGGACTACGAAGACTGGGCGATGTCCGCCAGCAAGGCAGCCGCCTTGGTCTGGGGGGATTATGAGCGATGAGTGAGCCACTCCGCGGCGAAGTGTACCTCTCCCGGCTTCCCGGCGAGGAGAAGGAGCGCCCTGCGGTGGTAGTGTCTCCCGACCCGCGCAACCGCTTGGCGGATGACGTGATGGTAGTGCCGATGACGACTGCGGCGCGACTGCGAGGGCAATGGGCTGTGCGTCAGTCCGGCGGCGCCTGCGCCCTGAAGTACATCTTCCAGCCGCCCCGCCACCGGATCACGAAGGGGTCGGTGAGTTGCTCGTCCTCGGCGGCGATCAGCCGACCGCTGGCCCGCCGGATCAGCGACGGCACTCCCCCAGCCTCTGCAAGGGTGCCGGCGCGCTTCCACGCCTCGCCGTCGGCACTTCGATACAGGAGCAGGTCATTCTCCCAGGGGCCCCCGCCGGGCTGCGACTGCGCGGCGCCGGCCAGCACGACTACGACCGTGAGCACGCAGCTAACCGTCCGGAGCATTGCACACACCTGCGCTACTCATGGCGCGACTCTTTCATCTGCATGCAAACGGCGCTCGCTGGAGCGGCGAAGCCACGGCGTGTCGGCGCCGCCCTGCCGCAAGCTACGCACCCGGCTTCCGGGAACGCACCATCTGGAGAGCGACCTCTCGTCGGTCGTCGCTCGCCTCTAAGGAGAGGTCCTTCTTGCTCGTCAACCTGAAACCCGTACAGCGCGCTATGAGGTTGTAGTCGCCGGGTGGGAGTGTGTCGAAGGTGAACCGGCCGTCGTCCGCCGACTCGACTTCAGTGCCCCAAACGCAGAGCCGGGCGGGCTCCGTGCGGGCGTAGAGGGTCACGCGGACGCCCTTGACTGCCTTGCCCGGGTCCTGCTCCGTGACTACGCCGCTGATCCTGCCGCCCGCCTCGAGGCGAACGTCGCCCAGATCAACGGCGGCCCGTGCGCAGTCCACCTTCTCCAGAGACTGCCAGCCGACGCCGGGCACGTGGAACCCAAGACGCGCGAGACCCGGCGACAATGGGAGGACCGTGCGGAACTCGCCGGCCGGGTCGGTGGTTAGTTCCTCAGCGTCTGCCACCCGCCGGCCGAGCTCCTCCGTGAAGCGCTCGGAGGTCGTCGAGCCGGTCGCTCCGTCAGTCGTGCGTAGCTGAAGCGTGAAGGCACGACGGGCCGCGGGCTGACCGGCGGGGGCGAGCAGGCGGCCTCGCAGCAGGCGGTAGGTGGACAGGACCACTTGGACGCCCTGCACCTGTCGGCCCCGAACAACCAGCGCTTGCTCCGTTGGCGGAACTCCCGCCGTCGCCCCCGCCACCAGGCGGTATTCGCCGGCGGGCACTCGCTCCAAGGTGAACAGCCCGTCGCCATCGGATAGAGCCAGGAAGACTCGAGGCTCACCCTCGTTGCCGTCGGGGTCTGTTGCCGGCTCGAGGCGCACCGCCTGGTTGGGCACCGGTGTCTGCTTGTCGGCTGCCAGAACAACGCCGGTCACCGTGGCAAGCTGGACCGGAGGCTGGCAGAATGCGACGGGGCTGCTCAGCACCAGCGCGGCACCGAAGGCGGATACGAATCGCCTGAGCATTCCACCCCCTCCCTTGGCGCGCGTCAAACGCTCAGTTCCCGGCCGCCGCCTGCGGCGTGTCAGCCTTCTCCGCGGCGGCCTTGAGAATCTCCAACTTCGTGACCGTGGTCATCTTCATCTCGGTATCGGTGGTGATCTGGAACGCCTGCTTCTTGGGTCCGTCCCCCGCTTCGCCGCTGATCGTGGCGCCGACGGAGAGATCCATGTCCAGGCTCTGCTCGACCATCCGGCCCGCAACGGGATCGAAGTAGAGCCAGCCGTCCATATAGGCATGCATCCCGTCGAGGGTCATCTTGGTGTTCTCCGGAACGCCGAGGGGAGGAGTGGGCTGAACCTCGTCCATCGACATGGTGCCGGAGATCTCGATCTTGGCGCACTGCACGTCGCCTACCAGCTCCATGCCCACAAACGTGTAGTCGAGGTTGGCGCCCATGGCGCCGTCCTTGCCGGCAACCCCGGGCAGCTTGACGTCCATGGTTTGGGTCCACTTGTCGCCGGGCTTCACCGGCTTCTCCGGGAGGCTCGGCTGGCTCATCTTCATCATGTGCTCGAAGTCCATGCCGCCCATGAAAGACTCCATGCCCTTGAGCGAAGAGAAGCCGCCGCTAAGTATGCCTCCGCGATTGGACATTCTGAGCTTGAGCGTCTTGCCCATGAACGCCATGCTGCCCTTGAGCGCTTCGGGCACTTCCTGCTTCTTGCCGTTCACCGTCATCTCAACGCCCTCTTTGGTGAGTGTGATATGCGTGCTCTGATTCTGCGCGGTGGAGTCGACGTTCATCGTGTCGAACAGCATCTCGACGTCGGCAGAGCCGTCTTCGTGGACCGCCCCGGTGGTCGTCCGAATGGTCACCTCGGTGAGCGTGTCCAGGGGGACTGTCTGGGGCTGCCCCTGCTGTCCGGGCGCGCCTGTGATCGTTGCCTTCCCTTTGCCGGTAGAGGTGGAGGTGAGTCGAGCCTCCTCCCCTTGCTTGTACTTGTAGACGAGCTGAACTGCGTCCTGCGCCTCCTCCGCGCGAACTGGCGCGGCCGCCAATCCGAATGCGGCGCTGAACATCAGTGCCACGCCGACCGTTCTCCGCAGTCTCTGGTTTGCCATCTCGGTTCTCCTTGTCTGCCCGCTCTCCCAGGTGTTGGCAGGCCAGACTCCTACAACGCTCACTCGGCCAAGAGGTTTCGGAAGCCCTGTGTTTGGCGAGCGGGAGCTGCGAGCTACTTCCCCTCCAGCCGCGACAGCGGGTTCTGTTTGTGCGCCTTCTCGATCACCGCGATCTGCTGGCGAACCTGCTCCGGCTTGATGACGAGTTCCACACCTTCGGTGAGGGTCTTGTAGAGGTCGCCGTAGTACTGCTCGGACATCGTGCCGAACAGGTTGGCTTTGCCCTGGGGCACCGTCCACTCTTTCTCGTGCAGTACCAGTTTCTCACTGCAATACTGCTGGCCGGGCAGCGGTTCGCGAATGAGCTTCTGCTTGGGAGCCTCGCGCGGCTTGTAGTACTTCCACTTCAGGGAGGACGTGTTCCCGGTGAGCCCGCCCTGGGTGCCGTGAATGTGATAGGTGTAGAGCGAGTAGGCGTCGCAAGACGAGATCTCGAGGTCAATCAGCGGTCGGCCTTCGCCGGTCAGAATCAGCTTGACGAAGTCCTCGGCGTCTCCCCAGGTATTCGCGCGGTCCATCACGCAGGTGACGTTGGGCATGCCCGGACCGAAGAGCTGCAGCGCCTGATCCACTGGGTGCGGGCCCGTGTTGAGCAGGTTGCCGCCGCCGTACTCCTGCAACGTTTGCCAGTCCCACCGGCGTGAGAAGCCGTTGAAGGCAATCTTGATCATCACGATCCGGCCGAGCACTCCCGAGTCCAGGACCTTCTGCACCTGCCGGAAGTAGGGCGCGTAGCGCGACTGCTGGTAAATGGTGAAGACCTTGCCAGACTTCGCTGCCGCCTCGATCAGCCGGTCGACCTCCCGGGCGCGGCGCGCCAACGGCTTCTCGCACACAACGTTGATCCCGGCCTTGAGGACGTCAAGCGTGACCGGAACGTGCAGGTGGCTGGGGGTGGCGTTCACCACCAAGTCCAAGTCGTCGCGCTTCAGCAGGTCGCGATGGTCTTCGTGGCTGGCGCAGCCGAACTCCTGTTCGGCGTTCTTGCGCCGGTCCTCCAGGAGGTCGCAGACCGCAGCGATCTTGTACTTCCGGTCTGTGGCGAAGTGCGCGGCGTGGATGCTGTAGCCGCTCCGTCCCTGTCCGATGATGCCGACTCGAATAACCGGTCTGCTTGCCTTCGTAGCCATAGGGGGTTCCTCCATGTCGGAAAATCGTGGCCAGCGCAGTGGGGAAGCGCGCTCGAATTGGCGCTGTTGCGGTTGGCGGATTGTAGCACACTCAGGCGGAGATCGGCAGTCGTCCGTGCCGGTCGATCGCCCGCGAGATCGCCTGCAGGCTCCCGCGCCACCGGTGTGCCGGGATGTCTTCGGTGATGCCGAGGATCAGCCGGTCACCCGGTGCAGATTCTGTCAGCAACTGCTGAGTGTGCGCCTCAACGCCTTCGTCCGGCTGCAGGTGGACCGACGAGGTGAAGTTGATCCAGAGCACTTGGGTTGGCCAGGCGTCGAGCGCCTGCTTGAGTGTCATGTCGCAGTCGGGCGCGGGAGTGAATGCCTCGATGTAGTCGAGCCCCGACTGCGCGACGAGATCTGCCCACACCTTGTTGTTTCCATCGAGGTGCGCGCCGACAAGCTTGCCGTGTTTGTGGAAGACCTCAGCGGCCTCCTGGTAGTTGGGGAGCATGTACTGCTCGAACCGCTGGCGGCCCATCACGTCGCCCGTCTCGTTGCCGCCGTAGTTGGCGTGGAGCGCGGGCGACTTGGCGACCAGCGGGTAGAGCTCGCGTCGCTTCTCGACCATGGCGTCGTACAGCTTCAGGATCTCGTCGCGGCGTTCCAGCCACTCGATGGCGAAGGTCTCGACGCCCATCCAGGTGATCATGATCTGGTGCAGGGGCGTGAGCCCGATGCCCGGCCGCAAGATCATGTCTTCGCCCAGCTCATCCTGTGCTTTCAGGAAGACGTCGTAGCACGGCTCGTACTGCTCGTCCTGCACCATGAACAGCAGCGGCTTGTAGTCCTCCGACCGCTTGAAGAGCTTCTCCACCTGCCAGCTTGTGAAGCCGGCCGGCCGGCTGACGCTGTATAAGTCGCCTGCCGGGGTGTGAATGTCCGTGCGGGAGTAGGGGATGCCGTTCTCCGTGAACGGCTTGGTCACCGACCTAACGTTGGGAGTCCGCGTGCGCACGACGGGAGGGTGCCGGTTCACGATGCACAGGCCGTCGTCCCGCAACTGGCGCTCGACCGTGCACTGAGGCAGCATGCACTCATAGATGGTGAACGGTACTTTGTCGGCCGATTCGCCGCGGAGAACGGCTTCGACTCGCTTCCGAGGGGTCATGGGGGGCCTCCCGCACGTCCGGGTTCGAGGGAGGCCTCATGATACCGCTGCTGAACCGGAGGGGCAATGGCGTGGGCACGCATGGCAAGTCGGTTGCATTTTCTCGGGGACTCCCGGCTGATAGTAGCTCAGCAGAGGGAGTCGTAGGCGGCAGGGCAACGGCGTAGGCTGCGCAGTTGAGCCCAAGCTGTCCGTGAGAGGGAATGCTGCATGCCAACCGATTTCATTGGCGACCTACAGAAACGCGCAAGAGCACTCAACAAGACCGTCGTCCTGCCGGAGACGCATGACGAGCGGGTGCTCCAAGCGGCGGCACAGATCCGCGAGTCGGGCCTCGCCCAAGTCATCCTTGTCGGCAACGAGGAGAAGCTCTCCGGGAAGTACAAGGAGTTGGGTCTCGCAGTACCCGACGTGGCGTTCTCCGACCGTGAGGCGGAAGGCGAGCTCAAGGAGGAACTCACCGACGTCTTCTATGAGAAACGCAAGCACAAGGGCGTCGACCGCCAGGCGGCGGCCGCGACGGTCCTCGATCCCCTCGTCTTTGCCGCGCTGCTGGTCGAGACCGGCCGAGGCGACGGGTTCGTTGCCGGCTCGATGAGCCCGACGTCCAACGTCATCCGCGCCGCCCTCCAAGTCATCGGGACCAAGCCCGGCACCCCGGTGGTGTCCAGCAACTTCGTGATGGTGCTGCCGACGCCCGAGTTCGGCGACAACGGGGTGCTCATGTATGCAGACTCCGGCGTCATGCCCGATCCGGATGCAGAGCAGTTGGCGTGCATCGCGGTGACCACGGCCGACAGCTACCGCCTGTTGGTCGGCGGCGAGCCCCGGGTGGCCATGCTCTCCTTCTCTACCAAGGGCAGCGCAAAACACCCTCGGGTCGACAAAGTGGTGAAAGCGACGGAGCTGGCCAAGCAGATGCGCCCCGACCTGAAGATCGACGGCGAGTTGCAGGCCGACGCGGCGCTCATCCCGGCGATTGCCGCCTCCAAGGCCGGCACCGACAGCCCCGTGGGCGGGAAGGCCAACGTCCTCATCTTCCCGGACTTGGACTCCGGGAATATCTGCTACAAGCTCACCCAGCGGCTGGCCCACGCCGAGGCCCTGGGTCCCATTCTCCAAGGGCTGCGCAAGCCCGCCAACGACTTGTCCCGCGGCTGCAGCGTCGAGGACATCGTCAACGTGGCTGCCATCACTGCGCTGCTGGCAGCCGAGTAGCCGGTTCCACCCAGGGAGCTTCACGCTTGCCCTCCGCGGGGGCACCCCAACGGAGGGCAAGCGCGAGCCCATCCGAGCCGCGACCGTGAGGGAGCGCGTGACACGGTGACTTGGTCCGCGACGCCGACGTGTCACGCGCTTTCTCACGGTCGCGGCCCGGATGGCCGGCGCACTATCGAGGGAGTATCTTTGGACGGCACCGCGGACAGTCGCCGGTGCCGAGACAACGGAGGTAGCCTCATGCCCAAGAGACTGTTCGTTGCCGCGACCCGCCAGAACGAAGGGAAGACCACCACCTCCCTGGGGCTCATCGCCGCCTTGCTGAAGCGAGGGCTGAAGGTCGGCTTCATCAAGCCCGTCGGCCAACGCTATGTGAAGCACGAAGGCATGAAGGTGGACGAAGACGCCCTGCTGGTCGAGCAGGTCTGCGGAGTCGACTGCCGGCTGGGCGATATGAGCCCGGTGGCGGTGGAGCGGGATTTCACCCGCAAGTACATCGACGGTCAGGCCGACCAGCGCGGGTTGCGTTCCCGCATTGTCGATTCGTACTCCCGAGTAGCGGTCGACAAAGACGTAGTGGTCATCGAGGGCACGGGACACGCCGGAGTGGGGTCGGTCTTCGGTCTGTCGAATGCCGTGGTCGCCAAGACGCTGGACGCCAAGGCAATCGTCATCAGCAGTGGCGGCATCGGTCGCCCCCTCGACGAGATCATGCTCAACCACTGCCTGTTCAAGACGGAGGGTGTCCCCGTGATCGGGGCGATCATCAACCGATGCCTCCGCGAGAAGCTGGACCAGGTCAAAGACTACTGCTCCCGCTCTCTGGAGAGCAACGGAATGAAGCTGTTGGGCGCGATCCCGGTGGCGGACCGCCTGTCGACGCCGACCATCGCTCAGGTCATGGAGGAAATCGGCGGCGAACTGATCAACGGCGAGGAGTTCCTCGAGTCGCCCATCGAGCGCGTGGTCATCGGCGCCATGTCGGCCCACAATGCGCTCAACCACTTCGGCGGCAACGTGCTGGCAGTGACCCCAGGCGACCGCGAAGACCTGATCCTGGCAGCCATGAGTTCCTGCGTGGTCGGGGTCAGCAAGGCCTACTGCGTAGCAGGTCTGGTCCTCACCGGCGGCCTGCGTCCGCACCAGACCATCATGCGGCTCATCCGGCGGACGACCATCCCAGTGATCGCCGTCGAGAGCGACAGCTACTCAACCGCCTCCACGATCCACGACATCATGGTCAAGATCCGGCCCAACGACGAACGTAAGATCGAGTTGGCGCGCCGGCTCGTGGAACGGCACGTCGACGTGGACGCGATCCTCGCCGCGTTCTGAGGCGGAGAACCGCTACCGCCCTGCTCAGCCCCCGTCCCCTCGCGCCTCCAATGGGAAGTCGATCCGGAAGGTCGAGCCCTCGCCTCGGGTGCTCCGCACTGCGATCGAGCCGCCCATCTTGCTCATGATCCTGCGGCAGATCGAGAGCCCCAGACCGGTGCCCTCCCCCGGGTCCTTGGTGGTGAAGAACGGGTCAAAGATGCGGTCCTGATCCTCGGCCGGGATCCCCTCTCCGGTGTCGGCCACTTCCACCCGTACCCGCTCGTCGTCCAGCCGCTTGCTGGTAATGGTCAGGTAGCCGCCGTCAGGCATTGCTTGCACGGCGTTCAGGATGGTGTTGGAGACGACCTGCTTGAGGTCCTCCTCGGGGGCGCGGATGGGCGGCAATTGGGCGAATTGTCGCTCGACGACGATGTCTTGAACGGCGATTTGCCGCCGCGCGATGTTCAGGCAGTCGCGGACGAGCTGGTTCAGGTCCAACTGGCGCGGCTCCAGCGGCGACTCGCGGGCGAAGTTCAGCAGGCTCTCGACGGTGTGGTTGCACTGCAGGACGTTCTTCTCGATGAGGTCCATCTGCTCCGAGGCATCCGGCACAGCGTCGTCCAGCATGTCCTTCACATCGAACGCAGCCAACCGGATCACGCTCAGCGGCGTCCTCAACTCGTGCGCCACGCCGGCCGACAGCAGCCCCATGGCGGCGAGCTTCTCGGACACCACCAACTGCCGGTGAAGCGTTTCGCGCTCACTCACGTCCTCCGCCACCATCAGCACCTGCGCGCCGCCTTCGCCGCGGGCGGCCTCGACCCGGCTGAGGTGCAGGCTCACGGCCGCGCCCGGCTCGTCGCTGACGGGGTGAGGGAAAGAGTGCTCGACCACGGTCTCACCGGTCTGCAGCACGTGGCGCACGCTGTCGGCCCAAGCCTCCCCGTGGGACCCAGACACCAGTTCGGTCAACGGGGAGCCCACTGCTTCCGGTGAACACCGAAAGAGCTCACAGAACGCCGGGTTCGCGTACGTGAGGTGCAGGTCTTCGTTCCACACAGCAGTGCCGGCCGGAATCGAGCTGACGATTGCATCCGTGAGCGACTGCAGCCGACGCAGCTCGCGGTTGGCCTCGCGCAGTGCGTGGCACTGCGCCAACCACGGGCACGCACCCTCCTCGTGAAGAGGGTCGACCGCAGGCTTTTCAGCAGCCGTGAGTGTGAAGGCCTCCGCGGCCGAGACGCAGGGAGCGCCGCTGGGGCTGCAGGTTGTCGTTGGGCAGGGCTTCTTGTTCGTCGCCACGGGGTTAATACTACAACCGTACTTAGCTCGGGGCAGGTCTCCGACCGCCCCGAAACGCTTGACCGGAAGGTCTCAAAGGGCTCTGGAGACCTGTCGGTCCGGGGAGCGGCGGGGTCAGGAGACCCTCGCCGAGCACGGGCTTCTTGTTCGTCGCCACGGGGTTAGGGTACCTCGTTGTGCCTTGCGTTTCCACTGCCGCCGCTGCGGGGAGGAGGCTCCGTCGACCGTGAGGTCGGCCCCAGCCCCCTATCGGCGCGTCAACGCGCCGCGGCGGGGAGTGGCGTCGCTCCCGCAACCGGAGTCCGCACCCTGCTCGTGAACACCAGCATCACCAGCGCCACGCACGCCGCGCCGACGAACACCCATTGATAGCCGTACCGATCCCACACGAGACCACCCAGCGTCGGTAGCGACATGGAGACGGCGTGGTTCAGCGTGATGCCCAGTGACAGCGTTGGCGCGATGTCTTCCTGGCGCACGGCGATCTTGGACATCCAGGTGTCGCGAGCCATGTTGACAGAGAAGAGCAACTGGTCGATGATGAAGCAGGCGTAGAGGACGTAGACTTCCCACCCGCCCAGACCGAGTCGGTCGGCAAACCCGTAGCCGGCGCAGACCAGCAGAAGCAGCAACGCGTCGGCGACGAGGATCGTGCGTTCGCCCACGCGGTCGATCAGTCTGCCGAGGAGTGGGTTGAAGAAGATGCCGATGAGTGCCGCCACGATCCAGAGCCGCGCAAAGGTCGAGGCAGGCTGGTGGAAGACGCGCACCAGCACCCACGGACCGAAGGTAATGAAGAGCTGCTTGCGCGCGCCGAAAAGGAGTGCCAGGACATAGTACAGCCAGTACTCCTTGCGGACGACCAGCGACGGCCGGGCGCCCTCGACGCCGATCCCTTTCATCCGCCAGAAGCCCACCGCCGCCAGCAGCGCCAGCGCGCCACCGAAGAAGAAGATGAGCGAGTAGCCCTGCTTCCAGTAGTCGACGGTCAGCCACACGAACGCGCAGCCAATGATGGTCGCCGCCGTCCGGACGCCGCCGATCTGACCCACCCGGCGGCCGCGTCGCTCGGCCGAAGCCAGGCTCATCCCGAGGGAACTGCCGATGGGCATGCCGACATGCATACCGGTGCTCCACAGGATCATGCAGGTCAGCATCAGCGGCCAGGACGGCCCGATCAAGCCCAGGCCGATCATGCCCAACCCCGTTGCCGCGGCGGCGAGGGCGCCCACCCGCGCCTCCGGCAGGAAGAAGAGGGCACCGGCCAGCAGTGCCACCAAGAACCCCGGGAGTTCGCGCGGGAACTCGAGCGCACCGCGCGCGGCGGCGGTCACCCGGAACGTGTCGTCCAAGTAGTTGTTGAACGTTGTCTCGAACGCTCCGCTTGCTGCTGCCAGGAGACCGCTTGCGAGCAGGAACAACACCAGTTGGGGATGCGCCGCGTTCAGGCGGCCGAAGAGACGCTTCAGCAAGGCGCCGACCTCAGTTCCCGCTCCCGCGACCTCCTGCCGAGGCAAACAGACGTTCTCATTGCTGGCTTGACATGATCCGTTTGAGAATGTAGACTCTGCTAACGCTTCGGCGGAAAGACTTTGCGCGAAGCCTCTCCCGCAGCCCAGTTGGGCGCCCGGGGGATCAGCATCTTCGGCCGTGTTGCATCTGTAACCGATCCGTAGACTGCAACAAATACACCCCGCCAATGGACCTCAAGACCCACCGCGAGGGGGGCCTTCCGGCGGACAAGGGAGAGTAAGCGTTGCGCTACTGTGTTCTGCTCGCGGGGCTCGCCACGATTTGCGGGCCGCTGTCAGAAAGCGTTGTGTATGGGGCGATGCCGTACCGGGTTCGGGAGGGCGACAGCCTTTGGCTGGTCGCGCGCCGGCATGACACCACAGTCAAGGAACTGTGCCGACTCAACGACCTCGACCCCGACAAGCCGCTGCATCTCCACCAGCAACTGAGTGTGCCTGGCGCCGCTGCCGCGGCGAGCCACTCCGCACCAACCGGCAAGCACCGCTATGTGAGCGAGCCGTTCGTCAACGTCCGCAAGGCGCCGGGGACGGAAAGTGCCCGCGTGGCGCTGGCGCGGCTCGGAACACCGTGCCGCGTTGTGCGCGCCAAGGATCCATGGGTGCAGGTGCGGTTCGGCAACGGCGTGCAGGGGTGGGTCCGTCAGGATCTGCTGAAGGAGGGCTCCGGTCCCAGTCCGAGTCGGCCAGTGAAGTTGGGCTCGGGCGAGAAGGGGTACGTGGCCGGAACAGTGGTGAACGTCCGCAGCGGCCCGGGCACCAGCTTCGACAAAGTGACTCAATGCCGCCACGGCGCCACCGTCTGGATTCTCGAGCGGACAGGTGGCTGGATGCAGGTCCGCTTCGGTAACGGCGTCACCGGGTGGGTTGCGCAGGAATTGGTCAAGCTGGGACAGAAACTCGGCTACGCGTACGTCAAAGGAGAGGTGCTCAACCTCCGCGCCGGGCCTGCGGCACGCTACGGCAAGGTCGGCCAGTTGACCCAGAGCCAGAAGGTGACGGTGTACAAGCGCAAAGGCGATTGGCTGCGGGTCCAGTGTTGCAGCGGGCAGTTTGGCTGGGTCGCTGACTGGCTGGTGAAGGAAGTGCCGCTGGCCAGCTCAAGCACCTCCGGCGCCCACCCGGGCTCCTCAGCCTGGAGTGGGGACAGTCGCTCCCGAGGGGGCGGCACCGGAAGCGGCGGCCGCAGCGGCAGCTTCAGCAACCTGATCGCCACTGCGCTGAGATACCGGGGCATCCGCTACAGCTTCGGTAGCGCCAGCCCGAGGCGCGGCTTCGACTGCTCCGGCTTCGTGAGCTACGTGCTCGGCAAGCACGGAGTAAGCGTCCCGCGTAGCGCCCGAGAGCAGTACGGCCGCGGTCGGTCCGTCTCTCGCTCCGCGCTTCGGCAGGGCGACTTGGTCTTCTTCAAGAACACCTACCGAGCGGGCATCAGCCATGTCGGTCTGTACGCCGGCAACGGCCGGTTCATCCATGCCTCCAGCTCCCGCGGCGTACGCCTCACCAACCTGGGCGACCCCTACTACCGCAACCGGTATGCGGGAGCGAAGCGGGTGTTATAGGCGGCGGCAGCCACCAAGTGTTCAGGGAGACTGGTGATGCTCCGTATCCTGGTTGTGGAGGATGCCCCCAATCTCCGGCAGCGTCTGTGCGCGGTCCTTGGCTCCGCCTCGCTGGGCTACCGCCTCCGGGAATCGGCCAATGCGCGAGAGGCCCTTGCGGAGGTCGCCGAGTGGCAGCCCAATCTCGTGTTGCTGGACTTGGCAATCCCAACCAACGCCACGGCAACCGACCCCGACTGGCGCAACGGCCGGGAGGCGCTGCGGCGGCTTCGCGCCACCGCACCCCACACCCGGGTCATCGTCCTCACCGATCACGGAGAGCTGGCTCGAGACTTCCTCCTGGAAGAGGGCGCCAACGACTTCTTCGCCAAAGGCGACCCTAGGCTCTGGCGCGCCGGTCGACTCCAAGTGCAGGTCGCCGCGCAGATCGGCCACTTGGCGTGCGCCAGCCCGCCCATGCAGGAACTGCGGCGGCGATTGGACGAGTTGACGGAGAGCCGGCGCGTTGTGGTGCTCGAGGGGGAGCCGGGAAGCGGCAGGCGGCACGTCGCTGCGATCCTCCACCGGAATTCCCGGCGCGCCCACCGTGAGTGCCGGGTCCTCAGCTTGACGGGCGCCGCGGCCGAAGACGTGTCGCGCGTCGTGGTGGGGACGCCGGCCCGCGAGGGGGCGTTAGCGGAGGCGGCGGTGGGGACGGTGCTGGTGGCGGACGCCTGTCGAGCACAGCCGTCGGGGCAGGTGGCGCTGGCGGAGCTGTGTCTGTCTCTCGCCCGGGAAGAGCTGCCGGTGTCACCGGACCGGCAGCCGAAGACAGCCCACCTCGTGCTGCTGATCGACCAGAGCCTGTCTGAACGGTACGCTGCCGGAGACCTCACCGAGGAGTTGTTCCGAGCGCTGTCGCCGGGGGTGGGCGGAGTCGCCTCCGTACTGCATGTCCCTTCCTTGCTTGAGCGTCGCGAGGACGTGCCGCTGCTCCTCGATCACTTCGCCCGCGAAGCGGCGCTCGCGCAGGAGAAGACCCTCCTGTCCGTCCATCCCGAGGTAGCCGCTGTAGTCGCCTTGGCCGAGCAAGTGACTTCCGCAGCGCAGCTTCGCCAGTTGGTCGTGCGGGCAGTCGAGGGCAGTGCCGGCGAGGAATTGCTGCCCTCAGACCTTCCTGTTGAGCTGCCCGAGCGGTACCACGTCCTCTACAACGATGGCGGCGGCCGTCGAGAGGAGCGGCTCTCCGCGCGAG
>Ga0210056_1002588_pt1 | contig 15190 bp, 19 predicted proteins | sample CryGeyCG2014_080_2_FD_183965 | JGI IMG/M metagenome (GOLD analysis project Ga0210056, IMG submission 183965) | Groundwater microbial communities from aquifer - Crystal Geyser CG07_land_8/20/14_0.80 (SPAdes) (version 2) | ecosystem: Environmental > Aquatic > Deep subsurface > Groundwater | place... | reverse complement strand
CCTTCTTCTAGTAATTCTAATAAGCTAACCATTCTAGGATTCTTGGCGAACTCGGGCTGACTTAGCATTAGATGTAATCCCTCGAGGAAAGGCTTACCATGTTCCAGCTTATCTTCAGCAGTCATCGTATCTACTACACATGCAGTTACTTGCCTTTCCTCAGGAGAGAGCTCTGTTTTCTTCGCCAATATTTCACTACTAGACATCCCAGCATAAACTGAGTTGAGCTTGTTAGCTAACATTGTTAAGTCATCTTGGGTAATTCTCTTATTGAAAGAGAGAATTTTTTGCCTAATCCTTGCCTCGTACAGAACCAAAATTAGCAAAGCTACAAGATCTTGCAAGGCTACTAAATCTAAGTGCTTAAAGCGGCATCGGGAGGCCTTAGGCAGGGTTATCACGGCTACATTGCGAACGAAACGTGCTAAAAGCACCGCTGCCAGTTTTAGCCATTGCTCAATTTCCTCCCTTGCTTCTCGGAGTAGCTCATAAAGCAGATATTGCTCAGTGTGGGGAAACTCAACATCCCGGCTTATCGTCTCCACATAATAGCGGTAAGCTTTGTCTGTGGGTATAGTGCCAGCCGAGGGATGAGGACGCATGACATATTCCTGTTCCTCTAAGTATGCTACATCGTTTCGCACAGTAGCTGGGCTTACTTTCAAGTTATAATTGTAAGCAATATCCTTTGAAGCTATGGGCATTGCTCCAGCAATATACTCATTAACTATTATCTTCAGAATTGCCTCTTTTCTTTCTCCCAGCGCCATTTAGCACTCTCCTTATATGACTGCTAAGCAATGGTAATGTACCACCTTAAATATGGTCTGTCAACGACGATAGTATATCTTTTTGTCACCCCTTTTATTGACCGACGATGAGGGGAAGTAGTATTATGGCATAAACATGAAAGTGGAAGCTATGTCCTTCGTCGCACAGCATGATAGGGAAGTAGCTCAAATTTTAGAGTTGGAAGCAAAAAGGCAGGCAAACACTGTAGACCCCGTTGCCTCGGAAAATCATGCTGACTGCGCCATACTTGAAGCTCAAGGTTGCCTCATGACGACAAGTATGCTGAGGGGTATACTGGGCGTCGTTATTATGGTGGTTGTGCCTATATAGACGCAGTTAAAAATTTAGCTATTGAGAGGGCCAAGAAGCTATTTAAAACTGAGCACGCTAATGTCCAACTCCATAGTGGCAGTCAGGCTAACATGGCTGCTTAGTTAGCTCTATTAGAACATGGGGATGTTGTCATGGGCATGAGTCTCAGCTATGGTGGACATCTTACCCACGGCGCAAAGTTAACTTCTCAAGAAAGTGGTATAGGTTCATTCCTTTCTTAGTGATAAACATGTTGCGAGGCAAGTTCGTGAAGAAGTAAAAGAAATGTGCCAGAGGTTCCCCATACCCGGGATGACATAGAGTACCTTCCCATGGAGGAGTATGGCATAAATGCTCAGCAAAAAGTGTAGGAAATTCTAAATCCCAAGTACTAAATCCTAAACAAATCCCTTTGAAATGCAAAGTGACAGAGCAAAGGTCAAAAAAGTTTTGCTTTTTGAGTTATCATTTTGACCTTTGATTTTTAATTTTCTGTATTGTTTTTAGGACTTCTCAGTCTCCACCAGATATTGAGCAATTACACTATGACTAATAAATCACAGAGAAGGATTTTCTATGGCTGGGTAATAGTAGCTGCTGGCGGTCTAATTTTATTGCTGGTGTTTGGTTGTCAACATTCCTATGGCGTCTTTTTCACCGAGCTATGTGCTGATTTGGGCTGGACAAGAGCCATGGTCTCTGGAGCCTATTCTTTAGGTTTTCTTTGGCATGGCATTATCTACTTTGTGGCCGGTAGCTTGAATGACAGATATGGCCCCAGGCTCACGCTTGCGATTTCTGCTGTTGCCATGGGCCTGGGTTATGCCTTGATGTCTGTCATAAATGCACCCTGGCAGCTTTACATATTCTACGGAGTTATAGTAGGCACTGGAGTGGGCTTTAGTTATTTGCCAATAGCCTCAGTGGTATCCCGCTGGTTTGTGAGAAGAAGAGGGATGGCATTAGGAATCACCGTGGCTGGAGTAGGGATAGGGACACTAGTGCTGGTACCTTTTGCCCAATTTCTTATCACTAAATTTGATTGGCGCATCTCTTACCTGATCTTGGCTGGTCTTGTTGCAGTCATAGTTCTTCCTGTCTCCAGGTTGATGAGGTTTGATCCATCGGAGAAAGGGTTCCTCCCCTATGGCATGGAGGAAATTGCTACAGAAGACGAGCAGCCTGGTAATTCCCTATCTAGCGAGGTTAGTTTCTCCCTTAAGCAAGCAACCAGAACAAGGCAATTCTGGCTGTTGTTTGTGATGTACGGCTCCTTCCTTTTCGCTTTTCAAATGGTAATGGTTCATTTGAAGGCGTATGCCATTGATTTCGGTATCGCCGAAATGACCGCTGCCACTGCTCTTGGGCTTGTAGGGGGAACTAGCATTGCAGGCAGGATAGTGATAGGTAGTCTCTCAGACAAAATTGGGAGGAAGGCATGCTTCTTCGTGGCTTATCTTTTGATGGCGGTGATGATGCTGTGGTTACTAGAAGCGAGGCAACCATGGCAGTTTTATCTCTTCTCAATTGTTTTCGGATTTGGGCAAGGAAGCTATGTCCCCTTGTTCCCAGCGGTGGTTGGTGATTGGTTTGGAACAAAAGCTCATGGCAGTATTTTTGGGATGTCAGCCATAGGGGGTGGTATTGGCGGAGCAATTGGTCCGCTATTAGCTGGCTATGTTTATGACATCAAAGGAAGTTATGATATCGCCATTACCATAGGGGCAGTAGTGCTTTTTATGGCTTTGGGTTGCTCATTTGCAATTAAGGCGCCCCAGCGCCTAAAGTAATGCTCCCTCTTAAAGTCCTTGCCCTCAAAATACTGTTTATTATTTGAAGCTGTTTAAAAATGTAGTTGCCCAATTTATTGGGCGACTGGCCTGATAAATCAGGCAACTACAAAAATTTGGGGGTGAAACACCTCCGAGATGGCTGAAATTGAACGGGTAATCAAAATTAAAAAGCTTAATTATTAAGAAATAGAAGCGGCTTCGTGCTATAATTAGTTTAACATTTTTATATTTGGAGGGAGCTAATAACAATGGATGAACTCACAGTTTTTACCGGCAATGCCTATCCTGCTTTAGCAAAGTCTGTATGCGATTATTTAGGTATTCCGTTGGGCAAAGCTGAGGTTTTTGAATTTTCTAATGAGAATATCTTTGTTCGCATCCTGGAGAATGTCCGCCAACGAGATGTTTTTGTGATTCAGCCTATTTGCTCCCCGGTTAATAAAAGTTTGGTTGAGCTTCTTATCATGCTCGATGCTTTTAGGCGGGCTTCAGCGGGGCGAATTACTGCTGTCATTCCCTACTATGGCTATGGTCGCACTGACAAGAAAGACCAGCCAAGGGTGCCTATTACCGCTCGCTTGATAGCTGATATGATTACTACTGCTGGAGCTAATAGGTTGCTTACAGTGGATCTCCATGCCCCTCAAATTCAGGGTTTCTTTACCATACCGGTTGATGAGCTAACCACCTTGTCTATTCTTAACCAATACTTCAAGGAAAAAGCCTTGGATAATTTAGTGGTAGTAGCTACTGATATTGGCATCTCCAAACGTGCCCGTGATGTAGCCGCTAACCTTGGAGCCCCTCTGGCTATCATTGAGAAGAGGCGCCTGGGAAATATTGAAGCGACGGAAACCCTCAATGTGATTGGTGAGGTTCAGGGAATGCGTGCCTTGACTATTGATGACGAGATTGATACCGCTAGTTCTTTGATTGGCGCGGTAGACACCCTTTTAGAGCATGGCGCCAGCGAGGTTTATGCTTGCTGTACTCACCCAGTCTTCTCAGGCCCGGCTATCCAGAGAATAGCCTCCAGCCCAGTAAAGGAAGTAGTCGTTACCGATACTATACCTGTTGTCGGTGATAAGAACTTGGATAAGATTACCGTTTTGCCTATAGCTTCACTTCTTGGGGAAGCTATCCACCGCATTCACACCGGCTTATCTATCGGTGCTATGTTTGAGCAACAGTAATAACGATGTTTAAGTGGCTTGGCAATTTAATTGATTCTAATGAGAAGGAGCTGAAGCGCCTTCAGCCTCTGGTTGCTCATATAAATTCAATCGAGCCTGAGTTTGAAAAGCTCAGCGATGCTGAGCTTCGAGCTAAAACTGATGAGTTTAAGGCTCGGCTGAAAGATGGTGAAACCTTGGATGAGCTTTTGCCCGAAGCCTATGCTGCTGTGAGAGAAGCAGCTAAGCGAACTATCGGGCAAAGGCATTTCGATGTCCAGTTGATGGGAGGTGTTGTCCTTCATCAGGGCAAAATAGCTGAGATGAAGACAGGTGAGGGGAAAACCCTGGTAGCTACCTTGCCTCTTTACCTTAACGCTCTTGCTGCACAAGGTTGCCACTTAGTTACCGTTAACGATTATCTAGCCAAACGAGATTGTCATTGGATGGGTCCTATTTACCATGCCCTGGGAGTAAGCGTAGCATGCATTAATGCCCAACAAAGTCCAAACCAACCTGCTCCTTCCTATATTTATGCCCCAGATTACGAATCGGAAGATAAAAGGTGGAATTTCCTCTGCCCCATCACTAGACGCCAGGCTTACGAGGCAGATGTAACTTACGGCACTAACAATGAGTTTGGTTTTGATTATCTCAGGGACAATATGGTTTTGGATTTGTCTCAATGCGTCCAGCGCTCGCTTAACTACGCTATCGTTGATGAGGTTGATAATATCCTTATTGACGAAGCGCGCACCCCGCTGATTATTAGTGGCCCTGCTGAGGAAGCTACTCAAAGGTATTATACCTTTGCCTATCTAGTTTCCGGGCTTAAAAAGGATGAGGATTACTCTATTGATGAGCGAACGCGCACAGTCCACCTGACGGATGATGTTGGCATCACCAAGGTGGAAAAGATGCTCAAAAAGGAAGGCTTACTTAAAGCGCCCAGCCTTTATGACCCCTCTAATTATTTCCTTACCCAATATTTGGAGAGTGCCCTTAAGGCTCGTGCCTTGTTTAAGAGGGACCGTGACTACGTGGTTAAGGATGGACAGGTTATCATCGTGGATGAATTTACGGGCAGATTGATGTTTGGCCGAAGGTATTCTGAAGGGCTGCATCAGGCTATCGAAGCTAAAGAGAAGGTAAAGATACAGCGGGAAAGCGTTACCTTGGCCACCATTACCTTCCAGAATTATTTTCGTATGTATCGGAAGTTAGCTGGCATGACTGGCACCGCTGCCACTGAAGCTGAGGAATTTTACAAGATTTATAAATTAGAGGTAGTGGTTATACCGACAAACAAGCCATTAGTTCGCACTGAGCACCCTGACCAGGTTTACAAGGATGAGAAAGCCAAATTTGGAGCGGTGGTCAGGGAAATTGAGCAATTACATGCTCAAGGAAGGCCACTCCTCATAGGCACAACTTCTATTGAGAAATCGGAATATTTAAGCGACCTGTTAAGAAGAAAGGGCATACTACATCAGGTGCTAAATGCCAAGAATCATGAAAAGGAAGCGGGCATCATTGCCCAGGCTGGGAGTATGGAAGCCGTGACTGTAGCCACCAATATGGCTGGGCGTGGTGTGGATATTATCCTTGGCGGCAATCCTGAGGGGCGTGAGCAAGAGGAATGGCTTGAGGAGCATAACAAGGTGGTTGGGCTTGGTGGGCTTCATATTATTGGCACAGAACATCATGAAGCCAGGCGCATTGATAATCAGCTTCGGGGTCGAGCGGGAAGACAAGGAGACCCGGGCAGCTCTCGCTTTTATGCCTCCTTAGAGGATGAGATACTCCGCCGTTTTGGCGGCGACCGTATTAAGGGAATAATGCAATGGGCTGGCCTGGATGAAAACACTCCTATTGAGCATCCCTTGGTCACCAAAGCGATAACCAATGCCCAGGAGAAAACAGAAGGCTACCACTTTGATATTCGTAAGCATCTTGTGGAATATGATGATGTGGTCAACAGGCACCGCGAGGTAATTTATGCCGAGAGGAAAAAGATATTGAGCGGAGCCGACTTAAAGGCAAACATAATCTCTATGATTCAGGATGAAATTCGAGGTTTGGTAAATGCTCACTTTGACCATAATCTGGGCGAGCTAGACCTATCGGTTTTGCTTGAAGACGTTTTTCGTATTTTACCAGTACCCCAGACCCTCATTGCGATGAGCCAAAGCCCTGAACCCTTCGCTTCCTGTCATTCTGAGGGAGAGAAGCGACCGAAGAATCTCGCTCAGGGTAAACTCCGTGAAGGGGAAGCGAAGCAATCTCAGTCCAATGGCAAGCAAATCACAGAAAAGCTAAGTGATTATGCCATCGAGCTTTATAATCAGCGAGAGCAGGAGCTAGGCCCTGATAATATGCGCCTAATGGAGCGTATAGTAATGCTTCGGGTTATTGATAGATTGTGGATGGAGCATCTTACTGCTATGGAGCGTATGCGCCAGGGGATAGGTTTGCGTGCTGCTGGTCAGCAGGACCCGTTGGTGGTATACAAGAGGGAAGGGCACAACCTTTTCGATAGCCTCCTGGCTAATATCCAGCATGATGTTGCCCACAGCATTTACCATGTTGGCATCAGCAAAGAACCTCCGCGTAGAAGGCAAGCTGTAGTGGCAGGTAAGAAAGTTGGCCGCAACGCCCCCTGCCCCTGTGGCTCAGGCAAGAAATACAAATACTGCTGCGGGAGGTAAACATATCCTACCTTTGCTTGACAAATCGCGGAAGGTACACTATAATGTTGTAGACTACAACTATATACTGGAGGACATAGAATGGACGTAAGTTATGTAGAAGAGCTAATCACTGTAAGAGAGGCATCTAAGCAAAGCGGGCGGAATATGGAAACGGTGCGGAGGTGGATTTGGTCAGGTAAATTGCCCGCTCAGAAGCTCGGCAATCAACTGTTTATAAAGAGGACTGACCTGAGGAGATTCCTGAACGGGCTAAGTGTAAATAAGCATGGGGCTCAGGATAAGGTTGAATCTATTGAACGTGCTGTAGCTCTGCAAAAGAGAATAAGAGCTAGAACGGGAACTGACTTTGATATTTCTGCCTTGATTGAGGAATCCCGTCGGAGGCATAGTTTGTGAACAGCAGTGTATGCATTGATGCCAGTCTAGCCTTGACCTGGTTGTTGCCAGCGGAGCGAAATGAAGCCGCCAATGCCTTGCGTCGAGAATGGTATAGGAATAGTATAAAGATTATGACTGCCTCTTTATTTCATGCCGAAGTTACCTCAGTTCTTAGAGAGGAAGTCTATTTTGGGAGACTCCTCCCGGGAGAGGGTGAGGAGGCATTTTCAGCCTATTTAGAGATGGGGGTGAGAGGCATTGATAGCCTAGAAATTCAGAAAAGGGCTTGGGAATTAGCCAAAAGGTTCAATCTTTCCCGAACTTATGATATGCAATATCTAGCTGTTGCTGAGTTAAATGACTGCGAATTGTGGACCAATGATAAGAGACTCGTTAATTCCCTTCAGGGGAAGGTCTCTAGGATAAGGTGGGTAGGAGAATATAGCTTGAAGGGGTAGGAGGCTAACATGATGGAAGCTTGTTTGGGTGTTACCATTTGTAATAGACTAGGAAATGGCCCTGCAGCTCAGGCAGGAAATATAGATACTGCTGCGGGAGGTAAACATGGCAAGGATAGGAAAAATAAAGGAAATTAAGCTTGTGCCGAGGATAGGTAAAATTATTTCCCTTGAGTTTTTGGCTAAGCAAAAGGGTATTCAGCATGGTAAGAATCAGGATAAAAATAAATTCCCTCAAGGGTAAGCTGCCTTTGGAGGTTAGTTCATTACTGAACACCGGTTTTGGCACTGAGGAGCCTGAGGTGCTTGTGCCCGTGAAGGTGGCCGAAAAACTGAACTTCTGGCCTGAGCTCCCTGAAGGCACAATGGTCAAAGCTTATGAGACTGCTGGTGGCATAGCTAGAATGTGTCACATCTCTAAGGCTATCGAAATTCAGGCAGCTACAAGGGATAAAATCTCTAAGCCTGTAAAGTGCGCTCTAGTTATTTCTGAAATAGAGAACGAGGTTCTTTTAAGTGATAAAACGATAGAGGAACTCAATATAATAATTGAAAGCCCGGCGAAGGGATTATGGAAGTTCAAAGACGATGTTGAGCTCAGAAACAGCGTTGAGCCTCAGTATTGGTAAAAAGAAGGAGAAAAACGGGATGGAAGCTTGTTTGGGAGTTACTACATGTGATAAATGCGGGAGGCCTATGGAAAAAGGGCAGCCCATCCTTGTTATAGCGGAAGGAAACATTACAGAATCGGGTGATGCGCTGACTTTTCAAGGCTCTTGTGTTCGCTATGCTTGTCACCTTGGCTGCTGGGACGGGGTCGAGGGGGGTGAGTTTATGGCTTGATGAAATGTAATAAACATTACTCTAAGGTAAAGATTAAGTAATATGTTAAATCGAGTGGCTCAATCGCTTAGGGCAGCAGGTGGCACTATTTTTGAGTTTGTGGTTGCCAAGATTCTAAATAGCTTTCTTAACCCCGATGGCATTGTGGTAACGCGGGCTAGAGAGCCAGCATTACGTACTTTGATTCGAGATTGTTCAAATCTTCAGCGGGTAATGGATTTTACTAAGATCCCAGTTAAGCGCCGATGCGATCAAACTCAACTTCAGGATTACCCTGATTTAGATCTATTTGCGTTAATACGACCTTCACAGGATGATGGTTTATGGAGGCTCCTCGCAATAATCAATTGCAAAGTTTCTTTCCATGCCCGCGATACTGAAGCCACATTTTGGGGATTGCTAATTCGCCTCAGCTCTAATATCCCTTTTGTCGTAGTAACCGAAGATAGAGACATATATAAACCAAAGGCCAGTGAGCTAGGTCAATCTTGCACTCAGTCAACTCGCGCTAGGCGACTGTTAGAAAGCTTCAGCGATGGTGTTTACTTAGTTAAGCAGTATAATGGTGTCAATGATTCTAGTCTTTGCCGCGATATTGAAACTAAACGAAGTCAGTTGGAAGCCGGAATAAGGAGGATAGTATTCGATGACCCTAATATCCCGAATCACACTAAGTATTGTCAAAGTGTACGTCCTATTGATGACCTTATTGTTCATCTTCGTCGGTGGAAAGAGGAGATCTCCTAAGAGGTGTAGCTATGGAGTTGACAGACAAAATTGTTTGCGGTGATGTTTTCGAGGTAATGGCACAAATCCCAGAGAATACAATTCATCTTGCTGTTACATCACCACCTTACAATTTGAACATTAGTTATGATACTTATAAAGACGATTTGGCTTACGAGGAATACTTAACATGGACGAAAAAGGTTTGGATGGAGACTAAACGGGTTTTGGTAAAAGGCGGACGATTTGCTTTAAATATTGCACCAACTAGTATAAAAAACTTTAGGCCTATACATCACGATTTTGCTAACCAACTTAGGCAGATCGGGATGACATTTAGGACAGAAATTATCTGGTATAAGCAAACAATGAGACGACGAACAGCATGGGGTAGCTGGAAAAGTCCAGCGAATCCCCATATCCTGCCTTCCTGGGAATATGTGCTGGTTTTCTCCAAGGACTCGTGGACTCTAGATAGTGACTCCAAAGACATTGATATCACCGCCGATGAGTTTATGAGGTTCTCAGATGGTTTTTGGTACATCCCGCCAGAGTCTCAGCGTCGTGGACATCCTACCCCTTTTCCAGAAGAACTTATCTATCGCCTTATCAAATTTTACACCTACAAGGGTAATACGGTACTTGATATGTTTGGAGGAACCGGAACCGTTGCAGTAGTAGCCCAAAAAACAGGGCGGCACTTTGTCCATATTGATATATCTCCAAAATATTGCGAGATAGCCGAGCAAAGGCTAGAAACTGTCCGGATGCTTCAAGAATTCCCTCTCTCAGCAGGCAGGACAGGGAAAAAGGCAAAGGTAAGTGAACTCTTCTCTCCAGGAGCAAGGAAGGGTACATATCATCAGGAAAAGAGAAAAAGCATTCCGGAAGTTCAGTTGTTAGAGCCAAAGAAACCTTACGAGCCTACGGAGGCAAAGGATGCTTGATAGAAATGTTGTTGAAGAATTCCTTGATGGCCAATTTGAAGATGTGGACTTGGAATTTCCCAAGGACATTTCAAAGGAACAACTCGTGGAGGCTTTTTGTCAATATGTGGAAGATGATTATTACGAGTGGCTGAAGGATAATTTTAAGTCTTTCTTTAATCATGGCAATCCTGATTGGGAGTGGATAAGGGAGAGGATTAAATACTATGCTAAGTAATAAAGATAATTGTGAGGAGAAATAAAATGCAATTAGTTCAAACTAGACTGGAAACGCAGCTAATTATCCCTTCCTATATTTCCTTTCCAGTCAGAAAGGGAATCACCAGGATTAAAGAGATTCCGCTCGAGTTACCTGATTACTGTGAACGTACCATTCAAGGTTTGGTTGACACTTTTAAGTGGAAGATTGCTAAGCCTCTTTTAGAGGCCGAAAACCCAGAGGAAGAGTTTAAACGACTACGCAATTCCTTTGCCCCGCTCCGCCTCTCTATAAATGGTTATATTTTTTATATATGGGCAGTCTATCCTAGGGAAAAGCAAAAATATTTTACGGAGGGGGCTGAGGAATTCGCCAATATGGTAGAAGAGCGAGGGAAGGTGTTGTTAGGGGAAGAGGCTTTAGAGACATTGCTTGGGGTACAGAGACTGTCAATGCATTTGACTAAGGACTACCTTGAGTTGTGGGAGCACCTTGACCTTTCACAATCAATCTTGCCCCTCTATGAAATTGCTACTGATTTTGATTTGTGCTTTTCATCGATAATTTTCCCCCTCATTGGAGAATTAAAGGTAGCAGAAAGAGAGAAATTACAAAACCTCCAAATTCTTGTAAGTTGGGCTAAGAAATACATTTTAAAGTATGCCTTTGAATTCTCACAATTCCTGAAAACTCAATTATCAATGCCAGGAAATGCCGAATTTTGTAAGAAATTCTATACTAATAAAACTGCTGAATTTGTTGGGAGCGGGCCTGAGGGCGTATACGAGGCTCTAATGGAAGAACGTCAGAAAGAGAGGGCCTTAGAGAATGGTTGACCGATACGTGCTTGACACCTCCGCTATAATGACAATGTGGCAGGATGAAGATGGCTCTAATGATGTAGCAGGATTAATAGCAGAAGCTGCGTTTGGGGGATGTGAGCTTTACCTTTCCTTTATGACCTTCTTTGAAGCCTATTACATAACAAAGAGAAAAGCAGGTGAATCTAAAGCTCTTGAAATATATTATTGGCTTACGAGTTCTTCCGCTAAGCGTGTAAATCTTGAAGAAGATATCTTGGTTAAAGCGGGAGATTTAAAGGCTAAGTATCAAATATCTGCTGCTGATGCTTGGATCATAGCCACCGCTTTATTTAAAAATGCTGCTGTTGTTCATAAAGATAGCGAATTCGATCGTATTACAGACTTACCAATAGCTTTTATGAAAGTCCCTAGAAGCGGCACAAAGGCACAGCGATCCTGACTGGGAATAGATAAGGAGGAAAAGTGAATGCTTGGGCAAAGACCATTGAGGAAGAGAACTATGAGTATGCTGGGTAAGGAAAAATTTATAACAGCCGATAAAGGCAAGAAAAAAGCAGTAATTTTGGATATTAAGTTTTATGAAGAAATTCTGGGGGATTTGGAGGACTTGCGACTTCTAGCTAAGAGGAAGGATGAAGCTACGAGTTCCTTACAAGAAGTGGAGGAGAGGCTAAAAGCTCGTGGTCTCCTATGAAGTTAGGATAGCTCACTCGGCAGAGAAAGGGCTTAGCGCTCTGCTTAAGTCTGTTGTACCAGTTCTCTACCGAGGGTAGTTAAAGCTAATGAAAAACACAGCGATTGCCAAGGTATTTAGTGATATTGCTGACCTCCTGGAACTCAAGGGGGAGAATGTCTTTAAGATTCGGGCTTACCAGAAGGCAGCTCGGGCTATCGAGCATTATCCTAAGGAAATAAGAATTATGCTTGATGAGGGGGAGGACTTACAGAATATTCCAGGTGTGGGTGAGGCGATAGCTAAAAAGACTACCGAGCTGGTGACCACTGAGAAGCTGGGCTACTATGAGAATCTGAAAGCTGAGTTTCCTGAGGGGATAACTAATCTCCTAGCTATTCCAGGAATCGGGCCTAAGACAGCCAACAGGCTTTCTAGGGAGCTAGGGATAAGCTCGGTTGATGCCTTAGAGCAGGCAATCCTTGATGGTCGAGTAGCTAAGCTTTTTCGTCTTGGCGATAAGACAGCCAGCAACATCCTGCAACAAATTCAAGCCTTGCGGCGCAAAGACCAGCGTATTCCCATTGGTGAGGCTTTGCCCATCGTGGAGGGAATCCTTGGCTCACTCCGTTCTGTTCCTGGAGTGAGGAATTTAACCTACGCTGGCAGTTTGCGTCGGTTCAGGGAAACTTTGGGTGATATTGACCTTATGGGCACTGCTGATAATCCCAAGGAGGTTATAGATACTTTTGTTTCTTTGCCCCATATGGGACAGGTGCTGGCTCAGGGGTCAACTAAGGCAAGTGCTATTGTTTCTGGGGGGTTGCAAGTTGACTTGAGAATGGTGGAGCATGATTCTTTCGGTTCCTTACTCCAGTATTTTACCGGGAGCAAGCAACACAATATTTCCCTGAGGGAAAGGGGACGAAGGCAAGGGTTAAAGTTGAGTGAGTATGGCATTACCGATTTAGCTATGGACAAATTGGAGAAATTTGCTGTGGAGGAGGAGTTCTATCATCGGTTAGGGCTCCAGTACATTCCGCCTGAGCTTAGAGAGGCCCAAGGGGAGGTGGAGAGGGCAGAGCAGGGGACTTTGCCAAGGCTTGTGGAATTGTCCGATATAAAAGGGGATCTTCACATGCATACTGACTGGAGCGACGGACATAACTCACTTGAAGAAATGGCTTTGGCGGCTAAAAATTTAGGCTATCAGTATATAGCCATTACCGAGCATTCTGTGGGGCGGGGCATTGCTCATGGGCTTGATGAAGGGAGGCTGAGGAAACAAGTTGCTGAGATCAGGGCGCTTGATGAGAGGTTGAACGGCATCCGTGTGTTTACTGGCATTGAGGTTGATATTCGAGCGGATGGCAGCTTGGATTTGCCACACGAAATCCTCTCTGACTTGGATGTAGTCATTGCTGCCGTGCACTCTGCCATGAATCAAAGCGAGGAAAGAATGACGAAGAGAGTACTGGGTGCCATAGAAAACCCGGATGTTGATGTTATAGCTCATCCTACTTGCCGTCTCTTAGGGGAACGTGAGCCTATCGCCATAGATTTGGAAGCTATCTTTCGGGCGGCGGTCAAAAATAATAAAGTGCTGGAGATTAATGCTATGCCTGAGCGGCTTGATTTAAACGACGTTCATACTTTTCGAGCCAGAGAGCTGGGAGTAAAGCTTGCTATTCAGACTGATGCTCATAGTGTTACTCACCTGGGTTTTATGAGGTTTGGAGTTAGTGTGGCTCGGCGAGCCTGGTGCGAGCCTCAACATATATTAAATGCTCTGCCTCTAGAGGAATTGCTTGCCTTTTTAAATAGAGATAGATGAGTAGCATTCTGGCTATTTTTGACCTGGATGGGACCTTGTGCTCAGGACATATCTGGGATGGGTTCGTCAAGTACTGCCTTGAGCATAAAAGGAAGAGAGCTTGGCTATTAGCATTTTGGGCTAATCACTTCCCCTTATGGTTACTAAGCAAGTGCAAATTGCGCAACAGGGAAAAATGCCGGGTGAAGTGGCTGGAGGATATGAGCGGCATTTTTAAAGGAGCAAGTGAGGAAGAAGTGCTAGAAGTTTTTCATTGGGTTGCTGATAACCACATATCCAAATCGTTGCGCCGCGATGTAGGCGAGATGCTCGAGCAGCATGAACAAAGTGGGCATATAGTGGCAATTGTCTCTGCTACCTATAGCGAACTCCTGGAGATTATTGGGCAAAAACTAGGGGTGCCCAATGTCATTGGCACCAAGCTCGAGGTAATTGATGGTAGGTGTACTGGCAGGATTTTAAAACCTTTGTGTTTTGGTGAAAATAAAGCTAAGTTGCTTAAAGAATTCATTGAGCGAAGTGGATTGGAAATAGATTGTTCATTGAGCTTCGCTTATGCCGATAGCATGTTCGATATTCCATTATTGAAACTAGTAGGTAACCCAGTGGCAACTTACCCCGATAGAAATTTGCGTCAATTTGCTGAGCATAATGGCTGGCAGATATTGCCTTGAGCCCTCAAGGGTGACGGGATATAATTGAGATAAAATTAGGGAGTGTTAGGGGTGAGTATGATGTCCTCCTGTGCTGCTGATATTCAGGCAATTGAATATCTAAAAGAGGCTATTGCTGCTGGTAAGCATTGGTATTTGGCCTTACTCGAAGCCATCAAATTGTGGACTAGTCCTGAGGAAGATTACCGCGGACGTCACTATCGGTATCTTATTGACAATGAAGCTTTTGATTGGTTGGTTCTGGCGGAGCGGTTATGTGAAGAGGTCGATGGGCTTATCCCGGAGAATGAACTAATTGACCTCCTTTTCTTTGACCGGCCGCCGATAGAATTGACTAAAGAAGAATTTAGAGAATTGGTTGGTAAGGCCAAGTATCAAGCTTACCTCAACTATCTTTATGGTGTCCTTGTGGAGCAAATTTTGCTTTTAACTGTAGCTGAAGAGGTCCGCAAAAGAAAGCGGGCTTTGGGCTTGGTCAAGGATGGAGGGGTAATTGACGAGGCGCATCGACGCATCTACGGTGCCACTCAACAGGAGTTGGTGGCTCGCTTCAGGAAGGAGAAACATTATCCTAAGCGTAAGTCTACGAGTTTGAGTGAGGTTAATGAATTTACCTATTGGTTATTTAAGCAGCGTCTAAAGGGAAGTGACAAATCCTGTGTTGCTAGTGATACCAAAAAAGCCTTAGTGAAGCTGCACCATTATATGAGGCTAAAAAATCACAAAGTTTCTTAATCGAACTGAGATAGTTCTGATTTTAATCTCTCCAATTTGTCTCTAAGCAGGTAAAGTTTCTGTTTTTCCTTTTCCACGATATGCGGTGGTGCTTTGGTCAGAAAAGTAATGTCCCTTAA
>Ga0210056_1002579_pt1 | contig 15213 bp, 10 predicted proteins | sample CryGeyCG2014_080_2_FD_183965 | JGI IMG/M metagenome (GOLD analysis project Ga0210056, IMG submission 183965) | Groundwater microbial communities from aquifer - Crystal Geyser CG07_land_8/20/14_0.80 (SPAdes) (version 2) | ecosystem: Environmental > Aquatic > Deep subsurface > Groundwater | place... | reverse complement strand
GTTCGAGCACCCCGCCCATTTCCTCCGGGCTCGGATGACCGGAAAGCACGAATCCGTTTTCACCGGTTGTAATCAGATCCCTGGCGCCGACTTTTTGACTGATGATCACCGGGAGCCCGGCGGCCATTGCTTCAAGGACAGCCATTCCGAAAGTATCCATCCAGGACGGCATGGCAAAAAGGTCTGCCGCAAGATAGTAGGGTTCCACGGGAGTCACGGGACCTGCGAAAATGACGCGATCCCCGATGCCCAATTCCTTTGCCAGGAAACGATACCTCCTCTGGTTTCCTTTCCCTGCCACCAGGAGTTTCCAAGGAATTTCAGGCATGCGCTTCAGGGCGTGGGCCATCCCTTTCATCACCAGATCCAGGCGTTTGATTTCAATTCTTATTGACTTTAGAGTTAATTTTCGATAGGCAAAAACCGATTTGACCCCGTCGTGACGGGACTCAATCATCGAATACGAAGGATATCGCGGTATGGCATAGCCTCTTTATCCTTTTTGCCATACTGAACAATCGCTCGAATTCGATTGAAACGTTTTTTAGGAGCATCACCAAGCTCACGTGCCCCAAGGGGATTCAAGGCCGAAGACCAACGAGAGGTGCCCCATGGCCGATCCGGATATCACCCCCCCCCAATCACTCTAACTTACTTTATACACAAGGTAATATTATTTCACCGCATCGGCAGTCCTGAAGGGCCGGTGGTCATCCATGATAGATTCTTAGGAGAAATTTCGCCATGAAAAACAAACCCAAGCCTGAACGCCGGCGGAAAAAAGAGGCCGAGGCCGAACCGAAAGAAAAACCATTTCTGCAAACGGAAGACCCGCGAGCCGCCGATCCGGCGGACAAGTCCGTTGAAACCCCGCCAAAAACAGACACCTTCAGCCACGCAGATGAGGGTTTCCCCGTTGTCGGCATCGGTGCTTCGGCCGGAGGGCTGGCGGCGTTCGAGGCGTTCTTTTCCGGTATGCCCGCCGACACCGATCCCGGCATGGCCTTTGTGCTCGTGCAGCACCTGGCCCCGGATCACAAGAGCATCCTTTCCGACCTGGTAAGGCGCTATACCCGAATGCAGGTTTACGAGGTCGAAGACGGAATGACGGTTCAGCCCAACTGCACCTACATCATCCCGCCCAACCGGGATATGGCCTTCCTGAACGGCGCCCTGCATTTGCTGGAACAGACCTCTCCACGGGGCATGCGCCTGCCCATCGACTTTTTCTTCCGTTCCCTCGCCCAGGACCAGCGCGAGCGGGCCATCTGCATCGTGCTCTCCGGCACCGGCAGCGACGGCACGCATGGGGTGCGGGCGATCAAGGGCGAGGGGGGCATGGTCATGGCGCAGAACCCCGAATCCACGGAGTACGACGGCATGCCGTCGAGTGCCATCGCCACGGGCCTTACGGATTATATCCTGCCGCCGGCGGAGATGCCTGCCCAGCTCATCGCCTACGCCGCCCACACCTTCGGCAAAAGGCCCCGCCCGTTCTCTCCCCCGACCCCCAAGGCGGATGACGCACTGAAAAAGATCTGCGTCCTCATGCGCGACCGGACGGGCCATGACTTTTCCCTCTACAAGTAGAACACCATGGTCCGCCGCGTGGAGCGGCGCATGGCCGTCCATCAGATCGACCGGCTGGACGGGTACGTGCGCTTTCTGCAGCAAAACCCGGCGGAGGGGGAGGCCCTCTTCCGGGACCTCCTGATCGGCGTCACCAGTTTTTTTCGGGACCCCGAAGCCTTCACGGCCCTCGAGGAAAAGGTGATCCAGCAGCTCTTTGCCGGCAAGCCCGCGGGGGCAACGATCCGTGTCTGGTCGCCGGGATGCTCCACGGGCGAGGAGGCCTATTCCCTCGCCATCCTCCTCCAGGAGCGCCTGGAGGAGCTGAAACAGACCTTCACGGTGCAGGTGTTCGCCACGGACATTGACTCTCGTGCCATCGATGTGGCCCGGGTCGGCGTTTACCCTGCCGGCATCGCCGCCGACGTCACTCCGGAGAGACTCGCACGCTTTTTTTCCCATGACCCGGAGCTCGGCATTTACCGCATCCAAAAAGGCATCCGCGAACTGCTGGTCCTTTCCGAGCAGGACGTGATCAAAGACCCGCCCTTTTCCAAGCTCGATTTGATCAGTTGCCGGAACCTGATGATCTATATGGGCGCCGAGTTGCAGAAGAAGCTGGTCCCCCTGTTCCACTACGCCTTGAACCCCGGGGGCGCCCTCTTCCTGGGAACCTCCGAGACGGTGGGGGAATTTCTGGACCTCTTTCAACCGCTGGACCACAAATGGAAGCTCTATCAGCGCAAAGGAGAGGCCCAGGGCGCGCACCGCCCGGCAATGGGCAAGTTTCTCCCGCCCCTGACAGCGGACGGGGCCGCCCCGAGGCCGGCAAAAGCAGCGCGCGGCGAAGTGAGCAAGGTCCCCCTGCGCGAGCTTGCCGAACAGGCCCTGATCCACGCATACACCCCGGCCAGCGTGGTAGTCAATGCACTTGGCGATATCCTCTATATCCACGGCCGCACGGGGAAATACCTGGAACCGGCCCCCGGCGACGCCGGGATGAACATCACGAAAATGGCCCGGGAGGGATTGCGTCGGGAGGTGGCCACGGCCCTGCACAAAGCGGCGGCCCGCAAGGAGACGGCGCGCTACCCAGGGCTCAAGGTCAAAACCAACGGCGATTTCATCAACGTCAATCTGACGGTCCGGCCGCTAACCGCAGGCCCCTTGGATCCGGCGACGGGCTCGGGGCAGGTTGGGGACAAGGACCGGCCGGAGGCGCCCGCCGCCGCCGATCTGTTCCTGGTCAGCTTTGAGGATGCGCCGGCGGCAAAGGGCCGCTCCGGAAAGGCCGGGGGGAAGGGCATCGGCGTCGCCGATCCCGCCGCGGACAGCAATGCCCGGGTGGCGGCGCTGGAGCAGGAGCTGCGGGCCAAGGAGGAATATCTTCAGACCACCATCGAGGAGATGGAGACGTCCACCGAAGAGATCAAATCCGCCAACGAGGAGCTGCAGTCGGTGAACGAAGAATTGCAGTCCACCAACGAGGAGTTGGAGACCTCCAAGGAGGAGCTGCAGTCGGTGAACGAGGAGTTAGGGACGGTCAACATCGAGTTGCAGCAGAATGTCACCGAGCTGTCCCGGGCCAACAACGACATGAACAACCTCCTGGCCGGCACGGGCGTGGGCACCGTCTTTGTGGACCATCAACTTTGCATCCGGCGCTTCACCCCCACCGCCACCCAACTGATCAACCTGATCCAGACGGACGTGGGCCGGCCGGTGGGCCATATCGTCTCCAACCTCGTGGGCTATGAGAGCCTGCTTACGGACACGCAGACGGTGCTGGATACCCTGATTCCCAAAGAGCTGGAAGTGCAGACCCGGGCGGGGGACTGGTATCTGCTGCGCATCCGGCCCTATCGCACCCTGGAAAATACCATCGAGGGGGAGGTGCTTACGTTTTTCGATATCACCGAGATGAAGAAGGCGCGGGATGCGCTGCGGGAAGTCGACAAAGTGGGCCGCCTGGCCATAGTGGTGCGGGACGCGTTCGACTCCACCATGGTGCAGGATATGGAGGGCCGCATCCTGGCTTGGAATCCGGCGGCAGAAAGGATGTACGGCTGGAGCAAAGCCGAGGCGCTAACGATGAACATCTGCGACATAATCCCGGAGAAGCACCAGGAGGAAGCCTTGGCCGTCACGCAGCAACTGGCCCGGGCCGAGGTTCTGGCGCCATACCGCGCCCAACGGCTTGCCAAAGACGGCCGGATCGTGGAGATCTGGCTCACCGCCACCGCATTGGTCAAAGACACCGGCGAGATTTACGCCATTGCGACGACGGAGCGGGAAGCCGTGAAAAGTGACCAGTGAAAAGTGAATGGTGAAAAGGTAAGGCGCCCTCCCCTTGAAGAGTAGGATTGGGGTGGGGATGGGTTATCAGCAGACGGGGTCATCAAAGGGAGGTACCTGAGTCATGACGGAGAAAAAGACCTATTCAGGACAGACGGATACTTTGCGCCAGCGGGCGGAGGACGTATTCCGGGAAAAGGCCGCCCGGATGTCGGAAAACCTTGAGGCGCTGTCGCCTGAAGAAACCCGGCAGATACTCCACGAACTGCGGGTGCACCAGATCGAACTGGAGATGCAGAACGAGGAACTGCGCCGGGCGCAGGCGGAATTGGACGCCTCCCGAGCGCGCTATTTCGACCTGTACGATCTGGCGCCGGTAGGCTATTTCACATTGAGCGAGACGGGGCTGATCCTGGAGGCCAATCTCACCGCCGCCACGCTGCTGAGGGTGGAGAGAAGCACCTTGGTCAGGCAGTTGTTGACTCGCTTCATCCTTCCCGAGGATCAGGACATCTATTACCGGCACCGCAAACAACTCTTTGAAACGGGCGCGCCGCAGCTCTGCGAGTTGCGACTGGTGAAAAAAGACGCCTCCCCCTTCTGGGTGCGCATAGATGCGTCCGCGGCGTATGACGCCGACGGCGCCCCCGTATGCCGCACTATAATAAGCGATATCACCGAGCGCAGGCGGGCAGAGGAGGCGAGGCAGGAGAGCGAAAGGCAGATTCGGTTCCAGGCAGAACTGCTTCGGAATGCCCCGGTGATCGCCGCCTTCCACGACCGGGATCTCAACGTGATCTGGGCAAACAAGGCGTACGAAGACGCCACCGGCTTGTCAGCACAGACCATGGCCGGCAGAAAGTGTTACTCGGTATGGAAGCTTGCCAAGGCGTGTTGCAACTGTCCGGTCGTGAATGCAATTGAAACCGGAGAGTTCCACGAAGCCGAGTTGACACCCCAGAACCAGGATCATTGGCCTGAGTCTCAGGGGTACTGGCTCTCACGAGCAGCACCTGTGCGGGCTGCAGACGGCAGCATTCTCGGCGCCATCGAAATTGCCATCGACATCACCGAGCGCTGGCGGGCAGAGGAGGTGATCCGGGAGAAGGTCGCGGAACTCGAGCGCTGGCGGACTGTGACGCTGGGACGCGAGGATCGCATTGGCGCGTTGAAGCGTGAGATCAACGAACTGCTCGCATCCCAGGGACAGCCTCCCCGCTATCCGAGCGAGGGTGTGTAACCGATAACATAAAAAAGGAGATGATCCAATGACTGCAAACCGCACCAACAGAATCCAGGAGGTCTTGACCAGGTTTGGAAAGGACATCGTTGAAGAGTGGATGAAGGAACAAACGTCCGCGTTGACCCTGCGCAAAGACCTGTTGTCCGAAGCCGATCTACGCCGCGAATCGATTGAGTTCATGTCGCTGTTAGCCCCGGCGGTTGCCGGCGGCAGCCTGACGGACATCACCGCCCCGGAATGGGCGTCCATGCGGGATTTTCTGGCCGGGATTTCCCGCTCCCGGGCCACCATGAACTTCACGCCAACCGAGACCGCCACCTTCGTGTTTTCTATGAAACAGCCGCTTTTCGCCCGCCTGCAGGAAGCGGTCGGCAAGGTTGTCGCGAAACCGGCGGGCGATCTGTGGACGGCCAACGTCCTGCTCGACAGATTGGGCATGTTCACCGTCGAAGCCTTTCAACAGAGCCGCGAGAATGTCATTAAACGACAGCAGGAGGAGATGCTCGAACTGTCCACGCCGGTCGTGAAGCTCTGGGAAGGCATTCTGGCCCTGCCGTTGATCGGCACGCTGGACAGCGCCCGCACCCAGATCGTGATGGAAAGCCTCCTTCAATCCATCGTGGAAACCGGCAGCGGGATTGCCATTATTGACATCACCGGCGTGCCGGCGGTGGATACGCTGGTGGCCCAGCACCTGCTCAAGACCGTTTCTGCGGCCCGGCTCATGGGCGCCCAGTGCATCATTAGCGGCATCCGCCCCCAGATCGCCCAGACCATGGTGCATCTGGGCGTGGCCTTCGGCGATGTGGTCACCAAGGCCTCGCTGGCCGACGCGCTGGCCTACGCCTTCAAACAGGCCGGCATATCCGTTACCCGCAAGCAGGCGCAGGCCTGAGGAGAGGAGAACATCATGGAGAAGATTCCGATTCTCAAGATGGGCCATTTCCTGCTGATAACCATCCAGGTGGATATGCACGATCGTCTGGCCATGGCCCTGCAGGATGACCTGACCGCCCGGGTGGTGAAGGACCAGGCCAAAGGGGTGCTCATTGACATTTCATCCCTGGAAGTGGTGGACTCGTTCATGGGCCGCATGCTGGGCAATATCGCCGCCATGACCCGGACGCTGGGCGCCGAAACCGTGGTGGTGGGCATGCGGCCGGCGGTGGCCATCACCATCGTGGAATTAGGGCTTTCGCTGGAGAGTGTTCGCACCGCACTCACCGTGGACAAGGGTATGGCGATGCTCACATCCCTGCTGGGCCCCCCGTCAGAAGGGGATGGATATGACATCATCCGCAGTGAAACCCTTAAACTGCACAGTTCAGACGACGTCGTGCGTGTGCGGCAGGTTGTGCGGACCTGGATGGTAGAGATGAAGTTCGGCCTGGTGGACCAGACCAAGATGGTCACGGCGGCAAGCGAGCTGACCCGCAACGCCGTTGAATACGGCGGCGGCGGGAGCGCGCGCCTGGAGGAGCTGGAGAACAACGCCCGCCACGGCCTCCGGCTCGTGTTCGAAGATCACGGGCCGGGCATCCCCGACCTCGATCTGGCGCTGAAAGACGGCTATACCACGGGCGGCGGCCTCGGCCTGGGGCTGGGCGGCTCGAAACGACTGGTGAACGAGTTCGACATCTGGTCTGTGCCCGGCGAAGGCACGCGCGTCACGATCGTAAGGTGGAAATGAAGATGAAGGATATGAATCGCCTGCGGGTGGAAGAATCGAGTCAGGTGGGCGAGGCCCGGCGGCTGGCGGCATCGATGGGCAGAGATCTGGGGCTCGATGAAGTCGGTGTAGAGCACGTTTCCATCGTGGTGACCGAGCTGGCCACCAACTTAGTGAAACACGCCGCCGGCGGCGACCTCATTTTGCGCGCCCTCCAGGTTGCCGAGTCGTCCGGCATTGAAGCGCTCTCGCTGGACAAGGGGCCGGGGATCGGGAACGTCGGCGAGAGCCTGCGCGATGGCTGTTCCACGACGGGCAGTCCGGGAACCGGTCTGGGCGCGATCCAGAGGCTTTCGTCCCTGTTTGACATCTATTCCAGGCCCGGCCGGGGCACAGCCGTGCTGAGCCGCATCCGGCGACAGTTGCCGCCGGCCTCTGCGCCACTGCGCCCAATAGAGGTGGGGGTAGTGTGTCTGCCTGTAATGTCGGAAGAAGCCTGCGGCGATGCCTGGGCCTTGCATCAGACCCGCGAGCGAGCGCTGATCATGCTGGCCGACGGGCTGGGCCACGGCCAGGGCGCCGCCGAAGCCTCCGCCGCGGCGGTTGATATCTTCAACAATTATTCCAAGAGCAGTCCCGCGGAGATGATCGAACGCATGCACGCCGCCATGCGCAGCACCCGCGGGGCCGCGGTGGCCGTAACCGAAATGCTTTGGGGCCGGCGCGTGGTGCGCTATGCCGGCGTGGGCAACATCTCCGGCCGAATCTTTTCCGGCGATGCCGTCCGCAACATGATCTCGCACAACGGCACCGTAGGCATGGAAGCCCGCAAGATTGAGGAGTTCACCTATCCGTGGCCGGACGACGGACTGCTCGTCCTGCATTCGGACGGACTGGCCACCCACTGGAACCTGGACGACTACCTGGGGTTGCGAGGGCGGAACCCGGCCATCATCGCCGGAGTGCTGTTCCGCGACCACAACCGGGTGCGGGATGACAGCACGGTGGTGGTCATCAGAGAAACAAGGAGTTCGCCATGAGCACAGCGATTACCCGCGTTGAAATCCGCTATGAACAGGACGTGGTCTATGCCCGACAGCGCGCGCGCCGGATTGCCGACCTGCTGGGTTTTGACCGCAACGACCAGACCCGCATCAGCACTGCCGTCTCGGAAATCGCCCGCAATGCCTACCAGTATGGAGGGGGTGGCGAGGTCGAGTTTATGCTGGAGGGAACGGCCCGGTCGCCGGTCTTCGCCGTCACGGTGCGCGACCGCGGGCCGGGGATCAAGGATGTCCAGGCCATCCTGGAGGGGCGCTACACCTCACCCACCGGAATGGGCATGGGCATCATCGGCACCCGGCGGCTGATGGACCAATTTCATATCAACACCGAGCCCGGCAAAGGCACCGAAGTGACCATCGGCAAGACGCTCCCGCTGTCCGCCCCGGCGGTGACGCCGGCCGTCCTGCGGCGCATCGCCGAGGCGCTGGCGGCCAGGGACGCCGGATCGCCGCTGGAGGAAATCCGCGTGCAAAATCAGGAACTCCTGCGCGCACTGGATGAACTGCGCCGGCGGCGGGAAGAACTGGAGGATACCAATCGGGGTGTGCTGGCGCTCTATGCGGAATTGGACGAGAAAGTCGTCCAACTCCGCGGGGTCGACCAGCTCAAGTCCCGCTTTCTATCCAACATGAGCCACGAATTCCGCACCCCGCTCAATTCCATCCGGGCCCTCTCCCGGCTGCTGTTGGACCGGGCGGACGGCGACCTCACCGCCGAACAGGAAAAGCAGGTGACCTTCATCCGCCAGGCGGCCGATGACTTCACCGCGCTGATCAACGATCTGCTGGACCTTGCCAAGATCGAATCCGGCAAGATCGATGTGAGGCCGCGCGAGTGCACGGTGGAGGAGATTTTCAGCGGGCTGCGCGGCATGTTCAAACCGCTCCTGGCAAACAAGGCGCCGGAGCTGGTCTTTGAGCCGCCGGAAGACATCCCGCCGCTATTCACCGACTACGGCAAGGTGGTCCAGATCCTGCGGAACTTCCTGTCCAACGCCATCAAGTTCAACGAACGGGGCGAGATCCGGGTATCGGCCCGGCCGGGCGACGACGGACAGACGGTGCTGTTTGCCGTGGCCGACACCGGCATCGGCATCGCGCCTGAGGACCAGGAGCGCATCTTCGACGAATACACGCAGGTCGAGACGGCCCAACACGGCAAGGCCAAAGGCACCGGTCTGGGGTTGCCCATCTCCCGCAAACTGGCCGAGATGCTGGGCGGTCGCGTGGGGGTGCAAAGCAGCCCGGGGGCAGGCTCCACCTTCACCGCCGCCATCCCTGTGCGCTACGCGCCGCCCATGGCCGGGGACGAGCACGTCGCAGCGCTCACACCCGGTGATATCACCCGACATCCGGTGCTCGTAGTCGAAGACGATGCAGCCACCCAGCTTGTATACGAAAAATACCTGGGGTCCGAGTTTGAGGTTTTTCCAGCCCAATCCATCCGTGCGGCCCGGCAGGCATTACAGAGCATGAAACCCGCGGCCATCGTGCTGGATATCTTGATGCCCGCCGAGGATGAGGATGGATGGACGTTCCTGACTGAGGTCAAAGCCCACGCGGCCACCCGGGACATCCCCGTCATTGTCATCTCTGTACTGGAGGATCGGGACAAAGGGATGAGTCTGGGCGCGGAGGATTATTGTGTGAAGCCCTTTGAGCGTGAGTGGCTGTTGGGTAAGTTGCACGACCTTACCCGGCGGGAGCCACTGGAAAAGGTCTTGATCATAGACGACGAAGACGTGGCCCGCTACATTCTTAAGAGCCACCTGGCCGGCACCCGCTACACCGTCCTGGAAGCCGCCGATGGCGCGGCGGGCCTGCGCCTGGCGGAAACGGAACAGCCGGGCGTCATCTTTCTGGACCTGATCATGCCCGGCATGAATGGCTTTGAAGTACTGCAACGGCTCAAGGCCAACCCCGCCGCCCGCGCTATCCCGGTCATCATCAGCACCTCTAAAGCGCTCGACGAAGCCGAGAGACGCTCCCTCAACCAACAGACCCTGGCGGTGCTGTCCAAGGAGGCTACCAGCCGGGAGGACGCCATAGCAGCGGTGAGGGAGGCCCTGCGCAGAGCCGCTGAACTACACGGAATAAAAGAGAGGTCCGACCATGAAGAATAACCGAAAGCCGCGCATCCTGAACGTGGACGACGACGACGCCGGGCGCTATACCATCACCCGAATCCTCCGGCAGGCGGGTTTTGAGGTGCAGGAAGCCGCCACCGGCCGGGAGGCGCTGCGCCTGGCCGAAGAGTGCCCGGACCTGATTCTGCTCGACGTCAATCTGCCCGACATCAGCGGCTTTGAGGTCTGTCGGCAGATCAGGGCCAACCGACGCACGGCCGCCATTCCCGTCGTGCACTTGTCCGCCACGTTCGTGGGCGGCGACGACCGGGCGGCGGGCCTGGAGCAAGGCGCGGACGGCTACCTGACCCAGCCGGTGGAGCCGAAGGTCCTGGTGGCCACCATCAACGCCTTTCTGCGCCTGAAGGCGGCCGAACAGGCCCTGCGTGAGAGCGAGGAGCGGTTCCGCACCGCGCTCAAGAACTCACCGGTCATCGTCTTCAATCAAGACCGCGAACTTCGCTACACCTGGATATACAACCCTCAACCGGGATTCAAGCCGGAGACCATACTGGGGAAGACGGATGCCGACTTACTCGCCGCCGAAGAGGCCGCCCGCCTGACCGAAATCAAGCGTCGCGTCCTGGAAACCGGCGTCCCGGCCCGCGAGGAAGTCAGAACGACCATCGGCGGGCAGGTGTTTTTCTATGACCTCACCACTGAGCCGTTGCTCGATGCCAGCGGGGACATCGTTGGAGTGTCCAGCGTCTCGGTGGACGTCACCGAACGCCAGAGCGCGACCAAAGCCCTGATCGGCATTCTGGAGGACGAGCAACGCGCGCGCGCGTCGCTGCTCGAGAGCGAGGCGAACTTCCGCCAATCCCTGGATGAGTCGCCGCTGGGCATTCGTATTGTATCAAAGGAAGGGGAGACCCTCTATGCCAACCGGGCGATTCTGGATATCTTCGGATACGACAGTATCGAGGAATGGCAGACGACCCCGACCGTGAAGCGTTATACGGAACAGAGCTATGCCGAGTTTAAGGTCCGGAGAGAGAAAAGACGTCTTGATCAGGATGATTCGCCCGAGTATGAGATCGACATTGTCAAAAAAGATGGAGAGGTCCGCCGCCTTCAGGTCTGGCGCAAGAGGGTCCTCTGGAATGGCAAGGAACGTTTTCAGGCCATCTACCGCGACATCACTGAACGCAAGCGGGAGGAAGAGGAACGTAAGCGATTGCAGGCGCAACTTATCCAGGCCCAGAAGATGGAGTCCGTGGGGAGACTGGCCGGCGGGGTGGCGCATGATTTCAACAACATGCTGGGGGTGATTTTGGGGCATGCGGAGATGGCCATGGAAAAAGTGGGGCTGCTTGATCCGGTTCAGTCCGATCTGGAGGAAATCTGCAAGGCGGCGAAGCGTTCGGCGGATCTGACGCGGCATCTTCTGGCCTTTGCCCGCAAGGAGATCATCCGGCCCCAGGTGCTTGATTTAAACGACACGGTAACAGGGATGCTCAAGATGCTTCGAAGGCTCATCGGCGAAGACATTCATCTGGCCTGGATGCCGGGAGGGGACTTATGGCCGGTCAAGATGGACCCGGCTCAGATCGACCAGATCCTGGCGAATCTTTGCGTCAATGCCAGGGACGCCATCGTCGGTGTGGGGGAGGTGACTATCGAGATGCAAAATGTCGTCATCGACGAGACCTATGCAAAAAATCACGCGGGGATTGCCCCCGGCGGGTATGTGATGCTTTCCGTAAGCGACGACGGGTGCGGCATGGACAAAGAGACGCTCGAACACCTGTTTGAGCCCTTTTTCACCACCAAGGAGGTGGGGAAAGGGACCGGACTGGGGCTGGCCACGGTCTACGGGATCGTCAAGCAAAACGAGGGATTCATCAATGTATACAGCGAACCGGGACAGGGGACCACGCTCAAGCTCTATTTCCCCAAAACAACCGAGGCCGTCGAGGCAAAACCGGAACCGGCCGCCAAGATGCCGGCGACAGGCACCGAGACCGTGCTGTTGGTGGAAGACGAGGAGTCGATCCTGATGCTGGGCAAGACCATTCTGGAGCGATTCGGCTACACGGTGCTTCCCTCCCAAACGCCGAAGGATGCCATAACCCTCGCCGGCCGGCACGAGGGTCCGATTCACCTTCTGGTCACGGACGTGGTGATGCCCGGAATGAACGGCAGGCAGCTAAAAGAGTGCATCGAAAAAATCAAGCCGGGAATCAAGGCCCTTTACATGTCCGGCTATACGGCTAATGTCATCCTCCACCGCGGTATCCTTGAACATGAAGTCCATTTTATCCAAAAACCCTTCTCCATCAATTCATTGGCTGGAAAAGTGCGCGAGGTGCTGGATCAATACGAGTGTTTAAGGGACCCGTTTCGGTCTCATTGAAAACATGCATGTTACGCCAAACAACCCCTTAACTCATGAAAAAAACGCAAAAATCGCCTGAAGGCTGTCGATGATTTTCGGATTCGGGCCGCGGCCGGTCGGGCATTTTAGGGGATTACCGAAGGCTCTTATCTTTCAAGGCAATCCTTGGAGAGATCATCGTCAAAAGCCACCGGACATGCAGGTCGTAGGCGAGGCGGAAAACGCCAGGGATGCGATCCGCGTCATCGGCCAGGCCGCCTGCGATGCGGTTGTGGATGAAGAGCAGCATCCCGGAAGAACTGATCCAGGCGATACGGTGAGCAGTTACCGGGCCCTCATTCTGGAGAAAATGAACATGAGCACCAACGCGGATTTGACCCGCTATGCTTTGGAACATCACCTCGTCTGAAAAACGTTAATAGGCATCGCTCCGAGGCAAAATAGCATACACGTAAATCATCTTTTCAGCTCTATCCTGGGTAAAAAGTACTCTCCAATCCCCGATTCGTAAGCGATAATCCCCCTTCAATTTGCCCGTCAAGTGTCTCACGGTATGGTGCAACAGAGGATTTTCCGCTTGTTCCAACTCTATCAAGGCGCTGTGAATCCTCTGTTTTGCCGTTTTATTCAACACCTTTCTTGTAAGGATATCCCTACAAAAAAATCAGCATTTCCTTACAAACAAGCCGTTTCCAGATGCAATAGCATAAAGTCGCGGGAGGCTTGCATCCAAAATAAATTTCCTAAATGGAAAACATGGATCAAAGGCGTTTACGATGTATCCAATAAATCTCATGCCTTTCTTGTGACAGGATCCGCGCGTCTTGACATTTACCGCCGTGGGGGGGGATTCGCTTGCAGAGGCGGTTCCGGCTCCATAAACATATTCATTCACGGGGGTGACAAAAACCGGTCATGGGCATTTCCATAAGAAAGCTTGCGTTTTGAATCAGTATCATTGTAATGTCATTGAAATCCAATTTCAATGACATTGGAGTGCAAATGTACCTCGACGATTTCAATCCCTGGTGGAAGAAAGGTCACGTCCCGTCTTATGCCGTCGGGCGAAAAAGAAAGATATTCCAAGAAACCCTCCCCTTCCTCGATACGCGTCAGATACTGCTCATCACCGGTCTGAGGCGCGTGGGGAAGACAACGCTGATGCACCAAATCATCGAGAGCCTTCTGACCACAAGTATAAATCCTTATCATATTCTATATTTTTCTTTTGATGAAGCCAGCCTGGAACCGGATTCCCTGTTAAGGGAATTCGAGATCGACATTTTGAAAAAGGATCTGCAGGATGAAAAGGTGTTTGTATTCTTCGACGAAATCCAGAAACTCAAGGATTGGGAAGCGAAAATAAAAATCCTCTACGACCGTCATCCCCGGATGAAAATCATTCTGTCCGGATCAGCTCAGATCACGATGTGGCGTGGCAGCCGTGAAAGCCTGGCCGGAAGATTTTTTGATGTGAGGGTGAATCCATTAACTTTTGATGAATACCTCCAATTCAAAGGGATCAGCATCGATACGGATCGGGAAAAGATTTTTGAAAAAGAAATCCGGCGACATTTTTCAGAATATCTTCGGTCCGGTGGATTTATTGAAACTCTGAATTTCAATGAACTCATGTTACGCAAGTATATCCGGGAAAGCCTGCTGGAACGGGTTGTTTTTGTTGACATCCCCCAATCATTCCGGATCGGTTCCCCTGAATTGCTTTTTAAGCTGCTTGAAATAGCCGCTTCGCGGCCCGGTTTTTATCTGGACTATAAGAATCTGGCCAACGACTTCGGGATGGACCAGCGGACCATGGCCGGCTATGTTGCCTGTCTGGAATCGGCTCTCCTGTGCCAGAAGCTCTATAACTTCTCACGCAACCTCATGACAAGTGAGAAAAAAATCAAACGGCTCTATCTGTCCAATACCGCGTTTACAAGCGTCTTAAGCCCCCAGGCAGACCCTTCGCTGGTGATGGAACAGTATTTTGTCAACCGCCTTCACGGACGTTTCTTCTGGAGAAATACGCAAAAGGAGGAAGTTGACCTGGTTTGCACGGGCGATTCGGCAATCCTTCCCATAGAAATAAAAATCAGGGAAAAGATTGACAAGAGAGATGTACAAGGGCTGTTCAAATTCATGGCAATATACGAACAGGCCACGGGAATCCTGGTCACTTTGAATACGGAAGCCTCCTATGAAAAGGCAGGCAAGAGGATCATTGCCATTCCTTACTGGCGATACTGGACACTGGAAAGAGAGATCGCCGAAAGGATACACAGGTGAGCATTTCCGGTTATATTGAGTCGAGTAGACCGGTTTCTCCCGATATACAGGTTGATGTTTGTTTTCTCTGTTTACCGCCCGGTTTCCCGGCGGTGCCACAATATTTCAACCAATCATCAGTTGGCCCCGGCCCCTCACAGAACCGGACTTGCGGATTTTCCGCATCCGGCTCTTCAGGCAAGTTCACAGGGCTGCGGCATAAATCCAAGAGCAACCTTTCACTATCCTGGGTCTTGGTAAGGGAAAACGCTTGAGTCTTTCTCTGGAAGAAACTTCTTTTCATTCGACCAGGGCTGAGTGGAGATCGCAAGAAGCTATAGACAAAGACAGACTTATCTTTGAAGTTATCGATTTCAGATAAAGATCGAGGTCACTATATGAAAATCTTATCCTAAGGGGCTGCGCATAATTAAGTTGGACATTTACATAAAATATGCTATATGGATTGCATGGCCAAAATTGATCAGCGTGCAATCGAAGAAAAGTATGATGCCTTGCGGGACTTTCTTGACGAAAGAACTCGACGCCTATGGGCCGCTGCTGAAGCCAGATCGTTGCCGTATGGAGGAACAAGCGTCGTGGCATCAGTAACGGGCCTTTCCCGCACGACCATTCTTGCC
>Ga0210056_1002569_pt1 | contig 15254 bp, 6 predicted proteins | sample CryGeyCG2014_080_2_FD_183965 | JGI IMG/M metagenome (GOLD analysis project Ga0210056, IMG submission 183965) | Groundwater microbial communities from aquifer - Crystal Geyser CG07_land_8/20/14_0.80 (SPAdes) (version 2) | ecosystem: Environmental > Aquatic > Deep subsurface > Groundwater | place... | reverse complement strand
AAACCGCTACGGCGGCAACGCGCAGGCCTATGCAAACGATATAAAAGCCAAAGAAACGGCGGGTACCGCATTTTCCAACCCGGAGGCTGCGGCGGCGTTTAAAGCGGCTAACTCGCAGCTGTTCGGCACGGCTCCGGCTCAAAGAAGCGGCGCCCCCGTACCAGAAGGGTATGTGGGGTTACGCTCGTTCTTTGAAGGCATGGGGTATCCGGTAAATTGGGTACCTGGAGAAAACGGGGCGCCCGGGACGATTACCGCAGGCGACTTCACGTTCGGTCCAGGCAGTTACAAAAACGTTGGCGGTACCGCCTATATCGACCCCACCACGCTTGCCGGGATGTTTCTCGGGCAAAAACCCAAAAAGCCGACGCAGGAGAACATGGACGAGTACCGGGGGCTGGCGAAAGGCATCTACCAGCCGCTTTTTGACGCAAACAGGTCCGCGCTTCAAACAGCGCTTAACAATTTAGGCCTGCAGGCCGATACGTCGCGGCGAAACGTTGACTTGGCCTATCAGCAGGGGGCCGATACCCTTGCCTCAAACGAGCTGTCCGACAAAAAAGGCGCACGCCGAAGCGCCATTTCACGGGGCATCTACGCTTCTGGAACCTATGACGCCAACCGCGCCGAGGTCGACAACTTCTATCTCGGCGAACAGAATAAACTCGGGCAAAACCGCGCCGCCAACATGGCCAATATTGAAAGCAGCCTGGCCCAAGCATCGGCCGCGAACCTCGGGCAGCTTCAATCGCTCGAGGCCAACTATATGTCGGACGTTAATAAATCCGCACTGGAGATGTTTACTACCGGTCAGGCGCAAGAGACACAGCGAAACAGCGCGCTCGGCCAATACCTGATGAACGTCGGGCAGCAGAATTACCAGAAAGCCCAAAATGCCAAGGAGTTTGCTTACAGGCAGGGCCGCGACAAGGTGACAGACGCTCAATGGGCAAAGCAATTCGGCCTCTCAAAAGAGCAGTGGGACAAACAATTCACCCTTTCCGAGAAGCAGTACAACTCGGATCAATCATACAAGAAGATACGCGACGCGGTTGGCGATGCTCAATGGAATAAGACGTTTAGCCTTAACCTGGCATCCACGATCGGCGCTCCGGAAGCGATTGTCCTAAGCGCCACGGATTCGGCCATGTCGGTAATGGGCTCCAAGTATTCGATGGGCGGCACCGGGCAGGTAGATAAAAAAACCGGCAAGCGACAATACGATTGCTCTGGGTATGTGAGCAAAATCCTCAACGATTCGGGCCTCGCCAAGGGACGGTTTACATCGTCAACCATAAAGAACATCCTTACCAAAGGAACTGGTGAGATTGAGGTCTACGGCTGGAAGCCCGGGTGGAAAGACCCCAAAGGCAAGGTTCACAAATATGGCCACGTCTGGATTAAGGTCGGAGACAAGTACTTTGAGTCGAACAGCTCTCAGGGCGTTGTCGCACACAGCAAGAACCCGTATAGCAGGTGGGAGTACAGCGGCGTTCCCGCCTCCCTTGCGGCAAAGACCGCAGGCGGCACTGCTGAAGTCCCAGGCACACAGGCAGAGCGCCAAAAATTGGCCACATCGAAGTACTACAATAAAGGCCTTGAGGCATATGACAAGCTACGCAAACAAGGCAGTAAATATCCACTCTACAACGCCGTAAAGAATATGCTGAGCAACCCGGCATATATCGGACCAGCGATCTCCAGCGGAGTTAACATAAAAACCGCTGTTGACAGCTTAATCACAACAAAGACCGGTAAAAGCGTCGGTGCGTATTTAAAGGATGCGCAAGGCTCTCAGCTGGCAGACCTCTATTACGGCATGTTCCCAAAGAAGAAAGCTAAGGCACAAAAACCTTTAGAATTAGCGACTAGGTAAGGTTGGGAAAACCATGGCTAAAAAACGGTATCGCAACAGCGCATTTTTAGAAGCTCTCGCGCAACTGGAAGCTGCCGAACCGGAAAACTATACGGCGAAAAACTATTCGCGTGATAATCGTCCTCCCTCCGCATTGATGCCGGCTAACAAGAAACCTGGACGCTTCAACGCAAATAATGTGCTCAATGATATGTCGTCTAAGTGGATGCGGCCGCCGGCATCTAGCGAGCCCAGGCCTGCAACCGGTCAGACGCTTGCAGCTCATATCCCCACAGACTTCGGGGCAACGCGCAAGCCGGTAGAGAATCCGAGCGAGGGTAACGTGCTTGAGGCCGGTATCTTCGACATGCAGACGACCGGAGCAAGTGCGCTCGAGTGGTTGTTCGGGAAAAAACCGGGGCTTACCGCGTATAAGCAACGCGCCGAAGCAGATAAGGCATATGTCGGAGCCAATATCCCGCAAAAAGAGTTTTCCGCCAGCTCGCTCGTCGACCCCGACTTTTATAAATTTAACGTTATGCGGTCACTGCCATTCTCGCTGGCGCTCATCCCTGCTTCTTTTGCTGCGGCTTATGGCGGTGCCGGGGCAGCAGGAGCAGCGGGGCTCGGTGCGTTCGGCCGTTTAGTCGCAGGATCTATCGCGGCAGCTGCGGCGTCACGCCCACTTGAGGGGGCGCTCGAAGCCGGTAACACTTATGAGCAAGCACTCTCTCAGGGCATGGGCGAAACAGAGGCGAAACACGCCGCTAACTCGGTCTGGTGGAAAAACCAGTCCCTGGGCGCTATGGATGCGGCAGAACTCGGAATAGCGTTTCTTCCTCCGGAACTCAATCCGCTTGGCAAACTAGCCAAAGGCGCTGGCAAGGCAGGTAAGTTCGCTGCTGGTGCCGCAAAGCTCGGCGGTGTCGCCGCTATGGAGGGCGCGGAAGAAGGCGTGCAAGAGGTATTTCAGCGCCAGGCTGCTAACCAGCCCATAAACCTTGACACGACGATGCAGGAATCAATAGCGATCGGCGGCTTGATGGGCGCAGGCATGGGTGCAACCGGTGATGTATACCACTATGTCAAGAACCGGGTTAAATCAAAGCTGCCCGTTCAGTCGCAAAAAACATTCGATGCCGTTGTCGACAACTACGTTAAGACCGGTATGGACCCTGTTAAAGCAGAGCTAAAAGCCATGGACCATCTCGTTGATACTCCTATCGGTCAGCAGATAGCCAATGAATCCATGCAGGAGATCATTCAGGAAGAAATGGATCGCGCGAAGAAGGCTACGCAGACTATGGCGCCTCCGGTTCAAGGCCAGGTTGCGCCGCAGATTGAAGCGCCGGCAACGGTCATGCCAGAGATTAAAGCACCGGAGCAAATAGCTCCGGCACAAGCGCCGAATATGGCTCCTGAGATAGCGCCAGCTGCACCCGATTTAAGCGAACTCACCCCAGAGAAGGTAAGTATGCCGGGAGTTGAAGTAAAGGGCGTAGAACCGGTTACAGAGCGTCCGGGCGAGCAGAAAACGCCAACCGCACAACTCCCCCGCGAATTGTCGGGGGCAAAGCCGCGGTATGGCTACAAGGATAAGCAATTTACACTCGACTTTGAGAGTGATTTAGATAAAGCCGCATACATAACCGCGCAGACCACACGGTCAAAGCGTGACGCAGACTATCTGAAGTTCGCGCAGGATGCTGCGGGAATGGGCGAGGCGAGCGTCCGCGCCCATGGTAAACAGGTGCGAGAAGCGATTAAAGGCCTTGCAAAAGACGCAGATAGCGGCAACCTTGTTGTGCCTGAGCAAGCAGCACAAGTCAAGGCCAGCGAGAAACCAACCCTTAAAGAAGGCGGCAAGATACGTTTCACCCACCGCAGCGGCAAAACGCTGACCGGCAAGGTTAGAGACTATATCCCTGGCAGAAAAGAGGCGCTTGTCGATGTCGTTGAGGCCGGTGCTCCGGGCGGTTTTCGTCTTGAGATAGTACCGGTTGATAAGATTGAGCGCATTGAAGAAACCAAACCAGAGGTAAGCACTCCCGCGCCTGAACCCCAAGAAGAACCTAAGCAAAACCACTGGCAGCGCAAAGCCGAGATTAAGGCGCGGCTCGAGAAGGGCGAAGAGGTACCCGAGGACGAGATAAAAGAGTATCCGGATCTCGCCCGTATCTATCTTAAGCCGAAGAAAGAGGAGCTAGCTAAAGCCGAGAAACCACAAAACATGGTTGAGCAGGGCGAACCTGTAGCAGAATCTAAGCAAGACGAGCCCGTAAAGGAGGGCGAACAAGGTGGAGGAACAACTGAGCCCGAGCGAGCAGAAGTACATCCAGCTGGCGAACGAACACTGGAAGAAGTATCGCCCGAAGATGTACCAGGAACTCAAGAAGAGCGGCCAGCTCGAGCAGGCGCTTCTGGACGCAGCGAAGCTGACGTCAGAGGCCGAACTGAAGATAATGGACGGCCTCAAGAGCCAGCACCCGGAGCCGGAGGAGTTTCTGGAACGGGTGAAGTACGAGACCTGGATACAGGAGACAGCCTGGCAAATGGTGAGGGAGCAGTGGATACTGCTGCCGAGCGAAGAGGACGTACCGAATCTGGGCGAGGAACCGGCAAACCAGCAGGAAACAACTATCGCATAACCGGTTCCGACAACTTAGGCCAGGGCGGACCGAAGCAAAAATTTAATAACAACATCGCCGCAATCCGCTTACTCAAAACACTTGAAGAAGAAAAACGGCTTGCAACACCTGATGAGCAGAAAGCCCTTGTCAAATACGTTGGCTGGGGCGGTATGCCGCAGGTGTTTTCTTATTACAGCAACCCCGGGTGGGAAGCAGAAGCCAAGGAGTTACGCGAGCTTTTAACCGACAAAGAATATACCGATGCCCGAGGCTCTACGCTTAACGCTCACTACACTTCCAAACCCGTGATCGATGGCATGTATCGGGCGCTTGAAAAACTCGGGTTTAAGAGTGGGCGCATCCTTGAGCCATCCATGGGTAGTGGTAACTTCTTCGGCCTGATGCCATCGGAGATGTCGGCGCACTCCAGGTTGACCGGTGTGGAGCTTGACAGCATTACCGGCGGCATTGCCAAGCAGCTTTATCAAACCGCCGATGTGCGGGTGCAGGGTTTTGAAGAGGCCAAGCTGCCCGATAACTTCTATGATGCGGCGATCTCAAACGTGCCGTTTGGCAACTACAAGCTGCACGACCCCAGGTACAACAGATACAACTTATCGATTCACGACTACTTCTTTGCAAAATCCCTTGATAAAGTGCATCCTGGCGGTATCGTGGCGTTCATCACGTCGCACTACACCATGGATAAAAAGGATTCCAGGGTGCGCCGCTATATTGATGAACGCGCTGATCTCATGGGAGCAATCAGGCTACCCAATACCGCATTTAAAGGGAATGCAGGCACGGAAGTCACAACCGATATCATCTTCCTGCGGAAACGCGGAGAGGGTGGGAAGATGCACTTTAACGATTGGGTAGAGACCAAGCCCGTTACTGTAGAGGGTGTTGAGATGCAGGTCAACGAGTATTTTAAGGCGCATCCCGAGATGATGCTCGGCAAGCTCTCGCTCGAGGGAAGCATGTACTCAGGCAAAGAGCTCACGCTCAAACCCGATAGCCGCGATATCGCCGATGCATTAAACGGTGCCGTAGCCAAGCTGCCCGAGAACGTCTATACCAAGCCGGAGGTAAAGGTAAAGGAAGAAACGGTCCTGCAATCAATACCGGCACCGGATTATGTGAAGCAGAACGCATTCGCCGTTACGCAAGAGAGCGGCCAATTGTATCAAAAGATGGGCGACAGGCTTGTGCCGGTACAAGTAGCCGATACCGTGGCGGCGCGGATAAAGGGCATGATTAATATCCGGGGAGCGGTTCGTGACGTATTGCGCCTGCAGCTCGAAGATGCAGCCGATACCACGGTAAAAGCAGCGCAAAAAGAACTCAACAAAGTCTATGATGCGTTTGTAAAGAAGCACGGCTTTATCCATAATCGATCCAACGTAGCTGCATTTAGAAAAGATCCGGACATGCCGCTTCTCCTGTCTCTTGAGTACTACGACAGAGAAACTAAAACTGCAACAAAAGCCGCAATATTTACGAAGCGCACCATGCTTCAGCAGAAGAAAATAGAGAAGGCCGACACCGCAAAAGAAGCTCTCATAGTGTCGCTCAACGAGAGCGGTATCATCGATTTCTCTTTGATGGAGCGTTTAACCGGTAAAAATTCCAAAGAGCTTAAAGACGAGCTTAAAGGCTTGATATTTAAAAACCCGGAAGGCGATTACGAAACCGCCGATGCCTACCTTTCGGGCAACGTGCGCGAGAAACTTAGCATGGCCGAGGCCGCGGCGAAAGCAGATCCCGCATTCAAGGAGAATGTCGAAGCCTTAAAAGCGGTGCAACCGGATGATTTAAGTGCCGCCGATATCGGCGCACGGCTTGGAGCTGGCTGGGTAGCACCCACGTATATTGACCAGTTTCTCGCGCACCTCATGGGAATAGGCGGTCATACCAGAACGTCGCACGCACAGATACTCAGCTCGTGGAAAGTCGACCTCGTTCATAGTTGGAGTGACATCAAGCGCAGCGTAGCCGCGACCGCAACATGGGGAACGTCGCGCTATAACGCAATCAACTTGGTTGAAGGTGCGCTGAATCTGCGTGTCCCAACGGTTTATGACAAAATGGACGACAAGAGCGTTGTCAACCAGGCCGAAACGGTAGCGGCCCGAGAAAAACAGCAGCAGATAAAAGATGAGTTCAAGAAGTGGCTCTGGTTAGATCCAGAGCGTCGTCGATATCTTGTGCGCAAATACAACGATGAGTATAATAATCTTCGCCTGCGCATCTATGATGGAAGTCACCTGACGCTGCCCGGCGTTTCTTCAATGATCAAGCTATGGCCGCACCAGAAAAACGCGATATGGCGAATGGTGCAAGGCGGCAACACACTTCTAGCCCATGTGGTCGGCGCTGGCAAAACATTTGAGATGATCGCTGCAGGCATGGAACTGCGGCGCCTCGGCCTTGCCAAAAAGCCGATGTACGTTGTCCCAAACCACATGCTTGAGCAATTTACCGGCGACTTTCTAAGGCTCTACCCTTCGGCGAATGTTCTGATGGCGACCAAAGAGGACTTCGCCCCGGACCGGCGCAAGCAACTGATAAGTAAAATTGCGACCGGAGATTGGGACGGTGTGGTTGTGGCGCACTCGAGCTTCGGCAAAATACCCATGTCGAACGAGGCCGTGGCGCAACATATCCAGGAGCAGATCGACGACCTTGAAGCTGCGATACTCGCGGCCAACGAGGAAGGCGGTTACAAAAAGGGCAACCGCATAGTTAAGGAGCTTGAGAAAAGCAAGAAGCGCCTTGACGCAAAACTTAAAGGAATGCTCAAAGAAGGCACCAAAGATGATGTGGTGACATTTGAAGAACTCGGTGTCGACCAGCTCTTCGTCGATGAGGCCCATATGTACAAAAACCTCTTCTTTACCACGAAGATGGGGCGTGTAGCCGGCCTGCCGCAAACGCAGAGCGATCGCGCCTTCGATATGTTTATGAAAACGCAGTACCTTACCCGCTTAAATAACGGGCGAGGAGTTGTATTCGCTACCGGTACCCCGATCTCAAACAGCATGGCCGAGATGTATACGATGCAGCGCTATTTACAGATGGACACGCTCAGAAACCATGGGCTTGCCCACTTTGATGCATGGGCGGCAAACTTCGGGGAAACCGTGACCGCGCTCGAGCTTGCACCGGACGGCTCCGGGTACCGGCCGCGCACCCGCTTCGCCAAGTTTACGAACTTGCCCGAACTCGCGCAGATGTTTCGCATGGTGGCCGACGTGCAGACCGCCGACATGCTGAACCTGCCCAGCCCGAAGCTTAGAGGCGGCAAGCCGCAGACGATTACCGCGCCGGCCACCGAAGAGCTGAAGCGCTTCGTCCAAGGCCTCGTAAAGAGAGCCGAGGATATCAGGAGCGGGGCGGTTGACCCCAGCGAGGACAACATGCTCGTTGTCACCAACGATGGCAGAAAAGCGGCGCTTGATCTACGCCTGGTTGGTGATGAGCCCCACGATTACCCTGATAGCAAATTAAACCAGGCGATAGGCAATATTTATGATATTTGGCAAAGCAGCAAAAAAGGCAAGCTTGCCCAGGCCGTGTTTTGCGATCTTTCGACACCAAAGAAAGCATCCCAAGGATTTAGTGTATACAACGATATCCGCGACAAGCTCATTAAGAAGGGCATACCTGCAAAAGAAATTTCCTTTATCCACGACGCAAAAACCGACGCACAGAAGCAACAACTTTTTGATAAGGTGAACGCTGGTAAGGTGCGCATACTCTTAGGATCAACCGGGAAAATGGGCATCGGCACTAATATTCAAAGATTATTGAAAGCATTGCATCATATCGATGCACCATGGCGCCCCTCCGACATCGAGCAGCGTGAAGGTCGTATTCTGCGCCAAGGGAATGAAAACGACGAGGTTCAAATATTTCGCTATGTCACTGAAGGCAGCTTCGATGCCTATATGTGGCAGACCCTCGAGTCAAAGGCGCGCTTTATCGCGCAAGTAATGACTGGCCAGGTCACGACGCGCTCTGCCGAAGATGTGGAAGGCGCGGTACTTACCTATGCCGAGGTCAAAGCGCTCGCCTCTGGTAACCCTCTGGTCTTAAAGAAAATGACCGTCGATACCGAGGTTCGTAAGCTGCAGATTCTAAAAGCCAACCGCGTCAAGGAAAAGCACAAGATGCAAGACGCGGTCCCGCAGACAGAGAGAATAATCGCTTACGCCAAAGAGTTTACAGAAAAGGCAGAAGGTGATATTAAAAAGCGCCGGGATATCACTGGCGAAAAGTTCGCTATAACGATCAAGGGCAAGAAATTCACCGACCGCAAAGCGGCTGACGAGCGGATAAAGGTAATCGGCAAAAAATATCACGGCATTAACTCTAAACAGCGTGAAGTAGTCGTTGATGAAATCGGTGCGATTGCCGGGTTTAAACTTTTGGTGCGCGGCAGCTACAGCGACTTTGGAGAGCCTGACATCATTATCCGAGGCAACAATGACTACAAGGCGCTGCCTTCCGTGGCGAGTATCGAATATGCGGTGCGAAATATCGAGAGCACTGCGGATAACTACGCACAGCGCTATCGCGATGGCGAGAAGAAGCTGGCCGATCTTAAGGTAGAGTTCTCAAAGCCGTTTGAGCACGAAACAAAGCTCAAGGAACTTTTAAAAGAGCAACAGGAGATAAACGGCCAGCTTGATCTTGATAAAGCGCAAGCTGGTGCTGTCACTGGCGAGGAAAGCGCAGAGGCGCCGGCAAAGGATGAGCTCTCCTTCATCCCTGGCGAACAGCAAAAGGGGAGAAACCTTTCGCCAAAAGCAACGAACCAGATAAACGCGATCTTTGCCAAGTCGCCGCTTGGTTCAGTAATCCGCGCCGGCAGAATGAGCAGATTCGCCAACCGCACCAAAAGCGCGGCCACGTATAACGAGCGCTCGGGTGAGACCAGGGTGCGCCGGCAATACGCCAATTCGTGGCGGGTGCTCGGCCACGAGCTCGGCCACGCATTGGATAAAAAAGCAGGATTCAAAGCCGACCAGCAAGAGATGGAGGACATGGCCTTTGAGATGTACCCGGGCGAGATACCCGAGGGCCAGGAGTACACCGAGGGCCTGGCCGAGTTCGTCATGCTCTGGTTTAAAGACACCGCGTTGGCGCGCCGGATGGCGCCGGTCACGGCAGATGAGCTCGGGCGCTTCCTCGAGGACAACCCAGAGCTTGCGAAAGCGTTCGATGAGGCCATGAAGGTTGCGAAACAAGACACCGCAAACAAAGGGCTCTCGGCCATGGCAAACTATATCGCCAAGCCGAAGCAGAAGGTCGATGTAAATATCGGCGAGTACAAGCTGCCCAAATGGATGGTCCCGGTATTCAAAATAGCCGACTTCACCATCCCGATGAAGCACGCTTTTAACGCTGCAAAAGCGAAGAGATATACGGGGCGCAACCCGGCCAAGCTCATGGCGATAAAGGGAGCGTATTGGCGGCAGGCCATTCAGTGGTTTAAGTCGCTGCCGCGCACCAAAGATGGGCTCTACGTTCTTGACAAAGGCTCCCGCTCTCTTGAAGCGATCGTCGAGACCGCCGACGCGCTATACCCGAAGGGCTTTAAGGCCGAGATTAATGGCGAGCCTACAACGGTCAGCGGCGTACAGCTCATGGATTGGATATACCACGCCATGCGGTACCAGGAGCGCTACTCCATCCTAGATGAGAACGGGAACCAGAAGTTTACCGTAGCGCCTATGACGGAAGAAGAAGCGGACGCGTTTGTCGCCGAGGCCGAAGAAAAGCACCCGGAGATCGTCAAGCTCGTTAAGGAATACTCGCACAATTTAAGCGAGACCATACTTCGCTCGCTCGTTCACGGCGAAGTCATATCGGAAGCGGCAGCTAACAATGTACGCAAGGGAAGCCACTACTACCTGCCGCTCTACCATGTTGGGCAAACATCTGCCTCAGACACAGGCGGCAAGCCTGGACCGGAGCAGCCCGTGAGCCTCTATAAAGGCCACAGCTCTCAGACCATGACGTTCCTCGAAGCAACCATGGCCAAGCTCACCGAGGTCAACGCAGCTATTGAGATAAATCGGATATTCCACGCAATAGAAGATGTGATCAGCACCGAAGGCATGGCGGCGTTCGGCAGGTTCGAGGATCGTCCAATCAAAGCGGCAACCGAGGTCAGCGCGGGGCAAGTCGCCGACTTCTTTGATATCGAGGGCGACATAGAAGATGAGGCCCGTGTGATGAAGCTCTTTATCCCAGGCGGGTTGAAAGAGTTTGGCAAGAGCGAACCGGTGATCATGTCGCGTCACGGCGACAAGCAGCGCTTTATCCGCTTGGCTCCGGATATGTTTAGATCGGTCGTAGCCATGACACCGGCAAGCGTTGAGCTAGTAGGCAAGGCGCTTATTGGGATATCGCAGGTTGGGCGCATGGGAGCGCTCTTTACGCCGCGCACCATGAGCAACCTGCTGATGCGCGATACGGTCAGCTCAAAGGCGCAGACAACCACCCCGGAGCGCAGCATCGTGCTTGGCATGATCGACGGTATCCGTTCAGCGGCTGGGATAAAAAGCAAAGCGGATACGGACCTGTTCATTCAATCAGGGGCCTATGGCTCGGCGGTGCAGGAAGTCTTTGACGATCTGCTTCGCTCGGGCGGCGGCGACGGCCTGCTGGCGACAAATTCTCCTGGTTGGAAACGCACCGCGACCGGCTTGCTGGTAAAAGTCGTGCGAGCGCCTAATGAGCTGCTGCGCATCCTCGATGAAGCTCCGCGTGTTCCGGAATGGAAAGCGGTCGTAGATAAAGAGTTAAAAGGTGTCAGCTTGACGAGAAAAGACGTTGAGGGCGGTAACTACACCGAAGGGCTCGGCGAGGAAGAAGCAAAGGCGCTCGCCAAACAAGTAGAAGATATCCTCATCGATGCGGCCTATGCCTCGGCGGAGATCGCCACGAACTTCGGGCTGCACGGAGAAAGTGCGCTTGTCCGCAAATATGCCCGGACCGTGAGCTTTTTACACGGCAGCGTACAGGGTATCTACCGGGCCGGCCGGCAAGTAAAGGGCGATCCGAAGCAGGTAGGCAAAGCTATTGCCTGGATGGGCGTATTAACGCTTATCGCTTTTGCGCTCTCGCATGACGACGATCGATACCGCGATATGCCAAGCGAAAGCCGTGATAGATACTGGTGGATTCCGTTGGGTAAACCCGGCTCACCGTACTATATCGCACTCGCCAAACCGTATGAGTATGCAATACCGGCCAACATTGCCGAGCGCTACCTTGACTACTACATCAACACCGGCGATCCGAACCGCAGACAGCCGTTTAAAGATATCGATGTGGCGTTTGAGGAAGCCTTCAGCGCCCCGGTGGCATCAATGCTCGTTGAGACCATACTGGGGCTGTGGACAAACACGAACCATTGGGGCTCACCGATCACACCGCAGCGCGAAGAAGGGCTATCTTCCGAACTTCAATACGGCCCGGGCAATACTAGAGTGGCTATCAAACTGGCAGAAACCTTCTCCAAAATCATGGGGGACAAAGCCCCGAACGCCCGTCAAATAGATTACTTTATGAACGGCGTCTTTGTAAGCCCTGGTGCCGAGGCAATGCGGTTGTTAAGCGTCCCGCTCAAAGGCCCTGGAGTTTCAACAACCGATTCCGGTAAGTCAGGGCTCGAGTATACCCCGGTCGTGGGTGGGCTTATTTACGGTCCTGGCGAGGGAGGCAGCCGCATTGTTGATAAGTTCTACAATGACAAGAAGCGCGCCGGTTTGCTCTACAAGACCGCAAAAACGTATAACGACCGAGGCTCGACGCTTAAAGTTACGAAGCGGGAAGAGAGCTTGATCCATGCAATCCCCGCCTTTGCTGCCATCAACAAGGAAATCTCAGAGCGCAGAAATGAAATGCAAGCAATCGCGCTTGATAAGAACATGAGCGCGAAGCAGAAAACACAAGCGAGCTTGCGCTTTGGCTGGATTCAAAAGATAGCTGCGGGATACCTCTACGGGATGCCGACCCCGAAGCCGCCTGCCAGTTCCGGTTTCACCGGGGCTGATACCAAAGCGCTTATTGAATATTATGACGGCATCACGAGCAAAGCGATTGAGGGGGCCAAAGCCAAGCCGGGCGGCCCGATATAAATAACGGCGAGTAGGGAGGCAGACAATTGGAGCAATTTATACAGCAATGGGGGCCAGCAGGATTTACTCTTGTCATGCTCGGAGTAATCGTAAGGTGGCTTATGAGCTACATCGATGGGCAAGCCAAGCGCATTGAGTCAATTTCAAAGGATGCAAACGAGACACAACTCAAGATGGCAGAGGCATTTAACAAAACCATTCAGGATCACTTAGTTAAATCGACGGAAGTACTCACCGAAACACGCCGGGCCGTCGATGAATTGTGTCACCTACTGAAACTAAACGGCAATGGGACAAAATTGAAGGTATAAAACCATTCCGAACCGCTAGAAGTGCCTGAAACGGGCTTACAGGGAGTATAGCCAGGTCACACCGCCTATTTAAACAGCTTTTTATTTAAGGAAGTGATTTTATGTCAGAGGACATTCTATTCGGCAAGAAACCCGAACCTCTCCCCGAGATGGTGGAGCGCCAGTGCAAAAAATGCAATCGCTTTACTGTCGTAGCTAAAGACCATCAAGGGCCAGTATTTTGTATTGAGCACGACCCGGAACTCGCCAAGGAGTTAGATGATGTTCCAAGATGAGTCACACAAGGTTTTCGTTGGCCGGCTCCTAAAACCAGACGAAATCGAACCGTGGGTACTCGCCCAAAATATGGGGAGCTCGCCGGCTAATCGGGTCTGCCATCACCACACCTACATCCCAACGAAAGAGCAGTGGAAAGGGCTGAAAAGCCTCACTGCGATCTTTCGCTATTATGAGCGCAAAGGCTGGCCGAAAGGTGTGGGCCCGCACTTTTTCAATGCGCCGGAAGGCATCTACGTAGCGACACACCCGCGTCATGATGGTATCGGCGTTGCAGGGCATAACCACCGGGTTATCCACATCGAAAATGTGGGCAACTATGACAAGAAGCCTTTGAACGGCCAGATGCTTGCCAACCTCCACATCCTTAACCGGGCGCTGTCGAAGAACCCTGGGATCAAAGTAAATAGGTCAACGCACTTCTTCCATCGCGACCATGCGCCAAAAACATGCCCTGGGACAGCTAACACGAAGGAGCTATTGATAGCCGTACCGGCACCCAAGAAGGAGGCGAAGCCCGTGGTAACTAAATACCAGAGATTTACAGACGTTCCGAAATCCCACTGGGCCTATAAAGAAATTGAAGCAGTCGCACAAGCCGGGATTATGATTGGCAGCCCCAACTCAACGTTCCAGCCTGATAGGCCGGTTACGAGGGCTCAGGTAGCCGTCATTGTGGCAAGGCTCTTAGACAACATCCACAAAGTAACGAAAGAAGGTGGGCAACTTTAATAGAAAACTGCTCGTTTTTTTAGTTATAGCGCTCCTCGCGATCACAGCGAGCCCGGCGCTAGCCAGCAGCAATAAAGTCTACGGCTATACTCACATCTCTACCGGCTATATCAACAATGTCACCGGTCGCATTGTTGGCAGAAAACCGGCGCCCTCGATCGAAAAGAATGCGAATATTTTGAGCGCTAAGGCTAAGAAGGTATTGGCTCAACGCAGGCATGTTGTTGTATCTAGAGGCACACCGCGCAGTTGCCGCGACATTATTAAACGTGTCGGCAAGCTCTACTGGGCGGATGAGGCAAACCTTAATGCATTAGTGTGGATAGCCAACAAAGAAAGCGGATGCAGGCCGGGGGCGATATCTAAAAGCGGCAAATATAAAGGTATGTTCCAACTCGGTTCACCGCCGAAATGGATGGGGTTAGGGGATGCTGCTAGTGAGACTCGGGCAGGGTGCGAATATATAAAGCGAAGATATGGGAATCCGCTGAAGGCTCAAGGGTTTTGGAAACTGAAGGGATGGTATTAATTTAGAGGTTAGGCATTAGCGATACTGTATCCCGGATTGAAGGCTTGAGGGCAAAGTTATCCTTCCCTGTTAGAGAAGGAAACTGCTTCCCGTCATGTTAGGAATCGGGTATCGCACTACACTCTACGGAGCCACGGCCTAGCGTTACCTCCCAGGTTATCAAACTTTTGTGTAGCCTTCCTGCCTTGCGGCACTAGTGCGGTTGTTATTATCGGTGGAGTATAATATCTCTGTCTAACAGAGGATATCACCCGTGATTGGCGGGGTAGCGCGAGCGGCTAATAAAAAAACCACCTAAAGATGCGACCCCATCTTAGGTGGTTTAATTCCTATTATATCTTTTTTGGCTGGAGTCGCAACCTTTTTTTATTATAGCACATACGCGCCACGGCGGGTAACTTTTAATCAAAAAAAGAGAAAAGGGGCGTAAATATGCCGCATCCCATCGTTGCACGGCAATCCGCCGGCTGCCAAAAAGCACCGCTTATGTTTTAATTGGTATTGATAATTTGAACTATTAGGGATCGCCTAATAGTTGGAAAGGAGAAGTTATGAACACTAAATCATGGACGCAATCATCAATCATCGTTATCGGCTTAATCGTAAGTTTGTTAAGTCTTGGCTTTAGTATCGACAAGGCTACCCAGGAGCAGATTACCGATGCCGCTATCGCTATTGTGAACTCAGTGGCGGTATTGGTTATGGTCTATCGCAGGTGGAAAACTGATAACCCGCCGATTAAATAGCTAGTAGATATCTTTCAGGCGG
>Ga0210056_1002554_pt1 | contig 15287 bp, 11 predicted proteins | sample CryGeyCG2014_080_2_FD_183965 | JGI IMG/M metagenome (GOLD analysis project Ga0210056, IMG submission 183965) | Groundwater microbial communities from aquifer - Crystal Geyser CG07_land_8/20/14_0.80 (SPAdes) (version 2) | ecosystem: Environmental > Aquatic > Deep subsurface > Groundwater | place... | reverse complement strand
ACTACTCCGGGTTCCAAGTATGTTATTACTGTGTTCGGAGAAGAAGCTGGTAAATGCCATTATGGATTCAAAGTTTTAAATGCCGATGGTACCATTATGGCAGGGCTTGATTGCAAAGTGCCCATGGCTTCGATTACAGAAAATACCTTTAAACATTTCTTTGGTCAAGATACTGGTTCAGTTAAAGAAACCCAAACTCAATTAGAAGGCACTTATTGCACAGCTTTACAATAATAAATTAATTCCAAAAGGCGGCTGAAAAGCCGCTTTTTTGGTATGTTTTTTGTCATTCCCGCGTAAGTGGGAATCTCTTCCACTGTCATTGCGAGCCCTGATGCAATCAGGGCGAAGCAATCTTAAATCTCCTTTATTGAAAATTCTCTAAAGAGGGGTAAAATATATATTGAAAAATGTTTGCGCAATTCTTGCGCAATTCTTGCGCAATTCTTGCGCAATTCTTAAATAAAGGTTATAATATAGATATGTTTAGTCCGAAATACAATTTTACCAGTTCAATTGTAAGGATGTTAATCTCAATCGCTGAGTCAAAGGCGGTGATTGAACGCGCCAAAATTTTACCCAAACAGGAATTAAAACTAAGACGCCAAGCTCTGATAAGAATGACACACAGCTCAACTGCCATAGAAGGAAATAAATTGAACATCAACGAGGTAAAAGCTCTTTTGGCTCGCAGGAAAATAGATGCGCCGCAAAGAGAAATTTATGAAGTTCAAAATTATCTTAACGCTTTAAAATATATAGAAAAAATTGGTGACGAAAAACAATCGATTACCCAAAAAGTTTTGCTTCGCATTCATAAACTAGTAACGGATAAAACCCTTTCAGAAGAGCAATGCGGTCAATACAGAAAAGGACCTGTTTATGTAGTGAGGAGACGTCTGGGGCTTCCGAACGAGGTTATGTATACCGGGCCTGAGGCAAAAAAAGTGCCTGATCTTTGCAAAGATTTGCTTGAATGGATAGATAAAAGCAAAAAGAAAGAAATTAATCCCATAATCGTCGCTGGCATCGTTCATCAGGAAATAGCGGCCATCCATCCTTTTGCTGACGGCAATGGCCGAACTGCCAGAGCTTTAGCAACTTTGATACTTTATAAGCGGGGTTATGATTTCCGCCGACTTTTTGCCTTAGAAGATTATTACAATCGCGACCGGCAAGCATATTATAAGGCAATTAATATCGGAGAAAATTACGAGAAAAGAAAAATTGATTTTACGGCCTGGCTTGAGTATTTTGTTAAGGGATTTAAAGAAGAAATTGATGATGTGAAAAGAAAAGTCATTTTTCTTTCCAATAAGAAAGTTAAAGAAAGCATTGACTCAAAGATTTTCTTGGAAAAAGAGCAGGTGGAAATTTTAGATTTTCTTGATCAGGTTGGAAAAATAACCGCTAAAGATGTTATGGATATAATAAAATGTCCGAAAAGAACCGCTCAATTACACCTCCAGAAGCTTAAGAATCTCGGAATGATTAAACAGATAGGAAAAGGTCCGGCTTCCGCTTATGTGATGAAATGATTCCTAAAAGCGGTTTAAAAGCCGCTTTTTTGTTATCTTTTTGTCATTGCGGGGAGCGCTTTTCTTTGTCATTGCGAGGCCGAAGGCCGTGGCAATCCCTTTGTTGAAAATACCCCTTAAAAGAGGTAAAATATAAAATGTATTGACTTTGTGGTAAAAATATACTACAATTGTGGTAGAAATAAACCATAATAAAATGATCTTAATAAAATCAAAATTAAGCCAAAAAATTTTAACCTATTTTTTTACCAATCCCGAGGGGAATTTTTATGTTCGGGAATTAGCTCGTTTGTTAAATGAAGATGTTAGTAATTTAGCTAAAGAATTAATTAAATTAGAAAAAGAAGGTATTTTTGAGTCAGAAATAAGAGGGAAAACAAAATACTATCATTTAAATAAAAATTATCCTCTTTATAAACAGCTAAAAGAAATAATATTTAAAACCACTGGTATTGAAGGGGGCATTAAAAAAGAGTTAGAAAAATTAAAAAAAATTAATCAAGCTTTTCTTTTTGGTTCCTTTGCTATCGGAGAAGCTGATAGTCAGAGTGATATAGATTTACTAATCATCGGCGATCCTGACCCTGAACAATTGTCAGATAAAATTAGCAAACTGGAAGATCGATTTTCGCGAGAAATTAATTACATTGTGATGACTGAAGATGAATTTCGCAAAAAGAAAAATAAAGAACCGTTTTTAATCGATATTTTTAAAAATGAAACTAATAAAAAAACTAATAAAACAATTAGATTAATTTAATTATGGTAGAAACAAGAAAACAAGAAAGTGATTTTAATCAAATTCTTAAATATCTTAGAGCAGCTAGAAAGAAAGTTGAGATGGCTATAAAAATTTTAGAAATTGGCGAAGAAGCAGCTTTTCAAGTAGCTTACGAGGCAATGATTAAAGCTTCAATTGGTTTAATGCTAAGTTATGGAATTCGACCACGTATTGGACTTAATTATCATAAAAATGTCATTAAATTTGCCGGTAAAATTTTAGGTAATAAATTCGCTTCCTTAATTAGAACTTTCGATTATATGAGGAAGAAGCGCAATCGGTTTATTTATGAAGTAGATACTATCATAAGCCAAAAAGAAGCGGAAGATTCAATTAAAATAGCTAAGAAATATCTTGATATTATCGAGCATATTATTCAAAAGAAAAATCCTCAGAAAAAATTAATTGTATTATAATATACTTAGGAAAGAAAAACGGTGAAGCATAAATTAACGCTTTATAATATGCGCAAAATATTTTTTATTGTTATTATCCTGGTTGTTGTTATTATAGGATGCTGGATTTATCTATCTATAAATAAAGAACAGGCCTGTTCTCTTTCAGGCGGGACAATAACAACATCTCTTTGCTGCCAAGCTACAGGAGATTTCCCGAACACCTGCCTTATTGGCGCTTGCGGGTGTTCTCCTGATAATAGCCATGAGGTGAAAGTCTGTGACTGCGGAGCTGATCAATGTTTTAATGGGATTTTTTGTAAAACAATTAAGTAAAAACTAAAAAGCCAGCTCTACGGGCAGCAATATCGTGTCCAGCTGCTTTGATGGCAACCTGCATTGTAAGCCTCACTGCTTGTGCGATAACAATAACCATGACAGTAATATTGGGCAGAGTTGGGGCAACATTTTGTTCCTGTCCAACAGTAACCTGACGAACAATGCTGACACCCTATGCTGACCTTAACACCTCCATTGCCATTAGTAGTCCCTCAGCCTCCACTGCTTTTAAAAAATTGATAAATACTTTGGCACATCTGATCTCCGGTATTCGGATAGTTGCCAACAGCGCAATTATAAGAATACCAAACCCAGTATAGAAATAAACCCACAAGGACTATTTGGATAATGGCTTTAACTACTTGGACGCCAGCCGGCGGTTCAGAACGCTTCAAAGGTGCTGGAGGAGTTTGAACAGGAGCTGGTGGAGTTTCAGCAGGTCCAGTCAGATCAGCTCCGCAATGCTGACAAAATTTATCTCCCGGGTTAATTTTTTTACCGCACTTGGGACAAAAATTTGCCATAAAATTAATTTTTATAAGTTTTAAGATATTCCATCGATCCTCTTTAATTTTAAATTAAATTGGCTGTTCTGTCCAGCTTTTTTGTTATTCTTTTTGTCATTGCGGGGAGCGTTTTTCTTTGTCATTGCGAGGCCGAAGGCCGTGGCAATCCCTTGGTTGAAAATACCTTTCAATAAGGGTAAAATATATATATAACTCAAAAATCAAACCTCAAAATCAAAATTATATCTTATTATGTCTAAAAAACACCTTTTTCCTCTTTTAATCTCTATTCTAATTGTTTTTTCCGCTGGATTTATTGGTTCTTTATTTACAACACCAAATATTTCTACTTGGTACGCTTTTATTATTAAACCTTCTTTTAGCCCGCCTAATTGGCTTTTTGCTCCTGCTTGGAGTTTACTTTATATTCTTATGGCAGTGGCTGCCTTTTTGGTTTGGAATAAACGAAATAATCCCAAAACAAAATCAGCTTTAATGTTTTATGGTATTCAGCTTATTTTAAACGCTCTTTGGTCAATTATCTTTTTTGGAATGCACAATCCTGGTCTTGCTTTTCTTGAGATTATATTTTTGTGGTCATTTATTCTCATTACCTTAATTAAATTCTATAAAATCAATAAAACTGCTGGTTTACTTTTTATCCCTTATATTCTTTGGGTTAGTTTTGCTTCAATTTTAAATCTCTTCGTGTGGATGATAAATATTTCTTGACAAAGAGTGCTAATGTGATAAACTAAAGGTAACAATAATTGTAACCTTTAGTTCATAAGTCATCTGTTATGGAAGAAACTGGTTTATCAAAAATATTAAGAACCAAAAATACTGTCTTTACTTTTAAAGATATTTCTTTGTTATGGAGAGAGACTGATGCGAATTTAGTAAAGAGAAGGATTAGTCATTATGTTAAAACAGGTAAATTGTATTCGATTAGAAGAGGAATTTACGCCAAAGACAAAAATTACGACCAATTTGAATTAGCAACCAAAATATATACCCCTTCGTATATTAGTTTCGAAACAGTTTTAGCTAAAGCTGGAATTATTTTTCAATACTACGAGCAGATATTTATTGCTTCGTATCTAAGTCGAGAAATAACAATTGATGACGAGAGATATACTTATAAAAAAATAAAAGATTCCGTTTTAACTAATAGTTTAGGTGTTGAAATCAAAGATAATTATTCCATGGCGAGTCCTGAAAGAGCATTTTTAGATATTATTTATCTTTACAAAGAGTATCATTTTGATAATTTATCATCTTTGAATTGGGAAAAGGTTTTTGAGATTTTACCTATTTATCAAAATAAAAAAATGGAAGAGAGGGTTCAAAAATATTTTAAAAACATACAAAAAGAGGCAAAATGACCTTAAATATTTCTACTCATAAAACCATTCTCGTAAAAATCTTAAAAGATATTTATTCTAATCCTATTTTAGGCAATGTCTTAGGATTTAAAGGAGGTACAGCCGCCAATCTTTTTTACGGCCTCAATCGATTTTCTGTTGATTTAGATTTTGATTTACTTGATGTGTCAAAAGAAGATTATGTTTTTGAAGAAATTAAAAAAATTTTAGAAAATTACGGCACGATTAAAGAGCAACAAAAAAAGAGGTTCAATTTAATTTTTGTTTTATCTTATAACGAAAAAGAATTTTCTGCTCAAAATGTTAAAATAGAAATCAATCGTCGTAATTTTAACTCCCAATATGAATTAAAAAACTATTTGGGCATTACCATGAAAGTAATGGTAAAAGAAGATATGTTTGCCCATAAATTAGTTGCTGCTTCTGAGAGATTAGGCAAAACCAATCGCGATCTTTTTGATGTTTGGTTTTTCTTAAAAAATGATTGGTCGATTAATAAAGACATTATTAAAAAAAGAACTTCAATGAATTTTGATGAATTCTTAAAAAATTTTATTCAATCAGCAGAAAAACTGTCGGAACGCGGCATTTTAGCCGGAATGGGCGAATTACTAGATGATAAAACTAAAAATTGGGTGAAACTGCACTTAAAAGAAGACCTTTTGTTTCTTTTAAAACTTAAATTAGAAACCGAATCAAAAGCTTAAATTATTAGTACTGTCATTGCGAGAAGCGTTTTTCTCTGTCATTGCGAGGCCGAAGGCCGTGGCAATCCCTTGGTTGAAAATACCCCTTAAAAGGGGTAAAATATATATTGAAAACGGTGGGAAGTGAAAATAATACTAAAATTATGACCAAGCGTATTCCCAAATCAGTTATTTATGTTATTGTATTGATAGCGGTTTTAATTATTGGAATTTTGATTGGTAAAAGTGGAACCAACAACACCTCAATTGCTGGAAAAACACAGCAAGTCGCAAATCTTGGAGGCAGCGTTAAAGATAGTAGTGAATCGTCAAGTATCAATGCAAATCGTTCTGTTAAAGTAACCCGCGTGTTAGATGGAGATACTATTGAAATTGAAAGTGGAGAGCGAGTGAGATATCTTGGTATTAATGCTCCGGAATCAGGACAACCATTTTTTACTGAGGCAACCCGAGAAAACGAAAGATTGGTGGCTGGTCGCACTGTTGCTCTTGAATTTGATGTTCAAACGCAAGATCGTTACAAGAGATTACTGGCTTATGTTTGGGTAGGCGATGTTTTAGTCAATGAAGAAATTGTTAAAAATGGGTATGCGGTTATTGAAACAATTCAACCCAATGTAAAATATCAGGATTTGATATTAAAAGCCCAACAAGAAGCGCGAAATGCTTGTCGGGGATTATGGGCTGGTCTTTGTTCACAAAACAAAGAGGTTTCTTGTATCAGAATTGTTAATATTAATGCCGATGCGCCGGGCAATGACAACGAAAACAAAAATAGTGAATGGATTGAAATAAAAAATACTTGTTCCCAAGCAATTTCAATGGAAAGCTGGCTTCTTAAAGATAGTTCTGCCAGCAACAAATACGAATTTAAAGATTTTACTCTTGAAGGTTCAAAGAGTGTGATTATTTATTCTGGTTGCGGGAAAGATACTCAAGATAAACTTTATTGGCAGTGTCCAGAAGGGCAATATGCTATTTGGAATAATACGGGAGACCATGCTTTCCTTTATGATGCCAGCAATAATCTTATTACTGAATACCAATATTGAATATGTCAAAATCCAAAAATAAGGATGGAAATCAAAAGGTTAAATTCATTCTAAGGAATTAGATTCCACGAAATTGACTAATTTTGTGGAGTTTGGTATAATGAAGTTATGAAAATACCACGATTTTATCAAGATTTAGGCCAATATATTCAACCAAACAAGGTTTTGGTAATTTATGGTCCACGCAGAGTGGGAAAAACTACTTTGCTTACTGATTTTCTTGCTAATTGTAAATTCAAATATAAACTTGATTCTGGTGATAATATTAAAGTGCAGGAAATACTCTCTTCACAAGATTTTAATCTTATAAAAGAATATGCATCTGGCTATGAGCTTATTGCTATAGACGAGGCGCAGAAAATTCCGAAGGTGGGACAGGGGCTTAAGATATTAGTTGATCAAATACCAAATATTAGAGTTATTGCTACTGGTTCGTCTTCTTTTGAACTTTCAGGGCAAGTGGGGGAGCCACTTACAGGCAGAAAAAATACACTTATTCTTTATCCAATTGCTCAACTTGAGTTAGCGTCACTTTACAATAATTATGAATTAAAAGAAAAGTTGAACGAATGGTTAGTTTTCGGCGCATATCCAGAAGTAATAACAGTTTCTAATAAAGATGCTTTACTTGCTGGCAAACAAGAGAAAATAAAAATTCTTGAAGAATTAGTGCATTCTTATTTACTCAAAGACATTTTAGAGATAGAGCAGGTGAAAGGATCAAAGGTGCTTCTTGATCTTCTACGCCTTATAGCTTTTCAGGTTGGGAACGAAGTTTCATTTTCTGAATTAGCTACTCAAATTGGCATAGATAATAAGACAGTTGCTCGTTATCTTGATTTGTTTGAAAAATCTTTTATCCTCTATAACTTACGCGGGTTCAGCAAAAATTTGCGTGAAGAAATTACCAGAAAAAGTAAATACTATTTCTATGATAACGGTGTTCGCAATGCTATTATTTCCAATTTTAATGATATTGAATCCAGAAATGATATTGGTGCGCTCTGGGAAAATTTTTTAATTATCGAACGGCTTAAAAAAAATTCTTATTACGGTATTTTTTCCAACAATTATTTTTGGCGCACTTGGAGCCAAAAAGAAATTGATTTTGTGGAAGAACGAGAAGGTAAACTTTTCGGATACGAATTTAAGTGGAGTGAAAAAATAGATAAAAAAATTGGAAAAAGTTGGCTAAAAATATATCCAGAAGCGTCTTTAGAAATTATTACACCCCAAAATTATTTTGATTTTATTGGTTTAAACTTAAAAAAAGATTAAGTTATGCTGTTGCTTTTCCTATTAACAATTTACAATTAATTTCCACTATATTTCTATTGAATTTATGAGAATAAAAGATATCCCCAAAACTTGCCCCGTAGTGAACACAAAGTGTTCTACTGCTGGGGTTGAGAGGCCAAGAGAAAAATTAATTCAAAAAGGACCAGAAAACCTCAAAGATGAGGAACTTTTGGCGATTTTTATAAAGTGGTAAAATAAAAATAAGAGAATGTATTGCTACAATAAGGTGATTCTTTAATATGGACGGATATTTTTCTTCATATTTAAATGAAATTAAATCTATAGGCGATTTAAAAAATCTTTTTATTGAAAGATGGAATTGGAATAATCCACAAATTAAAGAGGTCTCGTTAGAATTGTCTGAAGATATACAAAATAAAATAGATAATTACCAATTAATAGCCCAAAGACTAGGATATAGAATTATATTGTTTGTTTTAAAGAATTTATTAAAACCGGAACAGGAATTAAAAATAATTGAATGTAAAATTATTACATCATCACCATTTAGAAAAGAGGTTGATGATTTTATTTTTGCTTTTGCTTGTGAAAATTTTGATTACATAGATTTCATAAGAGCTGACAAAGTCGGGCCGAAAGTTAGGAGTAGAAGATTTTCTATTTCACCGGAAAATTGTCATCAATTAAGAACTCCCTCACAACAATTAGAAAATCTTAAATTAGATTCTCAAAAGATCTCGTCTTCTTATATTAAAAACAGAATTGATGAAGCTTTTAGTGTTGAAGCAGTTACAGAAAGATTTTATAAAGAATATATAGAAATTTTTGAAAAAATTAAAAAATCTCTAATCAAACAAAAAATAGAAATAGGAAGTAAGGTAAAAAATGAGAAACTTAGAGATTACATTCATCAAGTTTTCAATAGGATAATGTTTCTTTATTTTGTTCAAAAGCGAGGTTGTTTTAATGAAGATAAAAATTTTCTAGCCACTTTTTGGGATACCTATAAAAATAAATCGAAAGGAGAAAATAAATTTCATAAAGATTGGTTAAATGTTTTATTTTTTGAATCTCTTTCTCGACCATCTTGGTTATATACAGAAAAATCTTATTTAGAACAATTTAACGAAGTTCTTAAAAACGCACCTTATCTTAACGGTGGTTTGTTTGAAAATAATGAATTAGATAAAATTGGTTGGCAAATTCCAGACAAACTTTTTGATAATATTTTTGAATTTTTTGAGAGTTATAATTTTACTATTCAAGAATCTACTCCATTCGAAATTGAAATTGCTATTGATCCAGAAATGCTTGGTAATATCTATGAGCATTTGGTTAGTGTTGAGGAGATAGAACAAGAGCAGGCGAAAGCAGGAATTTTTTACACCCCAAAGGTAGAAATCGATTTAATGATAAGGAGATCTTTAGTTGAATTTCTTTATAATAAAACAAAAATAGATAAGCAAAAATTATATCAATATATTTTTCCTGAAGAAGAAATAGAAATTGAATATCCGTTTACAAAGGAAGAGGCAGAAAGAACCTTGAAAGAATTAAATGGAATTTTAATATTAGATCCGGCTTGCGGATCAGGCCATTATTTATTGGTTGCCGAGCAGACTCTTTATGAATTAAAAGAAATTTTGTGGAAACAATTAAATAAAGAACATCAGGATAAATATAATGAAAAGAAAACAATAATTGAACAGAATATTTATGGCAATGACATTAAAGAATGGGCAGCAAATATAGCTAAGCTTCGTTTATGGCTAGATCTTTTTATTGATGCAAGGGATGAAATCTTAAGAGATCAAAGAGAACCACTTTTGCCTAATTTAAATTTTAAAATTAGATGTGGCGATAGCCTTATCCAGGAAATAGGACATGAAATAATTCCTTTGCGTAGAATAAGTGCTTTTATAAAAGAGGTAGGTAGAGGCGTAGATCTCAAGATTCTTATTCAGAAAAAAGAATCTGTATATAAACAGGGTAATCCAAAAGAAGGTAAGTTAACATTAAATTTGGAGAAAAAATTATTACAAAATGTTTTAACCGCCTATTATATTGAAAAACAGCAAGAACTTCAAAATGTTTCTAATCAATTTAAAAAAAGTCAATCTAATTTATTTAACAAACTATCAAAGGAACAATTATTATTACAAGAAAATCATCTAAGAATAGAAAAAGCAGATCTAGATAATCAATTGAATCAAATACAGCGATTTGAAGAAGAATTATCTAAATTAAAAGAACCACCAATGATATGGGATTTGGCTTTTGCTGAAGTTTTTCAGATGAAAAAAGGCTTTGATGTTGTGATTGCTAATCCTCCTTATGTAAGGCAGGAATTAATTGAAGATTTAACCGGGTTTTATTCCAAAAAAGAATATAAAGAAAAATTAATTGAACAAACAAAAAAAGATTGGGAAATTGGCAAATTTGGTTCTAAAAATCCGATACCTCAAAAATTTGATAGACAATGTGATCTTTATGTGTATTTTTATCTTAAAGGATTAAAACTTTTAAATGAGGACGGTGTTTTATGTTATATTTCTTCAAATTCTTGGCTTGATGTTGGTTATGGTACAGTTTTACAAGCAATTTTATTAAAAAGAGTACCAATTATTGCAATCTATGATAATTTAGTTAAAAGAAGTTTTAAGCATGCTGATATCAATACAATTATTGATTTAATGAAGGCGTCGAAAGAAATGGATAAAGACCCAGAAGTTTTAAATAATGAAGTTAGATTTGTGATGTTTAAAAAGCCATTCGAAGAAATAATGTATTCTGAAACTTTTATTGAATTAGAAAAAGAAAAAGGATTCAAAAAATATCAGGAAGGAGACAGAAAAGAAACAGATATTTATCGTTTTCATAAAGTAAATCAAAAAGATTTATATGAATTTGGGAAAGATAAAAACACTGGGCAATATGCAGGCAATAAATGGGGAGGAAAATACTTAAGAGCACCAGAAATTTATTGGAAAATTTTAGAAAAAGGAAAAGATAAATTAGTAAGATTAGGTGATATCGCAGAAGTTCGTCGTGGTTTTACAACCGGAGTTAACGAATTTTTCTACGTCGAAGATATAACAGATAAAATTGAATTTTCTGAAGTTAAATCTAGAATTAAAAATTTTGGAGAGTATAAGTCTTTGGAAAAAATAAAGAAGACGGGGTTGAGAATTGTAAGAAATACAAAAACTGGTGATTATTGGTTAATGGAAGAAGAATTTTTGAAACCAGTGATTAAAAGCCCAAGAGAATGTAAATCAATTTTAATAAATCCAGGAGATTTAAAATACAAAGTTTTGATGGTTCATAAATCAAAAGAAGAATTAAAAGGAAAGAAAGTTTTAGATTATATTGAATGGGGAGAAAAAATGAAATTTAATAAGAGGCCAACTTGTAAAAGTAGAAAATGGTGGTGGGATTTAGAAGAACAAACTTTACCTATGATAATGTTATTTATGTTTGAAGACGAAAGAAAATTTTCTTGTTTAAACAATTTCGCATTCGTAGATGCCACAATTTACTCAGTTTATCCTACTAATGTTAAATTATTATTATGTTTAAATTGTATTATTTTTGGTTTATTCAAAGAATTATTAGCACGAGCACCAGAAGGTTTAGGAGCCCTACAGATGAAAGTAATTGATTATGAAAATATTCTCATACCCAAACCAGACTTATTAAAGGATAATAATTTTGATTTAAAAAATTTCAATCCTAAACCTATCTTCCTCGAGCTTGACTTTGATACTAACAAATCAATTCGTGAGCAAGAGCCAAATCCTTTACCCGATCGCAAGGCGCTGGATGATATTGCTTTTGACACTTTAGGATTAACTGAAGAAGAGCGAAAAGAAGTTTATTGGGCAGTGGCAGAACTAGTCCAAAACAGATTAAATAAGGCGAAAAGTATGTAAATAAAAAATAATATTTCAAGAAAAATGCAACACGACATAATTGATAATTTAAATATAAAGTTAGTTGATGTTTTGAAAGAAAAACTTTCTATTTCAAAAAGGGCAAGATTTGGAGTGGGCTGGCTTTTTATTAGCGGGTTTAAGGAATTAAGGGAAGAAATTGATAAATTGGAAAAATTAGAAATTTTAGCCGGTTCGAAAACAAATAAACAAACTGCGGAAATAATGCTTTTAGAAAAGAAATGGGAAGAAGCAGTTAGAGATTCTTTGGAAAAAACCAAATTTTTGCCAGAAGATAAAAGACAAGAAATTTTAGACGAAGAATTTAAGAGCTTAATGAATGATTTGAGTTACATAAAACCGACAGAAGAAAATATCGAATTTTTAAAATGGCTTTTGGAAAAGTTAAGGGAAGGAAAAATCGTGATAAGGATTTATTATAAAGAGCCGTTTCATGCTAAGCTTTATTTGTTTGAATATAAGGATCAAAGGCATGGTAAAGGAGAAGCGATTGTTGGTTCAAGTAATTTTTCTTTAAGTGGATTTGATTTAAACACCGAATTAAATGTTAGGCTATTAGGTGATGAAAATTTTCAATTTTTGTCAGAATGGTTTGAAAATCTTTGGCAGGAAAGTGAAAAAGCTGATTTTACGTTTTCAGCAATGAAGGCGATTGAAAAATCTTGGGCATTTAATCAAGAAGTAACACCATTTAGAATTTATTTAAAAGTTTTACATGAAATATTTAGTTATAAAGATCCGGATCCTATGATTGAAACTGAAGCGGATCTTTATCGTTATCAAAGAGACGCAGTAATCGATGCTTATAAAAAACTTCAAATATATAATGGTGTTTTTGTCTCTGATGTTCCAGGTGTAGGAAAAACCTATATTGGTTCAGCTTTACTTTCTCATTTAGAAACAGAGGGGAAGCCGGCAATTGTTATTGTTCCTCCAAGGCTAATTGATCAATGGAAAGAAGTTCTAGCGGATTTAGGAGTTGCTAAAGCGCAAGTGTTTTCTTCAGGGAAATTAGAAGAGATTTTAGAAAATGAGAATTTACTTAGAAGAAAAGTAATTTTAGTAGATGAATCTCATCATTTTAGAAATCCTGATACAAGAAAGTACAAAGACTTACAAAAAATTTGCCAAGATAAACAAGTTATTTTAATAAGCGCTACGCCTCAGAATTTGAGTATTTGGGATTTATATTGGCAGATAAAATTATTTACTTCCTATGAAGCTAATCATAATTTTAGGCTTTATCCCATTGAGTTGAAGAAATATTTTGATGCTTGCGAAAAAGGTAATGCTAATATAGAAGATTTGATTGGTCAAATATTTATTAGGAGAACTAGGGGCGATATTAAAAAATATTATCCAGAAGAACAAATATTTTTTCCGAACAGAAAAGGCCCATTTAGGATTGATTATTCTATAGACGAAATTTATGAAGGAGGTTTGTACCAAAGATTAAGAGGATTAATTAACAGGTTAACTTATGCTAGATATAATTTAGGAAAATATGCAAAACCCGAAAAATTTGACCCCGACGAATTTCGAAGATTAAGCGTAGCTTGGCAAAATTTACAGAGATTTGTTAAGATAAATATTTATCGAAGATTGGAAAGCAGTGTACAGGCATTCAGAGACACAATAAACAATCAATTAAAAATATATAAAGGATTTTTAGAAATTTTAGAGGAAAAACACGAAATTTTTATAGGAGATATCAATGAAATTGAAGAATTAACAGAATCAATAGAATCGGGTGGCGATATAGAATTGAATGAAGGTGAGGATTATTATTCAGAAGATAAATTTGATTCTAAAAGCATCAAAGAAGATCTTTTGAATGATATTAAAATTTTTGAAGATATATTTAATTCAGTAAAAGAAATCAAACCAGAAGATGATGATAAGTTGCAAAAACTTATTGAGGTTTTAAATAGCAGCGAAATAAAAGATAAAAAAATTATTATTTTTAGTTCTTTTGAATCAACGGTTAGATATATCTACGAGAATCTGAAAGAGAGGTTTAAACAAGTAGATTATGCTTGTGGTGGAGAAAAAATATTACACAAAATAAAAAGATTCGCTCCTAAAGCAAATAAAGTTAAAATTAATCCCAATGAAGAAATAAACATTCTTGTTGCTACAGAAATTTTGTCTGAGGGATTAAACCTTCAAGACGGACAGGTGGTTATGAACTATGAGCTGCATTGGAATCCAGTAAGAATTATTCAAAGAATTGGAAGAATTGATAGAATTGGGAGTAAATATGACGAAATTTATGTCTATAATTTTTTTCCAGAAACTGAAGCAGAAAAAGAAATTAAGGTTGAGACAAAAGTTAACAATAGAATAAAAGATATTATTGAGAATTTTGGAGGAGATGAAAAAGTTATAGGAATGGATGATCCAGTAAAGATAAAGAAACTATTTGAGATATATACTGAAAAACCCGAAGGCTTGGAGGAAATAGAAGAAGAGTCTTCTTCGAAATATTTTGAATTTGAATTTCGCAAATTGACAGGACAATACTTAGAAGAGTATGAAAAAGCTAAGCAATTACCATCAATGGTTCATTGTGCTAAAAAATATAAGGAGAACGCCCTAGTTGTGTTTTGCCGGTCAGAGGATTATTTCAGGCTAAGATTACTGAATGAAAAAGGGGAGATTATAAGTAAAGATGATTGGACAATTTTACAAATGATAAAAAGCGATATTGATGAACCGGCTTTAGTCTTTAATACTAAATTGTTTCCTTTTCTCGAAATAGCGAGAGAGGATTTTGAGAAAGAATCTAATCAAAGAGAAAAAGATAAAGCATTCACGATAAATCCCATTAAGAAAGAATTTGAGAGATTGATTAAATGGTTTCAAAGAAAAGAAAGTAAGGATATAAAAGCAAGATTTGATAAACTTATAGATTTTGTAGATTCCAAGCAACTGTCTTATGACCAAGAAAAAATGATTAGAAATATCACTAGGAGTTATAAAAAGAAATTTGGTTTGAAAAAAATAGAAATTTTAAATGAGCTAGAAGAGAAAATTGATCCCTTATTAGAAAAAACATCTGATATTGCCATACCGGAAATAAAGCCAAAATACGCTCAAATAATTGTTGCCGAGGAATTAAAGTAGTGAATAATTTGAATAAAAACCCACGAAATTTATTAAAAAGCGTAACAAACAGTCGAAAAATTTAAGGAAAATTTAAGGAAGTCGGACTTCCTAAAAATATAAAATAAGCCCTGAATTTGTGGTATAATAATACAAAACTAATTTAAATAAAATATACGGAAAAACATAAGAAATATAAATTTGTATTTGCAGCTGCTAAAGATTTTCTTAATAAGCTTATCGTCAAGCATCCGAATTTAAATAGC
>Ga0210056_1002551_pt1 | contig 15293 bp, 17 predicted proteins | sample CryGeyCG2014_080_2_FD_183965 | JGI IMG/M metagenome (GOLD analysis project Ga0210056, IMG submission 183965) | Groundwater microbial communities from aquifer - Crystal Geyser CG07_land_8/20/14_0.80 (SPAdes) (version 2) | ecosystem: Environmental > Aquatic > Deep subsurface > Groundwater | place... | reverse complement strand
GCGGTATCCTTCACGCTGATCCAGACAATCGTCCTGCTCATCTTCACGTACGGCACGAACATCGTCGAGCTTTATAGTCGCTTCTATCAGATCGCGGCCAGCGGCTTCGGAATCCGCACAATCCGAGCGGGAGAGTTTATCCTTCTTCTCTTCGCCGCTGACATCGTAATCGGTGTTCTGGCCGCCGCATCCGGGATCGCGATCGGCAGGAGAGCCGCGCGCGCACCCGATCGCCGGGCCGGTTCCGAGACGTTAGCGCGCGGCAGCGCATCGCTTCCCTCTGTCAATCCAGCAACGAGGTTCTCAATCGCCTGGCTTGCCTTTCATGCCCTCGTGATCATCGGAGGGATGCTGTCCTTCAGTCTCCTGCCGCTCTGGGGGGCTGCTTCCATCCTCTCAGCCTATTTCGCGGTCTGTATCGCCCGGTATCCTCTGTCGCTCCACAGGCTCGCCAAGCCAGGGCTATGGATCGAATTCGCAGTCGTGGCACTCCTCGCAAGCTTCCTTCTCGGGAACCTCCAGAGCCGCGAACCGGGTTGGAGCTGGAGCGGTCTCGCAGTCGGCACAGAGATGAATCTTCGGGCGGCGCTGATCGTCGTCGGCTTCTCGGTCGTGAGCGTCGAGGTCCGCAACCCGAAGATCATCGGCTGGTTCATCCGGCGCGGGATGAGTGAGTTCTCGGCCGCTCTCAACATTGCCTTTGAAGCCCTACCGGCAATGACAGCTGCACTTGTTCAAGGCCGACGGTTCATCTCACACCCGTTCGCAGCAATTCCCGATGCCATCCGCTCCGCCAACGACTGGCTGAGAGCGTACGAAAAGGAAGCATGAGACGGCATGAGGGCTTTCATCATCACCGGCGGGCGTGGGAGCGGGAAGACGACTCTGCTCACCGGCGCCATCGCACGCCTCAGAAGCACAGGACTCAGGGTCGCCGGGATACTGTCACCGGGCGTTCTTAAGGAGGGCCAACGGCACGGATTTGACGTCGTGGATCTCCGGACCGGGGCGAGAGAAGTCCTCTCCCGGCGGGACGGCGATCCATCATGGGTCGCAATAGGATCGTATGGGTTCTCGCCCCGGGGCCTCATGTTCGGAAGGAGCGTGCTCGACGGCAGAAACCTCGTCGACGCGGAGGTGGTCGCCATCGATGAGGTGGGGAGGCTTGAACTGCAAGGCGAGGGGTGGGCTCCGTGTCTCGACGCTCTCGATGCTTCGACAAGGACTCTCCTCGTGGTGCGCGATGAGTTCCTTGAAGCCGTCCAGACCCGGTGGGAGTTCACGCCGGAACGCGTTTGGAGAACCGGGATTCACCTGCCGGAAGAAATTGCCGGCGAACTCGTGCGCATCGTACGAGGAAGAGGGAACTGATGACAGCGCGACACATTGCGTTCCCGCTTCGCGGCAACCCAACACTCGTTCATGAGGCAATCGCATGAAACTCCGACTTACCCTCCTTGTCGTCCTAGTCCTCTTCCTCAGCCGGCTCGCGAACGCCTTCCTCCCCGATACACTGGAGAGCCGCACAATTATCCCCGGCGTCGTCTGCACTCATTATGCCCTCCCAGGGCCATTCAACCTGAATGTCATCCAGGTGGACCTCCGGAGGCCGGACATCCGCATGGAGACGTACCGGCCCAACGGACTCTCAAAAACGAGCGTCCAGACCTCGGAGAACGACCGCGAGGGACATCGCGTAGTCGCCGCCGTAAACGCCGACTTTTTCAGCTTCGAAACCGGATGGCCCGTGGGAAACCAAGTCCAGAACGGAAAGCCGGTCATCTGCGACACCTCATCGAGGTCGCAGCTCGCCATCTCGGTCGACGGCAGGCCGCTCATTGGCAGGTACTCCTTTCACGGGGTAGTAATCGCAAAGGACGGCACCACCTCTACACTAAGCTCGGTGAATGGTTCGGCCCGCAGAACCGGTCTGGTGTTCTACACCTCTCACAGGGGGAGCGCGACGAAGAGGGACAGTTCCGTCACCGAACGGCCGCTGAATCTCCTTTCGCCGCGGTGGGTAATGAACGACACCCTTCTCTTCCTTGCCGGCCCGGGTTCGGCGGGAGGCATGTTGACCATCCCTCGCGACGGCGGAGTCATCTCTGCAATCAGGGAAGGTCCTTTGAACTTCATCTCTCGGAGCGTCTCTACCAGGGATACACTCCGGATCGTTTTCGGCATCCTCCCGCTGACGCAACGGATCGACCAGCTCATCTCGGGGGCAGGACGCATACTCAACGGGGGAGTCAACGTCTCAGGAGAGAGTCCGCTTACAGAAGCCATCCCGCCGAAGTTCATCACCGCCCGCCATCCCCGCACGTTCGTCGGGATCAACTCAGACACGACGAGGCTCTACCTCTGCACGGTGGATGGGAGACAATCCACAAGCCTCGGGATGTCGTTTGACGAGATGGCGAGCTTTCTCCGCTCGATCAGCGTGTCCGACGCATTCAACCTTGACGGCGGTGGATCCACAACGATGGTGCTCGAAGGAAAGATCATCAACTCCCCTTCCGATTCGACCGGGGAACGTCCGGTGGCAAACACGTTTCAGGTAATCCGCACCTCGAAGCGGCAGTCCGAGGGGCGTGAGTAGGAATGCCGCACACCCGCCGATTATAACAAACGAGCCCGCCATAGGCGGGCCGTCATGATCCTCGTGGGTGTTACCGCACCCCGGATGAAATCCTACGGTGCGCCGAAGGCGACCTCAGGGAGAACGAGCCGTCGGACGAAGCTCCCCCTTGATGTCGACATCCTGCAGAAGAAGAGACCACCGGGGGTCGGCGCTGCCGGCACGGTGGGAGCCGAGAGGAAAGTGAAGAGTCGAATGCTGGATCAGGGAAGAGAGCGGGAGACGGGACTCGAACCCGCGACGTCCAGCTTGGGAAGCTGGCATTCTACCACTGAATTACTCCCGCATATCGTAACTCTTTGTAGCTTAACCGGTTACCCTATTCTCTCCTTTTACGTGCACCATATATGCACCATAACCCGCTGTGGTGTTACGATGCAATATATCCAATTCGCCGACATTTTCAAGCATGAACATGTTTTCTTTTTATTTGCAGTTTACCCGCAATCTTTGACGCACGCTCCTGAAGCTCCATCCATAGATATCGCTTGGCAATTGTTTTGGGCTTTGTTACCTGTGGTTTTAAGACCCGAGCGTTCGAAACCCTTACAAGGCCAGGTAAGCATAGTTCTTCGCGATGGCTTCACTACCAGCAAACACTCCTTTGAGAACATGCTTGACACGTGTGTCAACTACAGTTATATTACAGTGTAATACAGACTGGAGGTAATACATCATGAGACAGAGCAAGGTAGTAAGCGTCTCGATTCCGCCCCGTCTCCTGCGGGAAGCAGAGAAACTGGCCCAAAGGGAGCAACGAACGAAGAGCGAACTCGTACGTGACGCGCTTCGACTGTATTTGAATCTGCAAAGCGACAAAGGATTTCGACTTGCTGTGCAGCAGCGCGCACGAGCGCTCCAGATCGAGAGCGAAAACGATATCGAGCGCTTGGTTGACGAAGTGCGCAAATAGCTTCGATGCGTATCGTGTTTGATACCAACGTTCTCATCTCTGCCTTGATTGTGGCTGGTGGATCGGCCGATCAAGTGATGCAGTTTGTTCGGAAGGGAGAAGCAGAGTTGATTCTCTCCCCATTCATACTGGACGAACTGACGAGAGTTTTGACTCAGAAATTTGCGCTTCCCCCGAAAGCCGTTGAGAAGGCATTGCAACGATTTCGACGCCTCGCAACGATTGTCCGACCCACGGTTACCATCGATATCATCAAGGAGAAACAAGCCGATAATCGCATCCTTGAGTGCGCTGTGGCTGGCAGAGCAGACTATTTGATTACTGGCGACAAAAGACATATCCTTCCTTTAGGTTCAATTCATGGGATCCCTATAATCACCGTAGCGGAATTTCTCCGGAAGCACCGAGCCCGTCTCTAGAATACGGCTTTCCATCGGTGCCCCACATCCGGTTCGGATGCTCCGTCATGATCGTCCCGTCGTGAGGCCGCGATGAACCGTTCCATTTCGGTCGTACCGGGGAAAGGAGTTTGTTCTCCTTCATGATTGCCAAAACACGCGTTTTTGCTACCTTCCCATGCTTGCGCCGCACCCGATGGTGGACTTTCTTGTATCCTTCCGAATGAAACTTGCTCGTCGCGAGATCCTCCCGGATCGCCTCCAACACCACCTCGTCGCTCAGGACCGGCTTCGGGCCACGGGACTTCTTGACCCCCTTTGACTCCCGCCTGCCTGCGGCGGGCAGGCCTGTCGTACCAGGCCGCCGACGACAGCCCCGCAGCCCTCAAGACAAGTCTCACTGGGTAGCCCTTCCCTGTCGCCTCTCTCGACCTCCCCAAGCCTCACTTCGACGTACTCACGCTTCTCCTCTGGATCCAATCCTCTTTTTTTTCAGCAACTCTAACTCCATCGCCTGCTGACCGATCTTCTTCTCCAGTTGCGCGATCCGCGCCTCTTCAAATACCCTCTTCTCCAAACCCGCTATCCCCCCTGCGATGAAATCCTCCCGCCACTTCGTCAGGGTCGACACCGTCACTCCGTTCTCTCGGCTCACCCCATCCATCGACTCTCCCCGAAAAAGCCGCATCACCACCTCCACCTTCCGCCGCTCTTCTCCATGATCTTCCCTTTCCCAGTCTTGTGAGTCCTTCTTACTCAAATTAAGCCTAAAAAGTGCTCACATGAAACTGGGGCCAATATATTTCAGGACGCGGACCATATCTAGTTCATTTCTGATTGAATCCTAACGTTCTCCATAAACCTCCCGCAACGCCCCACACCTTCTCTCTAATGAGTCACTACTAAGGTAAACGTCAGCGGTATCGATGGCGGGAACATTCGGCTCCCATTGCCGATGCTCAATTAGGGTAACGACACTCTGTCCGGTCTGCACGGTGCAGAAAAAGAATGTTTCGACGGTGACTCCGCCTATTTGATTCCAGTTGCCACTCTTGGGTGTGTAGCAAGTGCTGTCAATTCGCACAACGTTTGTGTCACCGATTGAGTAATTCCACTGATAACCGGCATCAGCCTGCAAGTCCAGTTGCAGAGTGAACTTCTGATTCCGGGGATAGAGAACGGTCTTTCCGTTTATTGAGGAATCGAGCTCTAGAGCGACGGGCGATGACGGCTGTGAGCAACCGACTAGAGAGAAAAGAAGGATGAATGTGAAACAAACATGCGTTTTCATTGTTCGCTCCGTTTGTAGCGGCGTTGCCTAGCTGGTTACTATCATAACATCGTATACTGATTCTTAATGCTCAGGAATTTTATTTGCAATTTACCCGCAATCTTTGACGCACGTTTCTGAATGTCGAAGTGTCGGGATGGGGAACGTAGCTCGAAGGAAGTCTTCGATTTGCGCACCTGAACGGCCACGACAAAAGGAGCCACAGCATCATTCCTTGAACTCTGAGACCTTTAGTGCGTCCAGCAATGCGGTCACACGCTCATAGGCATCTCGTTTGATCCGGTCGCGTGCCTCCTTGTCCGTAATCTCGTCGAAGTCCGCGACAGAAGTGGGACCGAGGCTGTCGACCGACACGAACTTTGCTCTGATCTTGCGAAGCCCTTCTTGTACGAGTTTGTTCTGTATGACCGGCTCAAACTGCTTCGCAAGAGCGTCTATGCCTCCTTCAAAGTTCTTCAAACAGAAGTGGATATCCCACGCATCCTTCTCGTTCATCCTTCCATACAACGCCATTCCTTTCATCACGATAAAGGGGACGACTTCGCTCAGGTTTACCTGCACCCTATTGACGGCCCCACCAGGCATCATCCCCTCGACTGTGACCTGCGTGTGATGCTCAAGGGCCAGCTCGCACCCTCGGGCCTTTCTGGCTTTCAGGTCCTCTTGAAGAGGCTGATGACGATGCTCCTTGCCGACACCGCCATATTCACCAGCAAGGAAATCCACCTGAACGGTAATCGGGTCGCCATCGTCAATCTTCACTTCTTTAGTGAAGACGAACGGCTGCTCACCTTGCGTGTAGCCTCGCTTCTCGAGGTGTTGTCGTATTGTTCGATACACATCGTCGGTGATCTCTTCTCTGTCAAGAGCAATGTCAACATCTGTGCTGCCAACATGTTCGGGACCGAAGAGAAAGAAGGGCACCCAGCCTCCAATGAGCACCATCTGCTCACGGTACTCGCCGAGGACCTGCATAAGCTCAATGAGAACGCTCTTTGCAGCTTCTACCTCGCGCTGCCCATACTCTGACTTTGTTGCCATGAAGAACTCAAAGAATGTTGCATCAAGAAATCGGCAGCTTCTTCACCCCTGCCCTTGTAGGTTTTGAGATCGATGTAGATCTGCACATCGGAAACGACCCTTAGGCCGTCGATGTCACGGCTCTTGTAGAAGACCCCGGCGTCGTAGGGTTTGAGAAGCACGACATTCGATCCGGACGGTACAGGTTTGAAGTTCAACGCGCTGGCTACCTGATCTAGATTGACATCAACAAAGACAAAGGACTTGTTCATGCGGACGTGGGGAGCGACGCGTGAAGCCGCAGAAAACAAACCGAGCGCATAGCGAATGTTCTGCTGGCTGCAATAGTTGGCGATCCGGCGTTCGACCTTCTGTGTTTCGTCGAGGGTGTAATAGTCCACGATGATGTTTCTCTTGTAGCGGTAGTTCTCCACCCAAGCATCAATGAGTCGTTGGGGAGATTTGACTCTCATCCGTCGATCCTGTTCAAGGACAAACTCCTCTTCGAGCAACTTCTGCTTCAGCCTTGATACGAGACCTATGCTGATCCCGGCCTCGCCTGCAATCTCCTGGACCTGCCACCACCTGTTCAAGTCGGAGAGGAGGACGCGGGCGACACGACTCGACTTGGGAGAAAAGAGAAACTTGCTCGATCGTTTTGCCGGTTGAAGATTCTTGTTCCCTTTGATTTCAATGTGTATCCCACCAAACGACAGATAGCAGTTACCGACAGCGTCAAGACAGCCAATTTGTTCCTCTTTGCAGGTTTCCATTCCGTCGTCAGAGATGTATGGAGCCCCAACGGCGAGATAGAGATTTTCCTTGTCGGGAAACGCATGACGCAGAGCCTTGAGCTGACCAGCTGCTCTCCTAATAGCGGCTGGCGAGCCATCCGACTTGATTTCCACGAGTATCTCGTACTGGCAGTTCCCAATATCGACGACCGTGTCAATATCGACCTCGGCGTCGGCGAAACGCATGTTCGGCCGAAGATTTACCAGCCTGACATTGGGTAATCGCTCAAGGAGCTCGCTCAGCCGGTTGGCAATCTGCGTCTGTATGTTGGAACTTTGGTCGTTCATTGTTTCACTATATTTGCAGTGTCACCGTCTGATGAAAACCAATATATAGTGAAATATACTCGCAGTCAAGCCCAGTTTCACCTAAAGCACAGTTTCACCAACCGGTGACAACAGCTATAGAGTGAAATACCTCCGTTTTTCTTCAAATTCACCTACACCGGCTTGGTGTCCCAAGGGTTCATCTTTCCGGCATCGGCCACGGTTGTTGTCGGACAACGGGAATGCCTACGTCTCGGAGGAGTTGCGGAAGGACCCCCAGTCGAAAGGCATGACTCAAACGCACGGAGCGCAGTACCATCCGATGACCCAGGAGAAGATCGAGCGGTATCATCGCTCGATGAAGAACGAGATCAATCTGCAGAAGTACTATCTGCCGTGGGAGCTGGAGCAGGAGATGTGAAGGACCGCCAGGGTACGACAATCCGTGAAATAGCTACACTCCTTTGTCTCTCTAAGAACGTCTACGATATCGGCCATGAGTAAAGTCTCCATCCTCAACGTGAGTTTTGACAACATCACCCAGGCTCAGGTTCTCGAGAGGACCGAGACATTTATCAAGTCGACCGATTCCCATTACATTGTTACTGCTAACCCGGAGTTCGTCGTCCGTGCCCAGCGCGACGGACTGTTTCGTCGAATAGTCAACGAAGCCAACGTGAGATGAGGAGCGCTGTCCAGCATCCTCACACAGCGGCGTGAGATCGAAACAAATCCTCTACTGATTCCGCCGCGCGGCGTCCACTCAGGATGGCGCCTTCAATTGTCGCCGGGTAACCCGTCGCGGTCCAGTCTCCTGCGAGGAAGAGTCCCTTGACCGGCGTCTCCGTCCCGGGACGGACTGAATCGACTCCAGGGAGTGATGCCATCGTCGCTCTCCTTTCTTTAATGACGACCTGTTTTGTTACAGCCGCCTCCAGACTGGCAGGGAAGACGGCGCGAACGTCTTCGAGAGCAATCCTCGCGAGATCGGAAGAAGATCTCTCCACAAGCTCGCCCGCTCCGCTCATCACAAGCGTCAGATGTGACGGGCGCACCTTGTCCCCTGTTCGGATCTCCGGCGTGTTGAAAAGCCATTGGAACCTCCCGTCGAGGAGGGCGGCAAACGGTAGAGGCGTCACTGCGCGGTCGAACCACAGATGCACATTGACGATAGCCGAGTGCGTCAGAGCACCCGCCTGACGCAGGATGTTTGAAAGTCCCCCACGAGCGGTTGAATCCCGGAAGACTTCGTCCAGATGCTGGAAGGGAACGGCTGAGATGAGAGCGCGCGAGGAGATCTCCACGCCATTTGCAGCGTGAAGGACAAACCCATCCTGGGTGGCGTCGATTCCGTCGATTCGGAGACCTCTCCTGACCTCCCCCCCATTCGCGAGGATGTACCGCTCGGCGGGTGACGCAATCAGCAACCGGAGGCCGACAAGCGGGAAGGCGAGGGACGAGTTCTCCCTTCTCCCTCCCAACATCGTCTTCAACAAAGTCTGAAATACTCTCGCGCTCGCACGTTCGGGGAGATCATTCATGACAGCCAGGGCGACGACATCCCAGAAACGATGCTGCCACTCCGAAGGCTGATCCGTCCGCGTGAGCCACTCACGAACGCTTACATCGCCGTCCTCGATTCCGTCCTTCAAAAGGTGGAATGCGCGCGTGATAGCCCGCAGGCGGATGGCTGGGCTGCCCAGGGGGAGGGCCAGGAGTCCGGCGAGAAGGTGAAACGGTGAAGGAAGCGGAGGACAGGAGAGCTGTACAAAGCTCCCTCCCCCGCTGAGGAATGGAACTGAGAGCGATGGTTGGACGGAGAGTAGGTGGTCCGAGCCGATGATCCGGAGGAGCTCGCGCGTCGCACTGTAGCACCCCATGAGGAGATGCTGGCCGTTGTCGATCTCCTCTCCCGTTGCCGCGTCGGTGTAGGATGAAGCCCGGCCGCCGAGCGTCCTCCTCGCTTCGAGCAGGACGGGCCGGAGGCCTGCACGGCAGAGATGGACGGCCGCCGAAAGGCCTGCGGCTCCGCCGCCGACGACACTGACGTCGTACTTCACCGAAGCCGCGAGAACTCGTTTTTCAGATACGCGCCGAGCGCAATGATCCCCCTCGATACGGGGGAGAGTGAGATGCGCTCAGTGAAGACATCGTAACGATGGCACTCGATCTTGCGGAGGATTCCCTCATAGATCGCCTCCATCACACGCGCGGCGGTCATGAACGGTTCATCTTCGGGAGTGAGGTGTGCGCGGGCGCTTTCAAAGAAACCGCGGGCACGCTCACACTCGAACCGCATCAGCCGCCTGAATTCCTCCGAGAGCTTTCGCTGGAGAAGATCTTCCTCCGGACAGCGAAAGCGGACAAGATCCTCCTGTGGAATGTAGATCCTTCCCTCCTGTGCATCGAGCGCGACGTCACGGATGATGTTGGTCAACTGGAGAGCCTTGCCGAGGTTCACCGCGTACTCTTTCGCTTCCTCCGTCCTGTATCCGAAGACGGCGATCGACACAAGTCCGACCGTGGAGGCAGCGCGGTAGCAGTACTCCTGAAGCTCCTGGAACGTCTCATACCGGTGCTTCGTCAGGTCCATCTCCATCCCTGCGAGGAGGTCTCGGAATGGTTCGACAGGGATGCCGAACCGTTCAATGACCGTCTTCACTGCGCTGAACACACCGGACGCAGGCTCTCCGTTGAGCGACGCCTCGAACTCCTCCGAGAATTCCCGGAGCCGCCGCCGCTTGTCGGCGGGGTCGCCCGGCTCGTCCACAGCGTCATCGGCCGCGCGGAAGAACTCATAGACCGACATCAGCGCCTCGCGCTTTTCCTTTGGAAGAAGGAGAAGCGAGTAGTAGAAGTTGCTCCGCCGCGCTGTCAGCAGCGGAGACCCGGCACCACCGTCCGCTCTGTGAGATGATGTCATGAGATTGGGAAGAGGATGCGAGGGATCATTGACACGGCATGACGTGTGTGGATCCGCGGCCTGTGGTGCAGAACGTCATAATCCGCTTTGCGGATCAGCTCAAGGATCTTTCTCCCACCGAGCCACGTCGCACCCAACTGAAGCCGCAGGCTTCCGCGGACCATCCGGAGGAGCGGCTTCCCTTCTTCGAACAGCTCTTCGGTCCGGTCGATAAGCCGCCTCATCATCCGGCGGAAGTCCTCGTCAATGACGTACTGCCGCAGCCGCTGATCATTGTACCCTGCCTTTTCCATTTCATCCACCGGCAGGTACACCCGTCCCTGCGGAAGGTCGACTGAGAGATCCTGCCAGAAGTTCGCGAGCTGAAGTCCGGTGCAAATCCTGTCCGACAATTCGTCCATCGCGTCATTGCGGTACCTGAAGACTCTCAGGACGATTCTGCCAACCGGGTTTGCCGAGAAGCGCGAGTACGTGAGGAGATCCTCAAACAACCGCGGCTGCACATGATCAACGTCCATGTGGAAGGCTTTCAGCAGATCGGAGAGAAGGGCCGCCGGGACTTCGAATCGAGTGAGAGCGTCGCAGAGAGCAAGGAACACCGGGTTGTCCGAAGGGGCGCCGCTCGACACCTTCCCAAGCTTCTCCTCCATCGCGCCGAGACGTGCATGGCGCTCAGCGGCCGGGAGCGCCCCTTCGTCTGCGACGTCATCCGCGGAGCGCGCGAAGGCATAGACCGCGGCCAGTGCATTCAGCTCAGCCTTCGGGAGGAAAAATGAGATAACCGGGAAATTCTCATAATGGCGCCGCGCGATCTCACGACACTGTCGGTATGCATCGCGGAGCCCGGGGTGTGGTGGCGCGTCTCTCACAGCGGCGGCGACTCTGATGGCGGGCGTGCTGCCGTCAGGGTCATTCTCCAATTCATCGTCTGCACCGTGACACCTCAAAGCTTCTCGACCGCACTCCGTATGCGCCTGAGTGCTTCCTCGATGTTCGGGACGGAGTTGGCGTAGGAGAAGCGAAGATATCCATCACCGTGTTTTCCGAACGCCGTCCCGGAGAGGGCTGCAATGCCGGCCTCGTTGAGGAGGTAGTCCTCGAGCGCTCGCGACGACCTTCCCGTGCCCGTGATATTCGGAAACACGTAGAAGGCCCCCTGCGGACGATGGCAGCGAAATCCGGGGATGTTGTTCAAACCGTCCACGATCACGTCGCGCCGGCGGCGGAACTCGGCGACCATGGCCTCGACATCCTTCTGCGGCCCGCGGAGCGCCTCGATCCCGGCAATCTGGGTGAAGCTCGCGGTGCAGGAGTTGCTGTTTATCTGGAGCTGCGCCATGCGTTCGGCGAGCTCAGCCGGCATAATGCCGTATCCAAGCCGCCACCCGGTCATGGCGAACGTCTTTGAATACCCGTCAAGGATGATCGTACGTTCCAGCATGCCGGGGAGAGAGGCAATGCTCTTGTGCTGAAACCCGTCATAGATGATACGCCGGTAGATCTCATCCGAGAGGACGATGAGATCATGTTCAACTGCGAGCCAGGCAATCTCACGAAGGTCCTCGTCGGTGAGGACGCCCCCGGTAGGATTCTGGGGAGAATTGAGAACAATCATGCGGGTTCGCGGTGTGATGAGGCGTTTGAGCTCATCGATATCGAAGCGGAAACCCATCTCCTCGCGGAGCACGATCGGCATGGCTTTCGCGCCGATGAAATTGATTACCGACTCGTAGATGGGGAAACCGGGGTTTGGGTAGATGACCTCGTCACCGTCGTTGATGAGTGCGAGGAGGGCGAAAAACATGACCGGTTTGCCGCCCGGAGTCACGACAACGTTCGACGCATCGACCTTGATCCCGCGCGATGCGCTCGTCTCCTCCGCGATTGCCTCGCGGAGCTGAGGGAGTCCTGCCGCCGGTCCATAGTGGGTATAGCCCTCGTCAAGCGCCCTCGTCGCCGCTGCCTTGATATTCCCGGGTGTATCGAAGTCCGGTTCTCCGATTTCAAGGTGGATGATGCTCCTCCCCTGGGCCTCGAGCGCCTTCGCCTTCGCAAGAACGAGGAAGGCGGTCTCAGTCCCGAGTCGCCTCATCCTATCTGCGTATCTGATCATTCTGCCTCCGATGGCAAGACATAGAGTACAACAATAAGCTGTGCAGGAACACCGTTCTCATGAGCCGCGGCGAGCAAGGACCCTCTTCACTGCGGCGATGATCTCCCGATGCGTGAGCCCGAAGGCGCGCATCAGCTCGTCAGGGTCTCCGGACTCGCCGAAGCGGTCATTGACCGCAACGAATTCCATCGGGACGGGATGGCCTCGCACCACCACCTCGGCGACAGCGCCCCCGAGTCCGCCATGGATCTGATGCTCTTCCGCCGTGACGATGGCTCCCGTTTCACGTGCCGCGAGGATGATCGCATCCCGGTCGATCGGCTTGATCGTGTGAAGGTTGATGACACGTGCGTCGATCTCATCTTTCGAAAGCTCCTCGGCTGCGACGAGGGCTTCCCACACCATCGCACCGCAGGCAATGATCGACACATCGCTCCCCTCCCTGAACACCTCCGCCCGCCCCACCTTGAACGGTGTCGACTCGTTCGTGTAAAGGGGAACCGCCTCCCGGCCGAACCGGAGATAAACCGGACCGGTGATCTCTTCCGCCGCGGCGATCGTTGCCTTCTTCATCTCCACTGCGTCGCAGGGAACAATCACAGTCATGTGAGGGAGGACGCGTGTCACGGCAATCTCCTCGAGCGCCTGGTGCGTCGCGCCGTCGGGTCCAACGGAGATCCCTGCGTGTCCGCCGCCGATCTTCACATTGGCCTCGTTATAGCACACCGAGACTCTCAGCTGGTCAAGGTTCCGTGCCGACGCGAAGACACCGTACGTGGACATGAACGGAACATAGCCGGTGAGAGCGAGCCCGACTGCCACCGTCGTGGCGTTTTGCTCGGCGATGCCGAGACTGAAGAAGCGGTCGGGGAACCTGTCGCGGAACATGGAGGTCATTACCGAGCCCGTGATGTCGGATCCGAGAACGACGACGCGAGGGTCTTTCTCTCCCGCCGCCACGAGGCCTTCTCCAAAGCCGTACCGTGTCGCTTTCTTCTGTGGCGGCGCCGTCACATCGAACATGCCTTCCTCCCTTTCATTGCATGAGGGTCATTGAAGCTCAGCAAGCGCCCGTTCCCCCTGCTCCTTCGACGGAGGTTTCCCATGCCAGGTATAGTCGTCCTCCATGAACGAGACGCCCTTCCCCATAATCGTGCGGGCGACGATGGCGGTCGGGCGGCCCTTCACAGAGCGAGCTTCCCGGAACGCCGAGAGGAGCGCATCGAAATCGTGCCCGTTGGCCTCGACAACATGAAGGCGAAACGCCGAGAGCTTCTCGCCGAGCGGATCAAGGCCCATGACCTGCTCGGTGCGTCCGTCGATCTGGCAATAATTCCGGTCGATGATGATAGTGAGGTTGTCAAGCTTGTAGTATCCCGCGGCCATGAGGGCTTCCCAGATTGAGCCCTCCTGCATCTCGCCATCGCCGCAGAACGCGAAGACATGCCAATCCGATTTCGCAAGATACTTCCCGCCGATCGCGATGCCGACGGCGATGGAGAGCCCCTGTCCAAGCGAGCCAGCGGACGTCTCGAGACCGGGGAGCCCCATGTCACGCCCCGGGTGGCCTTGCAGCCGGGTGCCAAACTTGCGAAGCGTCATCAGCTCTGCTTTCGGGAAGAAGCCCGCCTCGGCAAGCGTCGCATAAAGGACCGGGCATATATGTCCGGCAGAAAGAACAAATCGATCCCGGTCCGTCCAGAGAGGCTCATCCGGACGATACCTCATTACGCCTCCGAAGTAGAGCGTAGCGAAAATGTCTGCGGAGCCGAGCGGGCCGCCGGAGTGGCCCGATTTCGCCTCGACGAGCATACGGATGATGTCGCGGCGGATCTCCTTCGCCATGTCGCGAAGCTCATGGACGGACAGCACGCGTTGTTCCATGTCTCTCCCGCAAGGTGGTTCCTCTTCAGCTCACCGCACAGTCCTTTTCCCCGCAGTAGAAAGGAGTTGTGGGCTCGCCGGAGCGTCGGCACGGTCTGTTTCCGCACCGGGGTTAGCAATTGTGAATGTGCAAAAACTGTACTAATTTACGCCACACCCTGTAGAGAAGCAACAAGAGTCTCAGAGATGAAACAGGCAACTCCCGATTTCACCGGCCTCTCCCGGAAGGCATTCGACTTCATGAAGGGGCTGCGGAAGAACAACAACAAGCAATGGTTCGACGCACACCGCGAGATGTACGAAAACGATCTTGTGGCACCTGCCCGGGCGCTCATTTCACAGCTCGGCGAGTTCATCCATTACCTCAATCCCGCCTTTGAAGTGGAGCCGAAGTTCAACAAGGCGATCATGCGAATTACGAAGGATATGAGGTTCGCGAAAGGGGCTCCCTACCGCGATTACTTTCTCGTCCGGTTTGGGCGTTGGAAAATGGACAGCGAGCTGTTTCTTGTCTGGACCTCGGAGGGGCTGGAAGTCGGCATCTTTGTCAACAACAGTCCGAAGGAGGACACATCATTCTTCCGGGCAAACGTGACACAGGCGCCTGAGTTGTTTGTCAAAACGTGCAACGAGTTTGGCATTGGCCGCACATTTTCAGTATTCGACCTCGCCGGCGACAACGAGACCATCATTCCGCGGTTCGACCCCGCACGGGACAAAGACCGGATTGCACAGCTCAGGATGTTCCTTATCGAGAGGTCGCACCCTCCGTCGCACAGGCGTCTCTACAGGCCTGAGTTCCTCACCGATATCATGACGATCTTCTCGCGGCTTTATCCCATCTGGATATTCGCCGCCTCGACTCATCCCGCCGATGACCTTGAACGCTACCGTTCCCTCGTCGACCCCCACGATCTTCCGAAGTCGTGAGGCGTTGATCGCGACGACGGATTATTGCGGCATGAGCTTCAGAAGGTTGGGAGCGAGGTGAGGACCTAGCCTGTTCAGCGTTCCATGCTCCCGCCGCGCGCCGTGGGATTCAAGGGTGTAGA
>Ga0210056_1002545_pt1 | contig 15322 bp, 17 predicted proteins | sample CryGeyCG2014_080_2_FD_183965 | JGI IMG/M metagenome (GOLD analysis project Ga0210056, IMG submission 183965) | Groundwater microbial communities from aquifer - Crystal Geyser CG07_land_8/20/14_0.80 (SPAdes) (version 2) | ecosystem: Environmental > Aquatic > Deep subsurface > Groundwater | place... | reverse complement strand
TGCCGCTTAACCAGACAAAGATGTTCAGTTGTGTAGACCGGGGCGCATTGCTGATGAAAAAGGAGTATTCGGGATTCTTTCCTGATGTGCGCCTGATGACAAGCCAGACATTCCGGTCAGGCAGACCATTTTTGCACAATGTTACTCGCCTTTTGGTAAATTCGTATACGATGGGTCCTTTTGTCCCTTCAGAAACAGTACGCCGATACCAGAAATAATCGTTCAGACCCTTGGCAAATTCATCAACACGGACGGAGCCCCTTTCCGTTTCGGGAACCACCTTTCTGCTTCTGACGACGCCTCTGTACTTGAACTGTTTCTCCGTTACAACGGGACCATGAAACCAGAAAAGGGTCTCAGAAGGAATCGCCAGAAAATAAACAACGCCAGGAATGTTCTCGACAGCCTTGAGGAAGTCCTCGCTGTTGGTATAAACCGAATCTGCCGCTACATACTTGAAAGGAAGAATCTGATCCTCTCGTATCTTCCGGAACATTTCCGCTGCAAGCTGGGGCTTGGTCTTGAAAGAAAGATCCTCAGGGAAACGACATTTTTCCCGTCTCTCTTTGTGGCTATCTTCAAACCACTTCTCGGGTATGAACAACCGATCGTCAATCAGTGTGTAACCATGTCGCGATGCGTAAGCTGCGAAAACACCCACCTGAGAGTTTTCAACCTTCCCTATGGAACCACAGTACTGTCTCGATACACCGGCAGAATCATCACCCTTTTTTACAAATCCGGATTCATCAAAGATCAGGACGGCATCCTGATCTCCCATATCTTCTGCAACCTGTTCATGGTGACGCTTCAAAATCTTATCGTTATCCCACACTGCATCACTTATAAATCGTTGCATGGATCGAACATCGCCCCCGTCTACATGGATTGCCATCGGTTCAATGGACTTCCTCTCCAAGCCGCTGAATTGACCGGATAGATACCGGAACAAATTCTCCCACGGCTCGCTCCGTGAAAAGCAATCCCGGAACTGTTCATGGTATGTCTTCAACTCATCCATAAAACCGTCAATGTCACTTTTATTCATGTTGAATTTCGGAATAGGAAATGGTATACACTCTTTACGGCATGCTGGCAGCATAATCTGTTCCTCCTCCCTTTGTCTTTGCTGGACAGATTATGCAGAAATATCTATCGCCTGTCAATATCTATTTGTCGTTGTAGGGATAGTCCTTGCCTGATTTTTGTGCATCTGAACCGAATATAGATGCATTATATTTGTCTTGTAACCCGCATTCCGCAAACTATGACGTAACATATTGATTTGATTTAGTATCATTTTTAATTTTTATGGACTACATGATCATTTTCGGCATTTTGAGTTGCATTTTGCTTATCAGTTCCCTCTGTTGCGTGTTGAGCTTAACCGGCTTCCGTGCTATTTTGCCTGAAAGCTGGTCCAGTAGTGTCACCATGTCACCATTGCGAAAAGGTGCATAAAGATTCTTGGAGTTCAAGTAATCGATACCATTTATCTTTTTCATCCGTTCCGCAAGGTCTCTATTGAGAAAGTAGGCTAAGACACAAATGCTGTACGTTGCCCGGACATGAGAGGCAGTATAGACATAGAACGGCCTGATCTCCAGGAATGACTTGATATGCTTGAAGGCATCCTCGATCTTGGTCTTGTCCCGGTAGGCACGGATGATCTTCTGTCCCGGAAAGGCAAAGGTTCCGGTTTGATGATGGATATCTGTGTGATTGGAGACAAAAACACACAGACCATCAAGGCGTTCAATCTGCGTTATTATCTGTGCTGGTCTTTTTTGTATCGTAATCTGGAAAGATCGGGTGGTTGAGTCTTTACCCCGTTTGTTGGTTCTTTTTAATGAGACCTCGGTCAGGACAGGATCATTGAAACACTTTCTGATCTTGAGCCGTCTGAGTTCTTTGAAAATGGTTTGTCTGGTTTTCTCGGAATCCCGGCTGCGGGTGGCTTCAGCAAGCTCTTTGTTCTTGGCAACAAGAAACGCTTCAAAAGCGGCGATTTTCCCCCGACGGGTAGTTCTTTCTTCCTTGCAAAGGACGGGATTGAAGCCCAGGATATACCGGCGACCTTCATAGATACCCAAGTCCTTGAAGGAAAGGGATTCGTCATAACAATCCCAGTCATGCAGGCGCTCTTTGAAATTATTCCAGTCAACGCCGTCCAGGGCATCCCATTCTATTGTGCCGATACTGGCGATCTGATCCTTGTCTAAGGCGGAGATATACTTGAGTCCTCTGGCGCTGATGGCATCCAGGTTCTTATCGGAGACGATGCCCCGGTCAAAGACGAGGGTGATGTTTTTCAACCCAAATCTTGTCTGGCAGGCATCCACGTTTCCAATCAGGGTCTTCACTTCTGCCGTGTTGCCCGGATAGACATCCCATTTGAAAGGATAGCCTTTGTCATTGACCATGATCGCCAGGAGTACCTGTTTGTTGTAGGGCTTGTCATCTTTGCTGTGGCCGCAATGGGCTATGGGACACTTGATCCCGACGAAATAGGAGGAAGACAGATCATAGTTGACCAGATCGTAGCTTTGTTTATCTTTCCTGTAGGTTATCCGGAACAGATGATCTTCCAGGTTCCGATGATTTGCATCGATCTGGTCCAGTTCGTGGTAGATCTTGTCATCGTTGAGGTTTTCCAGACAATGACCTGCCACATCGGCTAATGAGGTTTGGGCGGCCCATTGGGGGATGCTGTAGTGGGAACAGGGAGCCACGCATTTATTTATGGTCAGGATCTTGGCAATCAAATCTGTGGATAGGTCGCTCTGGGTAACGGGATCACGAAAGGCCTTGGAAAACTCCCATTCATCCCACAGGGCATTTGCCACCGCCAGATCCAGGAATGGCCTACTTTCAACTACAGATATCTGATCTATAGTGGTAAGAACCTGCTGGGGATCGGACATGGTTTTGCAGATCATCTTGATCTGTTCCTTCTGGGAATCGGTCAGTTTTCCGATGGACCAGAGGACCCGTTTTTTGACTTTTCCGCATTCCCGGTAGGATTCGGCAATGAAGTAGGACTTGTATATGGTGTCTTTATATTTTGCGGTTTTGTAACTGAGATGCATAGGGTAGCCCAAGTCGTTATTATGGACTACGTATATCATATTATTAATTGAATTGTCAAGAGTATTTACAGTGAGTATCATTAATATTTATGGACTACATAACAAAACAGGTTAAGATGATTATCCAATAAGATCATCATGTTATATCAATTTTTGGCTATAAATCGTGCGGAAGTCGGGTTGTAAGTCTAAGTCAAGCTTTTTTTGACAACCTTTCTGCGGAGATTAAGACGAGGCACTATTCCCGGAAAACGCTCAAGACGTATGCGGATTGGAGCCGCAAGTTTCAGAGCTACCTGAAAAATAAGCATCCTGACGCTTTGACAGCGGCTGACGTGAAGGAATATATCACCTATCTTGCAGTGAACTGCAGGGTTGCCGCATCTACTCAGAATCAGGCGTTCAATGCTTTATTGTTTTTATACCGGCATATCCTGAAGAAGGATTTTGGCGTCCACAAAGACATTCCGCGCGCCAAGAAGTCGAGTTATATCCCCGTGGTGCTTTCGCGTCAGGAGATTGACGCCGTGTTGAAGCGTCTCAATTATCCTTTATAATCTTGCGGTCAAGCTGCTGTATGGTTGCGGACTCCGGCTCTTTGAATGTATGAATCTGAGGGTGAAGGATTTCAATTTCGACGCTCTGATACTAACCGTCCGCGGGAAAGGCAATAAAAGCCGGACCGTCCCGATTTCGCAAAAGATCGTTCTGGAGCTGGCCGTGCAGATTGAGGCTGTAAAAAAACTCCACGATGAGGATATCGCGGCCGGCTACGCGGGTGTGTTTCTTGAAGACCAACTGGAAAAGAAATATCCGAGAGCCGCGAAGGACTTTATCTGGCAATGGTTTTTCCCTCAGCAGTCATTGACCGTCCTGGAGGATACGAAGGAACGGAGGCGGTATCATCTGCATGAAAGACATATCCAGGAAGCGCTTTACGAAGCGGTCCGGCGGGCTAAGCTCACAAAGCGCGTTACTTCGCATACCTTCCGTCACAGTTTCGCGACCCATCTCTTGCAAGCCAATTACGATATACGAACCATCCAGGTGATGCTGGGACATAGCGATGTGAGGACGACTATGATTTACACGCATTGCGTCCCGAGCAGAACCCTGAAAGAAGCAAGAAGTCCGCTTGATTTTTGAGCTAACTGTTATGTTTTGCAAAATTCCTTTTGCCTTACCCCTTATCTTTGGAGGATATATGAAATGGACTGATGAAGCTGAAGAGGCCGTAAAAAAGGTTCCTTTTTTTGTGAGAAAGAGGGTTCGGGAACGCGTTGAAAAAGAGGCATCTGAGGCTGGAAAAAGCGTTGTGACGATTGCGGAAGTCAAAACAACTCAAAAGCGGTACCTTTCCGGAATGGCTTCTGAAATAAAGGGATATCAGCTTGATACATGCTTCGGTCCGGGTGGGTGTCCGAACCGGGCATATGGCGGAGACGATTTATCAAAAAGAATCGAAATGCTTTTGAAGGAAGAAGATATGCTCGGTTTTTTGAAAAAAAACGTCAAGGGCGATCTTAAGTTTCATCATGAATTCAGGATAACCTTTTCGGATTGCCCGAATGCCTGTTCCCAGCCCCAGATAAAGGATATAGGAATAATCGGGGCTGTTTTACCGACGATAACGGATGAAATATGCTCACTTTGCGAAGCTTGCGTCGGTTCATGTGCTGAAGGCGCTGTTTCAATTGATAAAGAGAAAGAAGTTCCGGTGATAAATTTTGATCTTTGCTTAAAATGCGGCGGATGCATAAAGGCCTGTCCGACAGGAACAATAGCATCCGAAAGGAACGGTTTCAGGGTATTACTTGGAGGAAAACTGGGAAGACATCCACGGCTTGCGCGTGAAATAGGGTGCATATTAAACGACGACGAGGCGTTTGAGATTGTAAAAGCCTGCGTAAGGGTTTATAAGAAAAAGAGCTCCGGAGGAAAGCGGTTTGCGGAGATATTTGATGATGCGGATTTCAGCGAACTGGAACAGCTTTTTTGTTAAAAATTCAACTTAGGATATCATGGGCGTACCTCCCAAAACGATAAGACCATCATAGGACCCAATGCCTACATAATGGGTAGGTACTTTTCAATTTCATACTCTGACACATGGATCCGGTAACGGTCCCATTCGATCTTTTTGTTTTCAATAAATTTATTGAAAATATGGTTGCCTAAGGCTTCCCTTACAAGTTCAGACTTCTCAACCTCACAGATAGACTCGTAGAGATTCCCCGGCAGTTCTTGTATATTCATCTCTCTGCGCTTTTCCGGGGTAAATTCATAGATATCCTCTTCGATCGGCGCCGGCATCTGATAGTTTTTCTCGATTCCCTTCAATCCGGCAGCCAGCATGACGGCAAAGGCCAGATAGGGGTTACAGGCGGGATCGGGAGAACGAAACTCGACACGGGTCGCTTTTTCCTTACCCGGTTTATACATGGGGACTCTGACCAAAGCGGAACGGTTCCGCCTGGCCCAGGCAATATATACCGGCGCCTCATATCCGGGGACCAGCCTTTTGTAAGAGTTAACCCACTGGTTAAGGACGGCGGTAATTTCCCGTGAATGTTTCATGATACCGGCGATATAATTTTTCGCCACATGGGAAAGATGGAATTTGTCATTGGGATCATGAAAGGCATTCGCATCACCCTTAAAGAGAGACTGATGGGTGTGCATGCCGCTTCCATTCTGGCCAAATAAAGGCTTGGGCATAAAGGTGGCATAATACCCATGTTGTCTCGCTATTTCTTTGACCACCATTCTGAGGGTAACGGTCTTATCGGCCATCTTCAAACCCTCGTCATACCGCACATCAATCTCATGCTGGCTTGGCGCAACTTCATGATGGCTGTATTCCACCTGAATCCCCATATCCTGGAGGGCAAAGATAGTATCTCTTCTCAAGTCACCTCCCATGTCCAAGGGCCGAGCATCAAAGTATCCGCCCTTATCAATAATCTTTGGGGCCTCGCTGTTTTCAAAATAGAAGTACTCAAGTTCCGGTCCCGCATAGAAGGTATAACCCATATCAGCGGCACGCTTCAAAACCCTTTTCAGCACATAACGAGGATCGCCCTCATAAGGGGTTCCGTCGGGATTCAAGATATCACAGAACATTCTGCAGACAGGCCTTTCCGTACCTCTCCAGGGTAAAAACTGTAAGGTCGTGGGATCGGGTTTGGCGATCATGTCGCTTTCTTCGATCCGGGCAAATCCTTCAATAGAAGAGCCATCAAACCCCATGCCTTCCGTCAACCCTTCCTCCAGTTCCGAGGGAGTAATCGCAAAACTCTTCAAGATACCGAGAACATCCACAAACCATAATTGAATAAAACTGACACTTTTATCCTTTACAATCTTTTTTACATCTTCAACGGTTTTACAAATCATTTTTTACCTCCTTATCTTGAATATCGTTGCCGAATTCCAGTACAGACTGACCGAGTAAGTTACTATACGGATAACCTCATCAACCATTCACCGGCTGCCCGTTCATCAGCTTAATAACTGCACAATCGGAGAAATAGTCTATGATATTCAGGCAGCCGTAGTCCTGTTCAAGGGAATAAAAATATTTCAGGGAAAGGTTCATGGTGTCAGCAAGGATCACACGATTTACTCCGCCGTGGGCAACAAGAACAATATTCCCCCCGTAGTTTGCATCCAGAATCCCCTTTAAGGTAGAAATGACTCTTTTAGACAAATCCCGGATACTCTCCCCTCCCGGTATCCTGTAATCGTCCAATCTTTTCCTTCGCTTGTCGAGGGCGCCGGGGAACTGTGCCTCTGTTTCCTCGGGAGTCAACCCTTCCCACAGTCCGATGTTCAGCTCCCGCAGGGTGAAGTGGGCCTCAGGTCTGAGACCGTGTTCTGCGGCAATGATCTCAGCCCCCTTCTTTGTCCGGATCAGGTCACTGCAATAGACACCCGTTAGATTCTTATCCCTGAGCATCTTCGCCACCGCCTCCATCTGCCTGACCCCTAATTCGGTTATGTCTACGTCCTTATGGCAGTTGTACGTCCCCTCGGAAAAGTTTACCACCTGTCCATGTCTCACCAAATACAACCTGCTACAGACGTCATTCATACACCCTCCATTGTACAATTCAATCTTGCGGTATCAAAACAAACTTTACGGGAACATTCACCCATACGGTAACTGGCGTACCCATCCTTCTTGCCGGCTCAAATTTCCATTCCTTCACCGCCTTAAGGGCAGATGTATCCAGGAGAGCATATCCCGATGATTTTTCTATCTTTACCTGGCCTGCTCTGCCATTGGAAAGCACCTCTACCAAGAGCAGAGCTACCCCCTCGTATCCCTTCCTGCGGGCTACCATTGGATAAAGGGGAGGAGAATTTTCGCTGTACCGGGGAACAGCCAAGACCTCTCCTGTCGTTCCTGGAAACGATCTCTCCACGAAGGCAGGCACATCTGCCATACCGCGAGGTGAACCACCCGCTCTACCTTCAACCTCCCCTGTGGGGGCTGAATCCCTTACAGTGATGGATTGACCGACCGACCTGATTTCAACTATCTCCCGGGGGACCGCTTCCGTTGCTTTTGTGTCCGCTGTCTCCTTTTCTTGCATCGGTCTACTTGATATGTCCGGCCCGGTTATCTTCTTTTCTTCCCCGGCAGGTGTTTTTCTTTTTTCTTTCTTCACATCAAGTAACGCAGGCGGCCTTTCCGCCTCCTCTATCCCGGGAAGGGCCAGTATCTTAAGGTGATGTTGATTCTCTGTATTTAAATAAACGGGCGGTGATGAAATGGATATGTGGCAGAAAGCAATGCCGAAATGAACAACCAGCGCGCCAAAAGCCGCAAAAACCAGGTCTTTTTTAAATGTTACTTTTTCCACCTTGTCTCCAGAGACAGGCCGGCAATGCCGGATCTCCTAACCAAATCCATGACAGAAATAACCCTCTCATAAGGGGCCCTTCTATCTCCCCTGATAATAACCTTCGTTTCCGGGGATTTACCACGAAGGGAGATTAACCGTGAAAGTAGTTCCGCCTCACTTACCTCATTTTTATCAAAAAATATCTTTCCCTCTGAAGAGATGCCTATCTCCGTGAAGTCTTTTCTGTCAACACAAGAGGTTGAGGCGGCAGGCAGATCAACCTGTATCCCCCGATGGATGGTCATGGAGAGGATCGCAAATATAAAGGTGGCCAAGAGAAGAAAGATGACATCAATTAACGGTATCATCTCGACTCTTGTTTTGCCGGAGTACCGCTTTGAAATCTTCATTTTTGCGAATTTCTCCCGTTCCTGTTTTTCTCAAAGATTATTTCTATGTTGGTACCGTACTTTTCCATCTCCCATGCAGCTTTTTCAGCCCTCGATAAAAAATAATTATAACATATGAGGGCCGGGATGGCGATAATCAGACCGAAGGCGGTAGTGATAAGGGCCTGGGCAATACCCGCCGTAATCATCTGGGGATGCTCCACACCTACAACACCCAGCATATTAAATGAGTAGATTATCCCTGTCACCGTTCCGAGGATACCGAGAAGGGGGGAAAGGGTGACCATTGTATCAAGAACAGGCAGGTAGCGTCTCATCCGGCCGATCTCTTCATCAGCGCTCATCTGCAAGGCATCCCTGAGAGAAAAATCACGATGGACTACTCCGCAGACGATGACCCTGATGACGAAGTCGTGGGTGTTCTCGGTGATACTCTTTGCCTCTCCATATTGCTCCTTTTCTATCAGAGACATCAACTCATCCAGCAATCTCCTGTCGCGATTCCTCTCCTCTCTTACCCAGAATATCGCCCGTTCAATGATTACCGTCAGAGATATGAGGGAACACAGCAGAAGGGGATACATGATCGGTCCCCCCTGAAAAAAATAGTCTAACATGGTTCTCTTCTCCTTTTCGATACTTCTGGAACTTTTACCGTATACTATTTACTCTCTAAACTGTCCAGTGCATTCATAATAAGCGGTTAGATACGTAGAGAACAACCCCCTCTGGGCGGGGATGGTCAAAAAGGCGGAAGACTACCTCAACAGTCTTTTGTGTCTTATTATCCTTCCGTAATTGCCTTCTAATTCATGTTGAATTTCGGAATGGGAAATGGTATACAGTCTTTACGGCATGCTGGCAGCATAATCTGTTCCTCCTCCCTTTGTCTTTGCTGGACAGATTATGCACAAGGATATATCACCTATCAATATCTAATTGCTGTTGTAGGGTTAAAACCGGAAAATCAAAGATTTTCGTAACTATTCAGCCACCAAGGCACAAAGACCCAAAGAGAAGATGGATATAAATTGAATAACGGAGTTTTCTCATTAATTTCAATGTGCCATGCATTAAAAAGGCTATTATAAAGAATTAATCCTATAATCTTGGTGCCTTTGTGCCTTTGTGGCAAGATACCTGAGTAGTTACAGATTTTCCTCAAATTGCTCTCAGCAAATTCTTTTATCCACAAAACTATTCTTACCGAGAATTTTCTTTTAAGAAAAACACTACACACGGACAAAACACGATGTTTGTCAGGGTTGCCATTAATATCCCGTCGGAGAAGACATTTTTATATGCCGTCCCTGAAGCCCTAAAAGAGGGAATCACCGTGGGTAAACGGGTCTTCATCCCCTTCGGAAAGAGAAGGCTGATAGGCTACATCATAGAAAAAACATCCGCTACAACCTGTGAAAATATTGATACTAAAGAGATTATCTCCATATTGGACACTGAACCCCTCTTCAATGAAGATGACCTGAGATTTTACCAGTGGGTGTCCCATTACTATATTCATCCCCTCGGTAAAACACTGGCCGAGATCCTGCCCGGCGATAAAGTTATCCCGAAGAAAGAAAAGATCATCACATTGAATCTCGAAGACACACCCCCCCTGAAACTGACGGAAAAACAGGACAAAATAATTAATTTTCTTAAGCTGCGCGGTAAGACGATCCCCCTGTCCATCATAAGTCAAACTTTCAAGAACGCCTCCTCTCTGATCAAGAGCCTGGAAAGAAAGGGACTTATTTTCGTCTCCGAAAAAGAGGTCTGGCGATCCGTCGGCGTGACTTCTGATATCGGTAAAAATGACCGGCATATCGTCCTGAATGAAAACCAGAAAACAGCCCTTGAGGAGATCATGAAAGGCCTCTCCTCCGGCCGATTTTCTACCTATCTTCTCCACGGCGTGACGGGAAGCGGCAAGACAGAGGTGTATCTCAAAGCCATGGAAGAAACTCTCCGGTTAAAGGGAGGGGTGATCTTCCTTGTCCCGGAAATAGCCCTCACACCTCAACTGCTCTCCCGCTTGAACGGAAGGTTTCAGGACCACAAGATCGCAGCGCTTCACAGCGGCATATCAAGGAACGTCCGGTATGACCAGTGGCGACGGATACAACGGGGGGAGATCACTGTGGTTGCGGGCGCCCGCTCCGCCCTGTTTGCACCGGTGAGGAATTTAAAGTTGATCATCGTGGACGAAGAACATGACACCTCTTACAAACAGGAGGACCGGCTGAGATACAATGCCCGTGATCTTGCCATCGTAAAGGCAAAACTCAATTCTGCCCTTGTTATCCTTGGTTCTGCCACACCGGAAATCCAGAGCTACTTTAATGCGAGGGTAAAAAAATATAACTACCTGTCATTGCCTGAAAGGGTGGAAAACAGACCTCTGCCGCAGGTGGATGTCATTGATATGAAGGGAGAAAGAGATGAAAGAGGAAAGGTGCCGGTCTTATCCCGGTCACTGAAAGATGCGATCCATGATGCTCTAAAAGAGGGGAAACAGACGCTCCTGTTTTTGAACAGGCGGGGTTACAGTACCTTTATGCTCTGTCTTGAATGCGGCCATGTCTTTAAATGCCCGAATTGCGCTGTGTCTATGACATACCACGCCCATCCCGGCGTTCTGCAATGTCATTACTGTGATTATGCAATCAAGGCCCCTCCCCTCTGTCCCGGCTGTCACGGCAGCCGCATCGTGAGTTACGGTATGGGGACGGAAAGGGTAGAGGAGGAGGTAAAAAACATCTTCTCCCATGCCCGCATCGGGAGGATGGACAGCGATACAACGGCACGGAAGGGGGCCTATGAGAGGATACTCTCAACCCTCCACAGGCAGGATATAGACATTCTTGTTGGCACACAGATGATTACTAAGGGACATGACTTTCCGGCGATCACCCTCGTCGGTGTAATATCGGCCGACACATCCCTGAATATTCCCGATTTCAGGGCTGCAGAGAGGACATTTCAACTTCTCACCCAGGTCTCAGGAAGGGGAGGCAGGGGCGATTCACCGGCAAGGGTGATCGTTCAGACCTTCAATCCCGGTCACTATAGCATCAGGAGAGCAAAAGATCATGACTGTTCAGGATTTTACGAAGACGAACTCCCTCTGAGAAAGGCTCTTCTATATCCCCCCTTCTCCCGTATCGTCGTCCTGCACCTTCAGAGTCTAAAAAAAGATCGGGGTATGAAGGGTATCGAAAATCTCAGGAAAACCATGGGAGATCTTTTTAGGATCAACAATTTGGCGGGGAAAGTAGAGGTCATCGGTCCGGCAGAGGCCCCTATCGCCAGGATCAGGGGGAGATACAGGTGGCAGCTCCTTTTGAAGGCTAAGGATATTAGGATACTTCATACCCTGACCAGGGATCTCCTGGCAAGATTCAAGAGAGGCGGTTTAGATATCAGGGTGGATGTGGATCCGGTAAACTTCATGTAGAAAAGTAAGCCTGTGTCAGCGAAATTTGAGCGGGTGGCTCAGCTGATGAACGGATATATCTTTGAGCATCACCTTGATCTGCACCGTGAATGTTCCCCAGCCCCGGGCGGTAACCTGAAACTTGTCGCTGCGCGAGCAGACCACACGTACTGGATTCGGGAATGTCGGGTGCAGAGTGTACTCCACACATCGGATCCGGTCGAGCTCAGCGGGAGCGCCTTCGATATAGACGCCCCACTCCCACCATCCCGGCTCGATCTGCCGTGACCAGTTCCTCGCGGTCACTCTTAGGGAATCTGGAGCGGGTTGCTGTTTAAAAACCAGCGGATGCTCCCGTGCCTCGATACGGCCGTTCTTGTATAGGATGTTAACCTTCACTGTGAAGATACCCCATCCCTTGGTGGAATGGGCAAATTTGGTTTCCGGCTGGTTGCAGACCTTGCGCACTGGATCTGGAAACGTCGGATGCAGGGTGTACTCGACACACCGGATCTGACGCAGCGTTTCTGGGTCGGCGTCAACGAATATTGTCCACGTCCAGCGACCGGCGCCGACATAACTCGACGTATTTTTGATCCTCAGATCGGCAAAGCTGGGGGAGACGGCCACAGCCAGCACTACCGCCGTGCTTAATGCGATCGCCTTTTTTCGCCAGATCCTCAGCATGAGGCCGTCACTCCTGCACCTGCTTGCGCGCCGTGGCCGCGGTTTCCCGTATACTGTGATCATCTGTCTGCCAGATTCCTTTTGGCGTTCGGAAGATGATGAAGAACGGCGTCTTCATATCCGGCACTTTAACCTGGACAGATAGCGCGCCTTCGCTCATTTTCGTGATAATCGGAATGGGCTCTTGACCTTTGGGCGTCTTGATAAACGCCTGTGGACTAAACTGTGGATTTCTTGGGTTCACTTCATCGGGCTCGAAATGTACGTTAAGCCGCACCATGATTGGACCGGTGTAAGGGCCAGGCTGCAGGGGTGGAGGTAATTTGGTCAGAGCGAACAGGATTCCGCCGATCAAAAGGCCACAGAGGAGCACAATTGCTACACCCTTGAGACTGATAACACCAAATATGGTCGCCTCACCAGGGCCTCCCAATACGGCGTCTCTAAAATCGCGTCGGATGATTAACGCCGCCACCAGCGCCATGAGCAGCAAGGCGAAGAAAACAGCAATCAGTCCTGGGATGGAATACTGCATCGTACCTTCCGATTACGCATAACGGGCTGGCAATGGAGCGCAGCGGAATTGACAGTCCGTTATGATGCGGTTGTTATGCTGGTTTATTCGACTTGCATCTTTTGTAAACAAACTCAGGATCGAGATCAACGCCACATTCCCATTCAATTGTGTCGAACGCAACCCGAACCCGTCTGAATGCGTCGTAGTCTTTAAGTCGCCGAAATATACCGAAATCAAGAATCGGCTTCATGTCAAGACTGCCATTTTCGCCATTATCAAAAATGACGGAAAGTACATAGTTGTCGCCGGGAATAACTTCTTTCACTGAAGGATACATAGTCTTACTCCTTACTGAAGAGGTTGAATCTTGAACGGTTCCTCCCCATTCATCACAAGTTTCCAATCTGCCAATAGCTCTTCTTGATGCAACTCCGCCCACGTAAGTACCAATTTTGTTTGCCTGACTCGTTGTAGTATACATGAAAATGCGGCGGCTGATGTTCGCCAGGTGCAAAATACATCCGGATGATGATCCCGTAAAACATTGAAATGGTTGGCATCGTTTCTATCCTTTCTATACGTGTTGCAAGCAATCGTTCAAATTACCTCATTAAGCCAATGCTCTTGGGATCATCTTTTCTCTTGCCGGACAGTCTCAATTTCATAAAGTTGACGGACAACCGGAAGGGTCTGCTTAAGTATGTTCTTGGCCTCTTCTTTTCTTACAATGCGGTTGCCGTGTATTATGTGTAGTTTGTCCCCGTTCTTACTTTATGAAGCGGTTTGCGCATTTTGTCAAAGACGTTGACACGGTCACATAACTGATTAATCAGTTCGAGCTTACCAAAGTTAAAAGCGCTGACATACAAAGCAGTGAAGAGTACGAGGCTCATGAATGCTTCGCGTGCTGAGAGGTAAGGTTTTGGCCTTGGCACCGGGATCGGAAATTATATCTCAGCAAAAGCAGTAAGTGCACTCTTCACTTGGCCGGATTCCCAATCCGCCTTCAGTAAGGCGTCTTCAATCTGTGGTCACGAAAGACCGCTCGCCAAAGCATCCCTGACAAAGTTTAACAATTCCTCAATTGATTGCCATTGTTTTTCTTCCTTATGTGCCAACGCGCCGATCAGCGGGCGGCGGCTTTTTGCCGCTCCGCTGCATTGGCACTGTTAGGCGGCCTGCTGCTATGAGTCCTCCTGCAACAACACTCGAAATCCCGCTTGTTCAAAATGCTCATCCGTGGTCAACGCTTCGGTAATCCCCCGCTCTTGCATAACAACGAACGAGACACAATCGGTCAGTCCCCATTCCTTATCAGGACGCTCTCGATAGAGTTTGACCGCTCTCGCATACAGGTCTTCTGACAGTGGAACAATCTTTACGTTGGGGTCTGCTTCCAGTGCGTTTAACAACTTTACCGCTGCTTGACGATAGCGTTGTTTCGCCAAAGCGTTCCCAAGTTCCAACAAGACTGCACGCGTTGTTACCAAGCGTGTCTTCGCAGCTTCTAACTCGTTAGCAAGACCAATTGCTCGTTGGTGGAAGGAGTCGCTCCATGAAGACAAGGCGATTGAGTAAGACGAGTCAAGAAACACTTCAGTTCTCACTGGCCAGTGCTCCACCATACAGGTACTCTTCCAGGTTGGCTGACCAATCTGGGGGACCTTCTAAGTCGAGTGAGCGTGCTATTCGTAAGAACGATGTCTCTTGTTCTACAGCAGGCGGTATGGTTTCGATAACAATCCACACGCGAGTGTTTGGTTCAAGTACGATTGGCTCAGCAGGATGGAACACCGCGCCGTCAAATAATGCTTCAATTGTTCTAGCCATTGTTTTTTCCTCCAACATTCCATGCCATGCAGAGTATAGCACAGACAGATATGCACCCTGTGCACAGGGCGCTCATAGGCTTCCTCGCACCGCCTAACGCTGAGTTAAGCGGAATCTGGATTTAAGGCACAGACATTCATCATGCCGGATTATTTTGTTATATTCCCTGAATATCAAATAATCCGGCAGTCCAGATTTCCGCTTGAACGTTTCGTTATATTAAGCCTGCCCCCGACTTTTCGGTCTATGGTGTAAAGTAACCTTCTCACCCCTGAAAGCGCATCCGCAGAATCTCTTTCTTGTGGAAAACAGATACAATAATTGAGATAACTATTCTCAAATTGCATGAATATTGTCAACTTTTCAGTTGATAAACCAGCTCTGAAGAATCAGAAAAAAAAGAGGAATTCTACTTACTAATCCAACAGAGAATTATAAGTGTTCATTTTTGAAGGACAGAGTAGTAGAGGGCTTTGAAAATATCAAAGTTATTTAGGGGATGC
>Ga0210056_1002544_pt1 | contig 15328 bp, 14 predicted proteins | sample CryGeyCG2014_080_2_FD_183965 | JGI IMG/M metagenome (GOLD analysis project Ga0210056, IMG submission 183965) | Groundwater microbial communities from aquifer - Crystal Geyser CG07_land_8/20/14_0.80 (SPAdes) (version 2) | ecosystem: Environmental > Aquatic > Deep subsurface > Groundwater | place... | reverse complement strand
TCATAACGGTTTTGTCAACATTAACAAGGAAAAGATGTCCAAATCCCTCGGGAACATTTTAACCATCAAGGCAATTCTTAAAAATTGGCATCCAGAGGTCCTTCGACTCTTCTTCCTCTCCCACCACTACCGCAGCCCTGTGGATTATTCGGAGGATAGCCTCATCGATGCAAAAACGGGATTGGACCGGTTTTATATGACATTAGAGGGAATTCAGGAAGAGCTAAAGAAACCTGTTACACCACAACCCCCCATCCTCTCCTCCCCCTCCAAGGGGCCTGTCCTCCAAAGTAGCTCTGCTACGGAGGATGGAGAGGGGATAGGTGGGGATTCTGCTGTAATCGAAAATTGCCACAAAACCATCGAATCATTCCAGACCCAATTTGAAGAAGCCATGGATGACGACTTCAATACCGCTGAGGCTCTGGGATATTTCTATGATATTCAAAGAAGTCTGAACAGCCTTTTGGACATCTCGAAAGGCCACCCTACTCAAGAGATCAACTTGATGTTGAAGCAAGGTGTTAGCCACTTCTCCAACATTGGATGGGTACTCGGAATGTTCCGAGAGGATCCAGAGAAATATCTGGATCAGCAGAAAAAAGAGGGGCTGAAGAAGCTGAATCTTACAGAACAAGAGATGTTTCGATCCATTGAGGAGAGGAATTTGGCCAGGAAAGAAAAAAACTGGAAAAGGGCAGACGAGATTCGAAATGACCTTCTTTCAAAAGGAATCGTCTTAGAGGATACCCCTTCTGGAACAAACTGGAAACTGAAATAATATCAATCAATCACGGAATATTGGAATACTGGAATATTGGAAGAATGTCAATTCATGAAGATAAGGTCTTGCTGAGTATTTTCTCTTAAAACCCAATATTCCATCACTCCACTGTTCCATTATTCCCGCTGTAAAGATGTCATTCCCTTTTCAGCCACCTGATCAATGCATTCACTTGTGTGGTAAGGTAGGAAACCATAATGATCAAAAGGATTAACAAAAACGTATTCGTATTGACAATCCATAAAACATTCATATCCCCCCTCCTTTGTATTTTTAAACCAGTATGAAGATGGCTTTCTTCTTTGTCAAGTAAAGTTTTTCCCCTTCCCCTCGAAGGGGGGAGGGTGGGGGTGAATAGAAAAATATAATTACCCTTCATCCTATCCGGCCAGGCTCTATTTTTGTGTATAAATTTTCTCTTGTCTCGCTGTTGCATTCCTGATATAAGTTAGGACAATTATGTTAGCCAAGGTTTTAAGCAGTGCGGTTTTTGGAATCGATGCCTACGTGGTAGAAGTCGAGGTAGATATTGCACAGGGCCTTCCTGCCTTTGCAACCGTGGGGCTTCCTGAAGGTGCAGTCAAGGAATCCAAGGACAGGGTCAAAGCAGCCATTAAGAACTGCGGCTACGACTTTCCCCCAAGACGAATCACTGTCAATTTGGCGCCAGCCGATATCAAGAAAGAAGGAGCAGCCTTCGATCTTCCCATGGCCATTGGCATCTTGGCAGCTACTGAGGTAGTCCAAAAAAGCAAGTTAGCCCATTATTTTATTTTAGGTGAGCTCTCCCTCGATGGACAGGTAAAGCCAATAAGAGGAACACTCCCCGTTGCTGTGGCGGCGAGAGATGGGGAATATCGAGGCATCCTGCTTCCCAGGGGAAATTCAAAAGAAGCAGCGGTGGTGAAAGGAATTGATATCCTTCCTCTGGATACTCTTTCTGACTGCGTTCAATTTTTAAATGGAGATCTTCATATCGATCCGGTCGCAGTTAATCTCGATGAGATTTTTAAGACAGAGATCAATTACCCCGTTGATTTCAATGATGTGAAGGGGCAAGAGCATGTGAAGCGTTGTCTGGAAGTGGCCGCTGCAGGAGGTCACAATGTCATTATGATTGGTCCACCTGGCTCTGGAAAAACCATGCTGGCCAAACGACTCCCAACGATATTACCGGACATGAATTTTGAAGAGAGTCTTGAAACAACAAAGATCCATAGCGTGATGGGATTGATCCCTCCAGATAGCGCCCTCATTGTCACCCGACCGTTTCGTAATCCTCACCATACAATCTCCGATGCAGGCCTCATCGGAGGAGGGCAGATTCCAAAGCCCGGGGAAGTCAGTCTCTCCCATAACGGTGTTCTTTTTTTAGACGAATTGCCAGAATTCAAGAAGAACGTTCTGGAGGTGATGCGTCAACCCTTAGAGGAGGAGAGAGTGACGATCGCTCGGGCAGCCACCTCCCTCACCTACCCTGCCCGCTTTATGCTGGTTGCTGCCATGAACCCCTGCCCATGCGGTTATTATAGCGACCCGAACAATGAATGCATCTGCACCATCCCACAGATTCAGCGCTACCGGTCCAAGATCTCCGGCCCCTTAATGGATCGAATCGATATTCATATTGAAGTTCCTGCCGTAAAGTATCGCGACCTGGCGAGCCGTGAAGCCGGGGAGTCTTCGAGAGAAATGAAGAAACGGATCGATTCGTCCAGAAAGACTCAACTGAATCGGTTCAAAGGGCTGAAGATCTACTGCAATGCCCAGATGACAAACCGCCATATCAAGAAGTTTTGTCAGATTAATGAAACCAGTCAAAAATTGCTGGAGATGGCGATTGATAAATTCGGATTAAGCGCCCGGGCTTATACGCGCATCTTAAAGGTGGCTCGAACCATTGCCGATCTCGAAGGACAGGAAAATATCCAACCTGCCCACCTCTCCGAAGCCATTCAATACCGCACTTTAGATCGGAATCTGGTTGCATAAAATCCAGGAATGTGCCAAAGTGGTACGATTCAATATTTGCTTTCCCGAGGGGAAATACTTCCCTCAAGCTATATCAGGAGGAAAAAGATATCGTGAAGAAGATAAGTATTAAAGGGACCGGTTCTTATGTTCCCAAGCGAGTTGTCCCTAATTCTTATTTTGAAAAAATCATGGACACCACAGATAAGTGGATCATCTCCCGCACAGGAATCGAATCACGAAGAATGATTGAACCGGGCCAGGCGCTCACCGATTTGGCTACACCGGCCTCTGAACGCGCCCTGGAAATGGCTGGTCTTTCTCCTAAAAAACTGGATATCATTATTGTAGGGACCTCCTCAGCGGATATGTTAAGCCCTTCAGCAGCCTGTATTCTCCAACATCGATTGGGGGCAAAAAATGCTGTGGCCTTCGATGTCAATGCAGCCTGCCCGGGATTCATCTATGGTTTGGCGGTAGCCCAGAAGTTTATGCAAGATGGCTCATACCACCACGCCCTTGTGGTGGGGGGAGAAGTCATCTCCAACCGGATCGACTTTAAAGATAGATCCACCTGCGTCCTTTTTGGTGACGGAGCAGGCGCCATTGTCCTGGAACATTCCAATGGAAATAGAGATGGAGAGATTCTAGCCATTCAACTCAACTCCGATGGGGACCTCTGGAATTTGCTCCATGTGCCCGGAGGAGGATCCCGTAACCCTCCATCCTATCAGATGTTAGACGCGGGCCTCCATTACGTAAAGATGCGGGGAAACGAGGTCTTTAAATATGCTATTCGTACGATGGTAGATGCCGCTCGTAATGTGATGAAATCAAAAAGAATCACCATCAAAGATATAGACTGGCTCATCCCCCATCAGGCCAATATGCGGATTATGGAGGAAGTCGCCAATCGTCTGGAAATCCCTATGGATAAGGTGATTGTAACCGCCCATAAATACGGTAATACTTCCGCAGCTTCCATTCCGACGGCCTTGGATGAAGCTGTTCGAAGCGGCAAGATCCAACGTGGAGATTTGGTTTTGGCGAATTCCTTTGGCGCAGGCTTTACCTGGGCAGCCGCCCTGTTCAGGTACTAATTCCTGGACTATCATTAAGTTGTATAGATCATTGAGAAAGCTTCTGAGAATTAACGGCCATACTTGCCAATAATGGATGCCGAGCCTACAGCTTTACCCTCAATGGCCCTTTTGAATGCCGAAAGAGAGGTATTCCCTCCCAGATCGAGCTTCTCTATATTAAGCGCATAAAGGGTCACCACATAGGAATGGTCGCCTGTTCCCCTGGGAGGCTGTGGTCCACCATAACCGATATTACCCCAAGAATTCTTAAGTTCAACAGATCCCTTTAGCATTTTCTTTTTAGATGCCCCTTCTTCAATGAAAGTTACCTGCGGCGGAATATTAATGACCAGCCAGTGGACCCAATTTTGGGCAACTGGGTGTATATCAACGATCGAAAGGCAAAAAGATTTTGTTCCAGCGGGAACATTCTTCCAAACCAGAGGGATTGAAATATTTTTACCTCCTGCCCCCGGCATGACGTACTGAATCGGAATCTTCTCCCCATCCTTGAACGCAGTGGATGAAATTTCCATGGCCTCCCCTCCTAAAACATTTTTCTGGTTAATGAATAAAAGCAGAACAACGATGAGTAATAAGAAGCATTTTTTCATTGGGATCACCCCCCTATCATTGAAATCGAATTGAACGAAATTAGTGTACCTTTAAATCGATGGAACGGTCAATGACAATCTTCTCTTAATGCACCCTTTCCTTCTTGCCTTGAAACGAATTGGTAAAATAAGACTTTTCTCATGTTCGTTATTCTGATATAATCGCTAGAAATTCTCTATGAAACTTTCTGTCATTATTCCTGTCTATAACGAAATCAATGCCATTGGCGAGATTCTCTCCAGGGTTCTCGAGGTCGATCTTCCTAAAGAGGTGATTGTGGTGGATGACTGTTCCACAGATGGAACAAAGGAATTTTTAAAAGACTTGGAAATGGGGAGGGAAAAAGGATCCAAGGATGAGATTCGTATCTTCTATCAATCCCAAAATATGGGCAAGGGGGCTGCGCTCCGCTCCGGGTTCAAGGAAGCCACAGGGGAGATCGTCATCATCCAAGATGCGGATTTAGAATACCATCCCCACGAATATCCTAAACTCATTGAGCCGATCCTCGATGGAAGGGCGGATGTCGTCTATGGTTCTCGATTCCTCGGCACCCCGAGGCGGGTGTTAATGTTCAGGCACACTCTGGGCAATAAGCTCCTGACTTTCTTCTCTAACCTCTGCACCGATCTCAACCTTACCGATATGGAAACAGGTTATAAGGTTTTTAAAAAGGAGGTTTTGGGGCATCTCCACTTGAAGTCAAATCGTTTTGGTTTTGAGCCTGAGGTGACAGCTAAGATAGCTAAGATGAATTACCGGATTTACGAAGTCCCCATCTCCTATAGCGGTCGAGATTATTGGGAAGGAAAGAAAATCAAAGCGATGGATGGACTGAAGGCAATCTTTTCCATCCTGCGGTATAATTTTTTTGATTCGGAGACCGAGGATATCGTTTACCAAACCCTCCAGAGGATGAAGAAACTCCATCGTTATAATCAGTGGATTTTTTTAAAATTTCGGCCTTTTTTGGGGAGACGAGTTTTAGAAATCGGCTCTGGGGTCGGTAATATCACCAAGTTTCTTTTAGACCGAGAGCTCATCATTGCTACCGATGTGGAGCTAAAATACCTCGCCCTTTTAAAGAACACCTTTGGAAAATATAAGAAATTTGTGATCGAACACCTCGACCTCTCCGGGTCAGAGATGGAACGTTACCGATCCTATCATATTGATTCTGTCCTCTGCTTCAATGTATTGGAACATATTGAACAGGATGAAAAAGCCCTAGAAAATATCTATAACCTCTTGGAACCCAGGGGACGACTCCTCCTCCTCGTCCCTTCTCATCCATGGCTCTATGGAAGTCTAGATCAGCATTTAGGCCATCACAGGCGGTATAGAAAAAAGGAATTAAAAAATAAATTAGAAGCCATGGGGTTTAAAGTAATTTTTCTGAAATACTTCAATCGAATTGGGATCCTAGGATGGTTTTTAAATAGCAAAATACTCAAGAGAAAGAGGCTCCCCTCCTTTCAACTAAGAATCTATAATCTCCTCGTTCCCTTATTCAAATTGGAAAAAATTTTCCCCTTTCCCTTCGGCACCTCCCTCCTTGTTGTTGCCGAAAAATCAGAATGATGGAGACGATTGAATATTTCTCAGACTTTTTAAGAAAAATAGGGGTTCCGAATTTTTTAGCCATTGGCATCGTCATCATTGTCATATGGCTTCTGATCTCGGGTTTCAGGAAAGGATTAAAAAGAGGAGGCCGAGATAGAGAACCTCAGAAAAATGAAGAAAATAAAAACGAAGACCTATCTGAATAAGCTCTCAATGGAAAATCTCTTGTGAATGGAAAAAGATTCTTGGATGCCGCTTTAAACTCGTTTTTTAAGCATCATATAAGAAAGGATAAAGGAGACCGTCAGGGCGATCAACATGCCTGACATGGAGAAGAAAAAGAAAAGAAGGATCAGCTTTTCCTTCATCAAAGCATATTTACTTTCCAACATCCCCACATAAAGCATCCCCACAATCTTATCTTGTACGTCTCGTATGGGTTCATAGGCAGTGATATACCAATCATCAACAACAAATGCCCTTTGTATCCATGGCAGTCCCTTTCCGAGAACGTGCTCATAAACTTCTCTGCTCGCTCGAGTTCCAATGGCCCGATTTCCTTCCTTATCGATGACATTGGTCGATATTCTCAAATCGCCCAAGAAGATAGTGGCTGTCCCAATTTCTTTTCCTTTGTATTTAGCATCTTTGAAAACGATATTTTTAATCCGATCGACAATCTCATAATTCCGGTTGAGGAGCACTCCTCCTGTCAAAACACCCAAAATCTCTCCATTAAAATCAAGTATGGGATGGGCTGATTTCAATACCATTCCAGAAGTCTCTTCTATTTTTCTAATCGGTTTTTCTTTGGGAACGGGAATCGACTGGATAGCGGCCTTCTGGGTCAAACTCCTCCCTTCTTTTGACAACTCATCTCCTGAGAGCACCTGGGTTCCTGAAATCTCTTTTTTCTCCAGGGCACTCTTAATAAAAGGATCGTTGAGCAAATTGTCCCCTGATGCAGGAGGGTTATGAAATCTAAATACGACCGTTCCCAATCGGTCCACCAATGTCAAAAAATCAAGTCCTTCTTCAGCCATCAGTCTTTCAAGTTCATTCCGAATGGGAGAGATGTTTTTCTCTTTTAATCCCTTTTTCAGCACATGCCTGATGGATGTCCAGTGGATCGTTCGGTCAATATCCCTGATCTTAGAAGCATAGACCCATCTGGCTGTATTGAGATCTTCTTTGACCCTTTCTTGTGCTTCAAAAATAATCTGGTTGGTTATAAGGGAGTTCACAATGATACTTGTTACAACGCCTATTAAACAGGCAACCGCTAAAAAGATCAGGGCCAATTGAGTTTTTGTGAATATCTTCATACCTATAAATTATCAGAAATAAAGGGAAAAGTAAATAAAAAAATTTTTCTTGCTATATTATTTTTTTTCTGGTAAATATATTGTGAAAAAATTCATTAATTCCAAAAGGGGAGGGATTATCTATGAAACCATATTTTGAAAAGATGACCGATTTTGGTAAAGCCTTGACTGAGCAACAGATTCAAAAGGCGGAAGAAAATGTTAAACAAATTAAAGAAGTTGAAAAAACAATTGCAGAAGCTGTGGAAAAGGTGAAAAAAGCGGGTCTGGCCACAGAGGTAATTAATAAAAGAGGAGAGATGACCGTATACCAGAGGCTTGAATATTTGTTGGATCCTGGCACATGGTGTCCTTTACACACCCTCTTCGACCCGATGGAAGAAGAATCAGGGACAACTGGCGTGGTGGATGGACTGGGTAAAATCAGTGGAAAATGGGCTGTCGTCATCGGCTTCGACAATAAAGTTATGGCTGGAGCCTGGATTGCCGGCCAGTCAGAAAATATCTTGAGAGTGACCGACATGGCAAAGCGCCTCCATCTCCCTCTGGTCTGGTTAGTTAACTGTAGCGGTGTAAAACTCCCTGAGCAGGAAAAGGTGTATGCCAACCGGAGAGGAAGCGGAACCACCTTCTTTAGACATGCTGAACTGGAAAAATTGGGGATCCCCATTTTGGCAGGGATTTATGGGACCAATCCTGCAGGTGGAGGATACCAAGGGGTTAGTCCTACCATCCTTTTGGCGCATAAGAAATGCAATATTGCTGTCGGTGGTGGGGGTATTGTCAGTGGGATGAGCCCTAAAGGTCTTTTTGATGAAGAAGGGGCAGAGCTCGTTATTGAGGCGACGAGAAAGTTCAAGTCTGTTCCTCCAGGACGTGTGGAAATCCATTACGACTCCACTGGTTTCTTCAAGGCTGTCTTTGAAAAGGAAGAAGGGGTATTGGATGGACTGAAAGAATACATGAAGTATCTTCCGGCCTATGATCCTAAATTCTTCAGGGTAGCTAAACCAAAAGAACCCAAGTTTTCATCCAAGGAGATCGACTATCTAGTCGCTTTCAATCAAAAGTTGGCCTACAATTTTGATCAAGTTCTTGCCAGGCTGACGGATAACAGTGAGCATATGGAGTATAGACCTGGTTATGGTCCGGAGGTCTATACGGGTTTGGTGAAAATCGATGGTTTCTTGACCGGCATCATCGGTAATCGACAGGGATTCTTACCCAAGGGATACCCGGAATATGCCCCTTATCCAGGGATCGGCGGAAAGCTCTATCGGCAGGGACTCATCAAGATGAACGAGTTCGTAACCCAATGCGGGAGAGACCGGGTCCCTATCATCTGGTTCCAGGATACGTCTGGCATTGACGTAGGAGACATCGCGGAAAAAGCTGAGCTCCTCGGTTTGGGGCAATCCTTGATTTACTCCATTGAACAGACCGATATCCCCATGATGTGCATTGTCTTAAGAAAGGGGACAGCCGCTGCCCACTACATCATGGGAGGACCCCAGGCAAACAATAATAATGTGTTTACGCTGGGCACACCCACCACAGAAATTTATGTGATGCATGGCGAAACCGCAGCCGTTGCCTCTTATGCAAGAAGATTGGTAAAAGAAAAAGATTCCGGCCGTCCGCTCAAGCCCACCATTGACAAGATGAATGCTCTGGCGCAGGAATACTACGACAAGTCGAGGCCTGTTTATTGTGCGAAAAAGGGGTTGGTCGATGAGATTGTCTCTTTCGCAGATATGAGAAAATATATGGTGGCCTTTGCAGGTTCCGCCTATCAAAACCCCATATCGATCTGCCCTCACCACCATATGATGATTCCGAGATTGATCAAAGGATAGAAAAAACCTACCGTTAGATCAAGACTTGATAAAAAGGCCCATCTCAAAAAAGGTGGGCCTTTTTGTTTCTTTATAGATTTGGAGTTTTTACTGTGTTGTATCTTATCGCAGAATGATTTAAAATTAGATTGGGAGAAAGAAGATGAAAAGTCGGTTTCAATGGTTTTTACTTCTCGCTCTTATGGTTTTCCTCTCTGGTTGTGTCCATGTCATTTCAAAAGATTTGAGGATAAAATCAGATCCTTCTCTTACTCTCAGTCAAGTCCGTCAGAATCCAGACACTTTTAAAGGAAAATTGGTTGTATGGGGTGGAGAGATCATCGAGACGGTTGCTCAAAAAGATGCCACCACACAGATCGAGGTTTACCAGAGGCCTCTGGGATGGAGAGGAGAACCGAGAGAAACCTATCCCTCCGAGGGAAGGTTCTTAGTCCTTTATGATAAATATTTAGATCCGTACCTCTTCCGTAACGGGAAGAAGATCACTGTGGCGGGGGAAATCATAGGAGAGAAAATCAAGCCTCTCGGTGAAATGGATTACCGTTATCCCATCCTTTCGAGCAAACAGATCTATCTTTGGCCGGAATATTATTACTATTCCTATCCCTACTATTATTACGATCCTTGGTGGGGTTACCCTTATTGGGGGTGGGGAATTGGTTTCCGTTATGATTACTTCCCCCGCCACTACCATCATCACCGACGTTAATCTTTTCACCAGGACCGGTTGACAGACTCATCTTGGTCAGTTATATTTTTTCCCGTAAACCCCGTTAGAAATTCCAGTGAGACAATAAACCCTGGGGGAATTATTATAAAATCTTACGCCGCTGCAGCCTCCGGCCCAGAGGGATCAGCAGGGCATTATTTCTAACGGGGTAAAGGAGTTTTCATGGCGCGCAGTCCCATCACGCGTAACGGATATAATAATCTCCACAAAGAATTGGAGAATCTGAAGAAGGTGACTCGTCCTCAGGTGATCAAGGCCATTGAGGAAGCGCGTGCTCATGGAGATATCAGTGAGAATGCAGAGTTTGTAGCAGCTAAAGAGCGCCAATCATTCGTTGAAACGAAGATTCAAGAGATTGAACAGAAGTTGGCCAATTCTGAGATTATAGATAGCATCCACCTTCCCAATGGGAAGGTGGGATTTGGCTCTGTCGTTACTTTAGAGAACCTCGATAATGGTGGCAAAGTCACCTACCAGATCATCGGACCCGACGAATCAGATATCTCATCCGGCAAGATTTCCATCGCCTCTCCCCTGGGCAGGGCTTTAATTGGAAAGGAAGTCGAGGATGAAGTGAAGGTGCAAACTCCAGGGGGAGCCAAAAACTATACGATCCTGAAGATTGCTTAATAAAAGTCTTAGGGCAAGGGTTAAGATGCCCGTTTCGTCCTAATCCCCCCTAATCCCCATGGTTACTTTGTGGCGGTAAGCGCAGTTATCAATGCCTGAGTGAGTTCAGTAGTACAGTCAGTGTAGCCATAAGCAGATGAAACTAACGGGCAAACACCACAAGTAATGATATTCCCATCTTGCACAACACCTGTACCGCCATAAATTGCCCCGGTGAATCTGTCATCCGGACGTCGGCCAATTCCAAGTGGATCAACCGAACAACCATAGCGCCTACCTACCAAAACCCCCGCTTCCGCTAAGATGATAACGGAAGCATCTGAGACAGCCACTGGCTTTCCTTGGGTTATAGCTTGTTTAGTTATCGAAACAGCTATAGGAGAAACCTGTGTAGATGGTAATGCTCCACCAGCACCGAAGCAGGGGATAATAATGCCTGCGTAGTCGTCTACCTTTACATCCGATAGCTTCAAATCGGGTGTTAGGGTTACTGTTGAACCTTTGATTGGCAATCCATTGGTTGTGGCTGCCACTACTTTAAAACCTGCTTTTTCAAGCATAATCTTCATCACACCACTTTCTTTGGTCAGCACAGTATCTATGTATTCTGGTCTTGGATCGCCGCGCAGGATGAGAAGAATTTTAGGGGCGTCTGTTGCATTCGTAAAAGTGGAGGGCATGACCATAGTCAAGATCGTTGCCAATATAATCATGAACCTTTTCATTTTTTTCTCCTTTCTCAAACTCAATAAGGGACACCTCCCATGTTATAGAAATGAGAAATAAATAGAACCTAAATTGAGCGATTTTATGAATTTAATTGTAGGGCAACCCTTTAGGGTTGCTTTCCAAGCAAGGCTGAAGCCTTGCCCTACGAATCACCCAATGGGTGAGAGGAAACCGCAGGCTAAAGCCTGCGGCTACAGGTCCCTTTCAAAAAAATCGCTCAATTTAGGTAGAAGTCGTCTCAATAATTGGGAAGTGTCCCCCCTTTTATGCTGGCTTCATGCCTTGAGTTCAATTACCCACTCACAAACCGAATCGCCCCGGGGCCTTGCTTTAACCAGGGTTGAACTTAGTTTTGGATTGATAGCATTTGCAAAGCCATTCCACCAGTACTGGGAATGAACAGAACAAATATCATCAGTAATTTTTCTTGCTTGCACAGCATTCCAGAATACACAATTAGTACATTTCACCTTTGCTTTTTCCACTGTAGCTTCTTCAATTTCCAATTTGTGCTGGGGGCCATAAGAAAGGGTAAGTGTGGCCGAGATAATTGCAGCCGCTGACTTGGCGTCGTTGCCAGTAAAACCAAGGCGATCTGCATATCCCTTACTTCGAGCCGCTACTAATGGAGAGGTCTTCTTCCAATGCTCAAGGTATTGCTCCCGTCCTTTTGTGTCGTAAATTTCCTTTAGATAAGAGACTGACCAAAAAATTAATCCGCCACTAGCAATATCCCAACGGGTTTCCATTGGAACTTTTCCCAAATAGCTTTCGATAGATTGTGCCATGGCCTCTTTCGTATGGATCAACGAAGAACCAAGGGCATACCCACCTACCCCAACAGCCAAACCTTTTAGAAATCCCCTTCGACTCGCGCAATTAATTTTGGTATTCATAGACACCCCCCTTTCTTTTCATATAGGATTTTTTTAATGAATTTCCCATGATTGGTTGATCATCCTTGAAACATGAAAATCATAAATCCCCCCTCGCCCCCCTTTGGAAAAGGGGGGTGGGGGGGGATTTGGAAATGTATTCTTGCGAGATAGAAAGGCTCCAAAGGGATTTAGAATCCCTTTAGAGCCATCGTAGAGGCAACTTCTGGACCCTTTTTTCATAATACCTCCGGATGGTACCGCATTATTTTTCTGTTGAACTTATATTCGCATTTGATATAATATCTGACGGTACGTACCGTCAGATATTTTTCAATTATCCCTGACTTTGGTAAAATCTCTTGTCTTTTCAATGAGATTCGATGGGATAAAATAATGGTTGAAAATGCCAAACATCCTATAAGAATCGACCTGAATGAATTCAAGCTCCATATCGATCTTAGAAACAAAATTTCATTAACTCTTTATTTCAACTTGCCATCGCGAAGGTTTTACCTCTCACTAATCGCATTTGTCGTTAACGAGATGAAAAAAAGAGGGAAAATCATCCCCATCCCTCTCGAAGAACACCTCGGCCTCCTTGCCTTACTTAATGAATCAATCGGAGGTTCAGCCGGATCATCAGATAAGGGAAATTTGCTGCCAAGGATCTATAGGAAATGGCAACACGCCCTCCCAAACTTGGAGGAGGCTCCACTGTTCAATGTTCTTGGAAAGAAAAAGAAATATGATGAGGTGAATGGTAAAACCTATTCATTTACCGAAGCAGAGAAAGATAGCTGGGCAAATCTTTTTGAGTACAAAGGAAGTGAAGAGAATGTCAGACTTAAGTTCGCAATAGATAAGATAGGAGCAAATTTAAATGACATTGTCATCATCTATGAGGATTCCATAAACGCTGATGCCTGGGAAAGGTTTATTTCAAGTCTCAAAGAGCAGGAAGAAGAAAAACCGAAGGCAGAACCAATCAGTCATGTTTCAGAAGAACCTGAGGCTCCGGTTCCTCAGTTGGAAGAAGGGAAGATATCCCGGCCAAGCCGATATCGCTGGGTACCCCTCATTGTCGCGGTGATAGTAGTTCTGGGGGCTATCACATTTACAATCTGGAAATCCTATTTAACATCTTCTCCAGCCAAAGTTGCTTCCATAGAGAAGATGGCTTTTCCCCTTCCCGATAAGCCATCCATTGCGGTGCTCCCCTTTGAGAACATGAGCGGCGATCCAAGACAGGAGTTCCTCTGCGATGGGATCACCGAAGAAATTATCACTGCCCTATCCAGGAGTCCGGACCTTTTCGTGATCGCACAGAATTCCACGTTTGCCTATAAGGGGAGGCAGGTGAAGGTCAAGCAGGTGAGCGAGGAGCTGGGCATTCGGTATGTGCTGGAGGGGAGCGTTCGCAAGGCCGGTGACCGGGTTCGGATCACCGCCCAGCTCATCGATGCCATCACAGGGTATCACATTTGGACCGAGCGCTATGACCGGGATCTGAAGGATATCTTCGCCCTGCAAGATGAAATCACTCTGAAGGTCATGACGGCGTTGCTTGGGAAATTGCAGATCGGGGACCGTGCTCAAGTCATGGCAAGGGGCGCGAGAAACCTCGAGGCCTTTTTGAAGGCCATGGAGGGTCGTGAACATTTCAATCGCCAGAACAAAGAGGCAAATGCCATGGCCCAGAAGCTGCTGGAAGAGGCCATCGCCCTGGACCCCAAGTATGCCTGGGCATATGCAAACCTGGGTTCTACCCACATGTTTGACGCGTTGTTGGGCTGGAGCAAGTCGCCAGGGGAGTCTCTGGCTCGGGCCATGGAACTGGCACAGAAGGCCATTTCTCTGGATGAATCAGATCCATTCGCTCAGGCCTTTCTTGCCTACCTGTACGGGGTAACAAGGCAGCACGACAAGGCCCTTTCCCAGGTGGAGCGGGCTTTTGCGCTGAATCCGAACTCCTCGGAAGCCCTTTTTGTCATGGCTCAGGTTCTCATCTGGATAGGTAAACCTGAGGAAGCCATTCCATTGCTTCAAAAGGCCCTGCGCCTGAACCCTTTCCCTCCGGTCCAATTCCTTAACGTGCTGTCCACAGCCTATCGCGTGGCTGGGCAATATGAGAAAGCAATCGAGACATCAAAGAAGGCAGTCCAACGGTCGCCCAACAGTCAGTTGGCTCACCTTTATCTCACGGCAGCATGTGCTTTGGCAGGGCGAGAAGAGGAGGCCCGTGCTGCGGCTGCGGAGGTCCTGAGGATCAATCCTAAATTCTCCATTGAGCGGCATGTAATGGGACTGGGACAAGCATACAAGAATCAAACCCATATGGACCGCTTTATCGATGCGCTGCGCAAGGCCGGACTGAAATGAGAGAGGTTATATCTACTGAACTTCTTCAACTTTCTACTTTTCTGATAACCGTCACCGCAGTGGCTTTAAAGGAAACGTTCACCTCTTTTCCCTCGGCCAAAGAGAGCTCGTCAACAGAATGATGGGTTACATAAGCCACAAGAGGAAATCCACAATCGAGATGGACTTTCTGATAAGGACCTAATGGAGCGATTTTTACAATCCTTCCCCCAAAGACATTCCTTGCACTCGTTGCTTCCCGGTGGGGTTGTGTTGATAGAGTCACATTTTCAGGCCGGATACACAATACGACTGGCTCCCCTAAACAAACCTCACCCACAGCTTCAACTTCTTTTCCTAAAATGGAAGCCACGAAGGTCCCGCCATTCTTCTTAATCACCTTTCCAGTAAGAATCGTCTCCACTCCCACAAAAGAAGCCACGAATTCGTCTATAGGATGGTTCATCACTTCCTCAGGAGAACCGATCTGTTGGATCATACCGTTATTCATCACAGCGATCCGATCCGAGAGCCTTAAGGCCTCCAACCGATCATGGGTAGCAAAGATTGCGGTCGTTCTGGTTTGAGAGAGAATGCGCTCCAGATCTTCTATCAGGGAATCACGGGTGAGGGGGTCGAGGGAGGCAAATGGTTCATCAAGGAGAAGAATTTCTGGTCGAAGGGCAAAAGCCCTTGCAAGACTCGTCCTCTGTGACTCCCCTCCTGAAAGTGTTTTTGCAGAACGGTCGTTAAGATGGCCAATTCCAAATCGGTTCAACTGCTCTATCACCCTATCACGAATTTCAT
>Ga0210056_1002540_pt1 | contig 15334 bp, 10 predicted proteins | sample CryGeyCG2014_080_2_FD_183965 | JGI IMG/M metagenome (GOLD analysis project Ga0210056, IMG submission 183965) | Groundwater microbial communities from aquifer - Crystal Geyser CG07_land_8/20/14_0.80 (SPAdes) (version 2) | ecosystem: Environmental > Aquatic > Deep subsurface > Groundwater | place... | reverse complement strand
TGGAGCAAATCAGCAAAAGCTAAGGCTGTAAAGTAGGGGAGTGGGGTGAGAGAAAAAAGGAATTTTATTTTTTAGGATATATTTTTCCGCTTTTGGCTAGCGCTGGAGAGGGAGTATAGGGAAAATTTAAAATTTAAAATTATTGGAATAATTATTATAATTTAATACTTTCATTTTGCATTTTGAGATTTGCATTTTGAATTATCTATCATGTATTTTGTCTTTATTGGAATTTTACTCGGGATTTTAGTTGGCTCATTTCTTAAGATCAATATCCCGCCAGAATACGCTCGCTACACAGCGGTAGCAATTCTTGGTGTCATTGATTCTATTTTTGGTGCTTTGCGCTCTGAAACGGAGTATAAATACGATTCGGTGATTTTCGTTACCGGCCTATTATTCAATATGGCTCTAGCGATCTTCATAACCTATGTAGGGGATAAGCTTAATGTTGAACTTTATTTAGCAGTAGTGATCGCTTTCATTATAAGAATCTTCCTCAATATCGGGATTATCAGAACCATCTCTATCGAAAAACTAAGAGCTCTCCGGGCTAAGAGAAAAAGCCAAGAGACAAAGAAAAATAGGTAATCCTCAAAATATTGCCATTCTCTGGCAAACAGCACTAATTGAGCTTGAAAGTTGGCTTTGGACGGCTATCTTATCATCTCGAAAACGATCTTTCATCCTGGGGCATTCTATGGCTTTTTGAGTGTGAAATGTCCATTTTTGAGCTCAAATGTCGTTTGATTAGATAAAAATTATATGCGACAATTAATTTATGAACAAATTCTCATATTTAGCAGGAATAATCGATGGCGAAGGGCATTTTCACAGGCCGCTTATTAAAAACGGCCGAGGCGTAGGCTATTTCTATCCAAGATTAATTGTTTGTAATACTAATCATGAACTGATGACCTGGCTAAAAGAAAATTTTGGGGGCAGTATTGCAATGGTAAAACCCAAAATAGATCATCGAAAGATATATTATAGATGGGTATTGCAAGGCACAACTGTGAAAATGATTGCAAAAAAAGTTTTACCTTTCCTAATAGTTAAAAGGGGACAGATTAAAACCATTCTTTAATCAAAACCAAAATTATAATGTCGTATAATCATCGTTATGCGACATATTATCGTAGCTGTGCTTGAGCACAATCCACAAATAACCTGCCTGCCGGCAGGCAGGTATGAGCTCAAAAATGGATTCAACTTTAGCTCTTAAAAACTTCCGGAAAATTCCTTCTCTCAATCTCCTGTTTTTATTGCCTACTTATTTTTGATTTATTCTAACAATGTTTCAGTTTTTTTGCTGCAGAAATATCTAAAAAAATATCTGACAGAATTTTTACCACTCCCCTATCACCACCTAAAAAAACGCCATTTTTCTGGCGTTTTATCTTCTTTAGCCTTACCAATCAATCCTGCCTGACGGCAGGCAGGTTTATTTAAATTTAACCGTCACACCTTCTTCTAGAATCTCTCCTTCCTTATCATCTTCCTTATCAAGCGCATCTGCGCTCTTATGAGTTAATCCATTGGATTCATCGTTATCATTATTATTCATGCTTTGATCATTTTTTGCTGAATTATTTTCTTCACCATTATTTTGAACTTTGGATTTCGAGCTTTGGATTTTTTTATTGTATATCTTCTCCATCAATCCAATCATCTGTCGGCCTTTTTCGTCAACAGAAATCCCCTGCTCGGCAAAAAGTTCTGGATCAATCTCCGTACCCACATACCATTTTACTCCACCTCTGGCAGTTTGTTCCTTATAAATTTTATCAGCAATAATATTTTGCCACTTTAAAAGTCGCGGTTTAAGTTCTTTCTCTCTTGTCACGGCAGTTTTAATTTTGGCTCCAGCATCTATGGCAGATGGAGCCTCAGTGGCCGTTGGTTCACTAGCTGTATCTGGAGCGCCATTCTTTTTCTCCTCCTTCGATACCATTCCAGTTACCTTAGAAGTCGTGGATGTCTCCGCGCTGCTACTTTTTTCAGCATATAAGCCCTGCGCTTCAGCTTTTAATTCTTCTTCAAGTTCCCGAGCTTTCTCAATAATCATCCCTTCGACCACTGCTCGATCCACTGAATATTTTTCCCTGGAAAGAGCAATAATGCGATCGCGATTACCAGTAATCTTTGCCACTGGTGGCAAGGTACGAGCAGAGAATGCTGGCTTGGTGATACCATTAATCAAAAGCTTGATATAAATATGATATTTATCAAGATTTACCAAATCATTAGCCTCAAATACCGGCTCAAATTCCTTGACTAAGAAATCAGCATCAGCGCCGCCAACTCTGAAAGAAATAATTGTTCCGGCATTACCAAAAACCGCATCACGAACTACTTCCGGCATCTGAGTGATGTATTGATTAGCAAGTGCCAGATTTAAATTATACTTTCGTGCTTCAGAAAGAATAACCGAGAAAGATTCAGTGGCAAAATTCTGAAATTCATCAACATAGAGATAGGAATCCGGTCGCTGATCGACTGTGACATCTGCTCGGCTCATTGCTGATAGTTGGATCTTGGTAATCATCATTGCACCCAGAAGGGCTGAATTATCTTCACCAATCTTCCCTCGCGAAAGATTTAAGAGCAAAATTTTCTCGCCATCCATAATGTCCCGAATATTTATTCGCGAATGGGGTTGACCGACAATATTCCTAATCGTTGCGGTTGAAAGAAATTGACCAACTTTATTAAGAATTGGTGATACGGCTTCTGTTCTAAATTTATTATCATATTGGGCAAATTCTGTAGTCCAGAATTCTTTAATCACTGGATCAACAACGAAAGAAACAACTTTTTCACGAAATCTTTTTTCTGTTAACATTCGTGGGATATCAAGCATCGTTGATTCCGGAAAATCCAGCAGAGCAAGCACTGTATTACGTAAAATATGTTCAAGTCGCGGACCCCAGGAATCACCAAAGATCTTTTTAAAAATCCCAACAAAGCCGGAAGCAACCATACCCTTAAAATCATCTTCGACTTTATCCAGAAGGTTAAAAGCAATGGGATAGGCTCTATCTGCCGGATCAAAAACTACCACATCATCAATTCTTTCATCTGGTATACAATTTAGGACTTTATCGGCAAGTTCACCATGAGGATCAACTACTATCACTCCTCTGCCTTCACGGATATCATCCATCGCCATATTCTCCATCAGTACTGATTTACCAACACCAGATTTACCAACCATATATATGTGTCGGCGCCGATCATCGAGTTTGATGCCGAATTTTCGATAGACATTGCGAAAATTAGTCTCACCCAAAACTGTCAGCTCTTTCGGATCAGTATTTTCAACCAAGGGTAAATCTGACGGTGGCTCAGCTTTTTTGCTACCAGCCCAAACAATGTGTGGAGTTTCGACTGTCTGATGTGGCAAATGATAGATTGCTGCTAGCTCAGAGATATTAAGGATAAAGCCGGAGGTCTCAAAATCACGATCCATATATTTGCCGACAAATCCCTGGTCATTGATAACAATCGGAGTATGCCTAAAACCATTAGCATTAGTAGTATTAAACTGTTTAAAAGCCGCGGCTAGACTCTGAGCTTTAACTTGAACGCTAGCAGGATCATGGGCAATCGCGACTAGTCTGATCTTCGTCTCAAATCCTAGTTTCATTACCTTATATTCAATGCTCTTTAGCGCTTCTTCAACTGGTCCCGAAAGTTTAACCTCTCCTTCTCCTCCGCCAGGGGCCAGCTCATGGTGCGGATTAATAGCTAATTTCAGAAAATTTTTGCCAAACTCCAGGATTGTTTTAGCAAAACTCTCAGGTAAGCCTTTCCAAGAAAAGCCTTTATGCTGAGTCCCGCTTTTAACTTGATTAATAAAATAAATCCCCTTTTCTTGCCACTCATCACCTACTGGCCGGATGATAATTTGTAGCCACATCTCTTCTCCCTGAGAGATTTTAGACATCACGGAAGTAATTCCAGAGAGCGGATCAACTTCAAAATCGGTGAAAAGTTTGATCGGATAAACCTCGGATTTTGTCGTTATAAGTTCGCAACCAGCCGTAAATCGGCCGCTGATTTCAGTTTTTTTGGCATAATCCTCAACTTTATTAATCTCAACAGTTGGATATTGGGCATAAATTTGTCCCTCAATAAAATCAACAAGCTGTTTTGGGACATAAACATAGAATTGGACAAATTTATCAACTGAGACAATTTCAAAACTCAAACTAGGCTGGTATGACACAGCTTCGGAATATATACCGTGTAAGCTGGCAAACATCTGTTCAGCTGCTAGTGGAGCTTTTTCATTGTTCCTCGGCACCTCAATGAGCAATGTTTCATACTCTTGGTTAGCAAGCCAGGCAAATCGCCTCTTATTTTCAGCTATCCGCCACCACAAATATAGAAGGTAAAACGGCCCGACAATGAGAACAGCATAAATTATATAAAGTAAGAACGTCATTAAAATTCCCTCTCCGTTTCTATTATACTGCCGATTGGTCTAATTAGTCTAATTGGTCTGACAAATTACCCAGAATTACGAAATGCGATGAGCATATTGCTTTTGCGCAGGCCGGCGCCGGTTATAACGCTATGATAGTAAAATTTAGTAAATGTTAATAATCTGTATTGCTTCGTAAAACATCAACCGAACGGCAAGGGCGGGAGTAGCTGGCCGGAGGCAAAAGCAATATGCGAATGAAGTATTTCGTAATTCAAACCAATTAGAGCTTTTTGTAGACAAAACCGCCCTCTACTCGTTTAAACTCTTTCTTGGTTTGCAGATTGATAATAATAGTGTTTTTCTTAACTTTTCGCGACTTACTGACGAGTTCAATTATTTCAGGAACAGACATTGGCCCCTTAGCCGCTGATAAAATATTCTTAATCACATCGTAAACTGTACCATCAGAATATCCCCATTCTCTCAAGGCATAGATCCCTCGACCAATGAGGACAAAGCGCTTATCAGCGATAAGTTCATTATGAACAGTCGCCCGGACAACATGTTTGTTATCAAATTTCAAGGCAGCAATATTCGCTGTGATTTCAGTGAAATGTAGGGATGCGTCGGCAGTTTTCAAAACATAGTAAATCTTATCTCGAATGTTTCTTGGATTGATTGTTGGCCAAGTTTTAAGTCCGATCATGCCGTTTTTTGCCATCGTAATTCTTGCACTTAAGCTGATGCAAGCCTCAAGAAACGTTGGGTCATATTTATCTAAACCAGGAATTTCTTCTATCAAGTCAGTGGTGGCTTGGGGTAATTTTTCTCTAGTAAAATACTGGATCATTTTATTGCAGACCAAGAAAATCCTATCTCTAGGGATATTCTTAAGTCTCCAGCCATCCTTGAGATCGGCACTTTCATCAACCCTCTCGATCTTATCCATAATTGAAAAAACCAATCTTAGATAATTTTTAGCAAATTTGTGGTTGTGGGCCAGGGCAGTTAACTCTGCTGGAATCTCTTCATCGGTGATAACACCGCCAACCTTTTCAAAGATCTGGACTATCTCGCCAATCTCGTCGCGATAATTCTTAGAAAACTCGGCCGCTAATTTTCGCAAAGAATTTTTCTCAATCTGTCGTACTCTTTCACGAGACAGGTGAAGCTCCCGACCAATAGCTGAAAGAGTTTCTCGTCTGCCGGTCAAGCCAAAGCGACCGCTGATAACTCTTTTTTCTTTGTCATTCAAAATTAAAATTAATTCACTTACTGCCAGAGCTAGCGATTGCCTCCGGTGACTTTTAACTTTTAATGCTCCCATATTAACCTCGATAGAAAACTTAAAACTTAAAATTTAAAACGCAAAACTTATGTGAGTACTCCGTGCTCGGGTTATCTGATAGCGCACCTCGCTAAGCGGGGTAGCTAAATTTTGAGTTTTGAGTTTTGAGTTTTGCATTATTCTTTTATAATATTCTCAACTGCTGCCCAATCGCTTTTACCATCTTTAGGGATTAAAGCAACCATCTTATCGCCCGGCTCGGCTTTGAAATAAGTGACGGAAGCAGTCAGGATATTGTATAACTCTCCATCAACATTAATCCGCCAGCCATCATCTGATTCCTCAAGAATACCAACAACTTTTTTTCTCTCAACCGGAGAAATCTGTTTGTAAATGAAGCTACCATCAGGCATAATGGTCAACTTCAGCATATCGCCCGTGACTAATTTAGACTTACTCGCATAGTTTGCAGGAATTAGATATTTTTTACTGTCGGGAGCGACAAAATTTTCACCATTAAAGATGCCTTCGATGATATTGCCAGCGGCAGAAGTCTCTGACAGAACCTCTTTTGCCTTTTCTTCAATCTCAGTTGAAAAAATTAAAGACTTAGCTCGCCTAATCTGGTTCTCCGCAGAGTCTAGAAGTCGTTTGATTTTGACTAGATCTTCCTCGGAGGGGAGAAGATCTTCTTTTTTATTTCTTTTTGTCATTTTGGCTTTCTATATTTGGCCTACTTCCAAAATCATACAACAAAAGAAATTTTTTGTCAACAATTTTTAGAACAATTTTTTAGAAATTAGGAATTTCACCCCTGAGGTCCTTTTACATTGCCCTCGCCGATTCCCGGCAAGTCAATTTTGTGTATTTGAGAACGCTCCTTAATTTCCCCTTCAACCACCTCGCGCGTACTGCCGTACTTTAGCCTTGAAAGTTGCCTTATTGCTTCAGCTAGTTTTTTACTACCACTTGGATCAGGCGCGATGCTCTGGCCGTTAAAAGCTGGCATTGGCGCGTTATCTATTAGCATTCGAATGTAGAAATTAAACTTGTCAACATTAGTTAAATCATCAATTGTTAGCGGTGCGAATTCTTTAACCAAAAACTCAGCATCAGCGGCGCCAACGCGAAAAGCGATCAAATTTCCAGCGTTGCCAATCACGGCATCACGAATCTTCTCTTCCAGCTGGGCAATATATTGGTTGGTGATGTGGAGCGAAAGCTTATACTTTCGTGATTCAGAAAGAATGGTAGCAAAGATATCAGTGATAAAATTCTGGAACTCATCAACATAGAGAAAAAATGGCGTTCGCTGATCCTCCGGTAGATCCTGACGGGAAAAAGCACCCATGGCAATTTTTGAAACAATTATCATTCCTAAAAGAAAAGCATTAATCTCCCCAATCAATCCCTTTGATAATTTGCAAAGAAGAATTTTTTTGCCGTCCATAACTTCCCGGAAATCAAAAGCGGATTTCGGTTGGCCGATAATATTGCGCATCATATCATTGGTCATAAAACGACCAAACTTGGAGGTAAAATAATTTAGCATCTCTGACTTATGAAAGTCAGAAGTTTTGACCATCTGTTTCTCCCAGAAAGCTCGAACAACTGGGTCTTTGACATATTTTAGGCGATCTTTTTCAAAATCTGGATCAGTAAATAGACGTGGAATATCAACTAGCGTTCCGCCTTCTGGATGAGCCATCAGCGTCAGGGCGCCGTTTCTCATCCAATGCTCAAATTGCGGACCGACGATACCGGTTTGATTCGGATCAAAAAGTTTGTAAAATATCTGGATCGCTTCTTGAACCAAAAAGTCTCGCTGCTCGTTGGTTTTCCATTCTAAAAGATTCAAGCCCATTGGACGTCCGGTATCAGCTGGATCAAAAAGAATTACATCTTCAGCTCGTTCTTTTGGTATATGCGCCAGTATATACTCAACAGCATCGCCATTAGGATCAAGATAAGCCACGCCTTTGCCATCTTTGATATCCTGCATTATGACATTCTGAAAAAGCACGGTTTTGCCAACGCCAGTTTTACCAACCATATAGATATGGCGCAGACGATCGACATCTTTTATTCTGATCGGTAATTTTTGGCCGCGATAATTAGTCTCACCAATAATCACTCCCTCTGCCGGCAGCTGTGGTGGCGGTGATTCTTTCTTTGAATAAACCCAGGCAATATTTGGCGTCTCAGTGTAACGATTTGGCAAATGAAAAATCGAGGCCAACTCTTCAGTATTCAAAAGCATTCGTGGTTCACGACCATAAACACGATAGATATAATTTGCCACTGTTTCCCGCTGACGTTTAGCTTTTTTAAGTCTGAAGCCATTATGATCAGGAGCAAAGAATTGGGAAAAGGCGGAAAAAATAATATTTAGCGTTTCTTTGGCTTTTTCCGCTGTTGGCGCCACAGTTAAAACCCGAATTTGAGTATCGAAACCAGTCTTTGAGCCCTTCTCTGCTAAAAGTTTTAACTGTTGCTCCTGAATCGGATTAAGACGGTACATATTCTGTTGCATCTTCTCTTTTTCTTCCTCTACTAGGGGTTTGCCAGTCGCCGATTTGCCAATATCGCCAAGAAATTTGAAAAAACTCTCCCCTATTCGGCGATTAAAAGATGACGCATAATATGAGCCACTCTTGCCGGCCTGAATATTTTTCGCCGTTTTATCAATGGCAAAACGCCAGGTATTATCAGTCGGCCGGATCAAAATCTGGATGCTAGCATTACAACTTTCCCCCAATTTTGACAAAGCATTAACAATTCCATTTAACGGATCATACTCGAGATAGCGATAAGTTTTTATTGGAAAAAAGAATTTTTTCAACAGCCGCAAATTGGCAGCGGCAATCTCGCCTTGCATGTCTTTGAAAATCGAAAATCCCCTCTCTTTATCAACTTCAACAACAACATCCGGGTATTGGGCTAAGATATTCTTCTCAATTGCTTCCTTAAAAACTATTGGTACACCGATGTAAAAAAATACCAAACCTTTTTTGGAGACAATCTCAACGCTGATATGATCCTGACCAGAAATTTTTCGCTGGAGTTTTGGGTCGAATAATGATTCAAGATTGGCAAAAAACGGCTCAATTACTCCGGCTAGCTCTCTGAAATCCATCCGTTGTTCGTTCTCTTCGGCAAACCGCTCTTTGGGTATTGAAATTTTCAGCATCACCCAGCTCTTCGTTTTCTGGAGCTGGTAGTAATAAAGCGTTACTCTTCGCAAATACTGAACGAGAAAATAAATGCCAATGGCAATGACAACAAAAATTACGATCCACCACCAATATGACAGGCTGGACTGATTACTATATCCCGAACTGTATTCGTAACTACTCAATCCCCTCCCAGGTAGTGAAAATTTGATAAAATTTTTCGACTACCTATTATATTTATTATATTTACAGGACTTACGCAAAATATTATAGACCACGTTTCAACGTGTTGGAGAACAAGCTAAAGCTTGAGCTCCGTTGCGTAAGTCCTAATATTTATATAAATATTCTTTTAACATTCGTTTAAGCAGTCGTGATCCTTGATTGGTTTTAAGATATTTCTCCCGTCGTTTAGCGTCGTTTTGATTAAGATAAGCCTCAAAAAATATCAATTTCCAGGGTTTTTTAGATTTAGTCGAAAAATTTAATCCCAAATTATGTTCCTTTAATCGACGCTTAATATCGTCGGTGCAACCGATATAGAAACTTCCATCTATATCGCTTTGTAAAGTGTAAACAATGTGGAACATAATTGATCAAATTTCTACTACCTGGCCTCCTTATTCGCTATTCTGGTAATCCCTCTACGCCCTCGATCGGGCTTTCCATCACTATTTTTTCAAGCTGATCAGCCTCCTGCGATTTCGCCGGTAGATTGCCACGCTGCCCAGCATCCAAAAAAGCTTTTCTCTCTTCTGCTGCTGTTTTTGCCGCTGGTATATTTGCCGCTGGTGGTGGTTGTGGAGCAATTTCAGCCGCTACCTGCTCCGCGCCTTCAGCCGCTACTGGAGCTGACGGTTCCCCTTCCTCGCCGGCAGTTTCTCGCCTATCCGCTTCAGCAAGTTTTGGATCCACCACTTCAAGATCTTCGACTATTCTCTCATCCTCCCCAGCCACTTCTGCTGGCACAACAACTGCTCCCGGGGCTTCAACTTGCGCAATTTGACCTCCCTCTGGCTGAACCTGGTCCGGCTGCCCATTTTGAAATACCTGTATTTCTTTTTGCATTGATCCTGCTAAAATCCGGTCAAAAACATCTGAGAGTCTAACTTCTGGAGAAGGCGTCTGAAGATTGCCTCCCATATCTTCAACCACCTCAGCTCCTTGGAATATTCTTTTCCAATCAGCTGCCGAATAGGCACAGTCCTCTTGACCAGCAAATTTTATCTCTACCCGGTCATCTTCCTCGTTTCTTTCGCGATTAGGTGCAAATGCCACAGCCTCAACAGTGAAATGGGCTGTCTTTCCGGCTTCATCCCCCTCGGCAATATTCCAGCCAAAGCTTTTGCCAGCTTCAACATTCTTATATCCGCCATTAATTCTAACTTCAAATCTCGGCTCAGTTTCTTGATATTCATACGGAAAGTCGATTAGCTCTTCCGGTTCAACGATTATTGTTGTTTCGCTATCACTCTCGGCTTCCAGAACAATCTCCCTGGTATCAAAGTTCTCTGCAGCCGCTTTCCAACGCTTTCCATCATTCGGATCAGTAATCATTAAAACCCGATCGTAAAAACCAGATGCTTCTTTTCTCTGATAATCATCAGCTGCTTCAAGCAATTCCTTTTCAGCGAAGTCCTTATCAATAGTTCCTCCGGCCACTGGTTCAGGAGCCGCAGGCGCCGCTTCAGCTGGAGGTGGCGCAGCCGACACTTGATTTTGGGGCGTGATTTCTTCTATCGTCGGTAAAATTGCCGCGGGCTGAGGCACTCTTTCTTCACCTTCAGCTGCTGGCAAAACAAAATCAACATAGTCCCGAAGTTTTGGGATCTCTTCGGGAGGTAAATTATAATCTAAATATTTTCGCCTGGCGGTGTCAAGACCGCTCGGCGAATTTGTTGGGTTTGGATTATGCATAAAGTAAATCTAAGATACTGTTATATTCCCGCGCTCCAAGAGTTGCCTTAACTGATCTTTATCAAATCTTGCCGCCTGGCCTGTTTCTAATCCAAAGGCAACTTTGCTGGTATCCCCCTCGGGATCAGGTATATATTCTTTGACTACATCGGTGACTTCTGGCTGGCCAGGAATTTTTATTTCTAGCGTGTTACCGGGTCCTATTTCAACTTTTTTCCCGCCAATTTCTACTTCATATGAAGTTGGTCCAGCAACTGTAGCTTCCGGTTGTTCACTTCCTGGTTCCTCAACAACAGCTCCGATATTCTTTGGCGGTTTTTCTTCCAACTCCGGCTCCTCGGCAGTATCAGCTCCAATTGGTTGTTTAATTGGCGGTGGCACAGATGAAGCTATCGGTTCTGCTGGCGGCGGTGGCAGTGGTTCTTCTCCGACTGGCGGCTCTTGCGACGGCTCCGGTGCTGGCGGTGTTTCCCTTTCACCTTCAGTAGTTGGTCCTTCCGGCCATTCTCTCCCTCTATCGGTAGCTTTTATTCTATCCGCCATTGCTTCTTCTAATGATTGATGCTCCTCCTCTTTCCCTGGTGACGCTAATTGTGCTTCTTTGATTCTGCGAATGGTGGCACCAAGGGTCTCTTCTGCTCGACGCCTAATATCGACATTAGCGCACTCCTTAATCGCTTTGAGGTCAAAAACATTTACTAGTGCGTCTATTCCAGTGTTTAATATTCGTTTCTTGCCACCAGTCTCTTCAATTGTAACCATCACATCTCCGGTCTCGATCTTACGTGGATTAAAGACAATAAATTCTGATTTTGGATCAAGTTCAAAATAATGTCGCCTTGATCCTGGCTTCCTCCAATCCTCGGCAAAAATCTTCTCTTTCCTGCTTTTTGGCAGCCAAACAGCATCTTTTCCAAATGGATCCCTTGCCACAGCAACTACTGCTGATTTTTCCTTCTCATCCTCAGTTTTTTGATCAGACCCTCCTATCTCCCAGCCGCTTTCTCCTTTTTCTTTCCAATTAATTTCTTTTGTCTTGGGCACCCAATCACCTTTTTCAACTTTTCTAATGCCTCTCACTTCTAAAATTACATTATCTTTTTCTCGGCCATTAAGGACTTCAGTCTGCCAATTTTCGCCTTCCGCTGGTTTGATTTTCTCAGAGAGATTCTCAAATACCAGTTTGCGATTTACACCTAAAACCTCGGCCTCAAATTCATTGTTATCAATCTGCTTCCTCAAAAATACTTCGTGAGGGTTATTCTTCTTAAGCTCATCTAGCTCTTTCTCTTCTGGGGACTTCTCCTCCTCTGACTTTCCTGGCTTTCCGGGTTCAGTTTTTCCTTCTCCCTCGTCGGCTCCAACACCTTTGCCTCCCTCGGGAAGAGTCGGCTCCCTAGATCCTTGGCCAGGCGGTTGCGGCCCTGCTGCCGTGGCTTTTTTGGCGGTTTCTTCTGCTGCTTTCTTCTTTGCTTCTTCGTCTTTTTTTCTAGCTTCCTCTTCGGCTTTTTTCTTCTCACCAAAAGGATCTGTGGAAATTTCTCCGGCTTCAGCTTTCAATTTTTTAGCCCAGTCTTCAATCCTAGCAACTTCCTTGCGATTTCTAGCAGCTTCTACATATATTGCCGCGCCAGCTAACGCCAATCCGCCACCGAGGGCTAATTTAGTTCCCAGGGCAGCCGCACCCATTCCATGACCGGTTGCACCAGCAAGACCAATGGTCTTAGTTTCAAATCCAGTGACACCAGCTTGATGCAAAATTCCCAACTCCCCAGGTTTATAGCCGAACATCCAACCTTTTGTCAGATCAAACGCAGTTGAGTGGCCCGGAGTTAGCATCCTAGCATACTCCGGCGCTAGCTTTAATCCCATACCACCAAAATTTTGGATACCAGTTGGCAATCCAGCAACTAGAGCTCTCGTACCCGCACCAGCAATGCCACCAACCAAATTATAGGCATTGAGTTTCGCTCGAAGTGAGAATCTACCTGCTTGTGCATCTAATTTCTTTGCTTCTTCAGCTCTAATCTGTTCAGCTAATTCTCTGATTCTGGGATATTCTTTGTCCTTATTTTTGCCATCAAATTCATCAATTGCTTTTTCAAGGTCTTTGGTTAATTTTTCAACCTCACGGTTGCTGGCAGCAATTTTCCGGTCAGCACTAATTTCGCCAAAAGCTCCCAACATCTGCAATCCGCCCTCAATTTCCTTATAAGTTCCATGCGCAAAAAGGGCTGGCGATAAAAGCAACCCTGGCGTGCCACTAAGCATACCGGCGGCTGCGGTTTCGGCGAAACCTTGACCAAGTTTAAGCGCGCCTCCAACAAAACGCCCAAGCCATGATTCCCCAAACCATTTTTTCGCCCGGTTAAATAATGTTTTCTGGTCACCATATCTCTCATCAATGCGCTTTTTCTCGCGTTCATTAACTTCAAGAGCAGTCTTAACCATTGTTTGCGTTTCTGGGTTTAGTTTTTCAACTGCCGCTGCCAGTCTTTTTTTTGCCTCATCAGTCTCTTTTTCTGTTGGTGCTTTTTCGGTTTCAGCTTTTTTCTCTTCTGGTTTTTCTCCAGGCTTTGCCTCTAGAGGTTTTCCGGCTTCTGGCGGTGGAGGAGCTTTTTCCGGCGGTGGTGCGGGTTTTGGATGGGCTTCTGGCGGTGGAGGTACTAGTGGCGGAGGCGGCAATGGTTTGCCTTCAGCATCAACTTTTGGCGGTTTAAGCGGCTCTCCGTTTGGCCCTACTAGTGGTGGGCCGGGTTTTATAGGAGGTTCGGTAGTTTCGGGTGCCTTCGCAGGTTCTCCGAGTTTAATCTTAATCTCCTCCTCTTTTCCCTCTTCTTCTCCTGCTGGAGTTCCTTCTGGTTTTCTATCAACCTCCTCTTTCTCCAAATCAACATCGAGTCTCTCACCTTCAACATTTCTCGGAGGCTCAGGTTGTCCGGGCCTGACGCCAACCGGCGTTGGCTCACCCTGAAGCTCAATTCCCAAATCACCTCGCTCTTCAGCAGGCGCCTCCGAGGTTGGTGGTCGCTCTGCTGCCGCTTTGGTTGCCTCCTCCTGTTTTGACTGATTAGCTAATGCCTCACTATAAGCACCAAAAAATTTTTTTCTAAAATGTGCACTTTCAGCGGGGTCTTGAGCTAAAGCTGGATCAATTTTTGTCGCAACATCATAAGGATCTATGACTCCGAGATTGCGAGCTTTCTCCACAGCATCATATATCTGACTTTGAACCTCAGCTAGCTCCTGCTCTCTTGCAGTTACTATCGCTTCTTTTTGCTGCTGAAAAACGCTCTCCTTCTTCCAGGATTCAATCAAGAATTTGCGCTTCATCTGCTTAGCTTTGGCCAATCTTTCTTCTGCCTCATTTAGCTGGCTATACAAAGGCGGCAATCTGAGTATCGCTTCTTTTTGTTGATCATTATATGTTTCACTTTGCGGTATGCCTTCTGATCGCTCGATCATTTTTCCTCTTTCTTGCCTTTGGCTAGTTCAAGCTTGTAGAGAACAATTTCGACAATGGCAATTTGTTCCTTATTGATTCCTTTATCGACCAAAAATTGCTCAGCTTTTTCTGGATCTCCGTCAAGCAATTTGCCAAATTCTTCAGCTTCAGTATCAGGTAATTGATCTAAAATTCTCACCACTACCCGATTCTGAATCGTGTCCTGGAATACTCGCAAAAGATCGTCTTTCTGGTCTTGTGTCAGCTCACTGGAAACTTCCATCAAATCAAAAATGTTTGCCTCGAGCACTTTCTCCATCTCTTCCAAAGTAAAAGTGTCTAAAAGTGCTGCTGCTTTTAAATTACGCGCATCGAGTTCACCTAACTTATCGTTAGCCATCCCGCCTCCTTAATGGACTAAATTAATAATTTTTATTTAAACATACAAAATAATTAAGCTTTAATTGCTCTGACGGATTTCATCAGTGTCTTATCCGTGTAAAAGATCCGTGTAGTTATATTATAAAGAAACAAAAATCTTTGTGCAATAGTTGTCAATAGTTGTCTAGAAACAAAAATGTGCCCGACACTATGACTTCAGTGTCGGGCATTATGTTCTTTCCTTCCTTCCGGGCGCGGCATCTACCGCCGGCCCTGGATGATGTGGATGCCGAGAACCAAGGCGATCAGCAGAACGAAGCCACCTAGACCATAGCCGCCGTAGGTCAGCTTCGTGACCCACGACGCCGTGCTCTCGCACGCCTCGTGGCGCTCCTTGGCCCAGGCGAAGAGATTGTCCACTCCATCCTGGGCTTGCTTGGCATCGTCTCTCGCCTTCTGGTCAACAACCTCCGCAGGGGCCGCCGGGGGTTGGGATGGTGCAGCCTCTCCGGGCTGAGCCGGAGAGGGGGCAGGCGCCGGTTGCGTTCCAGGAGCCTGCGGTGCAGGCTGCTCTGGCGCAGGAGTCTGGGGGCCAGGAGCAACTTCGTCCTGGGCCGGAGGCTGGGGTGTCTGCGGTGTAGGTGTAGTCTGGCCGGGCTGTTCGGGTGTGTGTGACCCGGGAGGAGGCGAGGGCGTGA
>Ga0210056_1002539_pt1 | contig 15335 bp, 14 predicted proteins | sample CryGeyCG2014_080_2_FD_183965 | JGI IMG/M metagenome (GOLD analysis project Ga0210056, IMG submission 183965) | Groundwater microbial communities from aquifer - Crystal Geyser CG07_land_8/20/14_0.80 (SPAdes) (version 2) | ecosystem: Environmental > Aquatic > Deep subsurface > Groundwater | place... | reverse complement strand
CGCCGCAAGCGGACGGGGTATCCGCTATTTTATTAAGTCAGAAAACCTAATCGGTTTTCCGACACCTTTCCCTTTCAAGGAAACCCCACCCCAAGGGGCTGGGGTATTAAAAATTAAAATAAAGATGGGGTCATGTTTGTGCTTGCCCCGCCTTCATGGCAGGGTATTACCGTTATACTACATCCCGGTAAGCTAGGTGGGCAGCTACTACCCGTTATGCAACAACCCGTTATTTTTATTGTATATTTAATAATATAAACTGTCCAATTAAAAAAGGGCGATTATTAGTCGCCCCCTGATAAAGTTAACGAATTTTTTGTACTGTTTGTCAAGCAATCTTTCTTCCAATGGCTTTGGCAATCTTTCTTAAATCGCCAAGCAAGGTTTCGAGGGCCGTAAGAAACAAACTCTGGTCGCCGTCAGTTAATGCTTCTTGCGGATTGGGATGCGCTTCTATAATCAACCCGTCAGCGCCGGCGGCTAAAGCGCCTTTGCTTACCGCTGGAACATATTCGGCTTTACCAGTACCATGGGAAGGATCAATGATAATAGGCAGCCACGACAAATCTTTTATTACCGGCACAGCGTTTAAATCAAGCGTATTACGGGTATAAGTTTCAAAAGTCCTAATGCCTCGTTCGCAAAGTATTACCCGTTTTTTCTTTTGCCTGTCTAAAATACGCTCTGCCGCCAATAACCACTCTTTATAAGTGGAGCATAATCCTCTTTTTAAAATAACCGGCTTGCCCATCTCACCTACCATATCCAACAGCCGGAAATTCTGCATATTGCGAGTGCCTACTTGTAAGACATCAACCTGATAATCGTTAAAAAGTTTAGCGTCAGATGTATCCATAATTTCATTCACGGTAAGCACCTCGTATTTGCTGCGCATGGTCGCCAAAATTTCCAATCCTTTTTCCCCCAATCCTTCAAAACAGCGAGGAGCAGTTCGCGGCTTAAAAGCGCTGCCTCTTATTATTTTAAGCCCTAATGCCTTGAGACATCTAACAGTAATGTCCATCTGCTCATAGCTTTCAATAGAGCACGGCCCGACGATTATTACAACTTCTTGGCCGCCGAAACGAACTTTGACAATCTTGTTGTTAATTTTTGCTTCCACGTCAATACTGCTACCATTACCGTATTCTCTTGCCGCTAACTTATAGGGTGCGGAAATTAACTTTACGTCTTCTACGCCGTCCAGAGCTATGAGATGGCTCATAAAATCTTCGTCGTAATCAACCACGCCGATAACAGCAATGACTGTCCTTTCCTCACCCCAGTTTATGTTGGTACTTAGTCCTTTTTCTTTTACTTCTTCAACAACCTTTCTAATTTGTCTTTCATCTGCGCCCTTCTGCATTGAAATAATCATTTTCCCCTCCTTTTGGTTAAATGTTTTCAATATGCCCCATCCTCTTACTCTAAAAACTATTTTCTAATCACCTCCTTTTATTTGCAAAAAGACCATAACAAAACTGGCTTCTCTTGCGAGGAGCCAGTTTGTTTTCCCTAGTGAGTTTTAACTTACCTAATAGTTAAAACACCACAAAAAACCGGTCTCCCCGCAGGGCCGTAAAAGAAACCGAAAAAATAAAAACCGATTTTTTGTAATGTCTTATACATATTAATAAAAATGGGTAATAACTCTACCTGTGGATAATTATAGCAAAACTACAAAAAAATGCAAGAAAAAATGGTTTTCTTTTATTTTTCCATAATTTTCTCAACTTCCTTGCCGGCAAAATCGGAAAATTCCTGTGTTCCTACTTCTATGGGCTCTATTTGATCTCTGCCGCCACCGGATATCTCTTTGACCCTGAAAATACCTACACCGGTAATATTCTCACTCCCCGCGCCTACAGTACTCATCATTGACATTATGCCTTCATCTCCTGTTTTGTGTCTCATGTTTTCCCCCTCCTGTTCGTTGAAATGATCTATCAAAAAAAGCCGCTCCTTTTGCATGAGCGGCTCTTTGATGCTATATAAATTTCTTATAGCTATTCTTTGGCCACCCAAAATTCAACAATAATAACAATCACACCCACAATTAAGGTAATAATGGATTTGACGCCATAGATGAATTCTTGGACGGCTTTTAGCATATAGATAATTTTAGCTTAAAAAAAATAATAAGTCAAGTTGGATTTATTTGGCTAAAATTAAATATTTTTTGTTTAATAAAACTAAATTATTCCACTTTTCCACAATTTATCTCGACGACTGTCCCCTTATATATTAGCCAAGAATTTTCGCTAATTGTTTTATTAAAGATAGGGCGACCGGAGCCGCTAATAAACTATAGGAGTCAATGCCATCATCGTCTTTAACTATCCACTGTTTTTCTTTAATTTTTACTTGGTTATTTTCAGCCAATTCTAAAACATATTCTGGTGTAATTTCGTAATCATCAACCAAATCCTTGGCTAATTCTACTGGTATTGAATTTCTTAAAAAGATTTTAGGGATGCCGTGCAAGGAAAAAACTTTGGCAATTAATTTGTCATCCAGCTCTAAGCGCTCGCGGATAGTTTCTATGCCCAAATTATCGCCTTCTTTGGCTGTCATTCTGGCACCGCCGCAATGCGGGTCGTCGCAAATCAAATAAAATTGTTTTTTTTCAAGGTCATAACCGGCCTGTTTAGTGGCAAACAATTTTAAATTTCTCGGAGTCTGACAGATTGGGCAGACAACGCGGTATTTCATCCGTTCGTCAATCACTGACTCGGGAATGCTAATCGCCACAAAAATATCCGGGTCTTGGCGATAGTTGATTAAATCGCGAAAAAATAAGGAATAAGAAATTTGGTCCAACTCACGGGGAAAGCCGTCAATGAAAAGCGACTTCCTGGGTAATTTGTCAATTTCTCTTTTTATTAAAGCTAAAATAAATTCAGTTGGCAAAAGAGTTTCAGTGTCGCGGGAAAGCAAGGCCTTGACAGCATCGCCAACAGAAATATAGCCGCGATAATTCTGGTGTAAAAAATCCATTAATTCTTTTTTCTTCTGCTCATCTGCCATGCCGCTATGTACGCCCCTGACTATATCACCAACGGAAATATGGCCGATTTTATCTTCGCCAAAAACCTCTATCATCAATTTGGAATAAGTGCCTTTGCCGGAATTTTTTTTGCCCAAAAAATAAGCCACAAAAGTATTATTTTCTAAATACTTTTTCAGTTGAACTATCTCTGGGCCGGCCTTGGCCGCGAAATATTTCTGGCGCTCGGCCGGATCTGACAAATTGAATTTTTCTGTCACTCCTGCTACTTTGGTTTTAAAATATGGAAACTCTTTTTCGTAATCTCTCACCCCGTTAGAAATTTTCTGGTTTTGCTGCCTCATAATTTTTTTCTGACCCCAAGAAATTCAAATTTAAATTTCTAACAGGGTTTATAAGTATAGCTCTTTAAATTTATTCGTGTCATTCGTTTAAATTCGCATGAATTCGCGTCATATTATTTTAGATGTTTTTTTATTTTTTCACTAATTTGCGCCGGTGTTAAGCTGGCTTTAACAAAATAATCAACTGCGCCCATCTTCTCGCCTTTGGCCTTATCTTCGTCAGTACCTAAGTTAGTCAGCATTATCACCGGAATATCCTTAGTTAGCTTGTCTTTTTTTAATTCTTCTAATACGGAAAAACCATCAATTTGCGGTAAAATTACATCTAACATAATTATATCCGGCTGCTCTTTTCTGGCTATATCCAAGCCTTCAGCGCCATTGCCGGCTACGACCGCCGCAAAACCGTCAGCCTCAAATTTTGTTTTGTATATTGAGCTGATCATAGGGTCGTCTTCAACAATCAAAATTTTCTTCTTGTTATCAGGCATAAATATAAATTTAACTTTAATAATTCAATTCTCGTGGTAAAAAATTATTACATTTAATTTCAGCGCTGGCAATTACCGAGACCGTCCGAAAACTCTGTTTTGTCATTTCGACCCCGCATTTTGCGGGGGAGAAATCTTTAATACTTGGCTAAGAGCGACTAACATCTATTAAAGATCTTTCGCCCCGCAAAATGCGGGGCTCCTCGCAATGACAAAATAGCAGTTCTCGGACAGTCTAGACTGGGTGAGGTATATTACAATAAAAGCACCTTACTTGGGTGGCTATTTAAATTAGGTGGCTAATTTAAATTATAACAGCAAATAAAAAATTATCAAGTTTAGTTGTTCTCTGCTTATTTTAATAATTCCACCTTAACACCGTCGCTTACTAATTTAATTGTCCCTGCTTGGTCAGTCCGTAAAATTTGCGCGCCCAGGCGCTCCAGTCGCTTAATCACCCGCAAACTGGGGAAGCCAAAATCATTGTCTTTGCCAACTGAAATAACAGCCAATTGCGGCTGGATTTTATCTAAAAAAGCTTGACTGCTGGAAGTATCAGAGCCATGATGGCCGACTTTTAAAACATCGGCTTGAAGATTAACAGCGCTAGCCAATATCTTTTCTTCCGCCAACTGTTCCAAATCGCCGGTAAATAAAAATTTTGTTTGGCCGTAAATTAATTTAAAAGTTAAAGAAGTATTATTTAAATTTTCCACTTCTTGACCCAAAAAACTTTCTTGGGGATAAATAATGTCCAACTGGCAATTTTGGCTTAACTTAACTGTCTGCGGCCGATCAATAATAGTTAATTTTATTTTTTTGTTTTTAATTAATTCCAGCCAAGCTAAAAAATTAGGGCTATGGTGAATTACGCCGGTATATAAAATCTCTTTAACTTGATATCTTTTAATAACATCAATCAAACCGCTAACATGATCATCGTGCGGGTGGGTTAAAATCATTAAATCAATTTGTTTGTCCCACCAAGGTAAATTCTCGGCTAATCTTTTTAAAACGGCTTTATCCGGCCCGCCGTCTATCAAGATGTTTTGCCCGGCCGGCGCTTTAATTAAAATCGCATCGCCCTGCCCCACATCTAAAAAATCCACCTCCAGATTTTCCGGCTGGCGCCAGTAAAGCCAAAAAAGCAGCAAAGCTATTATAACAAAAACTATTCCCAAAATTAATAAAATTTTATAAAGCCGGCTAGACATAATTAAATTATAGCAAAATAAACTTTTCTCACCAAAAAAATGCTCGTCGATTGCGCGACGAGCTGTTATATTTCTTTAAAGACAAGCGTTTTGCCTATCTTCTTATTCGTAATATCTATATTTTATCACCCATTCGATTATCTAACAACTTAGACCGCTGCAATTTTATAATTATAAAAATAACACCTAAATAATAAACCGCCAGAACGCCCCAGGGCCAATAGCCGATTTCCCAATAAGCGTAAGGAACTCGCGATAATATCTTAACTACCCCAAAAATATAATTAGCGCTAATTAAGCTGGGCAGAAAAAATAAACTGGCCAGGCCAGGCAGTAAAAAACTTAAAGGCAGAGCGACAATAATAGCAACTGTTAAAAATGGTATTAGCCAAATCACTAAAACATTAGCCAAAGGCGCGATTAAGGAAATTTGGGAAAAATTATAGGCCATTATTGGCCAGGTAAATATTTGCGCGCCTAGAGTTAAGGACAAGATGTCGCGCAAGCCATATAATCTGGGAATTTTTATTTTTTCTAAAAATTTATCTATTGGCGGATAACAATAAATTAAACCCAAAACTGCTAAAAAAGACAACTGAAATCCGATATCATCACGCAGTATTTTAGGATTAAATAAAAGTAAAATTGCGCCAGCTAAAACTACTGCGTTAGTAATTTTATTAAGCCGGCCCAAATGTAAAGCCCATAAAACCAAAAAGCTCATTATCCCGGCGCGCATAGCCGAAGCCGGCGCGCCAACTAAAATAATATAAATTAAAAGAAATATAATTGATAAATAAAATGCCCGGCGCCGGTCCAGGCCCACGGCCAATAAAAAGCCTAAAACTATGGCTGACAAAATAGTGGTATTAAATCCCGATACCGCCATAATATGCGTCAATCCGGTTTGGCTAAACTGCTGGCGGATATTATCAGCCAGGCCTCGCTGGCCGCCAAAAACAATTGGCCGCGCCAAGCTGACCGCTGGTTCGCCCAAGCCAAAATCAATGATGTTAATAAGCTTATCTTTCAAGGTAAATATCTTGCTATAAAGCCAATTACCCTTGCCCGCAGCTAATTTTTCTATTTTAGGGTAATAGCAAACCGAATAAATATCGTAGCGCGCTAAATAACGGTCATAGGCAAAATCATTAAACTTTTCCGGCGCTTGTAGTTCGCAAGTTATGGCCAGCTCATCTCCGTATTTAAACGCGGGATATAAATTGGTGGTAATTAAAATTCTCCCGCTAATATTGTTTTTTAAAGTACTGCTAAAGCTGGCTGTAATCTCCAGCTTCTGTTTATCCTGCCTAATATCTGGCTCTTTAGTAATAATACCGCTGAAGCTTATCTGTTGGCCGTTATAATGCCAAATTTTATCAGGCGTGTCTGGCGGTAAGCTGACGCTATAGCGCCAGAGGCCGAAAAATAAAAATATTATAATTAAGCTAACTAATCTTAATTTAATTGATTGCCAAAACAGAACTAATAAAATAAGCGCCGTAATAATTAAACTAAAATATATTATTTTATAATTTAACAGGTCAGCTGGCAAAAAAGACGCTAGCATTATGCCGACCATAAAAACCAAACAGCAAATTAAAAATAATTTTGACTTGGTTAAATTCATATTATATTTTACCACTGGCTTATAATCACGGCAATAAAAAAGGCAGGGTGCTTAATCCTGCCTCTAGAAAAAGGTTGGGGTTTATTAAGACCGGCTCTGGCCTTTTTTAATATTACGCGCAAGCGCATTTCATCTAACAATAACTCCTGCTCCCACTGCTCATACTCTTCCTCATAACCACCTGACTCAACTAAATAAAGTATTGACTTAAAAAAATCGCTGGTGGGGATGATATATAGAGTTTCACTGCCGTCTCTACTGTAGACATAAAAGTGCACCACATCGCCTTCATAATTATCCAGAATCTCATCTAGGCGATCAGCCAGATTAGCGTTAATTAGACATAGACTGACTACGCTACCTTGATGGCTAACCACCTGCTTCTCGTCTGCTCTAATTTGACCGCAAAAAATCACTAAAAAAAATATTGCCACCAAAGTAATCAATAATACCTTCCTCATTGTACCCTCCTTTCCTGCCAAAGGACGAAAAATAGTTAATACCCTCTCTTTTATTGTATTATTAGCTTATCACGCCTCACAGAAAAAAACAACAATCAAAAATAAAAAGTTTTAAAATCACCGGAATTGTTTTTTTGTTTTCTTGTCTTGCCCCCTTTATTCAAAGGGGGTTAGGGGGATTTTAATTTTATTGTACGTTAAAAGACACTTAGTGTCCAATTGGACACTAAGTGTCTTAATTCTATATTTATTTTGCTTTCTTGTTTTTTTGACTTCTTAAATACGCCTCCATAAAACTTTCCAAATCGCCGTCTAAGACTGCCTTAATGTCTGAAGTTTCATAATTAGTGCGGTGGTCTTTGACCATTTGGTATGGCTGCATCACATAAGAACGGATTTGCTTGCCCCATTCTGCTTTTTGCGCCTGGCCGCGCAATTTTAATTCTTCTTTGGTCTTTTTTTCTTCTGCTAATTGATATAATTTTGACTTTAATATTTTTAAAGCCGTTTCCTTATTCTGATGCTGGGAGCGCTGGGTTTGGCAGGTTATGGTAATGCCTGTTGGCAAATGAACAAGCCGCACCGCTGAATCAGTGGTATTAACGCTCTGGCCGCCCGGACCAGAAGAACGGAAGACATCAATCCTTAAATCACTGTCTTTTATTTCAATATTGGCCGCTTCTGGCAGTTCTGGGATAACTTCCACCAAAGCAAACGAAGTATGGCGCATGGCTTCGGCGTCAAAGGGCGAAATGCGCACCAGACGGTGGACACCCGCTTCCGAACGCAAATAGCCATAAGCCCAATGTCCGGCGATTCTTAGGCTCACGCTTTTAATGCCGGCTTCATTGCCAACGGTTTGGTCTAAAATTTCCGCCTGCCAACCTTTTTTCTCAACAAAGCGCAAAAACATCCGCTCTAAAATTTGCGCCCAATCCTGCGCGTCCACGCCGCCAGTGCCGGCATGGATTGATAAAATGGCATTGTGCTGGTCGTATTTTCCAGAAAACAAAACCGCAAACTCCAGCTCGCTAAATTTCTTGTCCAACTCCTCGTATTGCTGATTTGCGTCATCGCTGATTGAATTATCTTTTTCTTTAATTGCTACTGCCACTAATTGCTCTAAATCAGTTATTTCTTTTTTAAAATCCTCCCATTTATTCACTTCGGTTGCCAATGCTTCTAGGTCTTTGCTTATTTTTATTGCCTCTGCGCGATTACTCCAAAAATCAGGCTTGCTCATTTTTAACTTTTGACTTTTAACTCTTGACTTTTTTTTATCAATGTCAAAGCAACCTCCAAATATCCAGGAGTTTTTCTCTCAACTCTTCAATTTTTTTTATTAAATTTTCCATAAAATTTTTCTTTGTCATTCCGGCCCCCGAGCCGGAATCCAGAAAAAATATGCCGGATGAAAGATATTATTGCGCTTATACTTAGATTACCAAAAAAGCAATCTGTATTTCTGGATTTTAATAAAGTCCGCCAAAGTCCGTGTTAGTCCGCGACTATTTCATTTCTTCCAGCTTAACTTTTACTTCCTTTTCTTCACCTTTATGCAAAACTTTTAATGTTATCTCGTCGCCTGCTTTAAATTTGCCGATAACCAGGGCTAAGGGATTATTTTCATCAATTTTTTCACCGTTAACTTCTAAAATAATATCATTTTCTACCAGCCCCGCTTTATCAGCCGGCGAACTAGGTATAACCGCTAAATCAGTTGCATTTTCGCCCCTAATGATTAATGCCCCGTAATTAACTGCTAATTTGTTAGCCTCGGCAATAGCTTGATTAATTAAGATATAGCGTACGCCCAGCCAAGGCCTGACTATTTTGCCGTATTGGCGGACGCTTTCAATTGTGCTTTTAACCTCATCTATGGGAATAGCAAAACCGATATTTTGCGCACCCTGGGCAATGGCAGTATTAATGCCGATAACTTGGCCAACAATATTAAGTAGCGGCCCGCCAGAGTTGCCTGGGTTAATTGAGGCATCAGTCTGGATAACGTTGATTAGCTGTTCACTGCCTAACCCTGTTGCGCCAGCAGTAATTGAGCGGGACAAACCGGAAATAACACCAGTAGAAACAGTATTTCTAAACTCACCCAAGGCATTGCCAATAGCAATAACGCTTTGCCCAACTTTTAGATTAGCGCTGTCGCCCAGTTCAACAGTTGGCAAATTTTTGGCGTCAATCTTTAATATGGCTAAATCATTAATTGGGTCGCGGGCTAAAACTTTGGCAGCATATTTAGCGCCGTCATTCATTAAAACTGTATATTCGGCCTGTTGGTCTAGGGCAACATGCTTATTGGTCACTATATAACCGTCAGCAGTAATAATAAAGCCACTGCCGCCGCCAATTTCTTGTTTTTGCCTACCGCCTTGTTCTCCTCGGCCAGCTGATGGCGCGCTCGGGCCAAAAAAATTCTCAAAATCTTGACCAAAAAATTGGCGGAAAAAATCAGAATTAAACGGGCTATAATACTCTTGGATTTTCGGCAAATCTTTGGTTACAATAATACTGACCACGGCAGGAGCAACTTTTTCCACCGCGCTAATGATAGCTGATTCTTCGTTAATAGTAATAACTTTTTTTGTTAAATTAATAATGTCTAACGTAGCAGCTGTCTTGCCTAAAATATGAACCTTAAACCAATCAGCCAAGTTAAAGCCATTAGCCGAAATTAAGCCGGCGCCAAAACCCATTACGCCGCCAAAAATTGAGCTAACAATAATAGAGGTAATTAAAATAATAGTAAATGTTTTTTTATTGTTTTCCATATTTACTCTGACGCCTCTTTTTATTTTAACTTTAGAAAAATTTTGGAAAAGTTAATTATTCTATCTTGCTTAATATTAATCTTCTCTTGCTCCAGTAGCTTAATCTTCTTTGTCTTACCAAAGGCATAACCGCCGATTTGCCCATTACTTCTAATTACTCGGTGGCAAGGCATTTTAGGTACATAGGAATTTTTATTTAAAGCATTACCCACTGCCCGATAAGCTTTAGGGCGCTTAAGATATTTGGCTATTTCCTGGTAAGTTGTTACTTTGCCTGGTGGTATTAATTTTAAAGCAGCCAAAACACTGTTGCCAAATTTGCTCAAGGCCATACTTATTTCTTTAATAAACTCCTAAACTGCGGCGGCAAACTATTGGGGTCAACTTTATTCAAATCCAGCCCAGCCGGTGAACCTTGAAGCAAGCCGCTCAAGGGATTTTCAATAACTCCGCTGGCATCAGCCCCGCCGAGTAGGCCCCGGTATTGCTCCAGTAAATTGCTTAACAAAGGCGGCAAATAGATAATGCCTAGGATGATTGGCACGACAATCAGTAAAATATAAATCAAACTCATTACTTTTTGAAAATTGATATAATTTTTTATCTTTTTGGTCATCTGATGTATTTCTTGAGTCAGTTTTAAATTTTCCTCTAGTATTTTTTTTATTTCTTCATCCATAGAATTAGTTAAAGTTAAAAGTGAAAAGTTATAAAGTTATCTACTTTCAACTAAATTATTATCTCACTTCGCATTGCTTAGCATATTTTAAGCCTATTCTTTGCATTGCCGCCAGCTCTGATGAATTATAAGCTTTAATTTTTTCTAATTTTTTATTAATTAATGGCATATTACTTTTAAATTGCTGCAGATACCACTTGTCCGCGCCCTTAATCAATTCTCCTATACGAGCGATATCGTCTTGGTCAATCAAGCCGGGAACAATGGTAGTACGAAATTCATAAGGCAGATTGCTCTCTTTTATTATTTTAACACTTTTTCTAATTTTATTAAAATCTACCCCGTTAAATTGCTCCGCACCAGCTTTGCCGGATTTAACGGGGTAAACTTTTTTGCCAACCACTCGCTGATATTTTTCCTCCGGCGCCTTAATGTCCATAGCAATATAATCAATTAATTTTTTGGCAATTAACTTTTTAATAATTTCGGGGTTGCTGCCGTTAGTGTCCAGCTTAATTAGATAACCCAGCTTTTTTATTTTGGTAATAAATCTGGCTAAATCTGGCTGGATTGTCGGCTCACCGCCAGTAATCACTACGGCGTCCAATTTCCCGACACGCGCTTGTAAGAAAACAAAAAGGTCATCCTCCTTAATGCCAGGATGACCTTTTTGTCGCTTACTTCTAAATAAAGCAGCATATTTGGACTTGCCGCCCCAGACGGGCAGTACAAGCATAGGGTTGTAGCAAAACTGGCAACGGAAATTGCACCCTTGGGTAAATATTATAGCTGAAAGATGTTCTGGATAATCAAGCAAGCTAAATTTTTGTAAAGCGCCAATTTTCATGGGATTATTAGGATGATTAGGATTTTTAGGATTGTTGAGATTATTAAAAATTTCTATCTCCAATCTCCTCAAAATCCCAAATATCCTAAATATCCCCTTTAATTATTCTTTATCAAAATCAATCTTAAAGGTTTTGCGATCAAAATACTCTGCCTGCTTGCCATCGTTCCACTGGGATACCGGCCGCAGGTAGCCCACCACCCGGGAATAGACTTCACAAGGCACTCTTTTGGCTTTAATTGGACTCATAGGGTTGGTTAATCAGTTAATTAGTTAATCAGTTAGTCAGTTAATTAATTATCGGTTGCCAGCTTTTCCGACTGTTTAACCGATTAACCGTTTAACTGACTAACTGGATTTAATTTTTATTTAAGCTAAAGCGTTTTCTATTTCCTGCTTGGTCGTCTCGCGAGTTACATAACCAATCTCCTCGTCGCATTTGGGGCAGAAAAAATGTTCGCCGGCCAAATAACCATGTTTGGGGCAAATAGAAAAAGTCGGCGTAATGGTAAAATAAGGCAAATGGTATTTGCTGACAATTTTTTTAACTAATTTTTTAACCGCCTCGGCCGAAGGCAGGGCCTCGCCGACAAAACAGTGAAGTACGGTGCCGCCAGTATATTTAATCTGAATATCGTCTTGCAGATCCAGCACTTCAAAAATATCATCAGTAAAATTAACTGGCAATTGGGTTGAATTGGTATAATAAGGCGCGGTTTTACCATCAGACAAGGCCGCTTCGTTGGCTACGATAATATCGCCAAATTTATCCTTATCAATCCGAGCAAACCTTCTGGTAGCGCCTTCGGCTGGCGTTGCTTCCAAATTAAATAAATTATTTGATTTGCCTTGATAATCCAAGATCTTATTCCTTATATAATCCATAATAACCAAAGCAAATTCTCTGCCACCTGGCGTAGCAATACTTTTTCTAATCAAAGCAAAATTCAACAAAGCTTCGTTCATACCGATAATGCCAATAGTAGAAAAATGATTGCGCCAATAACTGCCAAAACGCTTTTTAATGCCTGATAAATAATATCTGGTATAAGGATATAGCTCCTTATCGGTTAAATCCTCTAAAACCCTTCTTTTAATTTCCAAGCTTTCATAAGCAACTTGCAGTAAATTATCTAAACGTTCAAAAAATTCTTCTTGAGTTTTTGACAAATAGCCAATACGTGGCAAATTCAAGGTAACCACGCCGATTGAACCAGTTAAGGGATTGGCCGCGAACAGTCCGCCGCCTCTCTTTCTTAACTCCCGATTATCTAAGCGCAAACGGCAGCACATACTGCGGGCATCGTCAGGATTCATGTCGCTATTAACAAAATTAGAAAAATAAGGAATACCGTATCTGGCGGTCATTTCAAAAACCTTAGTTGCTACTGGTGATTCCCAATTAAAATTGCGGGTTATATTATAGGTTGGTATAGGAAAGGTAAAAACTCTGCCCTTAGCATCGCCTGCCATCATTAACTCGGCAAAAGCCAAATTAATTAAATTCATCTCTGGCTGGAACTCTTTATACTTTTCCTGTCTAATCTGGCCGCCGAAAATAATATTCTCTTCAGCCAAAGTCGCTCCCGGCGCCACATCCATAGTAATGTTGGTAAAGGGACATTGGAAGCCGACTCGCGTGGGAACATTAATATTAAATAAAAATTCCTGCAAAGCCTGTTTCACTTCTTGATAATTTAATTTGTCGTATCTGACAAAAGGGGCGAGCATGGTGTCAAAATTAGCAAAGGCTTCAGCGCCAGCCACTTCGCCCTGCAAAGTATAAAAGAAATTAATAATTTGCCCCAAAGCGGTACGAAAATGCTTGGCTGGCTTAGACTCCACTTTGCCAGCCACGCCGCCAAAACCTTTAATTAACAAATCTTTTAAATCCCAGCCAGCGCAATAAGCTGCCAAAAGCTGCAAATCATGCAGATGCAAATCACCGTTTTTATGGGCATCTCTAATGTTGGCGGTATAAACCTTATTTAGCCAATAATTAGATGAAATGGCTGAAGAAATATGATTATTCAGGCCCTGCAAGCTGAAGCTCATGTTGGAATTTTCCCGCACCCGCCAATCTGTCTGCCGCAAATAGCCTTCCATTAATTCATCAGAATCAATCATTGACTTCATTTCGCGCAGCCGCGCTCGCTGGTCGCGGTAAAGGATATAGGCTTTGGCGGCTTTGATTTGCCTGGCCTTAATTAAAATCTCTTCCACAATATCTTGGATTTCTTCCACGGCCGGAATGCTGCGGGCATGAAACTTATCGTTTAAAATATCAACCACTTGGTCGCTTAATTTCTGCGCCAAGGCCTGGTCCGGCTTGCCCACTGCTTCGGTTGCCTTAAAAATAGCGCTGGTGATTTTTTCTTTATTAAAATCAACAATTTCCCCTGACCTTTTCCTAATTTGTGTAATAGTGCTTTTTGTCATAAAAATAAAGTTGCGCCATGGTAGGGACGCCCCGCATTTGCGGGGCGTCCCTACGAATGCTGATATTTTGAAAATTTATTTTATAGCACCAAACATTTTTTGTTGCGCCATGGTAGGGACGCGATTAATCGCGTCTCTACACTTCTTCGATAGCTATCGGGGGGAGTTCCGCAACGAAAAAATTACTAACTTTAGCTAACTATCTTGAAAAATATTTTTTAAGTGCATAAGTACTGTTACTTGTTTCTCTTGACAATTTTTTTGCCAGTTAACAATTTATTAAGTTCGCGCCTAAAAGTTTGGGCATCTTTAAACGACTGGTAGACGCTGGCAAACCTGATATAAGCCACTTGATCTAATCGTCTTAAGTGTTTCATCACAATCTGGCCGATCTGCTCGCTAGTAACCTCGTTTTGCCGTAAAACCTGCAAGTCTCTTTCAATTAAGTTAATCAATTTTTTAAAATTATCATCGGTAATCGGCCGTTTTTCTAGTGCTCGTCTCAAACCCTTGATTATCTTATCGCGGCTGTAGGACTCTTTGCGGCCATCGCGCTTAATAACTGATAAATCCAAAATTTCCACTTCTTCATAAGTGGAAAAGCGAAAACCGCATTTCAGGCATTCCCGACGCCGCCGAATAGACAAGCCGTCTGAAGCAACTCGGGAATCCACCACTTTTGAATCATGATAATTACAGACCGGACACCGCATTATCGCGAATTAGTTACGAATTATAACGAATTTTACGAATTTATTAAGAGCTAATTCGTACAAGTTCGTTATAATTCGTTATGCATTCGTCTTAAATTCGTGATTTAGCCGTTAGCTAGTTGATTTTTTCCATATTTAGTAGTCCTTGATTATATTATACCACTAGATATAGTATAGTCAAGCTCTGCTGATTTGGCTAAGATTAAATTAATTTTTTAGTGAAGTTAATAAAATCTTATAATTTTTTTAATCTCCTCTGTCAAAGGGCTGTGGATATGTGGATAGAAAAAATAAAAAAGGAGCTGTTGTAAAAACCAGCTCCCCTGTTTAATTCCACCTCCTTCCTTCTTCTCATTTGCCAGCGACAACATTACTGACAATTCCGGTTTTCAGGCCAATTGTCTCGGCGAATCTGGTGATTTTTTCCAATTTATCACCAATTTTCCCCACAGGTACGACCGCCAGCTTTTTGGCCTCTGTCATCAGAAACTGTTCAATATTGAACGGCTCTCTGGATAGCTGGGGCACTATCCAGCCAGAAAGCCGACAATAAGCCACGAAGGCCTCGCCATTAACCGGCACTTCTTGGCCGTGAATCAAAAAAGTGACTTTCCGCGGGTCACTCGAGCCCAGGGCCAGATTAGTAATTGGGCAGACGGACCGTTCAACTTGTACTGTCGTTAAAACATTATTATTCTTTATGCTGTGGATATCTGACATTTTA
>Ga0210056_1002534_pt1 | contig 15363 bp, 20 predicted proteins | sample CryGeyCG2014_080_2_FD_183965 | JGI IMG/M metagenome (GOLD analysis project Ga0210056, IMG submission 183965) | Groundwater microbial communities from aquifer - Crystal Geyser CG07_land_8/20/14_0.80 (SPAdes) (version 2) | ecosystem: Environmental > Aquatic > Deep subsurface > Groundwater | place... | reverse complement strand
GAAAGGAACTTCCAGATGATGTATTCTGTGGTCCAGATAAAACATATCCCTCAAACGATGCAAAAAGTGTAAGAGACTCATTTGAAAAATTATCAGAATTTGGTAGAGGTCTTCCAAAATCAGTTGCACTCACAATCTACCAGAACTTGCTTAAACATGCGAAACGATATGAAATTGAGCATGACCAGAGTAAGTTTAATTGGTTGATTGATGGGAAAAAAATTAAGGAGATAAATATGGAAAAAGAAAAAATGCTTAAGTGGTTAGATGAAGAAATCAATACAGATTTAAAGAACATGCCAATTGAGGAAGCCTTTTGGATTGCAAAAGCAATTGGAAAGAAAGGTGCTTTGAGAAAGGCTTTAGGTGTTAAGGAAGATGAAACGATTCCCGAATCTATTCTTGAGAAGATTAGAGATACTGAAACTGGAAATACGGTAATCTTTAAAGGTAAGAAAATTACTGTTACGACACAGTTGAAAAGACGTGCCATCTTAGCACTTAGGTTAAGTAAAATGCCAAAAAGAGGAAGAAAGTAAAGGTTCGGGAGAATTAAATTGCCAATCGAGAAGACTCCCAACTTTATTCGTATTAGAATAGCTAATCCTAAGCAATTTGTTAGATTTTTCGTTAAAGTTATTGGAAAAGGAATTAGAGCGGTTATGGGAGTCAGAAAGGATGGTAAATCTCAAATTCAAAGTTTACTTTTTCCGAGAAGCCGTTTTACCTTGGTTCAGGCTAAAGCATGGGTTAAAAGTCACGGATATACAATAGAAGAGAGTTATTGGGTTGAAGAAGTATTGATAGATTCTAATACGATGGAACTTGTCTTTGTAGAGAAAGTTGCGAAGGATGATGAAGAAGTTCCAAAAATAAATATTAAAAAAATGAAAAAGGATGTTTTTAAATGGTTAATCGAATAGAAGAACAATTTATTATGTTTCCATTTGAATATATTTCTCCAGTAGAAGTTACTGTAGAGGAATCATTAACAGCAACTACTGGCACAGCCATTATTCATGGAACTCTTTTGCGTGAAGGCGTTTCTAGAAATGGAAATCTTTATACTATTGATGAAATGAAGAAAATAGCAGGACAGGCAGAGGGTATACCATTGTATGTAGGAACTATGATTAAACGGAATCCAAATACTGGAAGAATACAAACAGGAATGCATGCCAATATAGAGAAAAATCGTGTTGGAAGAATTATAAAAACCGTTTTTGATGAAGCTAAACGAGTAATTAAGTTTTGGGCTGAACTTGTAAATACTAAAGAACATCCTCATATAATTGAAGAAGTTAGGAAAGGATGGGGTGTTAGTATTGGTGGTATTGCTCATAAAGCTAAAATTGTCATAAATGAGGCTGGAGAAATATTACGTAAAATTCTTGGAATGGTACTTAATCACGTTCAACTTTTACCACCAGACAAAATTACGGGTGTTGTAGGAACAGAGATTGAAAGCATAGAAGTTCAAGAAAGCATGATAATCTATTGTGATGATGAAACTGGTGCCTGTTATACTAATACTGGCGAAGTAGTTAAATCAAAACCAAAACCCGTGAAAATTTCACTAGATTTCAAATTCTAAAATTTTCCAAGGAAAAACCAAGCGGCAAACTTTTCTTTTGGATTATATTTTCTAGTAAATCTTTGTAAATTTATTAAGCATGATTCGCAAAGAAATACAATATTTTCTGGGTCGGTATTATATATATTTCCATCTATATGATAAATTTTTACATCTTTAATGTATTTGCATTTTTCGCATACCCACTTATTTGGGTTTTGCATCCAATTTTTTACGAATTCTCTATTTTTACCCCATCGTTTTAAAAGACCAATATGTGCATATTTTATTAATCCTTCTTCAATAAATTCTCGTATAATTCGTGATTTACTTTTATTAGTAAAAGCACTATATTCTTTTAGAAGATTATTAAGTGTTATGGTTATTCTTGTAATTACTGTAGCTATTTTTTGTTCGGTATCTTTTTCCTCAATTCTATCAAGAACAATATGGTCTATACATGCCAAATCTGCATCTTCTCCAAATAATTCTTTAGCCTCCTTCGGTGTTCTTTTAATATTATGTCGGTATCTTCTATGGCTGGGTCCATAGATTTTTACTGGTTCATCCATCCATTGATGAAGTTCAGTAAACTTCTTTCCATATTTTTCAAGAGAGAATTCTTCATGAATTTTTAAGCTTGACATGTATTACAACTCACATAGTTTTTTGTATACGTATTATTCTATACATAACATTTATATTCAAGTATTTAAATGTTATTATTTAGTTAAACGGAAAGTGAAAGAATATGTCAGAAGAAAAAGATATAGAAAAGGAAGATGGTGCTACAGCAGGAAAATCTGAACCACAGAAAATTGAAGTTGAAGTTGGAACTAAAGCGTTTCAAGATTTAATGAAACGTCTAACTGAGAAGGAAGAAGAAGCCAAAAAACTAACAAAAGACCTTCAAGAAGCTATGGAAGCAAAAAAACAAGTTGAACAAACTCTTGAAGAAGAGAAAACCGTTAAAGAAGACTATGAAGAAAAACTTAAAATTCTTACAGAACAAAAATTTGCTGAAAAGAAGAAGATACTTATGGATGCGGCTAAAGGACTCGTTGTTAATGCGGAGCGAGTTAAACAAATCGAAGAAGGAATTAAAACACCAGAAGACCTTAAAGCTACTGAATTCATGCTTAAAACTCTTGATGACGCTATTAAAGCAGGTGAAAAAGCTCATAAAAGAAGTGGATTACTTGAAACGTTTCCAGATGCAAAAGAGAAGATAGAAACCGCTGGAACAATGGAAGATTTAACTAAGTTAGAAGAAGAACTTAAAAAATTGGCTGAACAATCAGAGAAAGAAGGACCCGAAAAACAAGCTCGACTTGAAAAAAGTATTGAGCCTGTTGGTAAGGGTGGCGGTGGACAAGTTAGTTTGGAACAACAAAGTGGACAAGGCGTTTTTAAAGGAAAAGATTATGAATCACAAGAAGCTATGATTCGAGACCTTTATAAGAAACAACATAGTGGCGACCCAGAAGAAGCCGCTGAAGCAAAGGCAATTTTGGATGAATTGTTTAGAAAGTGGAGTTCGGCAGTTAAAAAGAAATATGGTCCATATGGCGAGCATTTAGAGTTAGAAAAGAAGAAACAGCCATCTTTGAGAAAAATAACTAAAGAAGGCGGTGCGGCATAATGGTAAGGAAATTAAAACGGGAATATCCAGTTTCTCCTCAATTAGTACATGTTAGACAATGTATTCATGAACAACTTACTGTTAGAGGTAATCAAGTATTCTATGAAAAATGGCTCTTTAGACCTGACGAATTTCAATGTCCAACTTGTAAAACCTCTAAGAATGTCGTGTTTATGCGTGTTGACATTCTAAATAATGTTGTGCGTTCATGTACATATTGCGGATTTACTGAACCAATCTACGCTAGAAATCCTGATACTGGTGCCGACCAAGCAATTTTGATAGAATCAAGAATTATGGCTAGTAGTGCAGAAATTGTAGACTTTGTCAAGCGAAATAATATACTGAGGCAATTTCTACACCCAGTAGTATTCAATCTGTTGAAAACTCAAGCAAGAAAAAGCATAGAAGAAATAGAAGCAGAAATAGAAGAGTAGTTACCAATTAATCTTCCCCCTTTTTTTAATATTTTGTGTAAAGAAACCTTTATATATGATTAATCAATTGATTAAGTAGAAATAAAGGTGAAAGAATTGAAAATAACTATAGAAGAAGTACTCCAAGGCTCAGATATTAAGACCGCAATAGCAGGAGGAGGAACTCCAGATTATCCGTTTCTTATCTATGCTGAAGTGGCTGAAGGTGCTCGAAGAAATCTTGCATTTCTTCAAGTGGTTCAGGAAGATTTCAGTTTGATAGGAGCGGTTGGTCATACTATTGAATTTCTGAAGGCTGATACACCAATAACTGCTTCAGAATCAACTGAAGCACAAGTCATAGCTGGCATGTCAGCACAAACTAAGTCAATCTCAAGTGTTGAACTTGCTGTTCCAAAAGTTATCTGGTCCGCAGTTGAACTTTCAGATATACTTAGAGAAGATTACCCGAATGTTGAATGGGTAAGATTATGCCTGCGTGATATGGGTAAATCAGTAATGGAAACATTGGATGCTTTGGTTTATACTGCACTTTCTGGTTGCAGTACAGTTACAGCCACTTGTACCAATTTAGATTATGATGCTATTACTGATGGTTTAGCGGCTATGGAAAACAACAATTGGGTTGCAGACCCAGCAAATCCGCCATTCTTGATAATGGCACCTGACTCAGCAAAATTGATAATGCGAGACACAGACTTCGAGAGAACTGAACGTTACACAACCTATGAAATTAGTCGTATGGTCCAAGGTGAACTTGGTAACTTTGCTGGATGTCGTGTGTTGAAGTCTCCTCATCTAGACGGTAAGAAATATGCATTCATTGTATTTCCGCCAAATGGTCCTTATGGTCCAGTTGTCGTAAATGCATGGAAACGTAGATTAACTGTGAAAGACGAATATGAAACGACAAAGGCTTACACATATATTAATGTAAGTATGCGTGCAAAACCCGCAGTAATCCAAGCCAAAGGAGTATGCAGAATAGAAATTTCAAATACACCCTAGGCTGAAAACGGACATATCCTAATTTAGACCTATCGTGTAATTTTCCTCTTTTTTTATTTAATATTTTAACTATAAATTTAACCATAAAATTTATATAGTTGTTTATATATTATTGTTATTGTGATATAGCTATGCCCTATAAAGACCCTCATTGTCAAGCGGCTGTTGAATGTCGTAAACGTGCTCAAAAGAAATACCGTGAAAAACATAAAGAACAACGTAGAAAATATCAACGTGAAGCATATCAAAAAAACCCCCAGAAATTTCTTGCTCGAAATAAACTTTGGAGATTAAATAATTCAGAAAAAATTAAAAAGATGGCTGAAAAATGGAGATTAAATAATATTGAAAAAGTGAGAAATTATTCCAGAAAAGCCGTGAAGAAATATCGTTTAAAACATCGTGAAGAAATACAATTAAAACGTAAAAAAGAACGTTTACAATGTCTTATTCATTATGGCGGTAATCCACCTAAATGTCAATGTTGTGGTGAAAGTCATATAGAATTTCTTACTATTGACCATATTAAAGGCGGTGGTAATCAACATAGAAAACAAATAAAAAGACGAATTTTTGACTGGCTTATTAAAAATAATTTTCCAGAAGGCTATCAAATTTTATGTTGGAATTGTAATTTTTCTAAGGCACATTCTACAAAAAACAAATATTATCAGAAAGTCAGACTTGAAATTTTAAATCATTATAGTCATAATCATCCAAAATGTGAATGTTGTAATAAAGAAAACATAGTATATTTAGCAGTAGACCACATTGATGGAAGTGCTTATCGGCAACAGAAAATAATCGGTAGCGGATTTAATTTCTATCTTTGGCTTAGACGAAATGGTTATCCATCTGGGTATCGTATTCTTTGTCATAATTGTAATTCCTCTCTTGGGCTTTATGGTTATTGTCCCCATAAAAATTTTGTTTAATTTATCAGAAAGATTTATATATTTAATCTGTTATTTTTGTGGTTAGGAGACGTTAATAGGTCTCGTTAAAAAGGTGATAGTATGGCTTATAGTGATGAGAATGATGTTTATGAAGCGACTGGATTAAATAGTTCTCTAGTTCAAAATTTAAGTGGAAAGACTGCTGAACAAGTAACCACATTAATTAATGGTTATATTGCTAAGGCTGACCAGAGGATTAAACGTCTTTTAAAAGTTCCGATAACCGTAAGAAAAGAACTTCACTTGTTTAATTATAATAAAACCATCGAATTAGGTCCTCATGAAGATGAATTTGAATTTTTTGGTGGATGGAACCCAGAAAACTGTGTAGAAAAAGTTTATGCTTTATTTACTACAACTGGTGATAATGATTATCGAGTAAAACTTCCATATCCTAAAGATTGTGATGAATTAACCGAAGATGTTACTGATATGACTGGAACCAACGCCACTTTAACTAAAGATACAACTACAAAAAAATGTGGTACTGCAAGTGTTAAGGCTGTGTTTTCTGCGGCTGGTAATTTTTACTTTCCGCAAAATACTAACATGAAAAAGAACATTGAACCGTGGAAATATATAAGTTTCTGGTTTAGAACCGATGATAAAACAGTAACGTTTACATTAACATTATATGATAAAGATGGAAATTCCACTTCTGAAACATTCACATTGAATTTTAATGATACGTGGGAAATAGTTACATTTGATATTGAGGAAGTTCTTTCAGATATAGACTGGGGAACGACTGAACTTCAAAAGATAGAAATTTCTGCCGATGGTGCCTGCACTTGTTATTTTGATAATTTCAATTTTAATGATGGTTATTTCTGGACTTGCCCAGAAGGTTTAATTTGTTGGGCGGACCCAGATTCTACTCCACAGGGACGTGTTAGACTAACTTATTCATATGACCCGTATAAAGTTACTGTTCCAGATGATTTACTTGATGCATCTGCTAAACTTGCTGGAGTCAAATTACTTGATTATGTTATTGGTTTAAGAGTGGCAATGCACGGATTTAAACAGATGACTTATGATTTGGATGCGATTCCAGATAAGATAGCATTAGAAACTACTAGAACAAGACTTGCAAAAGAAGTGGCTAGTGCATTGGCTGGAATTGGATATGGAACTCATGAGGGTATCGGGGTTGCTTAATTATGGTTACTGAAGGTTATATGTCAGATGTTAAAGATGCTATAATGACACATATTAGTCAAGCCGACAGTTCACTTCAACCTAAAACCACTCATATTATAGGTAGTTTTGAAGAAGATATTTGGAATCTTAATATAGACAAGATGCCTATAGTTACAGTTAGGATTGGTCCTTCAACCGACCACGAAGTTGCTTATGGAAGAAAAATTCTTAGCAATGAAAGTGGAATTTATGTTTCGTTCTTTTTTACCGCACATATTTTTCATGTTGTTTCAGGAAGTGGTGATATATCTAAATCTGCAATGGATTTAGCGGAGAAGATTAAAACTAAATTGCTTAAATCTGATGATGCTGTTAGTGGGATAGCATTTTATAGAGATATAGTAACTAGAGAAGCTAAAATTAATATGCATAATGTAAATCGTGTAGTTTTAGAAGGGTATGTATTCGTTAAGAGACCTCTTTAATTCTCTTTTTGACCGCAAAGTTTATAAGTAGGTCTATCTATTTTCTTTATAGGTATAAAATATGGATATGACAATTGATAATAAAGAGGATGTCAGAAAAAAGCAAAAGGCGAAAAATAAGTTCTTTAAAATTGAAGTCGGTAAACAATATGTTGATGCGGAAAAACATGAAACGCCAAAGTCTTTAGAAATATGGACTTTAGAGAAACCGATAAGCAAAGAATGTGTAGAAACGCTTAACCGATGTTTAAGTGCGGCTAGATATATTGCTAATGAACTTAATGAAGGTCCAGAAGTTAAAGATAGTGTTACCAAAAGAACAATTCTATTAAAATATGTCTTACATGAGATTATTTTTAGCACATTCTTAAATGGTTATATGCGTATTGGACTCTTATCGGAAATATTAAATGACATTTATATGGATGCTGGTGGAAAAACCAAAATATTAATGATGCTATCTCAACTTAAAACTTCCATCGCTTTGAAGAAAGCCGAGGAAGTAAAAGAGAAATCTGGAGCGTATACCGCATGAGTGAAATTCCATCTGATTTACCAGTAAGCAATGTTATTAAGGTTATTGAATATAGAGAACATTATAAAACGCAAAAATGGTGGTGTTTTACTATACTCGCAAATAGTTTCGGTCATGATGGACTTTTGACATATTTATTTATTAATCGGGATGGAAAATGGAAACGCAAACAAAAATTCTCAGTTAAAAATGAGCAGTTTTGGGAATCAATTAAAAATGCACATGAAGAACTATTACCAAAAATCGGAGTAATAAAGTAATGTCAATACTTCAAAAATTTAAAGAAGCAATGATTGAAAGAAAAGAAGGAATATTTAAAGATTATCTTGATAGACTTGAGAAAAAAGAGACGGTTTCATCAACATCAGTATTGGAGAAATATAAACAGGAACAAAGTGAATTTAAGATAAAAACTGGCACGTTAATAGATGATATTATTGGTGGTGGTGTTCCAGAAGGAAAATCCATGCTGTTATATGGGGCGTTCGGTTCTGGTAAAACTCAAACTTGTTTTACATCGGCGGTTTTATGTCCAAATAGAGTTATTTATATTGATACCGAAGGAAGTTTTCGGGCTACCAGAATAAAAGAAATTTGTGAGGCTAGAGGTTTAGATTTTGAGAAAATTGCGGGTAAAATAGAACTTAAAGAACCAAAGAATTGGTTTGAACAAATGTTAATATTATTCAGTTTGCCAGCACCAACAGATTTGGAAGATGGAAAAATAGATTTGATAATTTGTGATTCAATCTCAAAACATTTTAGGGGTATTGAATTTCTTGGTCGAGAAAACTTAGGTATTAAAAATGGTTTAATACGGGAATTTATTCTTGCTTTGGGTGAAATAGCCAGAATGCACAGAGCCGCTTTTGTATATACTACTCAAATATATGATACTGTTTCTGGTAGTCCGATGGCGGGTCCAGTACAGACTCAAAAACCAATTGGTGGACGTTCAGTAGAACATCAGCCAGATGTTATTCTTCATTTTAGAAAGGGAAAAGGAAATATTCGAGTTGCTAGAATGGTTGACTCAAGTTGGAATCCATTGGGTGAAAGGTCATTTGTTATTAATAATAAAGGAATAGATGTTATTCCAGAAATGGCTAAAGTTCGTTCAACCGAAGAGGCTAGGGCTGAAAGATTTAGTAAAACTCAAAAACAAGAGAAACTTAAAGGACGGAAAAAAGAGGAAGAAAGTGAAGGTGAGTAAATTTGGAATTTTCTCTTTCTCCACATGTTAAAGCCATTCTTTGTGGTAGAGGAATGTGTAAGGATAATAGGAGATTGCTTTGTTCTGCACCTAATTGTCTTTATCATCCTAAAGATAGTACCGACCCAAATTTTGGTCGTGATATACGAATAAAAGGATATGTTGTCTGTCCAAGATGTGGAGCTAAAACTGATTATGAAGAAAAGGAATGGAGTGATACTGCTCAAAGTCCAAAAATCAAATGTGTTGTCTGTAATAAAATTATGTCACTTAAACGTGTAATTTGGACTCAAAAAGTTATTTCTAAACATAGACGGAATAGTCATGAATATTATCATAAGGAATGTTGGGATAATCTTTTTATAGATATTCCAGATGAAGAAGAATCCGCTCATTATTATGGCTATTATAAAGATAATTTAATTGTGCGGTTAATTAAATGGGCATCAAAAATATAAAAATAAAAGAATATAAGATGAGATACGCTGGTTCTAGAAAAGGTAAGGGAGTAACTATTACTTTGCCATTTGACCCAAGGAAGGGAAAATGCGAGGCATGTGGAAAATCTAAGAAAATGGGCGAAATTAAAAGTACGGCTTTACATCATTGGTTTTATGCTTACCAGCCGAAAACGGTGAAGAAAAATCCTTTACTTGCTTTAGAAAATACTACTGAACTTTGTTATTATTGTCATACTCAAATTGCAGACCCAATTCGTGCTCTTCTATATGCCAATCCTAAGCGTGTGGCTTGGGTTGTAAAATGTCTTGATAGAAAACAAAGAGAAAAATTTGTTAAAGTTCTAGAATCAATAGTAGAAACTTTAAGGCAAACCGAAAAAAATGTGAGTCCACTCGCTAAGAAAATATTAGAGATGAGTAAAAAATAATGCCAAGAATAAAATATAAACCAATCTTTTATATTGCACATACATTTGGTGAGCGTCATTTTGTAAGGGATGAGTTTATTCCGAAACTTCATAAACTTGGTATAGAAACAATTAATCCATTTTATAATTCAGATGGGACATGGATGGAGAGGCGTCCAGAAGTTCGATTGGCTGATGAAGGTGGTGAATCAGCGGAATGGGCTAAAATTGTCAAATCTAAGTCTGTGAATATTGTTGATACTGATTTGGATTTAATTCGTAAAGCCGATGGAATTATTGCTTTTATGCCAGAAGGCTCTACGGGTACAACTTGCGAAATCTGGATATGTGGTGGTGTGTTTAAATGGTTGGAAAAAATAGGTTATTCAATTGAGGAATTTCTTAATAAACCAGTTTTTTTAGTTACTACTTCTTCGAGACTTTTAATGCATCCATGGTTAAAATATGCCACAGTAAGAATGTTTAGGAGTGATGAGGCGTTTTTAAAATATTTGAAAAAAATGTTACCGAAGATGAGGCAAAAGTTAAAGAAACGGCGGGAGAAATTAATTAAATAATGAAAGACCATGTAACTCGTCAACAGTTTCTTTTAGAGTTTTTTGGACCGCTAGGTCGGGAACTTGGTTCTCCAGCTCAACATTTTACGGATAATCCTATGGATATTTTTGAACATATTGAAAAGTGTAAACGAGAGAAAAATCCAGCTTTTATTTCGGTTCAACCAAGGACCGCACATTATAAAATTTATGGAATCGAAAAAATATTTTATGATTTCGATTTCGGGAAAAAAAGTAATAAATTTACTGAACGACAAATTGCGAAACATAGAGACAAAATGAAGAAGGAAATCAAAATTTTTCTTTATCATCTTCTTAAAACTGGTATAAAGCCACTTATAATAAAAACCAGAAAGGGCTATCACGTTCATATTTATTTTGACCAGATTTATCAAATAGATAATGATACGGATTTTTGGAGAAAAGTTTATAATGCACTCCATGAACGATTTACTAAATCTAACCGTCATAAATATAAGTATATTGACACAACATCCGATGAGGATATATTTCGATTATGTAGAATTCCCACATCAATTCATGAGAAAAGCGGAGAAGAATGTATTATTGTAGATACTAAACTTAATTCAACTAAATTAAGAAGTGTTGAGTTTTACAAGATGTATGGTCTTAAGCGGGATGATTTAATTAAATCTATAGAATGGGTTAAAAAGAATGAGAAAAAGAGAAAAGAGGGAAAAGAGGCGATTGCTAAATTGAAAACTGAAAAAAAGGAGAGTTGGGAAACGGAACATAGTTTTGTTGGTAAGGTTCGTCCATGTTTTCAAAAGTTTATGAAAGCTGGTGAGGCAGACCATCAGACCAGATTGGCTATGGAAATTGAGGCGTTTTATTGTGGATACAAAACTAGAGAGGCTCTAGTAGAATGGTTTAGGTGGGCTAATGATTGGGATGGAGACAAAAGTGGAAGTGAATGTCGAAAACAAGTTGACTGGTTCTTTAAAAATAAAGTAGACGAATTTCGGCACGGTGAACCCAAATGTAAAGTAAAACCTTATAAATGTAATACAATTAGAAAGTATGGCTGGTGCATAAAAGAAAACTGTCCAATTTATATTAAACAAAAAAGGAAAGGTAAAATTGGCAAGACCTAAAGAAAAGAAACGTAATGAAGAAAAAACTCGTCGTAAATGGTTGAATGAGTTCCAAGAGATAAAGAGAGGATTTGAAAACTATGGCAAAAAAGAAAGAACTAAAAAAAATAGAAGGCGGAAAAAAGAAAGTAAGTCAGAAGAAGCAAGGGATAGCTAGATATAAATGGCTTAAGGTGGTCTGGTTTAAATTTGATGAATTAGAGAGTCGTATTGATAGGATTGAAGATGCCGTAAAACTTATAAGGGAGAAATTAGAAATAAAAGATGAGGTTAATTAATGACACCAAACAAAAAAATACGTAAATTTAAGAGTGGGGCAACTCGTGATATTGATTTGGGGAAACCCGACTATGAAGGATTTCTTTCTCCATTAGTTATAAAGCGATACGGCGACTATATGAATAAACACAGATTACAACCAAATGGTAAACTTAGAGATAGTGATAATTGGCAACGGGGAATACCAAAAGAAGAATATATAAAAAGTGCATGGAGACATTTCATGGATTGGTGGCTTGAACATAGAGGTTTTGAAAGTCGAGACGGAATTGAGGACGCTCTCTGTGCTATAATATTTAATGGTATGGGTTATCTCCACGAAATATTAAAGGAGAGAGAATATGGAAAATCTAAGAAAAAATCTGAAAGTTCCCATTAATTGTTTGTATTTTTGTAAAAGTTTGCCATAAAACTTAAATAGTTCTTTATCCTAATTAATCAGTTGATTAAGGTGAATTCATGAAGTTTAAAATCTTTGGTAAAGAAATATCTGTTAAGAAAGAAGAAGAGAAAAAATCGGTTTTGCCAGAGAATTTAAGTGAGCGGGCTTTTGCTGATTATGTTAAGGAACAAATGAAGAATACTGGTAGAACAGAAGCTCAAATTTTGGGAGAAGTTTTTAAAGATGGTTGGTTAGTATGGATGGTTGAGGAAAGCGGTGGAAGTGCTCAACTTGAACTTAGCCAATTATTTAAAGCGGGTAAAAAACCAGACGATAAAGTGAAAGAGTATATTCGTTTAAGAGAAAATTTTGCTCCAATCTCTAATTGTGTTGATTATCTTATAGATAAAATTATTGGTGGTGGAATTGGTGTAGTGATAGATGACCCGTCAGATAAAAATCAGAAAGAACATAAAGAAGAATTGGAAAGATTACTTGAAGATATTTATCAAGATGAATATAAACGGGGTCTTCGGACTATTTTACCCATTCTTGTTAATGAAGCTTTAACAACTGGTTCTGCCGCCACTGAAATAACTTATGACGGAGACAAAACTTTTTGGGATTATGCAGAAATATCAGAAACGGCTAAAACCGTTCAAATTAAAGGGAAACCCGTTGAAATTGTATTATATAATACTAAAGAACCGAAATGGAATACTGATTTAAAAGGACTTGATAGACTTAAAATTATAGATAGAGCTTATGAGCGGTTTGTTGTTCAACGTGACCCTAAAACATGGGAAATAAAATATTGGATTCTTGATGAAGGTAAATCGGTTCAACCTATAACTTTGCCGAGTGGAATTGTTGTTAGAAAACTTGTTGGTAAAACAGTGGCTGGTACTTATTTGCATCCTTGGCAGGTCTTCTGGTTAACACTAAAACAAAGAGGTTTTGATGTAAAAGGAGAAAGTGTTATTAAACCAGTTTATGAAGTATCTATTTTACTTGAAAAAATTCTGAAGGCTGTAGGAGAAGGAATTTATAGAGCGGGAAACAAAAAATACTTTATTATTTGCGGTTCTGCAGACAGACCGTGGAGTACGCCACATATTAGAAATGTTCTTCAACAATTAAAGGAAGCTAGTAAAAAGAACTGGTCTACTATTCCTATGCCTATGGGATTTGATATTAAAGATATAGGTGGCGAAGTATTTGAAGCCGACCAAGTTGTTAATTATTTCTTAAAAGTTATAGCTGGCGGCATGAAAGTTCCAGCGAAAGTTTTAGGTATTGAAGTGCGAGAACAAAAAGAATATTCATATACAGAATACAGGTCAAACCTTCTATTAGCTATTAAACATCAATTGTTTAAACGTCATGTTTGGTGTAAGCATGGAATGAAACGAACTAAACAAGGCGGAAAAGGAGAAGAACCAGTTTATATACCAAATCCAAAAATCAAAATTGAGGGGTTATTTACTACTCCACTAGAAGAATTAGAAATATACATTAAAATGTTAAATCCAGCCAATCCTATTACTCCACAATTAAAATTGGAAGCTGAAAAGGGAATAGCCAAATTAATGGGTTGGGATATGATAGACTTTCCTACACAAGAAGAATATGAGAAGAAATTAAGAGAACGTGAAGAACAGGCACTTAAATTTGGAAAATCCAGAGTTATTAAGGTTCCATCAGAGAAGGAACAGGGTAAACCAGAACCGCAAACTGTAGAACGTCAAGAGAAAAGATTAGAGGGAATGCGGAAAAAAGGAGAAACTGAAAAAGGTAAATCTAAGCCGATGGGTGGAACACGAGAACCTGCCGAGGTTAAAATTGAAGAAATTGCACAACCAATAGCACAACCGCAAAAAGTAGAAGTTGATATTCGTGTTTCTGGAGAACCTATAAAAACAGAACCACAAAAAATTATTGTTGAAACAAAAACACCACATCTTGAAAAATTAGTGCAGGAACTTAGTAAAAAAGAGAAAAAATTAGCTGAAAAAGAAGATTTACTCAAGGTAGAAATAGATAAACAAAAACAAAAAGTTCTTGAACGTGAAGCAGAAAAACTTGAATTGGAAACCCGTAAATTAAAAGCGGATATTGAAAGGATTGAAGCAGAGAAAAAGAAGATTGAAACTGAAACTGACGAAACAAAAAAAACTCATTTAAAAAAGCGTGAAATGATGGAAAAAATTGTTGAGAGGGAATAAAAATGTCCAAAGATATTTCTGAATTCATAAAGATTTATGCTGACAAAGAATGTACTATTCTATTAGAATCTAAAATTACGTGGGATGCAGGGTTCAAATTAAAGTTAGTAACTGGCGAAGAGGTAGTGTTAGAAAATACGGCTATGGCGGGTCAAATTGTAAATGCTGTAGTTTATCTAAAAAATGAGACAGACCATAGATATGCAATTACAAATATACGTCTTGAAGATGAAAGAATTAAAACTACAATTGGAAGTGGCTGGCTTATTCCAAATGTGCCAGTAAAACTAACGTTAACATTTCAAGTTCCTTCAACAATTGTTCCGAAAAGTGTTATGAAAAAGGGAAAAATTAGAATAGAAGGCTTTTATATTAGAGAATGACGTGAGAAATGGAAGGTGTAACCATAAAATTTATATAGACGTTCTCACTTATAATCTTTAGAGTTGAATTTAAATGGTGGCAACAGTAAAAGTAGAAGAGATAACAGGTGCCGCAGGAGATAAAACCTATACAGAAATTACAAACCGTGTTAGACTGTTCACTAAAGACTTAGTAACAAACCAAGCAACACCACAAATAACTTATCCAGTTCCAATACCAACTAGCGGCTTCAATTATTCATATTGGAAATCAGTTTGTCTCGGTATAACTGGAACATTCACGAAAGTTGACAACATTCGACATTACTCAGATGGTGCTATCGGCTGGAACTTTGGAACTAACGGTCAATTAAGACGTGGAAACCGTGACGCTGGCGACCAAGGTTGTCCAGATGCAAATTATGAACGAGCCTTGGGAACTGAAGGCACTACTGGATACACAATAGAAGACGGAACAAACGGACATGATTATTATCTAGGTCAAACAACACCAACAGCAAATGTTGGAAGTGACACTGCAGGTTCACCAGCTACAATAGAT
>Ga0210056_1002531_pt1 | contig 15368 bp, 18 predicted proteins | sample CryGeyCG2014_080_2_FD_183965 | JGI IMG/M metagenome (GOLD analysis project Ga0210056, IMG submission 183965) | Groundwater microbial communities from aquifer - Crystal Geyser CG07_land_8/20/14_0.80 (SPAdes) (version 2) | ecosystem: Environmental > Aquatic > Deep subsurface > Groundwater | place... | reverse complement strand
AGGCCATTACCCTACCAACTAGCTGATAAGCCGCGGGCCCATCCCCTCCCGGCCTTCCTTGCGGAAGACCTTTACCCCCCACCACTTTATATGGACTTCAAAAACAAGTTTTATAACCTTAATCTAAATACCAAGGTCATAAACGAATTGGAAATCCGCATAAAGTGGTGGGGGGACCATCGGCTATTACCCCATCTTTCGATGAGCTATGGCCGTGGCGGGGGTTGGTTACCCACGTGTTACTAACCAGTTCGCCACTATCGCTCGCTCCGCTCGCTATATCGATACTAATATACTAATTGATACTAATTATACTAATGACTACAGATTTTTATTATTCGTATCATTAGTATGCATTCGTATATTGGCATCGCTGCAGTGAGCGAAGCGAACGACCGTACGACTTGCATGCCTTATCCACGCCGCCAGCGTTCATCCTGGACCAGGATCAAATCCTCAAAAAAAATAGAATCGGGCCTTCACTTAACAAACAAACTTTACCCAGTAGAGCAAGTTCGAACTTGTCTTACTGGGTTTATTCGATATTTAATTTTCAAGGTACTTTCCCATCAATCAATTTCCCGAAAATAAAACCGTGAAGACATCCGTTTTTCCTAGACACCTTCACGGTCTTATTTGATGTCTTCAATTTGTATGTTTTATTACCCGCCAGTTGTTTCCATGTCTTTGTATTATTAATTTCCTATCTTCATTTTAGTCAATCAAGAAACCTTGTCAAGTCCTTCTTTAAATTCTTCTCTCAATTAAATAATTTATGAATTCATTTAAACGGTTCTTAGCCAAAGATTCCGGCAGTAATTTCCCGGCATCTTGCCAGGCTTTTTGAATTAAATTCTTTGCCCTCTCTTTGGCATATTCAACCGAACCATATTTTTTAATAATTCCAATCGCTTCGTTTCTTATTTTTTGATTTTTTGTATGGAGATTTAAAATTTCTATCAGTCTTTTCCTATCTTTTTTGTTTGCTTTTCCCAAGGTATGAATAACCATCAAACTCCTCTTCCCTTCGGTTATATCTTCTCCCAGCCCTCCTTTTCTTTTGGCAAATTCTTCGCCGGTTAAATTCAAGATATCATCTTGAATTTGAAAAGCAATCCCGACTGCTTCGGCCACTCTACCAATTTTTTCGGCTAAATCCTCGCTGCCTTCGGAAAGCACTACTGCCAATTTTGCAGCCATCCTTGAAAGACAACCGGTTTTAAAAGCACACATTTGAAGATATTGATTTTCATCAATTTCTTTGGCTAATCCTTTATGCCAATAAATATCGGTTGCCTGACCCAAACTCAAATTTATCATTTCTTGGATATAAATTTCGTAAGCCCTGACTAAAATTTCTGGTTTAAATTTATTTCGATTTTTTATTAAAGCTAAAAGAGGTAAAAAGTATAAAAAGTTTCCGGCATTCGTAGCGATATCAACTCCAAAAATCAAATGAAGACAGGGTTTGCCTCTTCTCGTTTCGCTTTGGTCTTCAAGATCATCGGTGATTATTGACCCCTCATGCGCCAGTTCTGGAATGACTACAAAATCTTTTACTTTTTTGATGTCGCCACCGATGGCTTCAGTGACTAATAAAAACAAAACTGGTCGCCATCTTTTCCCGCCGCGGTTTAAAAAGTCCCAAATCGGTTTTGCCAAAGCCCCTTGAGCCGCTCTCAAATCAAAAGAATAATGAGCCTTTCCAAAAGCAAAATCTAACCATTTTTTAGTTGCCTTCTTGGGTAGGTACTTTTCAATAATTTTATCAATTTCTGGTTTTAATTTTTCCAGATAATCCATGATATCCCCTTTTTTTACCCCGTTAGAAGTAAATCGCTGAAGGCGATTGTCGCATCTTCGATGCGGACTTCTAACGGGGTTTATTTTAATTTGATTTGCCATATGAATCTTTACCCAGTAGAGCAAGTTCGAACAGGATTGAAATAGAATTTCAATCCTAAAAATATCCCCACCTAAAATATCTAACAAAGAGTAAGAAAAATCTTTTTATTAGTCCTGTCTTCTCAGCTAAAAATTCGAACTTGTCATACTGGGTTTATATTTTTTATAAATGGAATAAAGTTTAAGAAATTTAGGAATATTTTTTCTTAAATTTGGTTTGGTTAAAAAAGCGGAAATGACCTCAGGGTTTTTAAACTTAAGAATATTCCCTCCGACCCTTTCTAAAACTTCTCCGATTTCATTGAAGGTTTGATTATCAAGGGAATACAAAATTCTCTGGGCTAAAAATAAATTATCGCTAAAATCGGGAAGGGATTTAATTTTTAATTCATAGGAATTAATATCTCCAGAAAGAATTGATTTAGCCGCCGTCTCTCCTGAAATCATAGCATTACCGATTCCTCCACCGGAAATTGGATTAACTAAACCTGCGGCATCTCCAACCAAAAGGGCATTGTCTTTCACCATTTTTATTAAAGCCCCTTCCCAAGGAACCGGCCCGCTTTTATTCTCTAACAATTCATAATTCCCGAATTCTTTTTTGACCGTATTTTCCAAAAAATCCTTAAATATTAAATTAAGATTACCTTTGCCGACAATTCCCAGACCGATATTAGCCGAATGATTTGATTTTGGAAAAATCCAGGCGTAACCGGAAGGAAGTTTTTCTTTGTCAAAATATACTTTAATTTCAGAAGTATTTAGTTCTTTTTCCAATTTTACCAAGTATTCAATACAAGGTAAAATTCTAATCTCTTTTTTGAAAACTTTTCTTCTGACTATTGAAAGCGGTCCGTCGGCGCCGATTAGATATTTGGATTTAAAAATTTCACCCTTTTCGGTCTTTATTTTCCAGATTTCATTTTCTCTTTCAATGTCAATTACTCTGTTTTTAAGTTGGATTTGGGCCCGGCATTGGCCGGCCAAGAATTTTTCAAAATTTGTTCTATCAATAATGTAAAGTTCTCCTTTGGCAAAAAAATTAATTACTTTTTTGTTTGGCAAAACTATTTGAGTATTATCAACAATCGCCGAAATCCAGTTTGGGTCGGGCTTAATTTCATACCTATCTAAAAACCTTTTTGACAATCCCTCGGCACATTGAATTGGTTTTCCGATTTCCTCTTTTTGTTCCAAAATCAAAGCGTCTTTTAAATATCGGCCGGCCATCAAACCTCCGGGTCCCGCTCCCACAATAATTGTTTCAAATGTTTTTCCCACTGAAGTAGACCCCATTAGAAATTTTACACTCTTATGAATTAGGTAAAACCATAATTGATACAATATAGATCAATGTTAGAAAATACTTTGGAATCAAAAATTTCTAACGGGGTAAATAATTTTTCAGGGCTTCAATACAAAGAGCGGTTGTTAATTCTTCCGAGCCATAATAGCGATACCGGGGCGGAGTAGGCAAAAACCAAAAAGGAGGACCTAAAAAGAAAACGGCTTTTTCCCAAGAACCGCTTGTTAATTGTTTTTTCAATAAATAATTAATCCCCGAATCAATCTCTTTGCCACAATAATTAAAATTAAATAAAGTGTTCAAAGCCAGGGCCCTCTCCAATTCATTACCAAAAACACCCGGTTTCTTTTCTGAAATTAAAATAGATTTTATGATTTTATCCTTACTTTTTTCAAAACAAGTAATATTGTTTTTAAATGCCCGGGAAACTGCATAAAACAAAGCTAATTTACTGGGATAATAAATTGAACGAAATTTATTAGAATTTATTATTTGATTAATATAAGAGCAAACCCGGGGGTCATTTTGGCCTAAATATAATAAAACATTGGTATTGACAACGCAATCAACATTTTTTTCAACCAACCGCCAAAAAATACTCTTTTTATATTTTTCGTCCATTAGCCAAGTTAAAAATAAACCATCTTTATTTTTGTTATTTAATATCAATTGTAAATTATCATCAAAATTAACATTATTTAGTTTCAGAACAAAAGATGTAGTTGAAATATCGTCCAAATCCGGCGGTATTTGTTTTTTGTTTTTAGAGGTCCAAAATCTCCAAACACCCCCTTTTTCCTGCTTGCTTAATAAAAAATCAATGGCTTTTTTGGTCATTGTTTTCACTTTCTCATCTTGAATATCTTTTAGGGAATACAAAACAAAAGTAGTGACAAAGGGCGAGTTATCAAAAGAGCCGGCTAAAAACCAAGGGTTCCAAGCAGCATAAGTTTTAAACTCTCCCCAAGGTAACTGATTTTTATAAAGAAAATCTATTGCCCTATTAATCGAATCTTCAATTTTTTGTTTTTGAACCATCATGGCGCCGCTATTAAAAGCAAGCCAAAAGAAAAAATAACATAAATATCCATTATCCGGTAATTCTTTAAACTTTTATAATTTTTTCTGAATAAAAAGAAAAAGAGGAAAATGGCAGTCAAAATTAAAAATAAAAAGAGATATTTTAATGAAATTGATAAAAAAACTGGAAAAAGAATTAAGGGAAAAAAAATAGCCAAGAAATCCAACAAACCTTTTGAAATTTGATATTTCAAAACGGCAACCACAGTTTTCAAACCGGCTTTTTTATCGGTTCCATAATCTTCCAGATGATTTCTCAGTTCGGCCATTGCCGAAAGATAAAAAAATGAAAAACCGATTAAATAATGGAAAAAATCTAATTTTTTATTAAAAACCAAAACCGGAAAGAAAAAAATAAGAGCCCCGGCAAATAGTCCGTGGGAAATTAAATCTAAAAAAGGTCTTCCTTTAAATCTGATCGGCGGAGCGGAGTAAAAAAAACCTAAAAGAAATGCCGCCAAACAAAATAAAAAAATTCTCAAACCAAAAAAGGCCGATAAAGCCAAACCGGAAATTCCCAAAAAAATTGAAAAAGCCAAACCCTTGGAAAAACTTATCTTTTGACTGACCAAGAGATTTTCTTTTTCTAAATGATATTTATCTTCTTTTGTATCAAAAACATCGTTAACCGAAAAACCAAAAGCCAAAAGCAATAAAACAATCGCCCAGAAAATAATAATATCTTTGAAAGGAAACAAAAATCCTTTGGAAAACAAAAAACCAAATAAAGCGATTAAAAAATAAGCCCGCCAGTCCTTAACCCTCAAAAACCTAAAATAATTTTTAAAACTCTTTACCATAAAGCTCTAAAATGCGCTTGAACCAAAAGGTATATTTTCGAGGATGCTCTTTTAGATCTTTTTTTAATTCTTGAAGATTTATCCATTTGAAATCCTGAACCTCTTTTTTGTTCAGTTTTGGATTGCTATCAAATTTTCCCACAAAAACATGGTCAAATTCATGCTCAATCCATTTTCCACTTTTTGCCCGATAAATAAAACTAAAAATTTCTTTTAAATCACATTTTATTCCCATTTCTTCTTTTAATCTTCTTTTGGTAGCTGTTTTTAAATCTTCTCCGGGCCGAGGATGGGAGCAACAGGTATTTGACCAGAGCCCGGGAGAATGATACTTGGATTTTGCCCTTTGCTGAATAAGCAATTCGCCTTCGGAGTTAAAAATAAGAATTGAAAAACAGCGATGGAGTTTTCCCTCGCGGTGGACTTTCAACTTTTCTCCGGTCCCAATTTGTTCATCTTTTTTATTAACCAAAATCACTTCCTCCATTTTAAAGAGCCGGAGAGAGGACTTGCACCCCCAAACCTTCGCTTTACAAAAGCGCTGCTCTGCTGTTGAGCTACTCCGGCGTCGCTCCGCTCCTTAGACTACGACCCGCCCACCACCCTCCCAAGCTTCGCTTGGGCCCCAACCCACGGTTTCTAACGTTTTCGCCTCCCGCCTGCAATGCCTTCGGCATAGCCGATGGCGGGCAGGTCGGCGAAAGCCTGTTTTCCTATACGGGGACGCTAAGCGTCCCCGACCCCTTTCCTATTTTTATTATTTCCTGGTTTTTCTTCATCGATCGATTTTTTGAGTTCCTGCCAATATTTCTCGTTTTCTTTCTTTTTTTGGGTTTTTTCTCTTAACTTCCGGAGCCAGCTTTCGGTCTTGGTTTCGATTTTTAGAGTTAGAATTTTGATTTTAGAGAGAATTTTTTGCAGAAAAATTTCAAATGATGGTAATTTAAAATGTTTGGCAATTCTAATTTTCTCTAAGATTTTTCGAATCCGAGTATTAAAAGCGGGGCTAGGAGAAATTTCCGGTAATTGAACCAGAACTGGAATTTTTCGAAAAGTAATCACGCCCATACCAATGACGCTACTTAACAAAATAAGAATAGCTATTAGTTCTGCCATGTTTTTAATTTCCTACGAATTACGAATAGTTTCGAATTACGAATTTACGGAAACTGGTGTACGAATTTACGAATTTTCAGTTTCCGTTACGAATAATTCGTAAGGTTTCATATTTCGTATCTATTAAATTTTTTTATTAAAATATTCTCTCCGAACTTAGCGACATAACTCTCCATTAATTCTTTTACGGTTTTTGTTTCGTCTTTTATCCAGGGCTGCAAAAAAAGAGAATCTGTATCCGGAGGGTTCATTGATGCAATTTGCAAACATAGTTCGTGAGCCAAATTTTGAAAATCTTCAGATTTGGCAACAAAATCTGTTTCGCAATTTAATTCTAAGATAACACCAATTTTTTGGTTGGGATGTAAATAAGTGGCGACAATCCCCTCCCTTGCTTTCCTTCCCGACTGTTTTTGGGCAAATTCTTTACCCCATTTTTTTAAGATTTCCTTTGCCTTTTCTAAATCGCCTTTCGCTTCAATCAGAGCTTTTTTACACTCAGCGATAGAAATTCCAGTTGCCTCACGAAGTTGTTTGAGTTGGTCAATGGAAACCATAATTAAAAAGCAGTAAACAGTGAACAATAAACAGATTTTTATTGTTCTTTGTTCTTTGATTTTTGTTCTTTGTTTTCTGTTCTCTGCTTTGCTTTAAGTATCACTTCTTTTACCTTTTCCAAAATATACTTAACTGAGCTGATGGCATCGTCACTAGCCGGAATAGGATAATCGGCTAGGGTAGGATCAACATTGGTATGAGCGATTCCTATGATTTTTATTCCTTTTCTTTTTGCCTCCCTGATGGCTGTCTCATCTTTTCTCATATCTAAAACGAAAATAGCATCGGGCAATCTTTCTAAATTCTTTAATCCGCCAAATTTAATTTCCAAATCTTTTATTTCTTGATCAATCTGGGCCTTTTCTTTTTTCGTATATTTTTCAAAAGCCCCTTCTATCCTTTTCTTTTCTAAATCCTTAAAATAATCAATTCTTTTTTTAATGACCTCGAAATTAGTAAAGGTTCCGCCCAGCCATCTTTCATTAACATAAGGCAAATTTAACTCGGTGGCAACTTCTTTTACCAAATCCTTGATTTGAATTTTTGTCCCAACTATTAATAAAATTTTATTTTCCGAAATAAATTCTTGAATAAATTTTAATGCCTCTTTCAATTTTTGAGCCGTTTTTTCAAGATCAATGATGTGAATGGTATTTTTAACCCCAGCCAAAAAGGGCTTCATTTTAGGATGACATTTTGAGGTCCGGTGGCCAAAATGCAAACCCGCCCTTGCCATCTCTTCAAGGTTAATTCCGAAATCACTTTCTTTTATTTTTTCTTTGGTTTCAGCCATATTTAAATTATTTTAAATAATAGCATTAACGCAAAAGCAAATCAAGACTTGATTAATAAATTAAATTTGCTAATATAAAATTATGAAACCAAATGTCCATCCTAAATATTATCCTAATGCTAGGGTTCAATGCGCCTGCGGTAATACATTCACTATAGGCTCAACAAAGGAATTTATGGAGATTGAGATTTGTTCAAAATGTCATCCTTTTTACACTGGTAAGGAAAAAATTGTTGATAAGATGGGGAGGGTTGAAAAGTTTAGAAAAAGATTAGCGAAGAAAGAAGAAATGAGAAAAAGGAGAAAATAGAAATTGGTTAATGGAAATTAGAAATTAGTAATAGAAAATAGAAATTGGAAATTAGTTAACCATTTTCTATTTTCCAATTTCCATAACTATTTTCTAATTTCTAACAACTATTTTCTAATTTCAAATACTCACTGTAAATCTGAATTTTTATGACTGACCTTGAAACTATCAAAAAAGAGTACGAAACCTTAATCCAGCAACTCAGGGACCCTGAGTTGATTTCAGATTGGCCCGCCTCCGCTAAAGCTACGGCGGGCAAGGAAAAATTTGAGGAACTAATTAAAAGAAAGGTTTATTTGGAAAAAATTATTGGAAAAGAAAAAGAACTCGAGGAATTAAGAAATAAAATTGAAGAAAACAAATCAATAATTTCGGCAAAAGAGGATCCGGAACTCATTGCCTTAGCCGAGGCAGAAATAACCCAGCTGAAAGAAAGAGTAAAGATTTTAGAAAAAGAGCTTCAAAATGAGCTACAAGATGAGGGACAGGAGAGGGACAGTCCCTCTAAACTTGGCACGGTTATTGTTGAAATCAGGGCTGGGACAGGCGGAGAAGAAGCGGCATTATTTGCGGCTGATTTATTCAAAATGTACACCAAGTATGCCAAATCGCAAGATTGGAAAACAAAAGTTTTGGACTCACATCAAACTGAATTGGGAGGATTTAAAGAGATGATCTTTGAATTAAGGGATGGAGAGGTTTATTCGAAAATGAAATACGAAGCCGGGGTCCATCGGGTTCAAAGAATACCCAAAACCGAAAAGGCCGGAAGAGTTCATACCTCCACGGCGACCGTAGCCATTTTACCCAAACCAAAGAAAACCGAAATTAAAATTAGACCCGAGGATTTAAAAATTGATTTTTATCGAGCTTCAGGTCCCGGCGGTCAATATGTAAATAAAAAAGAAACCGCGGTCAGAATTTCGCATTTGCCAACCGGCTTGGTAGTTACTTCTCAAACCGAAAGAAACCAAGCCCAAAATAAGGAAAATGCCCTATCAATTTTGGAGGCTCGGCTTTCGGAAAAAATAAGAGAAAAAGAAAAAATGAAACGATCAAAAGAGAGAAAAACCCAGATTGGCTGGGCAAAAAGAGCAGAAAAAATCAGAACCTATAATTTCCCCCAAGACAGATTAACTGATCACCGTATCAAAAAAAGCTGGCACAATTTAGAAGAAATTATGGAAGGAAAACTGGAACCAATGATCTCTACCTTGGAAAAAAATCTTAGGACCGAAAACTAAAATTACTCTCTTTACATTTTGGCTAATTTTTCAATTTCGCTAATATCTTTCTCGTATTGACCGGCAATTTGCATTACCGAATCTCCATAAAATCTAAATTTTCTGTTGGTGGTGCCGGAAAAGTAAATCATGGCTGCTTTCCACTCGGATTCGTAAGTTTGATTCAAAGCGCCATAATCTTTCAAATATAAAGCAGCGGCCAGAAAGGCATCTTTAATATTCCAGGGATCGGGTGTCTTTCCGGTAATCGCCTGGATTTTTTCTTTATAGAAAATCCAAGTTGAAGGGATAAATTGAGCCGGTCCCATTGCCCCACCCCAACCATATTCCATGGGACAAGAAACCGGGGTGTTGAAAGGATCTCTGCCCAATTCTTTAGTAATAGTTAAAAAATGCGGTACATCTCGCTGGGGGTTCATAACCCTGGCTATTTTTCTCCCATTTTGAATGGCAACTCCTTCTCCAGTCTGAGAGTTTTTTAAATAACACTGGCCAACATTTTTCCCGATGTTCGATTCTTGAGTTAAAACGGCTAATAAAAGTGCCGGTCTTACTCCGGTAATTTGTTCAACATACTTGGCAATTTCGTATGCCTCGCCAAAGGTGGGAGCTTCGGGTATCCCTATCAATTCAAAAACTCTCTTTCTAATTTCGGCTACTCTTTTTTGGCTTTCTTCTTTTTCTCTCAGATATTTTTGGTATTCGGTCTCTGTTAACTTTAGAAAATAATCTTTTTCTTGTTTTGTTTTCTCGCTTTCTTGCTTTTGAAGTGTTTGAACTTGAACCGCCTTTTCTAGGTCCTCCCTTTCGGCATCTAAAGATACTTTTTGTTCTTCTAAATAAGATTTAAGAGTTTTAATTTCCTTTAGTAATTCCTGATTTTTTGAAGAAACTTTTTCCAAAGCCATCAGGTTGTCAAAAAAATCCGAAAGTTTTGTCTCGGCCAACAAAATCTCCAAAGATGAACGGTGGTCTTCTTTATAAATCAATCTTAAAATTGTTTTTAATTTATCCTTTAGGTTAGAAATTTTTTCGGAATTTTTCTGGATTGAATTTTCGGTATCCCCAATCTGAAGCTTCAGGTCTTCAATCATTAAATTCGATTGATAAATCTGATAATCCAAATTTTTGATTTTATTTTTTAAAATTGAAATTTGATTCTGGAGAGTTTTCCTTTCCTTTTCGGTTTGGGAAATGTCTTTTTCAATCTGTTCGCTTTTTTCTTCATAATATTTTTGGCATTTCTCCAATAATTTCCGATATTCTTCTTTAGAGAGAATTTTGCTTTGTTCTTCAATTTTTTCCAGTTGGCAAATCTCTTCTAAATTTTCTTCACCCCAGACCGAAAAATTAAGAAAAAATAAAATCGCAATTAACGAAAAAATAAGGGCTTTATAAAATTTGGTCTTTGAAGGTTTAGAGAACATAACAAGAGCTTTACCCAGTAGAGCAAGTTCGAACAGGATTGAAATAGAATTTCAATCCTAAGAATATCTCTACCTAAAATATCTAACAAAGAGTAAGAAAAATCTTTTTATCAGTCCTGTCTTTTCAGCTAAAAATTCGAACTTGTCATACTGGGTTTAAATCTTTTTTTCTTTTCCCTCGCTTTCTATTTCTCCTTCTGCCTCTTTTTCCTTCTTTTTCTCTACTTTTTCCACCTCTTCCACTTTTTCTTCGATTGGTTTTTCCAATTCTTCTTCAACTTTTTCTGGTGGTGCCGCAAAGGCAACAATTTCCCGGGGGTCTTTTAAAACTTTTACTCCCTCCGGCAATTTTAAATCAGAAACAAAAACTTCATCTTCAAAAGTTCTCAATTTCTCAATGCTCACCTTAATTTCTTTTGGCAAATTCAGAGGAAGGGCTTTAACTTTGACTTCAGAAATATTTTTCACCAAAGTCCCGCCCAATTCTTTGACTGCTTTCGACTCGCCCTCAAAAATTAAGGGTACCAGTGCTTCAACCTCTTCTTTCAATCTCGGCTGATAAAAATCAATATGGATTGGTTTTAAAGTCAAAGGGTCTCTTTCAATCTCGTGAATCAAAACTATAAATTCTTTGTTCTTTTTTTCATCTCCAACTTGCAGTTTAATTAAAGAACTTTCACCTGCTTCTTTTAAAATTTTCTCAAATTCTTTTGAATCAATTTCCAAAGGTACACCCCCCACCACTTTTTTTGTTTTTCGCTTGACAGCACCATTTTTTGGAAAAGTGGTGGGGGGCAGGTTTTTAATCCCCGGACCGTACAAAATTCCGGGTATTATACCTTTTTTTCTTAACGATTTTACTTTTTTCCCAACTTCTTTACGAATTTTCGCAGTTAAACTTAACATCAAATCAGCGAACAGAAAACAAAGAGCAAAAAACCTTTAAAAGGGGTTTGTTCATTGTTCACTGTTTATTGTTTACTTAATGATGTGGATGATTTGTACGGGGCAGGCATCGGCTGCTTCTTGAGCGCACTCAACTTTTTCTACTTCCAACTCATCATTCCCTTCGGCATTTTTCTCCGAATTCAAAAGCTTTGCCTTCCCGTCGTCTGCCATCTCAAAAAATTTCAGACACAATGCCGCACAAGACCCACAGCCAATGCACTTTTCCCTCTCCTGAATTATTTTTGCCATGTTTCTATTTTATTTTTTACCATATATAAATTATTGATAATAAATACTCAAGTCTATTTTACTTTTTATGAAATCAATGAGTTCCTCGACACTTTTATAACATTTTTCAGCATCTTCTTTGTAAGCTTTAGAATATCCATTTGATGGATATCTTGCTGAAATATAGGCCTCGCTTAAAACCCTTAAAGATTCTCTAAAATCTTTTAGGTTTATAGATTTCTCACAAATCTTGCTCAAATAAATTAAGTTATGGGTTTTCTCTTTTTTAGTTATCCCACCTTTTTGAATTATTATTATTGCCTTTAAGTATTTTTCAACCGCCTGCTGAGATAAATAACATACATGGTCGTAAAAATCTGTTTCCTCTAAAGTTCTTTTTGCAAAACTTAAATCGTCCTCAGCCTTTCGAAGCCAACCAAAAATAATTCGTTTATTTTTAATTTTACTTCGCATAGATTAATTTTCCCTTTTTTGAAATCTCTTTTATAAAATAATTTTCTTCATCTAAGGCCTCTTCCCATTCTTTTGGAGTGTAAACCAAAATATCTGTACCCATTTCTGATTCAATGTGTTGACAAATTTCAAAGAGTCGCCTCATAAATCTCTTTCTTGTTTTTTTAATCACAACTAAATCTACATCGCTATTTTCCTTGGGCCTTCCATGGGCAAAAGAGCCAAAGAGAATGATTTTTTCTGGCTTGTATTTTTCTACAATTTGTTGAGTTATTTTTTTAATCTCTTTTTGATATTTTTTATTCATATTTTCAGCCAATGCACTTTTCCCTCCCCTGAATTATTTTTGGCATACCCGGTAGTAGAAATTCGACTAAAATTATTTTATATTGCTACCCGGCAGCAGTCGAATTTTCACTACCGGGCGTAGTTTTAATTATTTTATTCCAAAAACCTAAAAGTAGAAAGTATTTGAGAAAAATCCCCCAGGGGGTCGTGACCAAGTATTACTTTTACAACTGAAGAGTTTGTATGGCTTATTGCATAATATCCTCCATTATCACAAGCCTCTTCTGCAGAGCCAGTGCTGATTAAATTCGCCTGGTAATCACCAACTTTTATATTAGATTCCATAAACTCACACTGTGAATTTCTCGCTCTATCAAAAACAGACTCAAACCATTCTTTTAGGGGTTTCTTGTTTTCATTTTTATAGACTTTTATTTCCCAATTATTAATTTGAATAAAATCATTTTCTTCTATAATTTTTGTACCGTCGGGATATTTGAAACTTACTCCCAAATTCGTGCTGGCATAAGTCTTCCAATTGGCGGTTTCAACTTTTTCCTCCTTAATTGTGAATTCATTTGAATAAAATCTGGCGTCTTCTTTGAAAGTATCCTCGTTCTGACAACCGATACAAACTGGAATTGCTAATCTATGAAGGCCTTCCGGAGCTTCAGGTAGTGTTAATTCAAATGCCTTTTCTTTTCTTGCTTCAATGCAGGACCCATTACCATTCAATTTTTGACATTCAACGTATTTGTAACTTTCCCATTTTTCGTTTTTATTTTCTAATAGATAAGGATAGCAAGAAGAAAAACAGATGTTTTCTCCAAAATTGTTCTTAATTTTTACTTTTAAAATTCCTCCTGATTCATATTCGGTCTTGTCGGTAACGATTGACAAATCTCGCTTTTGAAGTTGATAGCCTTTCCAACCCATCCAAAGAATAATTGCAAGAATAATGACAAGGCAAATACCTAAAATAATTAAGAATCTTTCAGTTTTCATAGTTTGTAGAAGCTGATTTTAGGCGGATAAGTACGCTGAATTTAGGCCGAAAAATCAGCGTCTAATCGGCGTACTCGATCGGCGTTGTTCGGCTTCTATTTCTTTCTAATAACGAATCTTTTTTCCAATTTCTTTAAGGTTTCCATCACCCCGGTATATTCCAATTCTGACATTGGCAACATTGCTGGTCCTGAAAATCCCTGCCTTCTTATTTCTTCTGCTTTCTGACTAACTTTCATTCTGACATAATCCCAATAGGACTGATCAAAACAATCAGCCGGCTCGGTTAATTTTCCATTTTTCATTGAAAAGGCCAGGCAAGAAACAACCGGTGGTCCATCAAAAAAGGAAATTGGCGAATTTTTCTTTACCGGCATCAATGGTCCATTATGGCTTCCTCTCATAAAACCGGCAACAAAATGTCCAATAGTGTAGGGTGATAAAATCTCGCCGGTGGCTGGAAAGTCGTGCTGGGTTCTGACTAACATCACTGGGTCGTCTTTGCCAACATATTTTCCGGCGATATTGTGCAATCTGGTCGTGGAAGCGGCCACCGCTTGTTCTCCTGAAGCTCGAGAAAAAATCGATTCTACCACAAATCTTCCGGTATCTCGCAAAAGCGCCGCAATGTCGTAAGTTTCTTCGGGAGTAACTAATTCAATAATTCTATCTGCCTTTGTATAACTTACATCCATAATGACAAATTTAAATCCTTTTTTTATTTTCGGTGATAATATCAAACCGGCGCAATGCATCGGGTCAGCAAAAGACAGATAAAGAGGCAAATTGAAAGCCCCCGGTTCGGTTTTATCTGCCATAAACATCAAAAATGGTTCTGAGGGCCTTTCTTCAATTTCCATTTCCGCCACCTGGGGACCCATTCCTTTGACGTTACCCGAAAAAGCAGTCTTTAGTAAATCTTGACCGGCTCCATACAATCCTTGAGCTTTGGCAATTTTTGTCCCTGCTAAGAAAGCATCAAAACAAAGTTTATGAATTTTTGCGCTTCCAACTCCCTTTTTATGCGTCGTCAAAATAGCAATATCATCTCCAGTATGCCCAATGTAAGAATCAATAATTAATCCCCTACCATTTTTCTTAATATAATTCTCGACCGTCTCTAAAAGTTTCTGACTGGGTTTTATATGCCCGCCGATACTACCAACATCGGCTTTGATTATTGATAGAGTAATTTTTGCCATAATACTAAAGAGCAGAGAGCAAAGAACAAAGAGCATTTAAAAATTGTTCGTTGTTCATTGTTTATTGCTCATTATTAATTATACCTTATTTTCTAATTTTTGCTAAATTTAAGTAGCCACCTTCCAGAAATTTTTGCGATCGAGAAGAAGGAGAATAAAAGGGTGTAGAACCGCAAAGGAAAGAAGGAGGGCGAAAATGTCTGGAAATTCAAAAAAGTTATCGAGAAAGCCAAAAGAAAAAGCTAAAACAGGATAGCCAAGAGGAAGAACAGTAATTGTACTTAACCACCAACCTAATTTTCTTCTCTTGAAAATGAGAGAGCCGCTTTTTAAAAATACTATTCCAATGGCAATAAATATGGGGCCGAATATAATCAATGCAAAAATATCAACGAGACCTCCCATAAACTCCGGTCTTGAAGGTGGAAAAAGTAATCGTACAAACTGTATAATTGCAAGTATTCCTAATATTATTATCCACCAGGCGGCAATTTTTGTTTTTGTCGGAAGACTAACTTTTTCCATAAATTTTTAATATCGAATAGAATTTATTACATTTTCGACCTTTTTATTTTGGCTAAATTTAAAATTGTTTTGATTACTGTATCTGGATTTAAAGACATAGATTCTATTCCTTCTTTCATTAAAAATTGAGCAAATTCTACATAATCCGAGGGGGCCTGG
>Ga0210056_1002530_pt1 | contig 15369 bp, 14 predicted proteins | sample CryGeyCG2014_080_2_FD_183965 | JGI IMG/M metagenome (GOLD analysis project Ga0210056, IMG submission 183965) | Groundwater microbial communities from aquifer - Crystal Geyser CG07_land_8/20/14_0.80 (SPAdes) (version 2) | ecosystem: Environmental > Aquatic > Deep subsurface > Groundwater | place... | reverse complement strand
TGGCACGAATAGCGGGTGTTGATTTACCGAAAGAGAAAAGAATAGATATCGGACTTTCCTACATATACGGTGTGGGAAGGGTTCTTGCAAAAAAAATTTTAGACGAGGCGAAGATTGAACCGTCAAAAAGAGTAAAAAATTTAACGGAAGCGGAAGTAGGAAAACTTGCCGGGATTATTTCATCGGAGTATAAGGTTGAAGGCGACCTGCGCCGTGAGATTGTCGGCAATATCAAACGGTTACAGGAGATAGGAACTTATAGAGGAATGAGACACCGCCGGAATTTGCCGGTCAGAGGGCAGAGAACAAAGACCAACGCAAGAACAAAAAGAGGAAAGAGAAAAACGGTCGGTGCGGTTAAGGTGGAAGTTAAAAGGGAAAAGGAAGAGAAGTGAGGAACGCGGAACACACGCGGAACTAAAACGCCAAACAGACGCAAAATGTCATTCTGAACGAAGCGAAGCGTAGTGAAGAATCTCGAGATATTTCGCTACGCTCAATATGACACCTTCGATATCATTTTAGCGTCAATTGTAGCCCCCGAATTTATTCGGGGGTGAGCGGAGCAAACAATGGAAGAAAAAAAAGAAATAAAAAAAGAAGAAACAAAACAAAAAGAGACCAAAGTGCAGGAAAATACTTCAAAAGAGGTAAAAGAAACAAAACCAAAAACGACCGTTGCCGCGCCGAAACATAAATCAAGAAGAAAACTGCTTTCAACCAGCGGCAGGGTCTATATCAAGTCATCTTTTAACAATACAATCATCACGATAACCGACGATAAAGGCAATGTCATAAATTGGGCATCCAGCGGCTCATCCGGTTTCAAGGGAACGAAAAAAGGAACGCCTTTTGCCGCCCAGATTGCGTCGGCGAATTGTGCAAGAAAAGCGTCCGAAATGGGTTTGAAACAGGTCGCGGTTTTTGTTTCCGGACCCGGCTCGGGCCGCGAAACGGCTATAAGAGCATTACAGTCATCCGGATTATCCGTTACTTTCATCAAAGATATTACGCCTATTCCGCATAACGGATGCAGACCGCCGAAACAAAGGAGAGTATAAAAAAGGCAATTAAAAATGTAAAATGCAAAATGTAAAATTATGGTAAAAGACATTTTTAATTTTTAATTTTTAATTGAGGTTAATATGGCAAGATATTTAGGACCTAAATGCAGAAGATGCCGACAAGAAGGTATGCCTTTATTCTTAAAAGGCGAAAGGTGCAATACGCCCAAGTGTCCCATTACCAAAAAGAAAGGGCCGCCCGGTCCTCGCAGAAGAATGATGAAAAAACCGACGGAGTATTCCGGTCAGTTGCGCGCCAAACAGCAGGTAAAAAGGACTTACGGGGTAATGGAAAGGCAGTTCAGAAGATATTTTCATACTGCGGCAAAACATAAAGGCATGACAGGTTTCAATCTTTTGTTATCTTTGGAAATGCGGCTGGATAATGTCGTCAGGCGACTGGGATTTTCACCGGCCATTTCCGGCGCCCGCCAGTTGGTTCTTCACAGGCATGTAAAAGTTAATGATAAGATAATAAACATACCGTCATACCCTGTGAAAGTAAATGATAAAATCCAAATAACCGATAAACTTAAAGAAAACTTATTTGTTAAAAAATCCGCGGATGTATCTTCAAAAAAAGGCGTGTTGCCGTGGCTTTCTTTGGATGTTTCATCTTTATCCGGTAGCGTTGTCCGACAACCGTTGAGAGAAGAAATGTCCGTTCCTTACGACGAAGAAAAACCGAAGGAACAACTAATCGTTGAGTTGTACAGCAAATAGAAAGTCAGAGAATTAGAGAATTAGAGAATTAGAGAATTAGTCAAGGTAATATCTAATTCTCTGTCGTATAAACTGATTCTCTGTCGTATAAACTAATTCTCTGGTGTTAAAGGGGGTTATATAAAATGCGGCTTCCTGACATAGTTGGACCTCAGAAGATTGAAAAAAATATTTCTTCTGATTTGACTTATGGAAAGTTTGAGGTTTCGCCGTTTGAGAAGGGTTACGGGCACACGATAGGGCACTCGCTTCGTCGCATACTTTTGTCGTCATTAGAAGGTAGTGCCGTTATATCCACCCGGATAAAAGGCGCTTCACACGAGTTTGCAACACTGCCGGGTGTTGTTGAAGATGTGATGGGCATAATACTCAATCTTAAAAAAATAAGATTCAGGATTTACGGCGCCGACGAAGTCCAGACGATTAAACTGTCCGCCTCAAAAAGCGGCCCTGTTTTGGCATCATCTTTTGAGACCAACTCAAACATAGAGATTGTCAACGGCGATCAGGTCGTTGCTACCCTTGAATCCGGCGGGAATCTTGAGATGGAAATTGATGTTGCAAAGGGCAAGGGATATTCGCCCGCCGAAAAAAATAAAAAACCGGGGCAGCCAGCCGGCACGATGCTTGTGGATGCCGTTTTCACTCCGATTAAAAAGGTCTTTTATGAGGTTGAAAACACACGCGTGGGTCAGGCGACCGATTATGACCGTCTGATTATGGAGATATGGACCGACGGTTCTATAAATCCCGAAGATGCGCTCGTTTTTTCGGCGAAACTTTTAAGCGATTCCGTTAAAATTTTTATAAATTATGATGAAGAGGGAAAAGCGACATCAAAGGTGTTAGAAACATCGGCGCCCGCACCCGACGGGAAACTTTCCGGCGATATTTTAAATCAGTCGGTTCAAATTATAGAACTTTCAATCCGCGCCACAAATTGTTTGAAACAGGCAAAAATAAAAACCATAGGGGAGTTGACTCAAAGAACGAAGGGCGAACTTCTCGCTTATAAAAATTTCGGGAAGAAATCCTTAGATGAAATAGAAATGAAACTTAAAGAATTGGGTGTCTCTCTAAAGGAATAGAAGCGGAAAAACGCGGATAGTAACGCGGATAAACGCGGAGGTGTCATTCTGAACGCAGTGAAGAATCCCGGTGTTGAAAGGCGAGATGTTTCGCTACCGCTCAACATGACACCAAAGAAGCAGTCATTCTGAGCCGAAGGCGAAGAATCTCATTCGTGAAAATTCGTGATAGTATTCGTGATGTGTTATTCGTGATTGAGCGGAGCGAACATGAAAAACAAAAAAAACAGGAAATTAAACAGAACAACCGAGCATCGTTTTGCAATGCTGAGAAATATGTCCGTTTCACTTGTTGAAAATGAGTCGGTTAAAACCACTCTTCCTAAAGCGAAGGAACTGGTAAAGTTTATATCCAAAATTATCACCAGGGCGAAAAAAGGCGGTCTGGCAAATCGGCGTCGTGTTTTAATGGATATAAAATTGCAGGAAGCAACGGAAAAATTATTCGGTCCTTTAGCCGAAAGATACAAAGACCGTCCCGGCGGCTATACCCGTATTTACAAATTGGGCCGCCGTCTTTCCGACAGCAGCGAAATGGCGGTTGTGAAGTTGGTAGAGTAAAAGAGGTAGTGAAAGAAAGTGGTTAAGTGGATAAGTGGTTAGGTTTTACTAATCACTAATCACTAATCACTAATCACTTAATCACTTGTTTTATAATGTTTGATTTTATTTTCTCGTTGTTTTCAAACGATATGGGAATTGACCTTGGCACGGCCACGACTCTGGTCTATGTGAAAGGTCAAGGCATCGTTTTGAGAGAACCGTCGGTAGTTGCATATAACAAGGACACTCAGGAAATAGAAGCCATCGGAGAAGAAGCAAAAAAAATGGTTGGAAAAACTCCCGCATCAATTGAGGCAATAAGGCCTTTAAGAAACGGAGTCATCGCCGATTTTGACATCACCGAAAAGATGATTCGGTATTTTATTAAAAAAGTCCACAACAGAAAAACACTTCTTCATCCGAGAATTGTCATCGGCATTCCGTCGGGAATTACGGAGGTTGAGCGTCGCGCTGTCAGAGAAGCGGCGGAACAGGCCGGCGCAAGAGAGGTTTATCTTATTGAAGAGCCGATGGCGGCGGCAATAGGTGCCGGTCTTCCTATTCACGAACCGACGGGTAATATGGTTGTTGATATCGGCGGCGGCACCACCGAAGCGGCAGTTATTTCTTTGGGCGGGATGGTTGTATCCGACTCAATTCAAATTGCCGGCGATGAATTTGATGAAGCGATAGTCGCCTTTTTCAAGAAACAGCATAGTTTAGCAATCGGCTACAGAACGGCGGAAAATATAAAAATCGCAATCGGCTCAGTTTTTCCTCTTCAAAAAGAGGAGACAATGGATGTTAAAGGGCTTGACACGGTGCAGGGTCTTCCGAGAACGATAAATGTTTCAAGCAAGGATATAAGAGGCGCACTGATGGAACCGGTTAAGGCAATCGTTGAAATGGTAAAAGGGGTTCTTGAAATAACCCCCGCCGAACTTGCGGCAGAATTGGTTGACCGGGGAATTGTACTCGCCGGAGGCAGTTCCTTAACCCGCGGTATGACTGACCTTTTGTCAAAAGAAACACATCTTCCCGTTTATCTCGCGCAAGACCCCACCACCTGCGTCGTTTTGGGAACAGGCAAATATTTAGAAGAACTTGAGAATATAAAAAAATCAAGGAAACGACTGGAGTGAGAGGCAGTAAGTAGAAAGTGGGAAGTGGGAAGTAGCGGCGAATGTAAATTCGCTGAATTCGTCGGCTTACGCCGACCGCTACTACTCCCTACTTACTACTCCCTACTTCCTGAATTTATGTGTATAGAAAGAATCCCATTGTCTTACTTTCGCTTTATCTGGTAATATCAATAATAATTTTGAGTTTCAACTTAAATCCCACAATCAAGGCAATGCGGGATTTTTTATTTTACATCGTCATAACTCCGTATTCAAAAGTAAATTATGCGGCTTCTTCCGTCGGGAATCTCGGCGGCAATATAAAAGAAATGGTCAACTCCCATCAGGAGGTTCTGGAACTTAAAAATCAAAATCAAAAATTATTGCATGATTTAGTAAAGTTGAAAACGCTTGAAATTGAAAATAGGCGGCTTTCGGAACTTTTGGGCTACAAAAGAAACATAAACCGCAAGACAGTAATTGCCAGAATAATAGCAAAACCTCCGCAGCAGTATTATAAATCGCTGATTATTGACAAGGGATTAGAGGATGGTTTATCGGATAACAGGGCTGTCTTTGGATTCTATAAAGGAAAATTCGGCGTGGTCGGACAACTATTAAATGTTGAAAAAAATGTTTCAATGGTTTTAACGATTACGAACCGCATTTCAAAAGTTCCCGCTCGGATTGTATCCTGTGCCGTTGACGGAATTGTTATAGGCAAAGAGACATCAGAATTGGAAATGATTTGGATTCCCGCAGACAGCGAAATAAAAATAGGCGACGAGGTTGTGACTTCTTCCGCATCGGATATTTTTCCTTCAGGTATCCCTATCGGAATTATTGTGTCAATAAACCAGACAGGTCATCTTCCTTTTGTGAAAGCATCTGTAAAACCTTATATACCGGCATTTCAATTAACAGACGTATTTATTGAATAGAGCGAAAACAAGCCACTGAATTACAAAAGCGCCACAGGAGTACACAGAAACAACACAGAAAAAACTTCTGTGAAATTCTGTGTCCATCTGTGGCTAATGAATTACAAAGGCGCCACAGGAGTACACAGAAACAACACAGAAAAAACTTCTGTGAAATTCTGTGTCCATCTGTGGCTAAAAATAATATGAAAAAATTTTTGTTTTATTTCACTTCTGTAATAATAATAATTTTTTTTGAAATTCTGTTTTCAATCCCGCATAGCGGGACGGTATTCGGACTTTTTTTTATTATTTTTATCGGACTATACAGGGGCCCATACTCCGGATGCACCGTTGGATTTTTTATCGGAATTATTGATGGCGTTTTTTTTGCCGCTACTTTCGGGACTTTAAGTTTTTCATACTCAATCATTGGGTATCTGTCCGGTCGTCTTCCGAAACGAATAGACGAAGAAAATCCGTTCGCCCAAATTTTCATTGTCTTTTTGGGAGTTGCCGTTTCTAATATTATTAGTTTAATAATTGAGGTTCTTTTCACCGGGATTCCGGGAATTTTTAGCATCGCGTCAATTACATGGCTTATTATCCCGGCAATAATCAGTCCCGCATTTTTTTTAATTTTTAAGAAGTGGTGGCTTTTTTGGTTTGACCGCCTGGATGTGGAAAGGTAAACGGCAATTAAAAATGCAAAATGAGAAAACTTGTCCCGCTTTAGCGGGATTTAAAATTGTGGTTAGAAAAATTTTTAATTTTTAATTTTTAATTTTTAATTGGTTTTTATTATGTGGCAAGGTGAAAATTTAGGATATTCGGCAGAATCATTCTCGGACCGTCTCAATGTTTTGCAATTCGGCATATTTTTTTTATTGGGAATTATTTCTTTCCGCATAATTTCGCTTCAGGTAATAAAAGGCGAAAAATTCAGAAAAATATCGGATGAAAACAGAATTGTAATTTATCCCCAGCCCGCAACACGCGGCAAAATTTTTGACAGAAATATGAATGTTATCGTTGACAATAAGCCCTCGTTTGCGGTCCTGTTTTCCCGTCAGACAATGGAGGATGAAGAGGTAAAAAATGTAATAACAAAAGTTGCACGGTTGCTTTCGCTTTCCGACGATGCCGCCAATGCTCTTCTTGAAAGAACAAAAATGATTCCGGGCAAAAATTTCTCACTGCTCAAAATCGCCCAAAACATTTCAAAATATCAGGCGATACGTCTTGCTGAAAAAACCCCGCAACTTCCCGGCGTTGTGGTTAGAATTGAGCCCGTAAGGGTTTATACATTGGGAGCATCCGCATCGCATATAACGGGTTATGTTCGGGAGGCATCACTTGGCGAATTGTCGGAAATTCCGAATCTAAAAGCAGGCGATATTATCGGTAAAAACGGAATTGAAAAGCAATACGATGAAATTTTGAGAGGTATTGACGGCGGAAGTCAGGTGGAAGTAAATGCCCGCGCTATCCAAAAAAGAATTCTTGAAACGGTAGAACCGGTTGACGGCGATTCAATAGTATTGACAATTGATAAAAAAATTCAAATGGCTCTTTCAAATCATATCCAGGGACATATGGGGGTTGCGATAGCGATTGACCCCAATACCGGAGGAATTCTCGGACTTGTCTCATATCCGGATTATAATCCCAATTTATTTATTTCCGGTCTGAATTACTGGCAGATGCCGTATCTGTTAAGGTCGGAAAAAAAGCCGTTATGGAATCGTGCATTGCAGGGGCAATATCCTCCGGGTTCCGTCTATAAACTGGTTACTGCTTTTGCTGGACTTGAAAGCGGCGTCATTACACCGCAGACGATTATAACTTGCAAGGGTTTTATTGAACTCGGAAAATATAAGCAGAAATTCCGTTGCTGGGCAAGAGGAGGCCACGGGGATATGCGGCTTTCCGAAGCCATAGCACAATCCTGCGATGTTTATTTTTATGAAGTTGGCTTGAAATTAGGACCTACAAAACTTAATGAGTGGGCTGAAAAATTCGGTTTCGGCGTTAAGACCGGTATTGATTTACCGTCGGAAGAAAAAGGACTTACTCCGGATAAATCATGGAAAAAAGCAAAACTCCATCAGGACTGGTATGACGGCGACACCGTTAATATGTCGGTCGGTCAGGGATATATCTGGACGACGCCGATTCAAATAGCACAATTCATTTCAGCAATAGCAAACGACGGAATAATTTTTCAACCTCATATTCTTAAAAAAATAATTGATGCGTCCGGTAATGTTAAATTTGAAAATGTACCGAAAATAAAAAGAAAATTGGACATCGCGGAAGATTATTTGGCGGCTGTAAAAAAAGGGATGACAGATGCAGTCCGTTATGGAACGGGTAAAAATGCAAAAGTGGTCGGTTTGTCTGTTTCAGGGAAAACCGGCACTGCACAGAATCCCCAGGGCGGAGACCACGCGTGGTTTGTTTGTTTCGCACCTTCTGAAAAACCAAAAATAGCACTTGTAGTTATGATTGAACACGGCGGCGGCGGCGGTGAAGTTGCCGCTCCAATTGCTAAAAGAATGTTAGAAGAAATCTTTGAGAAGAAATGCGAATAGAGGCACACGAATAGAGGCAAATATCACGAATTGACCCGAATAACGGCATTGACTTATTCGTGAACATTCGTGATAGCATTCGTGATTAGTTATTCGTGATTGAGCGTAGCGAAATATGAAATTAATATTTAAAAAATTTGACTGGATTCTGTTTATAGATGTTCTCTTGCTTACATTTACAGGATTACTTTTTATATTCTCGGCGCAGTTGCGCACAGGCAATCCCATGTTTTATGTCGCAAAACAATCAACCGCATTGGGAATCGGCATTGCAGCGATGCTTCTAATCATAAGTATCCGTTATGAACTGTATCGTGAATATACGAAGTATTTTTATTTTTTTGCGGTTATGCTTTTAATAATCGTTCTTTTTTTCGGGAGTCGCGTTCGTGGTTCCAAATCATGGTTTGATTTAGGTAGATTTGCGTTTCAACCATCTGAGATTGCGAAAATAGCGGCTATATTATATCTTGCAGAATTTATTGAAAAAAACCGCTACCAGATGAAAAAAATATCTAAAATTTTTTCTGCTTTTATTTCCGCATCAGTTTGTATTGTCCTGATTTTACTTGAACCGGATTTTTCATCAGCATCAGTTTTTGTTCCTATTTTTCTCGGCATGATGTATACCGGAGGTCTCCCGAAAAAAATAATAAATTTTGCGATTATATTTTTTGCGATAACTCTTTCGCTTCCATTTTTAGAAATATATCTGATGATAAATAATTTCTCCGGTTTTTTAATAAAAAATTTCAAAATTATTTATGTCTGTGCGATTTTGTCGCTTACGATTTTTGTCTGGTTTTTTATAAAATTTTTAAGGTTTAAAGTAACATTTAAGAAATATAAGCCGGTAATTTTAGTTGTTCTTCTGGGTATTATTTCAGCGATTTCAATATCCGGTTATTTGAAGGACTATCAGAGAAAAAGAATGATTGTTTTTTTGGATCCGTCTTTGGACCCGTTAGGCAGCGGTTACAACATTTTACAGTCAAGAATCGCCATAGGAAGCGGACAACTCTCGGGCCGCGGAATTTTTCAGGGAACACAAACGCAATTAGGTTTTATTCCCGACCAGCACACCGACTATATTTTTGCTGTTCTTTCTGAGGAAGGCGGTCTTATTTTTTCGTTGAGCGTTATTTTATTGTATGCCGTTTTAATTATTAGAGGCATCTCGATTGCCAGAAATGCATCCGACAGATTCGGAAGTTTGACGGCGGTAGGAATTGTTGTCATGTTTTCGTATTATGTAATATTAAATCTCGGAATGCTTACCGGAATTATGCCGGTTGCAGGAGTGCCTCTTCCGTTTCTTTCCTACGGCGGGAGTTCCTTGATTGCCAATATGCTCGCCGTCGGACTTTTAATAAATATTCACATAAGAAGATATACTTACTAAGGGCAATTAAAAATGTAAAATGTAAAATTAAAAATTTATGTAAAAGGTTTTACTAAGGGGAGCACAAAATACTTTACATCCGTAAAGCACTTCGTCTGTCACCCTGAACTCGTTTCAGGGTCTATAGATGCTGAATCAAGTTCAGCATGACACCATCTTCCATGTAAAGTATATTCCGCTCTTGTTAGTAATAAAAAACTCCTTCATTTTTCATTTTTAACTTTTAATTTTTAATTGATTTTATTATGGATTTAGAAAAATTTCTACCGTTTGTTAAAAAACCCGCGCAATATATCGGACAGGAATGGAACTCCACTTCCCACTTCCCACTTCCCACTTCCCACTTACGATTCTGTCTTGTTTTTCCCGACCTCTATGAGATAGGAATGTCCAACTTAGGACTGCAGATTATCTACAATATACTTAATAAGACCGAATTTGTCGTCTGTGAAAGAGCATTTTCTCCCGCTGCCGATATGGAAACACTTTTAAGGAAAAATAATCTTCCGCTTTTTTCTATTGAAACAAAAACTCCGCTTAATGAATTTGATATTATCGGTTTTAATATTCAGCATGAATTGTGTTATACTAACATTCTTAACATTTTGGATTTGGCGAAAATACCGTTAAAGACAAAAGATAGGATGGGGACAGTCCGCGAGGGACAGTCCCCATTGATTATTGCCGGAGGTCCCGCCTGCGTAAATCCCCTGCCCATTTCTGAATTTATAGACGCATTTGTTATCGGAGATGGTGAGGACATAATAACACAAATTACAAATTACAAATTACAAATAACAAATAAAAATGATTTATTAAAAAAACTTTCGGAAATTCCGTCGGTTTATGTGCCTTCTTTTCATAACGGTAAAAGAACAATCAAAAAAAATATTGTTGATTTGGAATCAGCTCAATTTCCGACAAATCCCGTTGTTCCGTTTTTGAATGTAATCCAAAACCGTCTCAATGTTGAAATAATGCGCGGTTGTGGTAGGGGCTGTTTTTTTTGTCAGGCATCAAAACTGTATTCTCCCCGTCGTCTGCGAAGTAAAGAAAAAATTTTGGAGATTATAGAGAAAGGACTTGCTTCGACCGGTTACGATGAAATATCTCTTCTTTCTCTTTCTACTTCCGACTATCCGAAAATAAATGAGTTAATGGATGATGTCCTGAAAGTATGTGTGGCAAAAAAAGTGGCTGTGGCGCTGCCCTCATTGAGATGTCATCCGTCGTCGGTTGATTTAGCGGCGAAAACCCGAGTTTTTAAGAAAACATCCTTAACATTTGCACCGGAAGCAGGGACTGAACGGTTGAGAAAACATATCGGGAAATTCATCACTGATGCGGAAATTTTAGAGACGACAAATTATGCTTATAAATCGGGTTGGCGTTTGCTCAAACTTTATTTTATGCTCGGGCTGCCTTCGGAAACAGATGAAGATATAGAAGGGATTGTATCAATCGTCCGGAGTATAAAAAAACAGACGCCGCTTCTGAATTTGAACATTACCATTTCTCCGTTTGTTCCGAAACCCCACACTGTTTTTGAGAGAGAAAAATTTTTCGGCACTGATTACTTTAACGAAAAACGGATTTATCTGAAAAAGAAACTGCCCGCAGAAGTAAAATCCCATAAACCAGAAATGTCCACTATTGAAGCGATTTTTGCAAGAGGCGATGAGAAGTTGTGTTCTGTTCTGGAAATGGCATATAAGAACGGCTGTAAGTTTGACAACTGGAACGAATTTTTTTCTTATGAGAAGTGGCTTGATGCTTTTTCAAAATGCGGAGTAAATCCCGACGGTGAACTGAAAGAAATTGAAAAATCAAAAGCACTGCCCTGGGATTTTATTGAATTGTAAAATATGGGTAAAAAAATAATTGCAACTAACAGAAAAGCGAGATTTAACTATGAGCTCCTTGAAACACTTGAGGCAGGCATCGTGCTTGACGGCGGCGAAGTAAAATCGGCGCGTTCCGGCGGAGTCAACTTAAAGGACGGTTATGTCGGCCTTGAGAAAGGCGAAGTTTTTTTGTATAATATAAACATAAGCCCGTATAAATTTACTTCCGGCGGTCTTGAAAAAAAATATAATCCCCAGAGACCCAGAAAACTTCTTCTTCATAAAAAAGAAATTATAAAACTTCAGAATAAAGTTAATGAAAAAGGTTTTGCAATCGTTCCGACGGAAATATATTTTAAAAACGGTTTAGTGAAAGTTGAAATAGCAGTTGCCAAAGGCAAAAAACTCTGGGATAAAAGAGAAGCAATAAAAGAGAGAGAAGAAAAAAAGAGAATTAGAGAATTAGAGAATTAGAAATGGCAAAGGCATTTTACGAATTGCATATTTGGCAAAAAGGTTTTGAACTGCTTCAGGAAGTTTATAAAGTATCGGTGAAATTTCCGGTAGAAGAAAAATATAGTTTAACATCGCAGATAAAAAATTCGGCGATATCTGTAATTAGTAATATTGCAGAGTCACACGGCAGATATCATTTTGCGGATAAAATAAGAGTTTTGTATATTGCCCGCGGTGAAGTTGAGGAGACAAGAAGTCATTTAAGAATAGCAAAAAGTCAGAATTACATAAGTGATGGAGAGTTTGAGTATTTAGATGTTGAATACGGAGGACTTTCCCGAGGCATAAGTTCTTATATACAGGTGCTATCTAAAAAAAACTGATTCTCTGACTTAATAATGGTTTTCTGTTTTTACTAATTCTCTGATTCTCTTTCGTATAAACTAATTCTCTGATTTTCTGGGGGTGAACAGGGCTCGACGGGAATATTTGTTTGATGTGTTGCAGACCGCAGTTAACCGAACGGCTGCGTTAAAAATCGGTTAAACAAAATAACTGCCAATTATTCACCGGTAGTTGCTCACGCTTAAACCGCGTTGAGCCGCCTTCCCGGTCTTTTTTCTGCGAGGTCGGGGTAAGGTGTCATAAAGCAGGATAGTTGTCGGCAATGCTGCGTTACCGACGGCGAAATTCAGCAGCTAGCGTTAAACAGATTCTGTCGGCGGAAGCGGTTTAATGCGAAATAAAACACCGACTATGTCTGTAGTAGCCGTCACACGTTATTTTCGGACGCGGGTTCGATTCCCGCCACCTCCATTGTACTTTTAGATACCGATGAGAATGCAATTTTTAGAAGAACTTGCAATCAATGTGTGTTATCTGAAAAACAGGTTCTAACTCAAATAAATCGGTATGTTTTCTGTCGGAATTTTTTCTAAAATATGTAAAATCATAATGCTTGTTAATTGTGAGACCGTTGAAAAACCCCATATTTGTCATGCTGAACCTGTCTGCCGACAGGCAGGCTCGTTTCAGCATCTCATTCACCGACGATAAATCAGACCCTTCATTTCATTCAGGGTGACAAATAATTGGCTTTTTCAACAATATCAGTTATCATTTTGCAGTGATTTTGCCAGATTATCTTTTATTCTGCTGCACTCATCTGAAATTATGCATAGTTCTTCAGCAATTGACATAATGAATCACTATGGAAAGAAAAAAATCCCGTTTTTGTTTATTGTTGATTTTGAGATAAAAAAACCGGTTGTCCTGCCGTTGGCTGAAATAAAATCCGATGAAATTTTATATGATATAAACGGGTTAAAAAATCATCACGGGAAATTAAGATTAAACAAAAAAATAATTTTCAGAAAATATCCCGTAAGTTTCCGTAGATACAAAAAAGCGTTTGATAAAATACAGAAACATCTTTACGAAGGACATACGTATCTTGTAAATTTGACATTTCCGACAAAAGTTGAAACCAATCTTACATTCAGAGAGATTTTTTTCAACAGCACGGCAAAATATAAGTTGTTTTACAGAAATAAATTTGTTTTGTTTTCTCCTGAAATTTTTGTCAGAATAAAAGACGGCAAAATTTCGTCATACCCGATGAAAGGGACCATTGACGCCGATATTCCTGATGCCGCCGATAAAATTTTATCGGACAAAAAAGAATTTGCCGAGCATATAACGGTAGTTGACCTAATAAGGAACGATATAAGCATTGTGGCAAAAAATGTCGCAGTTAAGAAATTCAGATATATTGACAGAATAAAAACACAGGATAAAGATATTCTGCAGGTTTCTTCCGAAATCACAGGCGTTCTTGAAAAAAATTACCATAAAAAAATCGGCGATATAATTTTCAAGTTGCTTCCCGCGGGTTCAATAACGGGCGCCCCGAAGAAAAAAACGGTTGAGATTATTAAAGAAGTTGAAAACTATGCCCGCGGCTATTATACAGGTGTTTTCGGTTGTTTTGACGGACAAAATCTGGACTGCGCGGTTATGATAAGATATCTTGAAAAAATCGGCGCTCAAATTTTTTACAAAAGCGGCGGCGGCATTACGACATATAGCGATGTAAAATCGGAATATCGGGAATTGATTGATAAGGTCTATGTGCCTATTGTTGGAAACAATTAAGATTGAAGCAGGAATTCCGCGCAACTTATTTTTTCATAATTTGCGTTTAAACAATTCAAGGAAAGAACTGTTCGGCTGTCGTGATTTTATCAAACTGGAAAATATTATAAAAATTCCGCCGGCTCTGGGAACGGGTTTATATAAATATCGTTTAATTTATTCCGATACCGTGAAAAAAACGGAATTTTTGCCGTATCGTAAAAGAAAAATAAAATGTCTGAAAATTGTCGTTTGTGACAGTATAGAATATAATTACAAATATGAAAACCGCGAGTGCTTGAATGAACTTTTGGAATTGAAACAAAATTGCGACGATATTTTGCTCGTAAAAAACAAAAAAATAACGGACACATCTTTCAGCAATGTGGTTTTTTACGACGGCAAAAAATGGATTACGCCTTCAACACCTTTACTAAAAGGCACAAAAAGAGAAAAATTATTGTCGGATGGAAAAATTGTTCAGGATGAAATTAAAATAAGCGATTTGAAGTATTTCCCAAAAGCGGCACTGATTAACAGCATGCTTGATTTGACAGATAACATAATAAAAATTGAAAATAATGCCTTGACTTTTTAAGTTAGTAAAATATAATAGTAAAAAAGGGGGGTTTATGCGAAACGAACTGAAGTCCGCCTCTGGCGGAAAACTTTATGATTTGACACAGCCGCTTTCACACCTGACGCCTGCGTGGCCTACTTACGAGCCGTTGCAAATTAAATTTTTCAAACGGTTGGCGCCGAACGGAGCAAACGGGCAGTTGATTACGACCAGCAATCATGTCGGGACACATCTCGACGGTTCGCTGCATTTTTGCACACACGGCAGGGATGTCGCCTCAATTCCGCTGGAAGATTTATACGGCGATGCGGCGGTTGTTGATTTGTCCGACATCGCAGAGGATTACGGAATTTACACTTCAAAGGACATTGAGGACCGTGTTGAAGTAAAAGAGCGGGATATTCTTATAATCAACACAGGTTATCACAAGTATTCATGGGACCAGCCGGATGCGGATGAAATTCGCTATATGGTGAAACACCCGGGCCCGACGATGGAATTTGCCGATTGGTGCAAAAAGAAAAAACTTAAATGGCTCGGAGTTGATTGCGGCAGCGCCGATCATCCGATGAATACAAAAATCAGGGAGTGGATGCCGAAGCAGGCAGCAGAATGCGAAAAGTATTTCCAAAAAAAATACAAAAAATCAATTGACGATATTTTTCCGACGGATCATTACCAACTGATGCATACAGTTCTTTTTCCGCTTGATATAATTCACGCTGAAAATTTGGGCGGAGAAATAGATGAGTTCAAAAACAAGAGAACTACCGTCGGATGTTTTCCGTGGAGGTTTGTCGGCGGAGAATCGTCAATTTGCAGAATCGTCGCTTTTGAAAAGTAAAAACCACGAGATTTACACGAGAAATGTCATTCTGAGGCAAAGGCGAAGAATCTCGGT
>Ga0210056_1002526_pt1 | contig 15388 bp, 10 predicted proteins | sample CryGeyCG2014_080_2_FD_183965 | JGI IMG/M metagenome (GOLD analysis project Ga0210056, IMG submission 183965) | Groundwater microbial communities from aquifer - Crystal Geyser CG07_land_8/20/14_0.80 (SPAdes) (version 2) | ecosystem: Environmental > Aquatic > Deep subsurface > Groundwater | place... | reverse complement strand
CCCTCGTCAGGCTGGCAAACGTGGTGAAATGGATCTTCTGATCCTGCGCGTACTTCACCATGTTCTCCTCATCGATCACGATGATTGCGCTTACAAATTTTCGCTTGTCGCCGATGACGACCGCATCGTTGATGTACGGGGAGAACTTCAGCAGGTTTTCGATATACTGGGGGGCGATGTTCTTGCCGCCGGCCGTGATGATCAGGTCCTTCTTCCGGTCGGTGATCTTGAGGAAGCCATCCTCATCGACCTCTCCGACATCTCCGGTATGCATCCATCCGTCCTGGAGCGCCTCCCGGGTCGTCTCCTCATCCCGGTAGTACCCCTTGAAGATCCCCTTGTGACGGACGAGAATCTCCCCATCCGCGGCGATTTGGACCTCCGTCCCGGGAAGGGCCCTCCCCACGGTCCCGAGCTTGAAGTGCTGCTCATCGGACATGTGGGTAATCCCCGTGGTCTCCGTCATCCCATATCCTTCCCGGATTGGGATTCCGATGCTCTGGAAATATTTCAGGATATTGTGAGAGATGGGGGCGGCGCCAGAAAATCCGATCGTGACGCGGTCAAAACCTAACCGTTCCTTGAGCTTCCGGAAAACGGCAAAGTAGGCCAATTGATAGGCGATGGAAAGCATCAGCGCCGGAGAGCGCCCGGCGAGCTTCTCGTCGTTGTAGCGGCTGCCGATCCCGAGGGCGGTCTTGTAGGCGAACCTTTTGAACCAGGTCGCGTCCGCCATCTTCAGCACGATGCCGGAATAATATTTCTCCCAGATCCGGGGAACGGCATGGAACAGGGTGGGCGAGACGTCCCGCATGTCCATCATCACCGTGTCCGTGTTCTCCGTGAAATTGATGATGTGACCGATCGTCAGGTGGATCATCAGATCGTAGATCTGCTCATAGACATGGTTCAGCGGAAGGAAGGAGATGGTCTCGTCGTCCCGCGTGCCCCGACTGACGGCGGTCGCCTGCTTTCCGACCCAGAGATACCCCTCATGGGCGAGCATGGCCCCTTTGGGGGGGCCCGTGGTCCCGGAGGTGTAGATGATCCCGGCGATGTCCTCCCCGCGCCCCTCCGCAACGAGCCTCTCGAAGAGCGACGGGTCATTCCCCCCCGTCTTCCGGCCGAGGGAAAGCAGGTCGTCGAAACTCATCACCATCGGATCCCGGAAATCCCGGAGACCCTCCATATCCCAGACGATCATCTTCCGGAGCGCCGGCGTGCTCCCCCGGAAGGCAAGCGCCTTGTCTAATTGCTCCTCGTCTTCGCAGATATAGACCACGGCGCCCGCATGGCCGACGACATATTCACACTCCTTGACGGGATTCGTCGAGTAGATCCCGACAAACGTGGCGCCGCAAGACATGGCGCCCAGGGCCGAAAAGAGCCATTCCGGCTGATTCTCGCCGATGATGGCCACATGATCCCCTTTGCAAATGCCGAGCTCGTGCAGTCCGAGGGCCGCATCCCTGACTTTATCCAGGTATTCCGACCAGTGGATGTCGTGCCAGATCCCGAGCTCCTTGCGCCGCATCGCCACCCTTTCAGGCTGCGCGCCGGCGATCCGGACCAGGGCCTTCGGCAGTGTATCGATCACCATGTTTTCTCCCTATTATCGGAACCGGACTTTTCGGCGATACCGCTTGTAACCCTTGACCGATGTCTCTTTGGCGATGCCAAGATAAAATTCCTTGACATCCTCGTCCTCCCGGAGGACCTCGGGTTTATCGGCGCGGACAATCCGTCCGTTCTCCATCAAAAAAGCGAAGTTCGCGTATTTCAGGGCCATGTTGACGTTCTGTTCGACCAGCAGGATCGTCACGCCATCCTTCTGATTGATGTCCCGGATGATGGTGAAGATGTCCCGTGTGAGCAGCGGGGAGAGCCCCAGGGACGGTTCATCCAGCATCAGAAGTTTCGGCCGGCTCATCAGCGCCCGGCCGATGGCAAGCATCTGCTGTTCGCCGCCGCTCAAGTGCCCGGCCTCCCGATCCCTTCTCGTCATCAGAATGGGAAAGAGATCAAAGACATGGTCGATGTCATCCTTGATTCCCTTTCGGTCCCGCCGGGTATAGGCGCCCATCATGATATTTTCCAGGACGGAGAGCTCCGGGAAAACCTCCCGACCCTCCGGAACGTAGCTGATTCCCATGCGGACGATCTCGTCCGTCTTCTTCCGATCAATGCGTTGGCCCATGAATTTGATCGTGCCCTTTTCCGGTTGCTCCTCCTTCAGGTCATAGAGGAGACGCATGATGGTCTTCAAGGTCGTCGATTTCCCCGCCCCATTGGACCCCAGGAGAGCCACAATATCGCCTTGCTTTACCTCGAAAGAGATGCCGTGCAGCGCCCGGATCAGATCATACCAGGTTTCGATATTGTTTACTTTCAGCATCCATGCTCCTCCCCCAGATACGCCTTGATGACCTCCGGGTGGCACTGGACCTCCGCCGCTACCCCTTCGACAATCTTCTCGCCCTGGTTCATTGCAAATATACGGTCGGAAATGCCCATGATCATGTTCATATCGTGCTCGATCAGCAGAATCGTCACCTGATAGTCCGCCTGGATGTCCTTGATCCAGATATTCAAGTCGCCCTTTTCCTCGGTATTCATGCCGGCGGAGGGTTCATCCAACAGCAGGATCTTGGGTTCCAGTGCGAGGGCGCGACCGAGTTCCACCAGTTTTCGTTTGCCGTAGGGAAGGCTCGCCACATAATGATTTCTGACCGATTGGAGGTCGAGAAAGTCAATAATATTTTCTACAAATTCCCTGTTTGCAATCTCCTCCTTTGCGGCCGCCGATCCTCTTCCCCACATGAAAGCCCCGGCAAAAACACCCGTTTTCATGTGGATATGCCTCCCTAACAGGAGGTTGTCCATGACGGTGGCATTGGAAAATAATTCGATGTTCTGAAACGTGCGGGCCACCCCTTTCCGGGCGATGTGATCCGGGGAGAGCCCGACGATGTTTTCCCCATCGCAGATGATCCGGCCGCTGTCCGGTTTATAGATGCCGCTGATCATGTTGAAGATGGTTGTCTTGCCGGAACCGTTGGGCCCGATGATGGAAAAGATCGAATTCTTTTCAACGCTGAAACTGATGTTGTTGACCGCCTTCAAGCCGCCGAAGCTGATGCTTAGATTTTCAACTTTAAAATGATCCATGGCCGGGGGTCCCGCTCCTTTAAAGTGCTAAGTGCTGAGTGCTAAGTGCTGAGTGTTTTTCTTCTCAGTCCTCAGTCCTCAGCACTTTCTTTTACTCAGCACTTTTTACTTCTTCTTCCAGGTGGCCAGATCGTTTGCCATCCAGCCTTGCAGTTGGATGTAGCTTGCATTGGGACCACATTTCTGGATCATCAACGAATCGGTCCCCTGATGCTGCTTTTCCGTCCAGGTGATCTTGGGGCCGATGGTCTGGTAATCCCTGATCGAATTCAACGCCTTCAAGAGCGCATCGGTGCTCAGGTTCCGCCCCACCTTCTTCAGCGCCTCGACAATCGGATCGGCAAAGAGGATGCCAGCATAGTAGAAGGTGCCCCACCGCTCCTGCGGGTTCAACCGCTTGGCCGCGTCGCGGTACTTGACCATCAGCGGATTGGTGGAATCCGGAATCTCTCCGAATGCACCGGTAATGACCCCCTCAAAAAGCCCGCCCGTGATTTTGAACATCAGCGGATAGTCGGAAACGGTGTTCGCGCCCACCCACTGGGTTTTGAAGCCGACGTTGGCAGCGGTCTTCAGTGCGATCACCGTGGCGGTCGGGCTGACATACATCAAAACCGCCTCCGCCCCCGAGTTCTTTAGCCGGAGGATCTGCGAGGCCAAGTCCTTTTCGGTGGGTTCCACCGGGATTTCTGCGACCAGGCTCATCTTGTAGGTGGCCAGGCGCTCCCTGGCCCCTTCGAGACCGTCCTTGCCGTAGAGGTCGTTCTGATAGAGAATCCCGATCTTCTTCATCTTCAGTTTTTCGACGATGTACTTGGTCAGAACGTTCGCCTCGTCCCGGTAGAGCGGATAGACCGCAAAAAGATAGGGGTCGAGGGGCTGTACAAAATCCTGTGTCGCGGCGGACGGGCCGACCCAGGGAATTTTGTTGGCTGCCAGATAGTCTTTGACGGCCATGCCACAGGCGGCGCCGACACCGCCGACAAAGGCGAAGACGCCCTGACGCTCCACCAGTTCCTTCACGCCGGCGACGGTCTGGGCGGGGTTGTACATGTCGTCCCGGATGAAATATTTGATCTTCCGGCCGTTGATCCCGCCCTCTTCGTTGACGACATCGAAGAGCAGCTTGCTGCCGCGGGCCACCGACCCCCAGGGCGCCGCCGGACCGGTCTGGGGTCCCCACTGGCCGATTCGAATTTCGTTGTCGTCAAAACCCGCGGGGGGGGCCGCCGGTGCCACATTGGCAACGCATAAAACCGCCCATACCGCAATCACTGAAACAAGCATCTTTTTTTTGAACATCATGGCATCCTCCTTCATTGATGAACATCTGGTTTCGTGGAAAAAACAGTCCCGAACTTGCTATCGCTTCTTCATCGGCACGACGCCAATTACACCTTTTTTACATAATGCTTTGTAAAAAGTCCGCTCGGTCGCAGGCAGAGGACCAGAATGATTACGATAAATGCGATGATCGGTTTCCAATGGGGCCAATAGTACCCGAAGAAGTTCTCGATCAGCCCCATCAGTCCGCCGCCGATGATCACCCCCGGGATGCTCATCAGCCCGCCCAGCACCGCCGCGGCGAAGGCGCGCAGAAAAGGTTCCATCATGAAGGCCGGATCCAGTGTGGCCCTTGACGCAAAAAACATCCCCGCAACGGCCCCGATCAGCGAGCTGAATCCCCACGCAAAGGAAAATACCCGCTCGGTCCGGATTCCCATGATCTTGGCGGCATGCTTGTTCTGCTGCGTCGCCCGCATCGCCACGCCCAGCTTGGTGTATTTGAAGAAGATATAAAGAAACAGCATGATGCAGGCGGTCACGGCGAAGACGGCGATGCCCCAGTTGTTGATGATCATCCCCTTCACCGGCTCGTAGGTCACGGAGGGGTTCAGCGGCAGCGAAAAAAATTTCTGCTCCGCCCCCCACTTCCAACTGGCGAGGCCCATCAAAAACATCTCCGCCCCCAGCGTAATGACGATCATCCCCAGTATGGTGGGGTGCTTGGCGGGACGCAGGAACAGAAATTCGATCAGGACTCCGAGCAGGATCGAAAACAGCATGGTGATCAGAAAGGCGAGCCAGAACGGGTATTGATAAGCGGAAAGGATATGAAAAGCGACGAACGAGGAAAACATAGCCATCTCGCCTTGGGCAAAATTGACCACCTCGGAGGTCTTGTAGATGATCACCACGGCCGTCGCAAAGAGACCGTAACAGGCGCCAATCGCGAGACCTTCCACCAACAGTTGTCCTACCGGCATCGTCAATCACCTTTCTTAATCGTTAAAAAGGCCATGTCATCCAGTACTTCTTCATGCGAATCCACAGGCCGAACATGCCGAGCGGCTCAAAAATGATAATCCCGATCATGATGAGCCCGATCGCCATGCTGCTGAAATTCTCGAGGCCGACCAGCGTAAACCACTGTTTTGAAACTGCAACCATCAGTGCGCCGAAATAGGGGACTTCGGCGATATTTTTCAGCAGATCGTATTGAAGGTAGGTGATCAGCGTGGCGCCCATGATCCCCCCAAGGATGGTGCCCAACCCGCCGACCACGACCATCACCAGGAAGATGATGGAGAGGATCATATTGAACGTAAAGGGATCGAAGAAGCCGAGGACAAAACCGAACAACCCCCCGGCAATGCCGGCATAAAAGGCGCTGACGGCAAAGGCCAGCGTCTTGTAAATAGTCAGATTCACGCCGATCACCTCGGCGGCGATATCGCTGTCCCGGATCGCCACAAAAGAGCGCCCGACCCTGGTCTTGAGAATATTCCGCGCGCCGACCACCATGATGATCGTCGTGATCAGGATCAGGTAGTACTTCTGGAAGTCCGTAGTCAAAATCCAACTGATTCGCAGTTGCTTGATCCCCAAATCGAGCGGCGGTACCTTGATCCCCATCCGGCCGCCGAACAGGTCAACCCCCCCAATGATGTGCATGATGGTCAACCCGAAACCCAGGGAGACGATCGCCAGGTAGGGGCCTTCCAATCGCAACGCGGGCAGTCCGAGAATAAAGCCGAAAAAAGCCGCGATAAACGCGGCAATCAAGATGGCGAAGACAAATGGAACCTGAAGGAGGCTCATGAGGAGGGCCGTCCCATAGGCGCCGATCGCGAAAAAACCGGCATGACCCAGGGATATCTGGCCGGTGGATCCCACGAGGATGTTCAAACCCACGGCCAGTATGATGTGCACCATGATGATATTGAACAGATAGACGTAATAATTGGGAACAACCAGCGGGAGGGTGAAGAGTACCAGCAACAGCGCGACCGTCCAGAAAAGGACCACCCCGCTCTGAAAGAGCTGAATGTCCTCGTAGTAGTCACGTTTCATATCCATGACAGCACCTCAACAGGAAGATTTTCCCCCGCAGTAATCCCTTTCCTACTAACAAGCTTTCCGGACCCTGTCAAGAATTATTTCCCCCCGCTTTTCACCTTGACTTTGGATGCGCCTCCCCACTATATGTTTCATCATTGTCAAACGGTTCTTTATCTCTCCAAAGAACCCGAACAGGATCCCTGTGGGCGGAGGTATGCCGTGCTGAACAAAACCGTCATCGATCACCTCCGGCAGAAGATCGGCGCCGGAAACGTCTATCATGAAAGAGAGGATCTCCTCGTCTACGGTTATGACGCAACACCGGAAATCGCGGGGTTTCCCGACGTGGCCGTCTTTCCGGAGAACCGGGAGGGGTTGCAGGCCGCCCTGGAGGTGAGCCGCGGGGAGGGTCTCGCCGTCACCCCTCGTGGCTCTGCGACCGGCCTCTCCGGAGGCAGCACCCCTTTCCGGGGAGGTATGGTCCTCGGCCTCACCCGGATGAACCGAATTCGGGAGATCGATGAGGAGAATCTGACCTTGACCGCCGAAGCGGGCGTCATAACAGTCGATCTCTTCAATGCCGCGGCGGCAAAGGGTCTTTTCTACCCGCCCGACCCCGGTTCCCAGAACGTATCGACGCTCGGCGGCAACGTTGCGGAGAACGCGGGCGGCCTCCGGGGCCTCAAATACGGCGTCACCAGGAATTATGTGATGGCCCTCTCCGGGTTCCTCTACGACGGCACGGAATTTCACGCCGGAAACAAATGCGTGAAGGATGTGGCCGGCTACTCCCTGCGCGACCTGCTGGTCGGAAGCGAGGGGACCCTCGGCATCATCACCGAAGTGACGGTCCGTCTGATCAACCCGCCGCAGGACAAGCGGACGCTTCTCGCCTATTTCAGGGATATCAGGACCGCCGGCGAGGCGGTCTCCAAAATCATCGCCGCGCGGATCATCCCCGCAACGCTCGAAATCATGGACAAGACGACGATCAACTGCGTGGAGGACTACGCCGGAATCGGTCTCCCCCGCGAGATGGGGGCGCTTTTGCTGATCGAGCTGGACGGCCACCCCGCGGTCGTCGCGGAGGAGGCGGAAGGGGTCCGGAAGATCCTCGAGGAGATCCATGCGGACGTGATACGCCAGGCCGCAAACGCCGAGGAGGCCTCACAGCTCGCCGCCGCGCGGCGGACCGCCCTTTCGGCCGTCGCCCGCATGTCGCCGACCACCATCCTCGAAGACGCCACCGTGCCCCGGAGCCGCCTCGCCGAAACCTTCGCCGAGATCGAGCGCCTGAGCGAGAAATACGGGATCCGCGTCGCCACCTTCGGCCATGCCGGCGACGGCAACCTCCACCCCACGGCGGTGACCGACGAACGGAACCGGGAGGAGATCGCCCGGGTCCACGCCTTCTTCTCCGACCTCTACGAAAAGGTTCTTTCCATGGGGGGCACCGTCTCCGGGGAGCACGGGATCGGCATCGCCAAGAAGGATTACCTTCTGCGCCAGTTCGGCGAGGGAGGAATGGAGGTCATGCGCCGGATCAAGAAAGGCTTCGACCCGGACGGCCGCCTCAATCCGGGAAAGATCTTCCTCGATGAAGGAGTTCCGGCGGGATCGCAGATTCCGGGGGGAAACAATGGCTGACGAAATCGTTGAATGTCCGTACTCGTCCCTGTCCGTCATTCCCGTGAAAACGGGAATCCAGCATTTTTACGCATTTACATACATCTGGATTCCCACCGGAGTTTACCCTCGTGAAGACGGGGGCGGGAATGACGACTTTTTGCGAGGTCGTCAATGACTGAGCAATCCCCTGCGGGCAACTTTCATCCGGAGGACGCCCCGGGTTACGAATCCATTCTGCAGTGCATGCGCTGCGGCTTCTGTCTCGCGGTCTGCCCCACCTACGCCCTGACGAACCGGGAAAGATCGAGCCCCCGCGGCCGGGCGGCCCTCGCCCGCGCTGTGGCGGAAGGAAAGCTCGAATTCACCCCCGCCGTCCGGGACGAAGCCTTCCTCTGCCTCGACTGCAAGGCCTGCTCCACCGCCTGCCCGTCAGGGGTCCGCGTCGGAACGATCATGGCGTTCTGCCGCAGCCAGGCGCAGGTTTTCCACCCCCCTTCCCTCCCCGCCGGGATGCTGCGGGATTTCATCCTGAAGCGGATGCTCCCCTCGCCGGCGCTCTTGGAAACCTCCATGCTGCCCGCCCGCCTCTACCAGCGGCTCGGCCTCCAGTGGGCGGTCCGCCGTCTCGGAATCAACCGTTTCCTGCCCGGCGCCCTCGCCAAAATGGAGGGGATCCTCCCGACGCTCGCCCCACCGCTTCGTCCGGAGATCCCGGAGATGATCCCCGCCCTGGGCAAAAAACGGGGCCGCGTCGGCTTCTTCCTCGGCTGCGCAATGAGCCTGGTCTTCCCGGAGGTGTCCCGCCAGACGGCCCGCATCCTCTCCCGGCAGGGTTTTGATGTCGTCACGCCGAGGGAGGTCAAGTGCTGCGGGGCGCCCCATCTGGCCGAAGGGGACCGCGAAACCGCCCGCCATCTCGCCCGGATCAACATCGACCTTTTCCTCTCCTTAGACGTCGATTTCATCGTGACCGACTGTGCCGGCTGCGGCTGTGCGCTCAAGGAATACGAGGAGCTGTTGGAAGGGCTGGACGATCATGAACGGGTCGGCCGTTTTCGGGCGAAGGTCCGCGACATCTCCGAATTCCTCGCGGAAACGGGCATCCGGACCGGGGAGCTCCGTCCGGTGCCGATGAGCGTCACCTACCACGAGCCTTGCCACCTCGTGCACGGCCAAGGCCTTTCCGGCCCGCCGCGCCAGGTGATCCGGGCAATCCCGGGAGTCGAACTGCGGGAGATGAAGGAATCGAGCTGGTGCTGCGGCATGGCGGGCTCCTTCGCGTTCAAGGAATTGGAGATGAGCCGCAGGATTCTTGATAGAAAACTTGCAAACGTTCGCGACACCGACGCCGATGTCCTCGTGACGGCCAACCCCGGCTGCCACCTCCAGCTCGCGTGGGGCATCCGCGAGCTCGGGATGAGACAGCCCGTTCTTCACATCGTGGAGCTCTTGGGAAAGGCCATTCCGCAATGAACGACGACAGGAAAGCCCCGGAAAAGATCGCCGTCCGTCGCGGCGGACGAATCGCCTCTCGATCCGGCGACGGGCCGATGAGAGGCGTCCGGGATGACGGAAGAAGATCCCCCGGCGGACCGGTCGGACCCTGGCCGCGGCGCTGTGCGCCGCGCGCCTTCAGGAGGGAAAGGGATTGAAACCGCCCGCCGACGCCAAAGAGAAATTCCTGGAGCTGCTGGCCATTATCGTCCGGCTGCGCTCCCCCGACGGCTGCCCCTGGGACCGGGCGCAGAAGAAGGGAGATATCGGCCGCTATCTGCTGGAAGAGGCGTATGAGGTTCTCGAGGCCCTGGAGGGCGCCTCGCCGGAGAACGTACGGGAAGAACTCGGCGATCTCCTCTTCCAGATCCTCTTCCTCGCCCGGATGGCGGAGGAGGCGGGTGAATTCAACATCGCCGAGGTCCTCGCGGAGATCAGCGCCAAGATGATCCGGCGTCATCCGCATGTCTTCGGCGACGCCACGGTCGCGGGCGTCGAGGAGGTCCGCACAAACTGGGAGCGAATCAAGACGGAGGTGGAGCACAAGGGAGATAAGGGGTCCCCCATCTGCGACGGCATCCCCCGCTCGCTCTCCACACTGGCCAAAACGCAGCGGATCACCGCCCGGGCCGCGGAGGCCGGATTCGACTGGACCGATGCCGCCGGGGTTTTGGACAAGGTCGAGGAGGAGCTGGCCGAATTCCGCGCCGCGCTGGAAACGAAAGACCCGGAACGGATGCAAGACGAGGCGGGCGACCTCCTGTTCACGCTGGTCAACCTCTGCCGTTTTGCCCAAGTGGATGCGGAAACAGCGCTCCGCTCTTCGCTGCGGAAATTCATCGACCGCTTTTCCCATATCGAACGGGAACTGGCCGCACGCGGAAAGACCCCCAAAGGCGCCTCGTCGGCCGAGTTGGACCGGATCTGGGAGGAGGCCAAGAAAAAAGAAGGGATATCCTGAAAACCGATGAAGTATTTAGGTTCTTCCGGTTGATGCGTACTTCCTCGATAAGGATCTGGAGGAAGTCATTCTCGATTTGACCGAGCAAATCAGTGCAAGGATGAAAGAAAAGGGAATGACACGGGCCAAGTTGGCCGAGCTTCTGGGTGTTACCCCGGCTGCCGTCACGAAACTATTGAACGGGAATCCTAATTTGCGATCCATGCCATTACCACTCCAAAAACAATATGGAGGCATCAATGAAGTTATGTGTAAAATACCGGCCTGTTCACCACCCCTCCCGTAGCGCCTCCAACTGGCTTGCCGAATCCAGGACCCGGCTGCACGACTCCCAATCCACACTTTCAATCCGGTCGTAGCGCATCTCGAAGGGATGGCGTTTCGGGACGGCGTCGATGACCCGCTTGGCCTCCTCTTCGTCCTTCAGGGCGGCGGCCACCCAGACGTCTTCCAGGGTGTCGGGTATCTGGCCAAACATGTTCCGAATGTTCACCATGCGCTCCGACAGGAGCTGATGGACGCGGTCCTCCACGGAACCCCTGTAGCGCATGTTGTAGATCAGGACCTCCGGCCGCAACTGGCCAATCCGCTGGATCCTTCCCTTGCGCTGCTCCAACCGCGTCGGATTCCAGGGAAGGTCGAGATTGATGAGAGACCCCAAGCGCTGGAGGTTAAGCCCCTCCGAGGCGGCGTCCGTTCCGATGACCAAGCGCAATTCCCCGGTCGTAATTCTTTTTTTGACTTCATCCCGGTTCACGCGGCGGAATTCGCCCTTTTCAATGATCCCCGATTTCGTTGCATTGGCATAGACGCCGATCTTTTCGTCTGGCATGCGTTTCGAGAGATTCTGGCCCAGCCAGAGGACCGAATCGTAGTACTGGCTGAAGATGATGCAGCCCAGGGAAAGCCAGCCGCCGGCAACGATGTCGTTTGTTGTGAGGATCCTTTCCACTTGGCGGAGCTTCGGGTCTTCGTCGCGGTTCTCTTCCAGGATTTTCAGGAAGCGCCCCAACACCGCTCGTTCCTCATGGGATAGCGGATAGAGGGAGGATAGTTTCTCTTCCTCCTCGTTTTCCCCTTCCTCGTCCGCCTGATCACCCTGAGGTTGAGTCCCAAGCATTTTCATCGCGGTCAATCGTCCCGCCTCGATGGTGCTGCCCACTCGGCGCAGGAGAATCGTCTTCATGAAGCCCGAATTGAGTCCGGGCCTGCGGGCCAAAATGGCGCAGAATTCCTCGGCGGCGTCATAAGCGTCCCGGAGAAAAGGGGGCAGGCCAATGGCCTCAGCGTCGCTCTCCCCGAAGAGGCGCACCTCGATCCGCTGGAGATAGGGTTCATTGGTGTGAGGATCGATGGTATTTTCCAGAAAATCTCGGGTCCGCCGGACGATGTGACGGATGAAGGGGTTGTGCTTCGGGAAGAAGTCACGCGACAGGCGCTTGATCCGTTGCAAATCCGGCTTGCGCAGCTTATGAAACGCCTCCGGAGAAGCCCAATGCTCGGAAGGATCGATATTCAGGCTCCGGCGGAGCAACTGAAAATCCATGCCCTCTTCCTGGGGCGGCAGGGGATCGCGCATCCACTCCCAGAGGTCCGTTGTCTCATCGACGGGCTTCGTTTGCTCAAGGACAAGGTCAATCCCTTCCAGCGGCCGGGTCCGCCAGCGGCTGTACAGGGAACCCAGGACGCCGTTTCGCCCCTCGTTCAGGGCATCCAGGAGATCCCACGCCTCGATCGGATCGAGCTGCACCGGCGTCGCCGTGGCCAACAGCAGGCTCCGGGTTCTCGGGGCGATATCCATCAAAAAGCGCAGCAGGTTGTTGGGTTCGGCCTTCTCTCCCCGGTGCGCGGGGCCGAGATTGGATCGCCTGGCCCGGTGCGCCTCGTCGAGGATCACGCATTCGTAGTCGAGGTCCTTGATCAGATCGACGGTTTCCGATCCACGGATGATCAGCCCCGTGGACATGATGCCGATCCGGCGGGGGCATTTTCTCATTCCCTGGGGGCCGAATTCGGGATAGGCCACCCCTTGCTCGTCGATCCACTGCCGGCCGTTCCACCGCGCCGAGGGCATCTCCAGGAGGTTCCAGAGCTCCTCCTGCCACTGGATCATCAACGGTTTGGGAACGAGGATCAGGATGGGTTTGTCGCCGTAGAGGGCCATCAGTTTGGCGGCCAGGGCCAGTTGAATGGTCTTCCCCAGCCCCACCTGATCGGCCAAGAGATATCGGGCGCCGCCGTTCTTATGGGCGTCGAAGGCCAGCTTGATGAAGGATTTCTGATGCGCCCAGAGGCCGTTTTCCCGGCGGTAGATGGGCAGCTCCACAATTGGTTCGGCAGGGTTGGCCTCTTCCTTCTTCCAGGCGTCGATATCGGGGACAACAACGCGGTGGATCAGCCGGGCCACGTCCTGCACGACCGCCTCCGCCAGGTCCACCGCCTGGGGGGAGGACCACAGGGCGTCGAATTCCTCCTGCACCCACCGGACGCCCTCCTCGCTCTCGTCCAGCCAGACCAGTTCATAGTTGCTGACCCAGGCCGTCCGGGACTCGTTGGCGCTGCCGATAAAGCAGACCCGCGATCCGTCCGTCCGGGTGATCACGCCGGCCTTGCCGTGGATCAGGCCGAAGGCCTCGTCGGGGAGGACCTTTACCTTGAGAAGGCCGGTGCCGAGAAAATCATAGAGCCGCTGGAGCCTGGCCTTCATGGGTGCGCCGATCTCGGCGGGGAGCGATGCGCACCATTCGCGGTGCATCCCCCACTTGGCCGCCCGGGCGGTCTGGACGTCCAGGGGGTTAAGGCAGGAGTTGCAGACCACCCGAACGCAGGTCTTGCCGCCTTCCGGCGTCATCCGCTCCAAGGCCTCGCCCGCCACCTCCAGCAGGGAGGAGCTGAAGAACCCGGCAATTCGGTCATACCGGCGGGCGCCCTGCAACCGGGTGGCCAGAAAATCCTTCAAGGGACTGCGGCGTGAGGAATAGCGTTGGATCATGGGAGCATATGGCCGTTTCGGCCTACATTTTGATGGCGCCTTTTGCCCATACTACACGGCTTTTTGTTGCATTATCCTGCTACGGCGTATTCGAGCGCCCTGGGATTTTCTACCCGCTTGGACGCCTCAAGAATTTCGATACCAACAATATTTCCATCCTTGTCGTAATCGATAATCACACCAGGTTTGTCTTCATCGCTTTCCTCGATGGCTTGACTGCCGAACAGAATACGTAGGACATCCACTTCAGGGTCATAAAAAACTTTCATGACGGCCTCCAATATTTGTCAATTTTACTGGTTCGATAAACAGTTACAACGATAGCAGGCGTTACAGTATCATCGACGATGGCTCTAAGCAAGAAATGCTTGCCGTAGCCAAAATCAATTACCGATTGATAGGCCTTTAAATTTCCTCTTTCCGCAACAATTTGCTGGGGATGATTTAAAACCGTTTCAAGAATATGCCAGGGGATGGAACGCCTTTCCATTTCCCCTGTCGCATGGTTTGATAACTTAAACGTCATGAAACCTCCTTCATCGCAGATCAACAACCGGAATTCCATTCCATTCAGATAATATCCGAACCGTCACAAACATTGATGAGTTCCGTCAAAGCCAGGATTTGCGGTCTGCGCCCGCTGCCTTTGTTAAGGTGGCGGATTGTTCTTGTCATTGGCTAATCCGTCTTCGGCTTTGCTTTCTTGGCCATTGTTACTATGGCATCGAGCTTCTCTGTGATCTCTCCGTCCAGCTCTTCTCTCGGCATCATACTAGCGAGGAGGTGATATTCAGATTTTCGCAATTGCAATGGAAGTCCCAGCTTCTTGAAGAAAAGCTTGAAAACCCGATCAAACACTTCATCGGTTGCTTTAACATCAGGGGACCATGGGGCCAAATCATCTATTTCGAGAAGTTTCGTCACTTCCTCGATGGCCTCGCGCATCCTTTGCTCTCGTCTCGCAGCTTCGGATCTGCCGAAAAGATCATCGGATTGGTCGTGCCTGGCGTAAGCAAGCAACACATCCTCCCTGCAGAAATAGTTTTCTATCTCCCTGCGACGCCACATCATTTCGACGAGCGTGCCCGTAGCTTGAAGCTTTTTGTCGAGACGGTCGAAGATGGCAATGCCCACAAGATCATTTTTGGCTTCACTCAAGCCGCCGAAATGATCTCGTGCCTTTTGGGGCAGGTTGGTTTCGACGTACTTCACAAAAGGACGCGCAAGAAACGACTGTGCATCGTGACCAAGTGATTTAGCAAATTCCTGAAGAATGGCAAGGTCGGTGGCGCTCTCCAAATACAGCACCCATCCGGTTTCTTCCGCCTGGTAATATTGCTCAAATCCGATGTCCCGCAGCGCCTTCAAAACTTGTGAGCCTCGATCGTCAATGCGATGGGGCTTGCCAACAAATGCGATGACAGTATCCCGCTCGGCGGCCTCGTTGAGGACCACCTCGGAATGACTGGCTGCGATGATTTGCGATCCTTGCTGCTCGGCAACATGAATCAGGAGGTTGTATGTTTGGCGCTGCCGTAGCACCTCCAGATGCGCGTCCGGCTCATCGAGAAGCAACACCGCTCCGGGGTTGCTATAAAGGTGTGCGAGCAAGAGCAACGTCTGTTGTAACCCACGTCCCGAGGATGACAGGTCGAGCGTATTCTTTCTCTCATCATTGTAGGCCATGGTGATTTCGCTGCGCTCAGCGATGTATTTTGGCGCCAGAAGTTCAACACCAAACAACTCATTGATCTGAATCAGTAAATTATCCCAATGTTTTGCATTCTTGTTCTCATAGATTT
>Ga0210056_1002520_pt1 | contig 15409 bp, 15 predicted proteins | sample CryGeyCG2014_080_2_FD_183965 | JGI IMG/M metagenome (GOLD analysis project Ga0210056, IMG submission 183965) | Groundwater microbial communities from aquifer - Crystal Geyser CG07_land_8/20/14_0.80 (SPAdes) (version 2) | ecosystem: Environmental > Aquatic > Deep subsurface > Groundwater | place... | reverse complement strand
CCCATATAGGCATCGTGAGCCAGGAAACGATACTTTTTAATGATACTGTAAGAAGTAATATCGCGTTTGGAGAACCCGGCGCTGCGCTGGAGAGGGTCATGGAATCTGCAAAGGCGGCCAACGCGCATAATTTTATTATGAAAATGCCCCAGGGTTACGGAACCATTATAGGGGACAGAGGCATAAAATTATCAGGGGGAGAAAAACAGAGGATAGCTATTGCCAGGGCGCTTTTTAAAGATCCGCCTATACTTATACTTGATGAGGCTACAAGCCAGCTGGATACAGAATCAGAAAAACTGGTTCAGGAGGCAATCAACAGGCTGATGGCTAACAGGACCGTATTTGTGATCGCTCACAGGCTTTCCACAATAGAGCATGCGGATAAAATAGCGGTGTTTGATAGAGGGAGGATTATAGAGATAGGCACGCATGGCGAATTATTGCAGAAATCAGGCGTTTATAAGCGCCTTTATGAGCTCCAATTTAAGTCCAAGGCAGAAAAATAGATTGAAATAAGGGACATTGTATTATATAATACCCCATCTGACTAAAATCGTAAATTTATAAGGAGGAAATGTGAACACAGAGTTAATTAAACAATTATTGGAAGCAGGGGTTCATTTTGGCCATCACGTGAGCAGGTGGAACCCAAAAATGAAGAAGTTTATATTTGGGGAGAGAAGCAGTATCTATATAATAGACCTTGAGAAGACAGTAGATTACCTGAATAAAGCAAGAGATTTTGTAAAGGATATCGCGTCAAAAGGAGAAATGGTCCTTTTTGTAGGCACAAAACGCCAGGCGCAGGATATTATACTCCAGGAATCCCAGCGCTCCGGCATGTATTACGTAAAAGACAGATGGCTGGGAGGCACCCTTACCAATTTCAAGACTATACGCAATAGCATAAAGCGTTTGGAAGGAATTGAGACTATGCAGAAAGACGGCACATTCAGCGCCATTACGAAGAAAGAAAAAGCCATACTTACCAAAGAGATGGATAAATTAAAAAAGAACCTGCAGGGCATAGTCAGTATGAAAAAGATGCCCGGCGCGCTTTTTATAGTGGACGCTAAAAAAGAAGACATTGCGGTAAAAGAAGCCAGAAAGCTCGGCATACCCATCGTGGCGATAATAGATACAAATGCAGACCCGGACATGATCGATTACCCCATACCTGCGAATGATGACGCAATGCGTTCTATAAAACTTTTGACAGGGCTCATAACAGACAGTGTCGTGGAAGGCAAAAAACAGTTTGATGAATCCAATATCGCGGAATTAGCAAGGCTTCAGGAAGAAGAAGACACGAAGGAAATCAAGGATAAAGAAAAATCAGAAAAGCTTGTCGAGGCTATAAAAGAAACATCGCTTAAGGACAAAGAGGAAAAGAGAATAAAACCCGTTAAGAAAAAGAACTATAAACCGCAATTTCCGAAAAGTGGATAAAATAGAAAAGAGGTATATTGATATGGCAATAACTACTGATTTAATAAAAAAGTTAAGGGAAAAGACCAATGCCCCCATGATGGACTGCAAAAAGGCGCTGGAGGAGTCAAGCGGAGATATGGAAATAGCAGTTGATATATTGAGAAAAAGAGGCCAGATAGTAGCGCTTAAGAAAGCCGGAAGGTGTGCCAAGGAAGGCGTCATAGGGTCATACGTACATTCAAACAGTAAAATAGGCGTGCTTTTAGAGGTAAACTGCGAAACTGATTTTGTTGCCAGGAACGAAAATTTCAAGCAGTTTGTAAAGGATGTTTCAATGCAAGTTGCAGCCACTTCTCCGAGTTATGTATCTCGTGAAGAAGTGCCAGGCCATATACTGGAAAGAGAAAAAAACGTTTTAAAAGAAAGCGTTAAGAATAAACCGGAAAACGTTGTTGAAAAGATAATTCAGGGAAAATTGGAAAAATTTTATTCAGAGGCCTGTCTTTTAGACCAGCCTTTTGTTAAGAATGACAAGATAACCATAAAAGACTATCTGAACGAGCTCATAGGAAAGATAGGGGAGAATATACTGATCCGCAGGTTCGTAAGATTTCAGATAGGCGAAGATATAAAATGACACAGAAGAAGTCAGTGTATAAAAGAGTGGTGCTAAAAATGAGCGGCGAGGTGCTGCAAGGCAAGCGGGGCTATGGCATAGACCCTGAAGTAACCCGTTCTATCGCGGAAGAAATAAAAGACGTTAAAAAGCTTGGGACAGAAATCGCCATTGTGATAGGCGGGGGAAATATTTACAGGGGCAGCACTGCTTCCGGCCAGGGAGTTGACAGGACTACGGCCGATTACATGGGCATGCTTGCGACTGTTATAAATGGCCTGGCGCTGCAGGATAGCCTTGAAAAGGCAGGTGTCTTTACGCGCGTTCAGACAGCGATAGATATGCAGGAATTGGCTGAGCCGTATATAAGGAGAAAAGCAATAAGGCATCTTGAGAAAAATAGGGTAGTGATATTTGTGGCCGGCACAGGCAACCCGTATTTTTCTACTGATACCGCTGCCAGTCTCAGGGCTGTTGAGCTGGGAGCCGATGTAATACTTAAAGCTACAAAGGTAGATGGTGTATATTCCGCGGACCCGGAAAAGGATAAAACCGCCAAGAAATTCAAAACGCTTAAATATATACAGGTTCTTAAAAAAGGGCTTAAGGTCATGGACGCGACCGCAGTAAGCCTTTGTATGGATAACAAACTTCCCATCATAGTCTTTAATCTCACAAAAAAGGGCAATATAAAAAGAGTTTTAACCGGTGATAAAATAGGCACCATCGTGTGTTGATTATCAAATTTTGTTTTACAAAATTTGGAGGGTTATCATGGACTTGTTACAAAAACTTATACACGATACAGAGGAAAAACTTAAAAAAGTTGTAGATTCCGCTATAAGGGAATTTTCAGAGATCCGCACCGGCCGCGCGAATCCGGGAATTGTTGAAGGCATAATAATAGAATGTTACGGCACGCACATGCCTTTGAAACAGGTGGCGACTATATCAATACCTGAACCAAGGCTTGTCGCTATTCATCCCTGGGATCAGGCCAATATCCAGGCTATTGAAAAAGCGATACTTAAATCAGAGCTTGGTATAACCCCTGTCAATGACGGGAAACTTATAAGGATATCTATACCCGTCCTTACAAAAGAGAGAATGGAGGAGCTCAAGAAGATATTGCATAAGATCGCTGAGCAGGGAAGAGTTTCCGTAAGGACTGTCCGAAGAGACGCGATTACAGCTATCGATAAATTGGAATCATCCAAAGAGATTACAGAGGATGCGAAGTTTAAAGGGCACGACGACATACAGAAGCTGACGGAAAAATATACAAAAAAGATAGACGAACTCCTGGTAAATAAAGAAAAAGAATTAGTATAAATAAATTAAGCGGGCCGCTAGCTCATCTGGTAGAGCACTACACTTTTAATGTAGTTGTGCCGCGTTCAAGTCGCGGGCGGCTCACCAAAATATAATTTATGAAACCCTTTGAACTCGTCGACCATACCGCTGATGTAGGCATAAAGGCGCATGGCTCTACCCTCACAGAATTATTCGAAAATGCGGCAAGAGGCATGTTTGCTGTTATAGCCGGAGAAAAATATAAGGCGCAGGGCTCGAAGATTGAAAAGAAAATAGAGATAAATGAAAATAAGGATAATCTTGAAGAGATATTGGTAAGCTGGTTGTCAGAACTTCTGGATATCTTTAATAGAGAGAAAATATATCTCGATAATTTCAGGATATTAAGTTTAAATAATAACGGCATAAAAGCAGAAACAAGCGGCGTCAATATAGATCTTTACCAGAGTGATCTTTACACAGAAATAAAGGCCGTTACTTTTCACAATCTCAAGATAGAGGAAGACGTAGAGGGTTTTAGCTGCACTATTATTTTTGATGTTTGATTATGGCCTATGCTTGGCAGGATAAATTAGAAAAGCTGGACAATTTCCGCTGGAAAATTCCGCAATCCTACAAACCGGGGATGAAAGTCCCAGGCCTCATCTACGCAAGCGAAAAACTTCTCACAGGAATCATTAATGACAAAGCCCCTGAACAGGTGGCGAATGTAGCGTTTTTACCTGGCATAGTAAAATATTCTCTTGCCATGCCCGACATCCATTGGGGATATGGTTTTTCTATCGGCGGGGTAGCAGCCACAGATCCTGAAAATGGAGGCGTAATTGCGCCAGGAGGAATCGGATACGACATATGTTGTGGCGTAAGGCTTGTGCGCAGCGATTTGACACTGGATGAATTAAAGCCCAGGCTTGAAACCCTGGTGAATGCATTATTTAATAATATCCCGTCAGGCGTTGGTTCAAGCGGGGATATAAAGGCAAGCGCTAAAGAAGAAGAGGAAATTTTTTTAAAAGGCGCCGCGTGGGCTGTAAAAAAAGGTTATGGCGTAAAAGAAGACCTGGACTTTACAGAAGATAGAGGGTCGATAGAAGGTGCGGATCCTTCCGGGGTTTCTAAAAGGGCTTATGAGAGAGGCAGGGATCAGTCAGGCACCCTTGGCTCAGGAAATCATTTTTTAGAAATCCAGGTCATAGACGAAATATATGACGAGGAAAAGGCGGATATATTCAGTTTATTCAAAGGCCAGATTACAATGATGATCCACTCTGGTTCAAGAGGCCTTGGATACCAGATATGCGATGATTATGTGAAAGGCATGATCAGTTGTTTAGATAAATATAATATAAATGTGCCTGACAGGCAGCTGGCGTGTGCGCCTCTTAATTCTCCGGAAGGGAAATCTTATCTGGGGGCCATGAAATGCGCCGCAAATTATGCATGGCTGAACAGGCAGTGCCTCATGCATCTGGCAAGAAATGCCTTTGAGAAGGTTTTTAATAAAAGCTGGAATTCTCTGGGATTGAAACTTGTTTATGATGTGGCGCATAATATCGCCAAGATGGAAAAACATAAAGTGGACGGCAAAGAACGTTTATTATGCGTTCATCGTAAAGGCGCTACGCGGGCGTTTCCTCCGGGCCACCCAGAATTACCAGAGGCCTACAAAAAAACAGGCCAGCCTGTTATCATTCCCGGAGACATGGGCACATTCTCTTATGTATTGGCAGGCACAGAAGGCTCCATGCGGGAAACTTTTGGAAGCACGTGCCATGGCGCTGGCAGATGCCTTTCCCGTTCAGGCGCTGTAAAAGTCTGCGCAGGAAGGAGTATTGATAAGGAACTTTTTAATAAAAGTGGTATAATAGTGAGGGCAAAAACCAGAACCACGCTGGCTGAAGAAGCCCCTGAGGCATATAAAGATGTAGGCGAGGTAGTTGACGTGGTACATGGCGCGGGGTTATCAAAAAAAGTCTGCCGCATGCGCCCGCTTGGCGTAATCAAAGGCTAAATAAGTTTACACTTTGACAATGTCACAGTGTAAACTAAGAAGAAGGTATGTTAGACATTAAATTTATAAGAGAAAACCCTGATATAGTAAAAGCTGCTATAAAGAACAGGAACCTTAAGCTTGATATCCAGGAGGTTCTTGGTTTGGATAGCGAAAGAAGAAAGATTCTGGTAGAGGTTGAGGGCCTAAAGGCAGAAAAAAACACTATTTCTAAAAAAGGGAAGCCAGATAAAGCCATTATTGATAGGATGAAGGCACTATCCCAAAAAGTAGATGATTTAGACATAAAAGTGGGAGAGATTGACAAAAAATTAGGCAATTTATTACTATATATCCCAAATATACCTCATAATTCAATACCAATAGGAACTCCTGAAAATAATAAAGAAGTTAAAAAATGGGGGGAAATAAGGAAGTTTGATTTTAAACCAAAAACTCATATAGAAATAGGCAGGGAGTTAGATATACTTGATTTTCCAAGATCTTCAAAAATATCAGGTTCTGGTTTTTGTCTTTTTAAGGGTCCAGGGGCATTGCTTGAAAGGGCCCTTATTAATTTTATGCTGGACCTTCATACAAATTACCATGGGTATAAAGAAATATTTCCTCCTTTTCTTGTAAATAGGGCCAGCATGACAGGCACAGGCCAGCTTCCAAAACTCGAAGAAGATATGTACAAATTAAAGGACGACGATTTATTTTTAATACCTACGGCAGAAGTTCCTGTTACAAATATTCATAGAGATGATATTCTGAATGAATCAGATTTGCCGGTATGTTATACTGCGTACACCGCTTGTTTCAGGCGCGAAGCAGGTTCTTACGGCAAGGATACAAAAGGCCTCATGCGGGTTCATCAGTTTGACAAAGTAGAGCTCGTAAAATTTGTGAAGCCTGAAACATCTTTCGATGAATTGGAAAAGTTATTGAATAACGCGGAAGAGGTGCTCCGAAAACTGGAGTTGCCTTACAGAGTGGTTATGCTTTCCACGGGCGATATAAGTTTTGCCGCAAGTAAATGCTATGATATTGAAGCTTGGGCACCAGGAGTAGAGAAAAATTTAGAAGTTTCAAGCTGCAGCAACTTTACGGATTTTCAGGCCCGCAGGGCGAATATAAAATTTAGGACAAAAGATAAAAAATTAGAATATGTTCACACTCTGAACGGTTCAGGAGTGGCGCTGGCAAGGACAATTGTATGTATACTTGAAAACTACCAGCAGAAAGACGGGAGCGTTGTTGTCCCTGAGGTTTTGAGGCCATACATGGGCGGCAGAGAAAAAATTACAAAGGAGCAAAAATGAGGATATTGCGGTTTATTATCAGCATATTGCTTATCCCTGTCTGCGCGATAATTACCATTAGTTTTTATAACGGTATATTTTCCATAAAAGGTGTTTCTGCGTCAGGGTTGTATTTTATTCTCGGGGCCCTTTTTTATTCCATAGTGCATTTATTATTATTCAGACTGGATTTTTTATACATATTTGGCCATGAATCTATGCACGCGTTTGCCACGTTTTGCTCAGGCGGCAAAGCGAGCAACATGAAAGTATCAAGCAAAGAAGGCAGCGTAAAAACCACGACCCCTAATTTTTTTGTTATGCTGGCGCCTTATCTAATACCTGTTTATACGGTCATCATAGCCGCGCTTTATTTTATCTTGTCTTTTTTTATTGATATAACAAAATATTCCGAAGTCTTTATGTTTCTTATAGGTTTTACATTAATGCTTCACCTTGCTTATACAGCGGAATCTATAAGAGGAAAACAATCGGATCTTATAAAATCAGGCTATCTTTCTTCAATATCTTTTATCTATATTGTTAATCTCGTTATAGTTTTTTTTATAATGAGCCTTTTTTTTCAGGGAGCGTCTTTTGCAGATTTTATAGTCGATGTTTATGAAAAAACAAGGTTTTTTTACTATTCGTTCTGGAAACAATTATTTTTGTAAGAATACCCACCGGCGACTTTCCCCATTATCTTATTTAAATAATAATTGTAATAATTAATAGCTTGCTTATAATAAGAGATATGGTAGAGCAGATTATATCAAAAAGAGTTTATTTTAGCGGCAATGGACAAGCCAGATTTTTAAATGAAATGATAAATAGAATTGGCAGACCTTGTGTTGCAGGATTATGCGGCGTGGACAAGAGAACATTTTATGATTGGCGCAGAGGGAAATATTTAATTACATACGATGTGGTAAAGAAAATAGTAAAACGTGCAAATGCCTTTATGCCCTTAGGAATAACTGTATTACCGGAATACTGGTATGTACGGAAAGGGGCAAAAAGGGGAGCTGTTAAAAGAAATAAACTTTATGGTAATCCAGGTACGCCGGAGGGGCGCAGGAAAGGCGGGTTGATTACAGTAAATAAATTTAGCAAAAATATCTGTTATGCAAAAAGAAAGGGTTTTATTGTAAGAAAGGAAATCAGATGTCCGCCTCAATCAGCTTTACTAGCAGAATTTATAGGTATTATGTTGGGAGACGGCAGTATAAATAAAAACCAAGCAAAGGTAACATTGAGCAGTAAAACAGATAGAGGGTATGCTTATTTTATACAAAGAATAATAAAAAAGTTGTTTAATATAAAATCTCCTATTGCCTTCAGGGCTAAAAATACTATAGAAATAATGATATATAGTAGAAACGCGGTTGATTTTCTGGTACAATGCGGGTTGAAGACAGGAAATAAAGTAAGCAACCAAATCGATGTGCCAAGATGGATTTTTAATAAAGGCAGTTTTATTAAAGCGTGCTTAAGAGGCTTAATAGATACAGATGGCGGAATATATTTTCACGATCATGTTACCAAGGGTATCAAATACAAGAATATAGGGCTGTGTTTTACGAATCGATCGTTGCCGCTTTTAAACTCTGCGAACCAAATGTTTTTAATGTTAGGGCTTTCCGCTAAAAGTGATAAAATAAGGCATGTATCTTTGTATGGCATTTCTAATCTTGATAAGTATATGTCGATAATCGGCAGTAACAACATTAAAAATAAAAAGAAGATAGATTTTTATAAGAAAAGTAAAATTTAATAGATAGATATTTATGGAGAGGTCGCGTAGCCCGGTTTAGCGCGCATGCCTGGAGAGCATGTGTACCGAAAGGTACCCAGGGTTCGAATCCCTGCCTCTCCGCCAATCAGAATAGGAGGCATACATTATGGACCTGGTTAATATATTAAAAGAAATGAACAGCAAAAGGGCCTCCGACGTTATTCTCAAGGCAGGCAGCCCTGTTTGTATGAGGATAAATGGAGAACTCTTTAAGGAAGGGGCAATTCTGGACGAGCACGATCTGGAAGCTTTGAGCGGAGAAGTAATTACCAAAGGCCAGAAGCGCATATATAAAGACCGAAAAGAGAACGTGGTGTGTTTTGGAGTAAAAGATCTTGGCCGTTTCAGGGCCACCATGTTTCAACAGAGAGGCACACCCGTTATAGTAATACGGGCTATTAATACACAGGTTCTCACCTTTGAAGAATTAAACCTTCCGGTAAAAATCCTTGAAAATTTATGCAGCGAAAAAAGGGGGCTTATTCTTATAACAGGCACCACGGGCAGCGGAAAATCTACTACAGTAGCCAGTATGATAGAATATATAAACAAGAATATGGCCAAACATATTATAACTCTGGAAGACCCTATAGAGTTTTTGTTCCAGGATAAAAGGGCTACTATTAGCCAGAGAGAAATCAGGATAGATACGGAGAGTTTCCAGAAAGCATTGGAATACAGCATGCTTCAGACGCCGGATGTAATATTTATAGGCGACATAAGAACAGCAGATATTATGGCTATCGCGCTTACAACTGCCGAAACCGGCCAGCTCGTGATAGCAAATTTGCATACCATAAGCACTTCTCATACCATTGAAAGGGTTGTGAATTTTTTCCAACCTCACCAGCATGCGGAGATCAGGATGCAGCTGTCTTTATTATTAAAGGGTATTATGTCATTGAGGCTTGTGCCTTTAAAGGATGGAGCAGGCCGCATGCCTGTTACTGAGGTCCTGATCCCTACACCTACCATAGTGGATCTTATCAGGGAAGGCAAGATTCATGAAATAGAATATTATATTAAAGATGGCGGCATGTACGGCATGCAGACTTTTAATCAGGTTCTTCTGGATTTATACAGGGCCGAAAAAATAACAAAAGAGACAGCATTGGATTTCGCAGAGAAAAAAGATGAATTAATAATGGGCCTTAAGGACCTGCGTTAGTTTAATATGTCAAAATATAGTCTCTTTATAGCATTATTGTTAATCATAGGCGTATCAATTATTTTTTTCGCGCAATTTTTAACCCCTACGTTATATGACGCGGATGGTTACCTTCATATAAGAATGGCAGAATTTTTGAGGGATTTCGGTCCGCATTATAATTTTCACTGGGCAAGGTTTTCCACGTTCAATGGAAATTTTTCAGACAAGGATTTTCTTTATCATGTCCTGTTGATACCAATCACGTTTTTTAAGGATATATTTTTTGGGGTTAAGATAGCGGCGTTTATCTTCGCGGCCCTGTTATTCCTGGGTTTTTATTTAATATTGAAAAGGTATTCTGATAAAACGCTCCTGCCGTTTTTTCTTCTCAGTTTTTTTCTTTCAGGCATGTTCTTGGAAACCATCTCCAGCCCCAGGCCATTGACTATAGTGATCCTCCTCACCATTATCAGCATATATCTAATAATAGAGAAAAAGCATGGTTGGTTATTTTTTGCGTCTGTTTTTTACAGCCTTATCCATGTAACAAGCCCTTTAATAATATGCTATGCGCTTATTATTGAAACAGTGCGGCATTTTGACAGAAAAGAATTTTGCATAAAAACTATTTTATTCAGTTTTCTGGGTATATCAGTCGGTTTTTTAGTCCATCCTAATTTTCCGAATAACTTACTGGTCTTTTACCTGAATTCGATACTCGTGCCTATCTATACAATTAAAACAGGGGTCCTGGAGTTAGGCGCAGAATTTTTCCCTTTAAATACAAGAGAATATTTATCAGGGTATCCTGTCGTGATAATCGGTATAATCTCGATAATATGTATGGCGGTCTCGGGCCGCCAAGTCAAGGCGAGATTTGAAACAAAGGTATTTTTAACGCTGGCCGCGGTATTTTTTGTGTTTTCCTTCACATGCAGACGATATCTTGGGCATGGTTATCTTATAATGCTTATGGCATTTGCGTCGTATGCAGCTGATTTTATGCAGGTTAAAAAGGTCATTTCAAAGTTAGCTGTGACGGCAATAGGTATCCTTGCGATCATCCTTGGAATCATATCTTTTGACAGTGTCCGTTATAATGCGTTAGTCGCAAGGGTCATAAATGGCCATTACGAACAGGCAGGAAAGTGGATGAACAAAAATATTCCTGAAGGAGAGCTGATATTTCACGCCAACTGGTCTGACTCCCAGTATTTCATAGGCCTTAATCCAAAGAACGATTATTTTGTAACACTTGACCCGGTTTATATGTATAATAAGAACCCTGAACTTTATAAAATTTACAGGGATGTTTCGTTCGGGAAAACAAAGGACCCATATATTGTGCTGAAGGATACTTTTAATGTAAGATATGGCTACGCCAGTAAAGATTATTTCAACGGCCTGGTAGAGCAGATAAGAAAAGATCCCAGATTCACAATATTAGCGGAAGATGGTTTTGGTATAATATTTAAGCTTATATAAATTGAATAATCAGTCCCTCGCCGCTAAGCGTAAAAACTATGGCGGCTCGGGATCAAATTTTGTTTCACAAAATTTGGGAGGAGTGCCAGAGCGGTTGAATGGGACCGCCTTGAAAGCGGTTAGGCTCGCAAGGGCCTCGTGGGTTCGAATCCTACCTCCTCCGCCAGTTAGAATAGGGTGTGTTTTACGTTTTGTTCGAGCTTATTTTAAGGGTAAACCCTTAAAATAAAAATTTCAACGAGGCTCGGCAGGCATCTGGCGGTCGCCGCCGCCCGACCGCCAGATGCCTGCGTTCTCGCATATCTGTAAGTAATAGGGCTCGTCCGCTATTCCGCCTATCATCAATCTAAGACATAGTGACGGCGTGATGCCGAGCCAGCTCAAGCGTCCCGCACCAAAAGCAAATTTTGCCCCCACCCAAAATTTGCTTTTGGTGCGGAAAAGAAAAATCCCAATCTATCTTAAAAGAATAGGTATAAATAAAATAGGGCTATTCCAATAAAAGATAATAGATTTTGATTTAAAATGTATAGTTTTATGGTAAAATATTACAAGATTAAATAATGCATTGACAACATACAATTATACTATTACAAGTATAAAACAATGTCAAGGATAAAATATGATAGGTAATAATTTAAGAAGGTTGAGAAAGAAAAAAGGCCTTTCTCAGGAAAAATTAGCCCGGCTTGCGGATATTTCGCTTAATGCTTTGACTAAGATTGAATCTGGTTTTGCTCAGAAGCCAACCATTCAAACTGTAGTGAAGCTTTCCAGGGCATTAGGGATTAGCATCGATGAATTGGTAAAAAATGGAAAGATATAAAATTATTGACAAAGTCATATTTTATGATAAACTTTAATCAAGAGTTAAAACTAAATATAAAGTGGTATGTTTCGAAGGGGGAACTGCCACGTAAAAATAATTAAAACCTTCGCTTGAATAAGGCGGAGGTTTTTTGTTTATCTCAAACACAAACACTATGAAAGAAAATAATATTCAAGCCAGGCCATTTCTAAAATGGGCAGGAGGTAAAGGCCAGTTGCTGGAGCAGTTTCAGTTTCGTTTTCCACAGGAATTGAACGGCAAAGGAATTATTAAGCAGTATTATGAGCCTTTTTTAGGTAGCGGCGCTGTTTTCTTTTGGGTAATGCGAAATTGTAAAATTAAAAAGGCTTATATCAATGAGTTTAACTCTGAAATATACCTTTGTTATGTTGCGATTCAGAAAAACGTTGAAATGGTTATTGATTATTTGGAAATTTTAGAGAAAAAATACCATGGGTTAGGTTCAGTAAACCAAGAATCGTTTTATTATCGGATTAGAAATAAATATAATCAAACACGACGAAGAGTTAATTATAAAAAATATAGTATGAAAGAATACTCAGAGTGCGCCGCAATGATAATATTTTTAAACCGTACTTGTTTTAACGGATTATATCGCGTGAATTCTAAAGGCGATTTTAACGTTCCATTTGGGCGATACAAGAATCCAGCTATTTGCAATATCAAGAACTTAAGGGCAGTTAGCAGAGTCTTAAAGAATGTAATAATAACAAATGATGATTTCGCAGTTGTTCAAAAACAAGTCAAACAACGTTCTTTTGTTTATTTTGATCCTCCTTATCGGCCATTAAACAAGACTTCAAGTTTTACTTCTTATTCCCATAATGATTTTGATGATAAAGAACAGGAAAGACTTGCTGCTGTTTTCAAAAAGCTAAGTCAAATTGATGGTGTAAGAATTATGTTAAGCAATTCGGATCCTAAGAATGAAGACAAAAAAGATAATTTTTTTGAACGATTGTATTCTGATTTTAAAATAGAGCGCTTGAAAGCCAGGCGCATGATTAATTGTGACGCCTCAAAACGAGGAGAAATTAACGAGCTGCTTGTTACGAATTATTAAATAAGGAGTCAATATGCACGATACTTCTTGGAAGAAGATTTTTAGCGACAATGATATTCTTAAACATGATTTTTCCAAAACGCCGTTTATTATTACCGCGGAACAGATAAAGAAGGCTACACATTCTTTTAAAAAGACTGGAGAAAAAGAGGTTCGTATTTTATGCAAACAGGATTGCCGAGAAGATAGAGCAGAGGTTTTTATACAGAATGATTTGTTTCTATTGCCGATAAAGAATGGGGCTTATGCCATAGTTAGAGGAGAAGGTTATTTAAATATTCCCAAGATTACGGATGCTGTCAAAATTTATAATTCTAAACTTGATTTTAAATTAGATACTTCAAAGGTTGGTAACTCAGAGATGCAGCACTTGGATTTTGCTTATGCATCTAGCTTAGTAAGAACATTTTTAGATGATCCTACCTTAGTTTTGACAATCAGAGGAAGGAAATATACGCCTGCTTTTTCATTCAGAGTCGGTAAGCAGCTTATAGAAGTAAAAGGGGTACAAACTGAAGTCGATGGCGGTTATGAAGGAAAAGAGCAGATAGCTTTAATTGAAGCAAAAAATAGCACGACAAATAATGTTATTATTAGACAGTTATTTTATCCTTATCGTCAATGGTCGCATTACACAAAGAAAAAGGTAGTTACTTTATTTTTCGAGAAAATTTCCGATTGGTATTGCCTGTGGCAATTTGAATTCAAGGACAAAGATGATTACAACAGCATTCATCTTGTAAAATCATGTAAGTACAAGATTGTGGATATATGAATCACGATGTCTGCATAAATCTTGAAACAACTACTGTTTGGTCGTTCCCTGAACGAGGTGCATGGGCAACGCATAATCCAAACTATCGAGGGAACTGGGCCCCGCAAATCCCCCGCAATCTTATCCTTAAATATACCAAAGAAGGCGATTTAATCTTAGATCCTATGGTAGGGGCTGGCACTACTTTGATTGAAGCCAAATTGCTGAATCGCGATACAATTGGTATTGATATTAATCCCCATGCTATAAAATTAACAATAGAAGCGCTCAAATTCGAAGTAAACAATAAATCTAAACAAGAATGCTATGTTGGCGATGCTAAAAGCCTAGGAAAGATTATCAATGATTCAATAGATCTTATCGTAACACACCCACCTTATTTAAATATTATTAAATATTCAGAACAGCCTATCCCAGGCGATCTGTCAAATATTAATAGTCTTTCCAAGTTCATTGCTGAATTTGATCTGGCGGTAAAAGAGTTCTATCGCGTCTTAAAACCAGACCATTACTGTGCAATTTTGATTGGCGATACAAGAAGGCACAGGCACTATGTGCCTTTGGCATTTAATATCATGAGCCTATTTCTCAAGAATGGGTTTATTCTTAAAGAGGATATCATAAAAATTCAGCATAATTGCCAAACTACGCCACGTTGGAGCTCCGCTGTTAAAAAATATGATTTTTATTTAATCATGCACGAGCATTTATTTATATTTCGTAAACCAAAAACAAAAGAAGAAGTAGCTTTATATAGAGAAAGCTTATTGCTGCAATAATATTTATCTAAAATAGAAAATAGAGGATGGTGCTATGGAGAACAAAAACGTTCAAATTTTACTTACAAAATTACATGAGAGTTTAACCCCAAAGGGATTTGAGTTGCTTATAGAGAAATTGCTTGAAAAATTAGGTTTTGACGACATAGAAGTAACAGGGCAATCCGGTGATTCAGGAATCGATTTAATGGCAACTTTACGAAGGTCCGAAATTCCAGGGATTGAAACAAACATTTCCTATAAAATACAAGCAAAACGCATTTCTCCAGAAGTTACGCTTAATCCACGATATATCCGTGAACTACGCGGATCAATGGTTAGCGGAGAGCGCGGCATACTTATTACAACTGCAAATGTATCAAGGAAATCAGTAGAAGAAGAAGCGTTGAGAGATGTTTCCAGGTTAGTTTTAGTCATAGATGGAGAAAAATTGGTAGAGCTCTGTAAGCAATACGAAATAGCTATTATTAAACAATATGATATAGATAAGGACTATATACATAAAATAGAAAAGAAAGAAAAAAAACATGCAAAGGATATGATGGGTATAAATATTGTCGCTACAAAGTTAGTGACAGAAAACGACATAAGAGCAAAGATCTTAAGAATTCCTAAAGATATAAAAGACAAAATAGGGGAAAATAAAAGTGTTAATCTCTATTTTGATGAAACAATCAAAACCACTTTGAATATAGACAAAACAGGTACTTATATAGGAGGCGTTACAGATATATTCAAGAAATACAATCTAATTAAAGACGATGGAATGTATTTACCCAAGGTTTCATTATGGGGTATTTTTAAAGATGGCTTTGTTGTTAAATTTATAGATAAAGACAATATAATAAATAGGC
>Ga0210056_1002518_pt1 | contig 15414 bp, 18 predicted proteins | sample CryGeyCG2014_080_2_FD_183965 | JGI IMG/M metagenome (GOLD analysis project Ga0210056, IMG submission 183965) | Groundwater microbial communities from aquifer - Crystal Geyser CG07_land_8/20/14_0.80 (SPAdes) (version 2) | ecosystem: Environmental > Aquatic > Deep subsurface > Groundwater | place... | reverse complement strand
TATTGATATCGCTCCTGGCAGAACATAGCCGTATATTGTCATATGCCTGCCAGCATATCTGCCTTTCATAATCTTTTTCAATGCCTTGGGTGGATAGTATCATATGAACCAGCGCAGGTCATTGACTTTTGATTTTGGGTTGTGATAGAATAGAAATATGCTTACCGAATTTATTAATAAAAAACTAAAAGAGGCAGAATATAAAATTTTGAAGGATAGAACTTATTTTGGTGAAATTCCCGGTCTAAAGGGTGTTTGGGCTTCTGCGAAAAATTTAGAAGATTGTCGCAAAGAACTCCAAGAGGTATTAGAAGACTGGCTTTTACTAAAAATAAAAACAGGCGACTATGTTCCTGGTTTTCGAACCAAAATTGGCGAACGTCTTTTAACACATGCCTAAAAATATCTCCTGGCGGAAAATGATTCAGAGCGGAAATTTTACGACAAGCTGGAATTTCTCCCGAAGAATGGAATAATGCTTAAGCTATTATCGAGGTTGAACCTTGATAATTACCAATCTATGGTCATCGCAAGACCATAGATTGGGGGATTTGTAAAAGTGGATAACTTTAGTGTTTTAATTGCTAAAATCTATTAGAATAATTAGAATGATTTTAAAAATATGTCTAAACTAAACAAAATTTTATTGGTCGTGGTCGTTGTTTTGATTATCGCTTTGGCGGGTGTGGTTTACTGGCAGAATTTTAAAAAATCCGACAGCGATTACTGGGCGGTTTATCTATCAACGGGAGACCTTTATATAGGCAAGCTTTCATATTTCCCGCGCCTTCATCTTTCGGATGTTTGGTTTTTTCAAAAAACAAGCGATGCCCAAAATCCCCTTAATCTGGCAAAATTCAGCCAGGCGTTTTGGGGACCAGGGGATGAATTGTACTTGAGCAAAAAGCAAATTATTTGGAAAAATAAACTAAGCGAAACAAGCCAAGTCATTTCTTACATAAAAAATTCGCAAGCGGCGCAATCGCAAACAGGGCCGCAGGCCCAGACCCAAGCTCCGGCTCCGGAACAAACGAGCGAAACCGGCCAATAAATAATAAAAAACCGCCATCCGGGGCGGTTTTTTTGTGGACCAATCTTAGGAAGTCCGACTTCCTAATGATTTAATTTCTTCAGGGTCAATATTTTTAAGCCAATTAGCAACATCTTTTTTATATTGCGCTGGTCCTTCAAAGAATTTTAATAAAAATTCTCTTTGAGTAACAGAAGGGAAATTTTTAATTCCGATATAATCTTGAAAACTACTCCATCGATAATTTTCAATAAATTTCATTGCTTTTTTATAATTTTTAATTTTTCTTTCGCGCCATTCGGGGAAATCGGCGTCTAGGGGATTAAGATGGATATAATAGGGAAGGTGAATAAAATGAGATTCTTGATTTGCATGGACAATTTTATATTTTCCCTGCAAAAGATGCCCAACTCTATTGTATTTTTTGTTAAAATAATTTGTATATCCAGTTCCTAATTTGCGCATAAATGCAGTAATACCGCCTTCTTTTTGCTGTTTTATCATGAGATGGAAATGATTTGGCATTAAACAAAAAATCAATAAATCTATCAATAGTTTTCTCGGCACCCGCTCAATCTTAGGAAGTCCGACTTCCTTAGATTGTTTTTGCCCGAAATGATAAGCAAGATTTATCGTCGGATTCTCATCATTAAATTCAAAAAGGTCGTGAATAAACCTTAAACGGTCATCATCATCTAAAAAAATATTTCTTTGTTCAATACCTCTATTATAAATATGGTATATTTCTCCAATAACAGGCTTTATTCTATACATAAAATAATCATATATTAAATTTCAATATTTAGGAAGTCCGACTTCCTAAGATGTTTTTTGGTTTTTTTAAAAAAATGTTTTATAATATATACTATGACAGAAAAACAAAAAGCTGCGGTTACTTTATCAATGACGCTTTTAATCGGCGGGCTGATTGTGGAGCTGGGAATCGCGCTGGCTTTTATTTCTTATTATTTATTGCAAGGCGGATTCGGCTTGAAATTATCAGAACAGGCGATAACGGCGGCAAAGTCCGGCGCTCAAGACGCGGTAATTAGAATTGTCAGAGACGCGAATTTCAATCCCAGCCCGAATCCGTATACCTTAACAATTGGAAGCGGTTCGGCTCAAATAACGGTTTGTAAAGACAGTTGCGCCGGAACCGGGAAAATTCAAATCGATTCGCTTGGCAGCGTTTTAACCAAGCGCCGCCAGATAAGAGCGATAGTTTCGGTTAGCAGTCAAACCGGCGAAGTAAGGTTGGAGTCGGAAAAAGAAATATCATTATAAATTTCTATGGTATCAATTGATTTTAAAAAAATTATAAAAATCTTTAGCCCTACGCCGGAAATCGGCGGAATTGAAATTTCCGATTCGGCGGTAAAATTTTCGCTTGCTAAAAACGATAAGTCGGTTTTTGCATCTTTGAATTTGGCGCCAGGGATAGTTTCGGAAGGGAAGGTATTGAATAAAAATAAATTAAAAGAAGCTTTAGGGGAGCTTCATTCGCGGATAACGCCAAAATTGAAAAAGAAAATATATGCGGTGGTTAATATTCCGGACGACAATATCTACGCCCAGTCGTTTAACTTGCCGATGGCGGCTTCGGATAATCTTGAAGAAGCCGTCAAATTGAATTTACAAATGATTTCGCCGATGGATTTTTCTACCGCTTATTCCGACTGGCAAAAAATAGGCGAGATAAAAATTGATGGTGGGCAATTGGAAATTTTAGGGGCTTTCGTTTACGGCGGGATAGTAGATGATATTATTGAATGTTTAAAAGAGGTGAATTTTGTGGTTGCGGCGGTTGAATACGCCGGTTTGGCTCTTAGCAGGGTCGTGGCCGCGGCTTTGCCGCAAAATCCGGATTTTGTTTTAATGCATTTGGGGGCAAACGGCTTGAATTTCATATTTATAAAAAACAACAATTTTTATTTCAGTCATTTCGCGCCATGGCCCAAAAGCGAAGAACGTCAGATAAAAATGTCGGTTGTTGAAGAGATGGTTGTTTCGGAAACGCAAAAAACCTTGAATTTCGTCGGCTCTCATTGGCCGGAGGCGCAAATAAAAAATATCTTCTTTTCCACGCCGGTTTTGGAAGAAAAAATAACGGAAATTATAAGCAAAAATTTCGGCCTTCCAGCTCAGAAAGTCGTTCTGCCCGTAAGTCTTAAAGACCCGGCAGGCCAATGGAGTGTAAACGATAAACAGATGATTTCTTTGGGCTCGGATTGGTTTTCAGTTTTGGGTTCGGCCTTAAGAGGGTTAATTCCGCGTTCAAAAGACATAATTATAAGCATTGCGAGCGCCGGAACCGAAGAAGAATTCAGGCAATACCGGATTATCAATTTCGCCAAAATGTGGAGAAACGCCGTTTTAACTTCATTCGGCTTGATTCTGGCGGCTTTCGTTTTTGTGGATATTTTTATAACAAGCGTAGTTAGCTCTTTAAATTTACAATTATTAAATCTCGCCAACTTGTCGGTTTCTCAAGATATAATTGACCTTCAAAAAGAAGCAAAAGATTTTAACGCTAAAGTTGATTTGGCGTTAAAAGCCAAACAAGAAATTTATAATTTTTCTCCCGTGTTTGAAAAATTAACGGGTTTCGCGGAAGAAAAAAGCGTTTCCGTAGACAGAATATTTATTCCTTCAAAAAACTCGCAAATATTGTTTAATGGCCGGGCGAACGACTACCAGTCAGTAATAGATTTTAAAGAAAAATTGAAAAGCGACTCTCAATTCCAAGAAATCGACATGCCTTTGTCGGGCGTTGTCATGGATTCTGACGGCAAATCTTCTTTCAGCATTACTTTTAAAATAAAATAACGGCTTTTTAAAATGTTTAACCATCAAAAAATCGAAAAAAAGTGGCAAAAAATTTGGGAAAAGAAAAAAATATATAACGCCAAAGATTTTTCCAAAAAACCGAAATTTTACGGTTTAATAGAATTTCCTTATCCATCGGGAAAAGGGATGCATATGGGCCATTTGCGGAGCAACACCGCGATGGACATTATTTGCCGAAAACGCAGGATGGAAGGTTATAACGTTTTGTACCCTATGGGTTGGGACGCTTTTGGCCTGCCCACGGAAAATTATGCCGTAAAAGCGGGCATTCATCCAAAAATAGTAACCAAACAAAACACCGATACTTTCCGGAAACAGCTTAAATCCTTCGGGTTTTCTTTTGATTGGAGCAGGGAAATTAACACAACAGACCCTAAGTATTATAAATGGACGCAATGGATTTTTCTTCAGCTTTATAAGCATGGCTTGGCTTATAAAAAGAAAATGCCGATAAATTGGTGCCCTTCATGTAAAATCGGTTTGGCGAATGAAGAGGTAATTGGCGGCGCGTGCGAGCGTTGTGGAACGCAAACAACTGAAAAAGAAAAAGAGCAATGGCTTTTAAGAATTACGAAATATGCCGATAGATTACTTGAAGATTTAAAAAAAGTGGATTATTCGGAACGGATAAAAGTTCAACAGGCGAATTGGATAGGGAAATCGGAAGGAGCAGAAATAGAATTCAGAATTCAGAATTTAGAATTTAGAATTAAAGCATTCACGACTCGGCCTGATACTTTATTCGGCGCGACTTATTTGGTTTTGGCGCCGGAGCATGAGTTAATTGCAAATTGCAAATTGCTAATTGCTAATTGGAAAGAGGTTGAGAATTATATAAAAAAGGCAAAAAACAAATCAGAAGAAGAAAGATTAACAGAAGTAAAGGAGAAAACAGGAATTGAAATAAAAGGAATAAAAGCTATAAACCCTGTTAACAAAAAAGAAATTCCGATATTCGTGGCGGATTACGTTTTGGGTTCTTATGGCACGGGCGCGATAATGGCGGTACCGGCGCATGACCAAAGAGATTTTGATTTTGCCAAAAAATTCAAATTGCCGGTTATAAAGGTGATAAATCCCGTATTGATGAGCGTGGCGAACCCGGCGGCGAAAGCTAACGCGGCGATTTCGGAATTGGCAATAGCCGGTCTTTGGGAAGGGGAAGGAGAAATGATGAATTCCGGCAAATTTAATGGCATGAATTCCGAAAAAGCCAAATGGGAAATAATGAAATTCGCCGGCGGGAAAAAAGAAACGCAATACCATCTTCGTGACTGGATTTTTTCGCGCCAGCATTATTGGGGCGAGCCGATTCCGATAGTTTTTTGCGATAAATGCGGTGAAGCGCCGGTGCCGGAAAAAGATTTGCCGGTAAAACTTCCCGAGGTAAAAAATTATAAACCTACGGACACGGGAGAATCGCCTTTAGCGGCCATTAAAAATTGGGTAAATGTTAAATGTCCGAAGTGCGGAGGTTCGGCAAAGCGTGAAACCGATACGATGCCCAATTGGGCAGGTTCAAGCTGGTATTACCTCGCATATGCGATGTTCGGAAATCGAAAATCAAAAATCAAAAATCAAAAATACGTTTGGGATAAAAAACGATTGAAATATTGGACGCCTGTTGATTGGTATAACGGCGGGATGGAGCATACCACGCTTCACCTTTTATATTCCCGTTTTTGGAATAAGTTTTTATTTGATATTGGCGCGGCGCCGGTAAGCGAACCGTATAAAAAAAGAACTTCGCACGGGATGATTCTTGGCAAGGGCGGAGAGAAAATGTCCAAGTCAAGAGGCAATGTGGTGGAACCGGATTCTTTAATAAAACAATTCGGCGCCGACAACATTCGGCTTTATGAGATGTTTATGGGGCCTTTTGACCAGGCGATAACTTGGGACCATAACGGTATTGCGGGAACGACACGGTTTATTTCGCGTGTTTTAGGAATAAATGAAAACAGGAATTTTAAACGCGGCGCTAAAAATCCGAAATTGGCGCGCTTAATTTCTCAGACCGTAAAAAAAGTCGGTGAAGATATTGAAAAAATGAATTTTAATACCGCCGTCGCAAGCTTAATGATTTTTGTGAATGAGGCGAATGGTGAAAAAGAAATTCCCTTGGAAATTTGGGAAAAGTTTTTGAAAATTACCGCGCCTTTCGCTCCGCATATTAGCGAGGAACTTTGGCATCTGCTTGGGCATAAAAAATCAATTCATTTGGAAAAATGGCCCAAATACGACCCCGAACTGATAAAAGAGGAAAATTTTGAATTAATAGTCCAAATTAACGGCAAAGTCCGCGATAAGATTTCAGTTTCAACCGGAATATCGCAAAAAGAAGCGGAAAATATTGCTTTCACTAGCGAAAAGGTTAAAATGTGGTTAAAAGAAGGGAAAATCAGGAAAGTGATTTTCGTGCCGAATAAATTAATTAATGTCGTGGTAAATTAAAAGGGGCAATGGGAAATTTTTTAAAAATAACTTTTTTCTTGTTGATAGTCGTGGGCGGAGCGATTTGGTTTTTATCAAGCGGAACTGCGCTTTTTAATTCTACTCCGGCGGAAAAAATTTCCGTTTCTTCACCCGCAAAAACGCAAAGCAATTAAGAATTTCGGTGGATAACTTGGCGCTTGACAAAAAATTTAATACCTCTATTATTTATAGAATAGAGAGGGCTAGTTTTGGGCAAGTTTTGTAATTCAACTGAGTTGAGTTTACAGGACTTGCCTATTTGTTCTTTGAAAATTTTTATAAAAGACATCAATGGTCAAAGAAAATGAAAGGAGGAATGGCGATGAATAAAAAAAGATTTGAGGTAGGAGTGAAAAACAGCGACGGAGTAGAGATGATTCTGGGCTCTACGAACTCGCAGGAAGAATTCAGAAGGTTTATCATTAAAGGATTGAGATGTTTATCCATAATTGGATACATCAAAAGTATCCGAACGATGGATTTTGTAACAAAGAAAGAAGGAATGGCCGTAAAGGAAGAGGGAATGATAAAAATATGTAGAGTAATAAAAAAGGAGGAAGAAAGAGATGGCAGACTTAGATAAAATTCATAGAAATTATATCTCTGAGCAAATGTCGCTCAGGGATAAACTTAAAAAGGATTGTGCTCCATTAGAAAAGAAAAAGAGGCGCGAACGGCGCTTAAAGCTCCTTGGGGAGAAACTCTTACCAGAAATGGTGGAGAGAATATCCCAAAACCCTCCTCAGGGATTTTTTGAAGATTAGCTATTTTTTCCCAGCCATAGCCCTGTGTTTTATCGCGGGGCTATTTTTTTATAGACATTTATTCTATTATTGATTAAAAATTGGGAAGTTAATATAATTACTTCGGAATGAAGAAATTTTTTATTTTAATCGCAATTGCGTTTTTTTTAATCGCCGGAGTTTTGATTTTAAAGTCTCAAGATTTAAGCAATGGCGGCAAATGGCTTTTTCCGCTTGTGACCGCCGGCGCGCTGGTTGATTCCATAAATCCTTGCGCGTTTTCGGTCTTGCTTTTGACTATCGGGTTTTTGTTCAGCCTGGGGCAAAATCGTTCATCGGTTTTGAAAATTGGAAGCGCGTATATTTTCGGCTTGGGACTGGTGTATGTTTTAATCGGTTTGGGAATTTTAGGAACTTTGCATATTTTTAACACGCCTCATTTTATGGCAAAAGTCGCGGCGATTATTTTGATAGCTTTTGGATTGATAGAATTAATAAATAATTTTTTCCCGGCTTTTCCGATAAAATTAAAAATTCCCGATTTTGCCCATAAAAAAATGGCGCAATTAATGGTTAAGGCGTCATTATTGAGCGCGTTTCTTTTTGGCATGTTAGTCGGAGTTTGCGAGTTTCCTTGCACGGGCGGCCCGTATTTGATGGTTTTGGGTCTTTTGCACGATAACGCGACTTATTTCCAGGGATTTATTTATTTGGTTTATTATAATTTGCTTTTCGTTTTGCCGTTGGCTATTATACTATTAGTTGCCAGCAATCAAACTTTGCTTGAAAAAGTTAAGGAGTGGAGAAAGAGAGAAGGAGGGGGGATGAGATTTGTTTCCGGGTTAGTGATGATTTTATTGGGAATAGTAATATTTTTTATCTAATATATGGATATTAACAGAAAAAAATTCGATGAATTGTTAAAGAAAATTGAGGATGCGAAAAAATCCGGGAGTTTAGATTTGTCCACAGAAGAAGATTTAAGCATCGCGATAATGAATCTTATAAGCCTGGAAGAGCACTTTTATTTTACGGGCGAAAAAACCGGCAAAGAAGATTACTTTAATTTGCTAAATGAAACGCGCGAAATGCGTAAAAATTTGCTGGCGAAAATGATAGACAAAAAAGAGGGCGAGCTTTGGTGCGTTTCCAAACATTTACTGGCAACTTCAATGCGTCTAATTGAAGTAGGAACTAAATTGCAATCAGATAGCAAAAAAGCGGAGGCTAAAAAGTTTTTTGATTACGCTTTCAAACTTTATTCTTTGTTTTGGGCGTTGCGTTTGAAAATTATTAGCGTACCCGATGTTAAAAATATGGCCGCGCAGGGGAATAAGCCTTGGACGCTTGAAGATGTGGTGAATAAATTGGTTGATTGCTGCGATGAGTAATAAATTTTATCTAATTGCCGTATTTGCAATATTGGCCGGAGCGATCGGTTTTTTAGTTTGGGAGCAATTCAGAACTAATCAGGCAAGTCCGGAATTGGATGCTTTCGCTAAGTGCTTGGCAAGTAAAGGGATTACTATGTATGGAACCGAACCTTGCGCTTGGTGCCAAAAACAAAAAGCTGATTTCAAAAGCGCTTGGCAATACGTGAATTACGTTGATTGTTTTAAAGACCCAAATAGGTGCGTGGCGGAAAAAATTGAAGGCGCTCCGACTTGGATTTTCCCGAACGACAATAATAAAAAAATAAGCGGCTACCGCGAATTAAAGGTTCTTTCCGGCGAGAGCGGTTGTCCATTGGAATAAAAAATGATTAATTTTAAAGATAAATTTGGACCGGAATACATAATTAAAGTTCATGACCCCAAAATTGGGATGGAGGGCGTTTTAATAGTGGATAATACCGCTTTAGGTTTGGGTAAGGGCGGAATCAGAATGACTCCCGATGTGAACGAAGGGGAAGTTTTCCGGGCGGACATCCCGTTCGGCGGAGCCAAGGCGGGGATAAAAAAATATTTGGAGAAAAGGCGAAAGTGGAGAAAAAGATGAAAAAAATAGTATCATTATAATAATGGATATTTTTTCACATGGCCTTTGGGCGGCCGCGGCTTATAAAGGAACAAATGATTTTATTTTAAAGCCGAAGCAAAAAAAATCGCTGAAAATTTGGCTGGCGGCTTTTTGGGGAATTTTTCCCGACTTTTTTTCTTTTACAATTCCTTTTGTTTGGATATTCGGGGGATTGGCCTTGGGCAGATTCGGTGTTTCAGATTTGCCGAGTCCCGAAACGATAGAGCCGTTGGTTTCTTCAAAACTCAACGGCGTTCTTGAATTCTCAAAATCGCTTTATAATATAAGCCATAGTTTTATAATTTTCGCCGCGGTTTTCGGCGTTCTTTACTTGATTTTTCGGCGCCCGATATGGGAATTGGGCGGCTGGTTTATCCATATTTTAATAGACATTCCCAGCCATTCTTACTAATTTTTTCCCACGCCGTTTTTATGGCCGGTATCCGGTTTTAAATTTGACGGCCTTAATTGGAGCAATAAATGGTTTATGATAATTAACTATTCTTTGCTTTTATTGGTTTGGGGATTTTTCCTGTTTAGGAAATTGAAGAATAAAAAAGCCCTCTAAAATCCGAATCGTAAAAAGAATAAATCTTAGGCCTATTTTAAACGGAAAAGCTAACTTAACGAGAAATTCTCTCCTAAGGATTCCATGGCATCAACACATAGAAAATAATTCTAAATGTTTCGCTTTTTAAGCATTTATTTCGTTTAACCCATTAAATCGTGCCTCTTATCTATATATTTTAGATTCCATCGGCATGAGCTTTATCTATTACGATTCGGATTTTAAAGGGCTAACCTATTACTCAATTGCTTATAATTTTATATTATTATATTTGCCTTGTCAAACTCCTTACATTATAATAGTCATTATGACATATAAAATGATTAAAATAAATAATAAAGATTTAATAAAAGAACTTGTCGGCGAAATTAAAGATTTCCCTAAATATACTACTCAAATAATTAATCTTGCTAACCAAAATTCTCAAGGTACAAGACCGCGGGTTGTCGGCCAATTATCGGAATTAATTCAAGAATGTCCAGAAAAAACATATGAGGGTTGGAAAAAGTGGTATCTTAAAGAACATCCGAACGCCATTAAGAACGCTACGCAAAAAATCAGTGAAATGGTGATTAATTTGGAAAAAGCAATTAAATTAATTAATCAGCCGCTAATTAAGAAATGGGTAGAAGATTTAGTTTTAGAAAAGACATTCATTGGTCTGCGCTTCCAAGAAGCGATTTTAAAAAAAGTAGCACTAATTAAAAATAAAACATACCGCTTGTCTAATTCAAAAGAAGAATCACTAGGTATAGACGGATTTATTGGCAATGAACCAATATCTATAAAGCCGTTAACATATAAAACTAAAAATTCCTTACGCGAAGAAATAAAAACAAAAATCATTTATTATAGAAAAACCAAAAATGGAATTGAAATTGACGCCGATGAAATTTTAAAATAATTTAATTTATGAAAACTAACCACAAAATTATAATTGGTGATTCTCGTAATATGGCCGAAGTAAATAATGAATCGGTTCATCTTATTGTTACCTCGCCGCCTTACTGGCAAATTAAAGATTACGGAGATAAAGACCAGATAGGTTTTAATGATACTTATGAAGAATATATTAAGAATTTAAATAGGGTTTGGTCGGAGTGTTATCGTGTTTTACACACTGGTTGTAGATTGTGCGTAAACATCGGCGACCAATTTGCTAGGGCGGCAACTTATGGCAGATACAAAATTATTCCCATTCGCGAAGAAATAATCAGATTTTGTGAATCAATAGGTTTTGATTATATGGGAGCAATTATTTGGCAAAAAAAAACTACAATGAATACAACTGGCGGCGCCTCTGTGATGGGCTCGTTTCCTTATCCGAGAAACGGTTTAATTGAGATTGATTATGAATTTATTCTTTTGTTTAAAAAATTGGGGCAATCGCCGAATAATATATCTAAAGAAATTAAAGAAAAATCTAAATTATCCAATGAAGAATGGCGTAAATACTTTACTGGCCATTGGAATTTTGCTGGTGAAAAACAAGGTAATGGGCATATTGCAATGTTTCCTGAAGAGCTACCGAAAAGATTAATAAAAATGTTTAGTTTTTCTGGCGAAATTGTTCTAGACCCATTTTTGGGCAGTGGGACAACAACTATGGTTGCCGTTGGGTTAAACAGAAGTTCAATTGGTTACGAGATCAATAAAAATTATTTAAAAACAATTAAAGAAAAGGCTGGTGTTAATAAAAAAGGTTTATTTAAAGATGTTGAATTTAAAATTATTCATCAAAAAGCGGGGGATTCTAAAATATTAGAAGACGGCGTTGAAAAAATATTGGGTGCTCCTCCGCGAATGAATTATAGGATTAGTCATCCCAATGCTTGGAAATTGTTAAAATAAAATGGAAACATTTTTTTTAATAGTAATCGTTTTGGTTTTGGTCGGCGGTTTGGGCTTGATTTTTTGGCTGCTTAAAAAAAATTTGGCGAAAAAAGACGACAGCCAATCGCTCTTGATGCTCCAAAATCAAATCAATGAAGTTAATCGGACTTTGGACAATAAGCTTGGCGAATCTACCCAGATGCTCCAAAGGCAGTTTGGCGAGAGCGCCAGAATTATTAAAGAAATTACGACTGAATTAACCAAAGTTGGCGAAGGCCAAAGGCGAGTGGTTGATATCGCCAAACAGCTTGAAAATTTACAGGATATTTTAAAAAATCCAAAACAGCGCGGAGTTTTGGGAGAATATTATTTAAAAACGGTTTTGGAAAATGTTCTTGCTCCGGGCCAATTCGAAATGCAGTATCCTTTTAAAGACGGCACTATAGTTGACGCCGTTATTTTCATAAAAGATCAGATTGTGCCGGTTGATTCAAAATTCAGTTTAGAAAATTATAATCGGCTTTTAGAAACAAAAGACCCGGTTGAAAAACAAAGATTTGAATCCGCTTTCCGGGACGATTTAAAGGCTCGCATAGATGAAACCGCAAAATATATCAAGCCGAAAGAGGGGACAATGGAATTCGCTTTTATGTTTATTCCTTCGGAAGCGGTTTATTACGATTTGTTGGTTAATAAAATCGGCGCTGTTAAATCCAATACTCGCGATTTAATAGAATACGCCGCCGGTGAGAAAAAAGTTCTGATTGTTTCGCCAACGACTTTTTTGGCTTATCTCCAAACCGTGCTTCAAGGGTTGAAAGCGCTTCAAATAGAAGAATCGGCCAAAGAAATCAGAAAACGGGTAATTGAACTTGGCCGGCACATAGGCAGTTTTGAAAATTATATGAAAAAACTTGGAACACATTTAGGCACTTCGGTTAATATGTATAATACCGCCTACAAAGAACTGGGGAAAATTGACAAAGACGTTTTAAAAATCTCCGGCAAGGCTATTGATATAGAGCCGATAACTTTAGATAAGCCAAAAGATGAAGAGGAAGAGGAATGATTTAAATCTCCACAAAATAAATTTTGTTTTCTCTGATGAAATAAAGGCGGTTTGAATTTTGCTCGTAATGCAAATTGGAAGAATTTTCCGATAATGTATATTCATTTATTAGTTGGCGGTCGTCGATTTCAATAAAATTGACAGTATTCCCTATGGTTTCAACGAGTAAATAACGCGAATCTTTATACCAAAAAACGTTTTTAATTCCCGATTCTCTATATGCGTTTAAAACGGTTATATCGCCCGATTTTTTAACGATTTCCGTTTGATAATCTTCAATAAAATAGATATTTAATTCGTAGTTGTTATCCCAAAACGCGAGCTTTTTGTTGTCCGGTGAAACAACGGATTTTTTTATCGAGCCCGCTATTTTTAATCCTGTCGGATTTTGCTGGTTAAAAATGTAAAGGCCGCCGTTCTGAAAAAGAACAAAAATCGCGTTTCCATTTGAATAAATTTCTGATATTTTCTGTTCGGTAAGTTCTTTGGACAATTTAAATCTCAAATCGTCGGTTTTCAGCAGTAAATTAAAAGAGCGTATTTCGCTTCCCGAAACGTATAAGATGTTCGGATTTTTTACCGCGAAAGAAACCGTGATTTTTTGTGTTACCGTTTCAATCGTTAAACGGTTCAGGTCTAAAATATAAAGCGCGCCGTTTTTTGCCTTGATTACTAACTTGTTTGAATCTGCCGGATGAAAAATGATTTCGGAAATGGAAGTCTTCGAAAGATTATTGAATGTGGAATTTAAATTAGTGGTCTTTGAAATATTATTTGCATCATAGAAATAATAAATCAGGATTGCCGTATCTTTGGTTATAAATTTGCTTCCGTCTTCGCTCCATGCAATAAAACTATTCCCTTTTAATTTTGCCGGTTCGCCTTGACCGGGATAATAAAGCGCGTCGCCGTTAGAAAAGACGAATTTATTTCCTTTTTCCCAAAACACCGCGGCATTTTTTGAAGTTGAAACCGGCTGCGGAGAAATTTTTTCCGGGATAAGGATTATTTTTCCGGTTTCCGCGACCATGCCTGATTTCACGGAAAGATTTTTCTGCCAGGCGAGATATCCGTCTTTCTTGATTTCAATTTTGTAGTTTTTCGGCAAAAAGTTGTCTATAAAAGTGCCGCTCTGCAAAAGCCCGGATTTGTCTTTAAAAATTTTTCCGTTGATTTTTATTTCTGCGCCCTTGGGAGACGTTTCAATAAAAACCGCGCCGGTTTTCTGGAATTCAATCTTGCAATTTTGTAATTCTGCAATCTTGCAATTGGCTACAAGCCGCCAGCCTTGAGAATAGAAAATAACGCTGACTCCGACGACGATAAAGATAAGAATAAAACTGTAAAATATGCAACGCCTGGTTCTTAAAGTCATATGCTTGATATTGAGCAATATACTACTATATTATCTTGCCTTTTTCAACAGAAAGGATATGATTTAATCAATGTCGAAGTTTATCATCAACGGCCGAAGGCCGCTTAGGGGAGAAATAAACGTTTCCGGTTCCAAGAACGCGGCCCTTAAAATTTTTCCGGCCGCGATTTTAACCCGCGAAAAAATAAGAGTTTTAAACACGCCCGAGATAGAAGACGTTTTAAGAGCGCAAGAAATGCTTTTGGCTTTGGGTCATGAAGTGAAAAAAATAAAACACGGAGTAATTGACATAAAATTTAACACTCAAAAATGCGTCGCCTTGCCGCCGGAACTGGTTAGTAAATTCCGAGCATCGATAATGTTCGTCGGCCCCATTCTTGTCACTTGCGGAGAAGTCCATTTTCCACATCCGGGCGGGTGCGTCATTGGCGCGGGCACAAGGCCAATTGATTTATTTCTGGACCCTTTCCAAAAAATGGGCGCCAAGCTTGAAATAAAAGACGGCCATTACTGTTTGAAGGCGAAAAAACTCAAGGGCGTTGAAATATTTTTTTCAAAAGTCAGTGTTACCGCCACTGAAAGTTTGATGATGACTTCCTGTTTGGCCGAAGGGGAAACTATTTTAAAAAATTCCGCGATGGAACCGGAAATTTCCGCTTTGGCGGACTTCCTTAATTCCTGCGGCGCGAAAATCGAAGGCGCGGGAACGCCGACAATAAAAATAAAAGGGGTAAAAAAATTAAACGGCGGAGAATATAAAATTATTCCCGATAGAATTGAAACCGGAACTTTCGCCATGCTCGCGGCCGCTTCAAACAACGGGAATATTTTGATAAAAAATTGCGAGCCGAAACATTTGGAAGCGCTTTGGGTTCTGTTTGACAAAATAGGCGTGAATTTTGTATTAAATAAGGATAATGTTTTAATTAAACCGGCGAAAAAACTTTCGGCTTGCGACGTTATTACTCACGAATATCCCGGGTTTGCGACGGATTTACAATCGGCTTATACTGTGCTGATGACTCAAACTCATGGTTTGAGTTTGATACACGAAACGATTTATGACCGCAGGCTGCTTTTCGCGGATATGCTGACGCAAATGGGCGCGAATATCATTATGGCTGACCCGCACAGAGTGGTTGTAAATGGGCCGTCTAAATTACACGGAAGAAAATTAATGAGTTCGGATCTGCGCGCCGGGATGGCGTTGATAATCGCCGCTTTGATAGCGCAAGGCAAAACGGAAATAGACAATATATATCAGATAGACAGGGGATACGAAAAATTGGAAGAAAAGTTGAAAAAATTGGGAGCGGACATAAAGAGAATAAACTAAAGCTTTTAGCTTTTAGCTTTTAGCTTTTAGCTGTTAGCTGTTAGGGGCGGAAAAATTTTAAATAAATTTAGCTATAAGCTATAAGCTAATAACATCATGTTTACCAGAAAAATAGGCAT